>Ga0134127_10000056_pt1 | contig 159319 bp, 139 predicted proteins | sample KB31753_FD_96459 | JGI IMG/M metagenome (GOLD analysis project Ga0134127, IMG submission 96459) | Terrestrial soil microbial communities with excess Nitrogen fertilizer from Kellogg Biological Station, Michigan, USA - KB3-175-3 | ecosystem: Environmental > Terrestrial > Soil > Unclassified ...
CGGCTTTATCCAAACCGAAGAAGGCAAAGCTGTGCCAAACGGAACTGTCAATTACGATTATTATTATTACCTGGGCGATAACCTGGGCAATACCCGCGTTACCTTCCATACCGACAGCGGCGCTGCCTCGCCCACTCAAAAGGATGATTATTATCCCTTCGGGTTGGAAATATCGCGCGGTACGGTGCCAAATCCCAAAAATGAGTATCTTTACAATAGAAAAGAACTTCAGGAGGAGTTTGCGGAATACGATTATGGGGCAAGGTATTATGACCCGGTGATTGGGAGGTGGAATACAGTAGATCCGCTGGCGGAGAAATCGAGGAGGTGGGGTACCTACAACTATGTGGAGGACGATCCCGTAAGATTGATTGATCCCGATGGACAGGCGGTTACATATGATGCATACGGTGACCCCACTTATACTGGCGAGGATTTACAAAATTGGATAAAGGGTCAAAAGGCCTTTGGCGTTAAGGCTGCATTAAGCTTCGCTGGAGTAGGGGGAAATAAAAAAATTAGCGGTGCGAATCCTTCTGGTGGTGGCCCTCCAGTTGAGGGACAGCGGGATAAAAAAGGCAGAATTTATAGTGTAGACTTTGGCGGATATCTCCCAGCCAAAGACTATTATGAATTTCAAAAGTATAGGCAGCGGACGAAAGAAGCCCAAGATGCGGAGAAAGCAAAACTTGCGTTGGCGGAATCGGAAGCTAAGTTACTAAAGCCTCTGGCGGTAGGGTATTTGGGGGGTGCGGTAGTGTATTTAGGTGGTGCATATGGTTGGGCTTTGCTAACAATTGGAGAAGAAAGCACACTTTATACAATTGGTTCAAAAATTGCGAACCAAATGATAAATCGAGGTTGGACGGAAGAAGCGATACAAGATGTTATGAGTAATCCGGCGGAAGTTGGAACTGCAATAAATAGAGCCACTGGAAATGCGGCCACAGCATTCTTCGATGAAAACGGCGCTTATGTCGTAAAGGACAATGTCACCAACGAGGTAATTCAAATTAGTAACAAAAACGACCCTAATTGGATAATGGATTCCTCAATAAAAATAAAACCACAATAATTATATTTATGAACAAAGTGGAGATATTGTTTAGTGACAAGGGCATCAATCGGCACGGTTTAATCGCTTATCCGCAGGTTGTGGCGATAAAATTTATTCAGGAGTGTAAAAAAAATAACATTGCCATCTTAGGTGTAGATGCTTTATTAATTGAGGGGAACTTCACTCAACCAAGTATGGATGATAGCATCGATTTTACCCGTGCTCCCTATAAATCAAATAATTTAAAAAATGTATGGGACATTGCAATAGATTTTATAAAAAGGCGAGACCCACAATATTATTATGAAATAGTATGTGGGTAACGGCGGGGTAGTGTTGGTAATGTATCAAAGCAGTTGATAAGGTAGTGTTCCAGTTTTGTTGATTAGTTATAATTGTTTGATAATCAGTATCCATTTTTAGGATAAGGATAAAAAACAAGGAAAAGCGGGTGGTATTTAGAAACCATCCGCTTTGTTTTTGTACCTTACAAGCAACCTAAATGCCTGAACCATGATAAAGTGTTACAAAATGTTGCTAATGAAAAATGCCGGTACTGCCACAATGAAACAATTAAGTTTGGAAAATTTAATGGCGCTCAACGATACCGTTGTAAAAACTGTAAGAAAACTCAACTACGGAACTACATCAGTTTTGCCTGTAAGCCAGACATCAATCCGTCGATAGCTGCCCACGTAAAAGAAGGCTGCGGCATCCGCAGCATCGCCCGGTTGCTGCATATCTCAGCTACAACCGTCATCAGCCGCATACAAAAAATAGCAGGCAGTATTAAAAAGCCGGCAATTGCAATGGAAAGGGTTTATGAAGTCGACGAACTAAAAACCTATATAAAGAAAAAAGCCAACGACTACTGGGTAATTTATGCCATTGATAGGGAAAGCAAACAAGTAGTTGATTTTAAGGCAGGCAAACGAAATAAAAAGAACCTGAAAAGAGTTACCGATACCCTGCTGCTGGCTGATTGCAGGCAAATATTTACCGATGGGCTGGATATTTACCGGCAAATAATACCAAAAGCATTGCATAAAGTAAAGCGCTATGGCACCAACCACATAGAACGTAAAAACCTGACCATCCGCACACACCTGAAACGCCTTAACCGCAAAACCATAGCCTTTTCAAAAAGCCTGATGATCCTGGAAGCCTGTTTAAGGATATATTTTTGGTATGGCGCTGTCTCTGGCATGGTAGAAATGAATTGAGTTACCGGCGCATCGCATTAACGATTGCAGCGGATACTCCATAGGAGTCCTTTGGACCGGCCCAGCGCCTAAGGCCTCGCAGGCGTATAAGCGTAAAGCGTGACCGCCGCTAATACCAGCGGCGGGAATGCCCAAATTTGAGTCTTAGTTGTTTAGTCGAAAGTCAGCGGCAGAAATAATTTTATTCAATTTTTATTGCAACAATGATGCAATAACTCAATGCCGGAAACGTTATTTATCTAAACAACCCAAACAAAGTTAACCGATCATTCACCTTAAACTTTTATATCATGGCTGAACTGAATTCCACACCCGAAAAATCAAGCCGCAGGGGCTCTTCAAGAAGAGCAATCCCCCGGGTTGACCTGACCGCAATGGTCGATCTTGCATTTTTGCTGATCACCTTTTTTATGCTGACTACCATACTGACCAAGCCAAAATGGATGCCGGTAGTGATGCCCGCCCCCGGCCCGCCCGGCAAAGTGCCTGAAACCAGCACCATGAGCATTTGCCTGGGTAAAAACAACCAGGCCATGTGGTACATTGGCATGCCCGAAAAACCATTGACCACGCCAAAACAGGTCGGCTACGGCAATGATTTAAGCAAGGCAATTTACGACACGGAAATGGCCGTTTTTAAAAAATCAGGCAAAGGCTTATTCGTCATCATCAAACCGGATGATCATTCGCGTTATGATAACCTGGTTGAAACGTTGGATGACATGCATATTTTTAAAGTGCCCACCTACGCCATAGCTAAGCTAACCCCGCAGGATTTGGATATGCTGAAGCAGCGGAATATATATTAGTTGTAAAGGTTGTAAAGGTTGCAGTAGTTGTGAAAGGGAGACTATTACAACCTTTACAACTCATTACAACCTTTACAACTCGTTACAACCCCACCAACCAGGCCCCAAATACTTTTCTCGCGCGATACTAAAAAAAGTACAATTAAGTTTTACCTTTGTCCCCTGAAAAAATTTGGCGGTATACCGTGCCAAATAACAAGGGCGCCTGTTTTTTTTAAAGCCCATTGAGTACGAATACACTTTTTATTGGTTAAAGGGTTAGTGAAAGACCTGCAAACCAATAAACCAACGACAAGCAAATGGGCTATAAGGACCAGATAGATTTAACAAAATTACCGCAGCACATTGCCATCATTATGGACGGAAACGGCAGATGGGCTAAAGGCAAAGGGAAGTTAAGAATATTTGGCCATCATAACGGGGTACTTTCCGTACGCGATATTGTGGAGGCTTCGGTTGAGCTGGGTGTTAAATACCTCACGCTTTATACGTTTTCGACAGAAAACTGGAACAGGCCCAAATTGGAGGTGATGGCAATAATGGAACTGCTGGTGAGCACCATCGACAAGGAGATCAATACGTTTATGGAAAACAATGTACAATTGAACGCCATAGGCGACCTCGCCATGCTCCCGGAGAAATGTTATGCCGAACTTAGCCGGGCTATTAAAACCACATCCGTAAATACCGGGCTGGTGCTTACGCTGGCGTTAAGCTACAGCTCGCGAAAAGAAATTGTGAATGCCGCCAAAAATATAGCGGCGAAAGTACAAAGCGGGGAATTGAGGCTGGAGGATATTGATGAAAAAGTTTTTGAAAACAACCTGTACACGCACGATATGCCCAACCCTGAGCTATTGATAAGGACCAGCGGCGAATACCGTATCAGCAACTACCTGCTGTGGCAAATTGCCTATGCCGAGTTATACTTCACACAAAAATTATGGCCCGATTTCCGCAGGGAAGACTTGTTTGAAGCGATACTGGATTACCAAAAAAGGGAACGCCGTTTTGGCATGACGAGCGACCAACTCAACTAAATTTTTACGTTTAACACTTTTTAACAACTGTATAAATTATTTTTAGCCCACTAAAATATTCGGATGAATAAATTTCTTTTTGCACTTCTTTTCTCTATAATAAGCACTTCTGCACTGGCCCAGGTTTCTAATCAGCGGAGTTATAATAAGTCGAGTTTACCGGCCGATAGCTTAAGTTACCTGGAACCCAAGGATTATATTATTGGCGGCGTTACCATATCCGGCACAAAAAACCTGGATAAGGATGTATTGCTTACCATTTCGAAATTAAATAAAGGCGACAAGATCAACCTGCCCGGCGACGCGAATGCAAACGTGATCAAAAACCTCTATTCGCAGGGCCTTTTTGACGACGTACAGCTAAACGTGACAAAGGTAAACCTGGATACTATTTATTTGGAAATTGTAGTGGTTGAGCGTCCGCGTTTATCCAGGATGCACATTACCGGTATACGCAAAGGAGAGGTGGAGGATATTCAAAAGCTGCTGGCCGACAAAACGGGCAAGATAGTGAACCAGAACATGCTGAGTACAACCGAGGCCATTATAAAGAAGCATTTTGCCGAAAAGGGTTTTTTAAATGCCACCGTAACCATGGTGCAGCGCAAAGACCCGGGCGATGCTAATAGCGTAATTCTGAATGTGAAGGTAGATAAAAAGGAAAAGGTGATGATCACAACGGTCACATTCCAGGGGAACACCGCTTTTTCGCAAAAGCAGCTCCGAAAATATTTGTCAAAAACAAGAACGCGAAAATTCTACAACATATTTGGCTCAAGGAAATTTAAGCAGGATAAATATGATGAGGATAAGCAAAACCTGGTCACTAAGATGCAGGATAAAGGCTATCGTGACGCCGAAATCCTGAGCGACTCGGTTTTCAAAACCGGAGAAAACACAGTCGGTATCAAAATAAAACTGTTCGAAGGCCATAAATATTATTTCGGCAATATCAAATGGTCGGGCAATGCCAAATACTCTACCGAGATACTGAGCCGGATATTTAAGATAAAAAAAGGCGACATTTTTAGCGAGGATGAGCTGAATAAACGGCTCACCGGTCCCACGCCGAACGATGACGACGTATCGTCGTTTTATTTGAACGACGGGTACCTGACATACCAGGCCGACCCTGTGCAGACCCGGATATACCATGATACTGTCGACCTGGATATCCGCGTGTACGAGGGCCCGCAATATACCATCAACCGGGTTTCGGTTAAAGGTAATGACGTAACCAATGATAAAGTGGTGATGCGCGAGATCATGACCAAACCAGGGCAAAAATTTAATAAAGCCCTGTTGATACGCAGTACGCGGGAAATTGGCCAGCTTGGATTTTTTGATGAGCAAAAAACTGAACCGAAGCCAACCAATATTAACCCTACTGACGGAACCGTTGATATCGTTTACAACGTAGTTGAAAAACCGTCCGACCAGATACAGCTTTCGGGCGGGTTTGGCGGTGGCCAATTGGTTGGTACGCTGGGCTTAACCTTTAATAATTTTTCGCTGCGGAACATCTTCCACCTGAAGGATTATAAACCGCTGCCTAAAGGCGACGGACAAAAACTGAGCCTGGTTGGCCAGTCAAGCGGGCGTACATATCAAAACTTTTCGTTTACTTTTACCGAGCCCTGGCTGGGCGGTAAAAAACCGATATATTTTGCTATATCAGCGTACACCCAAGGCAGCTCAACCGGTCAGTATTATGCCCCTACCAGTCCCTTGTACAATAATTTGCGGATAAACGGCGTGGGGGTAACATTGGGTAAAAAATTAAACTGGCCGGATAACTACTTTCAGTTAAACTACTCGTTAAACCTCGATCACTACAACCTGGATAACTACACCGGTTACTTGTTTTCAAACGGCACATCGTACAACATCAGGCTTACCCAGGAGTTAAGCCGTAATTCACTGGATGCGCCGATTTACCCGACAAACGGGTCAAACATGAAATTAACGATCCAGGGAACGCCGCCCTATTCGCTGTTTAACAATATCGACTACGGAATTGCTACACAACAGCAGATCTACCATTTTGTAGAGTACTATAAAGTAAAATTCGATGCGCAATGGTTTCAGCGGATCACCGGCAAGCTGGTATTCATGTCGCAGGTGCGTTTTGGATTTTTGGGAGAATATAATTCGGCCGTTCCGCCCTCCCCTTTCGAGCGGTTTAAACTCGGCGGCGACGGTATGGCCACTTATCAATTCCTGCAGGGAAGTGATATCGTCGGTTTACGCGGGTATCAAAACTTCAGTATTATACCCGTCGGCACAAATTATACCGCAGATACTAACCCCGGAAGTACGGTTTACAACAAATTTACGTTTGAGTTGAGGCACCCTGTAATTCAAAGCCAGAGCGCCACCATATTTATGCTGGTGTTTGCGGAAGGCGGCAACGTTTGGAACTCATTTGATAACTATAATCCGTTTAATATCAGGCGGTCAGTGGGAGTTGGAACCAGAGTATTTTTGCCTATATTTGGCCTGCTTGGTTTAGACTATGGTTATGGTTTTGATGCCATACCGGGTATACCAAGCGCAAATAAAGGCCAGTTTAGTTTTTCAATTTCGCAAAGCTTAAGTGGCGGGTTTAATTAATTTGCCAAATAATGCAATGAAAAAGATACTCATAGTAGTTTGTTTTATCTTTGTTACGGTAACAACTGCATTTGCCCAGCGCTTTGCATACGTCGACTCGGACTATATATTAAAACATATGCCCGAGTATGCTTCGGCACAGCGGCAGTTGGAGGCGCTATCGGCACAGTGGCAAAAAGACGTTGACGCAAAGTACCAGGAGATTGACAGGCTGTACAAAGCTTACCAGGCCGATGAAGTTTTGATGACGCCTGATATGAAAAAGCGCCGCCAGGCTGAAATTGACGATAAGGAGAAATCAGCCAAGGAGTTTCAGCGTCAAAAGTTCGGGCCTGACGGCGAGCTCACTCAAAAAAGTAACTCAATGATCAAGCCTATCCAGGAAAAAATGACCAAAGCTATCCAGGCCGTTGCCGAAGAAGATAACATGGACATGATATTTGACAAAAACAGCGAAGTGATCATGCTGTACGCCAGCCCACGCCTGGATAAAAGTTCGGATGTGATCATCAAACTGGGCTTAAAACCCGGTACATTTGCAAAATAATTTAATAAATCATAGGAATCCCATTATTTTAAAACGCAGAAAAAGAAACAATGAAAAATGTATTTAAAGTTGCTATAGTTGCAGTGTGCATATTACTTACAGGCAACTTTGCCAAGGCACAAACCAAGATCGGATACATCAATTTCGGAGAGGTGATACACCAGATGCCGGAGTTAAAAACCGTTCAAACCCAGATGGACGTATTTCAAAAACAATACTCGGATGAGTGGACGACGATGCAAAATACCTACCAAACAGATGTTAAAACTTTTCAAACCGGCCAGGCGACCATGACCCAGGCCCAAAAGGACTCAAAAGAAGCTGAGTTGGCGGATATGCAAAAACGCATGCAGACTTTTCAGACTGACGCGCAGCAAAAAATAGAAGCTAAAAGCAACGAGCTGATCAAGCCGCTTTCAGATAAAGCCAAAGCTGCCGTTAATGAGGTGGCAAAAGAAAAAGGATACACGTACGTATTTGATACTTCGCAAGGTGCGCCGCTGATCGTTTCTCCCGAGGGAGACGACCTGATGGCCGCGGTAAAGGTTAAATTAGGTTTGAAATAATATATCAGTTGAAGAATTTACCAAAAGCGTCCCGAAAACCCGGGGCGCTTTTCTATTTTTGCAGCAATGGTAAATAACAGGCCTATCGGAATATTTGATTCCGGCTACGGAGGGTTAACCGTATTTAGCTCCATCGTTAAGCAACTACCGGGCTATGACTATATCTACCTGGGCGATACCGCCCGGGCGCCTTACGGCAACCGCACTTTTCAAACCATTCATCAATATACATGGGAGTGTGTGCAATGGCTGTTTAAACAGGGCTGCCCGCTGGTAATACTGGCCTGCAATACGGCCTCGGCAAAGGCTTTGCGCACCATCCAGCAGAAAGATCTGCTAAATGAAGACCCCGCCAGACGGGTGTTGGGCGTGATCCGACCGACAGCTGAGGTAATCGGTAATTTTACGAAGAGTGGCGAGATCGGCGTACTGGGCACGAAGGGAACGGTACAGTCAGGATCGTACCTGATCGAGATTGGCCATTTCTTTCCGGATGTTAAAGTTTACCAGCAGGCATGCCCGCTTTGGGTGCCATTGATCGAGAATGGCGAATATGATCAGCCCGGAGCGGATTATTTCGTAAAAAAGTACCTGGATCAGGTTTTGGCGCAATCGTCCAAGATCGATACACTTTTACTGGCATGTACACATTATCCCCTGCTGCAAAAAAAGATAATTGAGTTTTTGCCGGAAGAAATATCAGTGGTACAACAGGGGGATATCGTTGCCGGCAGCTTGGTTGACTATTTAAACCGCCACCCCGAAATGGATGCTTTGTTATCTAAAAACGGTATTCAAAAGTTTTTTACTACTTCGGATGATACCGCAGACTTTGACCACTATGCGGAAATATTTTTTTCGGGACAAGTTACCTCAGGATACGCCGAACTGAAATAATTGTTTAAAAATCCACTAATTCCGAAATCGAAATTCCGAAATCCGAAATCGAAATCACACCACCCATTCCTTCCTCATCTCGCGGCTCATCAGTTTGTTGGCATCATCGTCGTCAAACTTTTCCCGGTGCGGGTTCCATTTTAGCGGGCGCTTTAATTCATAGCAGATGTTGCCCATATTGCACACGGTGGCGGTGCGATGGCCGATCTCCACATCTGCTACCGGTTTGGTGCGGTTGCGCATGGCCTGCAAAAAGTCCTTATAGTGGTCTTCACTATGGTAAACATGCTTTTCGTTAGCGCCGATAACCTGGTCCTTCAATGACGCAGGCGTGGTCTCCAGTTTGCCCCGCATTACATGCACCGTCCCCTTTGAGCCGACGAACGTTACACCCTGGTTACCCTCCGGCTCGTGCGTCATCGTAATACCATTGGCATAAGTGTAGGTTAAAAACGGGTGGTCTTTATCGGGCGGCGTAACGCTTACAGGGCCGGTATCGTCCATATCCAGCCCCCATTGCGCAATATCGAACATGTGGGCGCCCCAGTCGGTCATGCCTCCGCCGCCAAACTCTTTATAGTCGCGCCATTTGGCCCAAAAATCGTCAGTGAGGCTGGGCGCAAGGAAATGATGATAGTTTTGCGGTGCGTTAGGCCCCAGCCAAAAGTCCCAATTCAGGGTGTCCACCATTGGCTCAGCCGCCAGGTTGTAGGGCACCGGCGGCGGCCCAACGTTTACTTTTACAGTTTGTATATCGCCGATGTAACCGTTACGCACCAATTCCACGGCTTGCCTGAACTCTGGCCACGAGCGCTGCATACTGCCGGTTTGGAAAACTCTTTTATGTTTCCTGCTCTCATGCACCATAGCACGTCCCTCGGAGATCGTCAACGACAGCGGCTTTTCGCAATAAATATCTTTCCCGGCGCGCGCAGCCAGTATAGCACACACCGAATGCCAGTGATCGGGCACGGCAATTACAACCGCATCAATATCTGTTCGCGCCAGCAGATCACGGAAATCAGCATAGGTGGTCAGTCCCGCATATTGGCTTTGCCCGGCCTGCGCGGCATAAAATTGGTTCACCTCGTTTGCAAACTGCTTTACTTTAGCGCCGTAAACATCGGCCGCTGCTAATAGCTTAGCTTCACCGGTATCCAGGAAAGCCTTTTTTAGCCCGAAAGCCTGTTTCCCGGTACCGATATGGCCGATGGTGATCAAATCGCTCGGCGCCGTGTAGCCCTTCCCGCCCAGCACAAATCTGGGCACGATCATAAAAGCCGACAGTACGGCCGATTTTTCGATAAACTTGCGCCGGTTAATGGTGCTGGCTGTGTTAGTTTCAATCTCCATACAGATTTAACAGTTTTATTGGTTTAAAATCAGTTTGCTAAATATAAGGCAAAACACAGGCACTGTGCAGGTAACAAGTTGGTTATTTTTTTTGTTAGGATTACACCGATTGAATTCGGTAACCTTTGATCTATAATCAGTGTAATCTGTGATTAATAATTACTAACTTAACCTCACCATGAAGAAACCAATTATCTTGCTATCGCTATCTATTGGCCTGTCCGTTATAGCCGCACATGCGCAGCAAAAGGAAATATTGATCTACCACCCAATCCAAACGGATAAAGCCGGCCATATCGTCCCCTGGTATAATCCCGACCAGGCCATTGCCTTTGACCATGATCTCCGCATCATCTGGAATTTTTGGTTCAATATGCGCCGCGACCCGAACGGGCTGGCCTATTATATGGAGCACCAGGTTTTTAATCCGAACATGGATGATCCGCGCGGCATCGGCGGCGACCAGTTTATGATGGCCATGTCGTCATGGCGGTTGTATTATGCTTATACCGGGGACGAAAATGTAAAAAACAACCTTTATTTCCTGGCAGAGTATTATCTCACCCACGGAATGTCGCCTTCAAACTGCAAGTGGCCCGACATTCCCTTTCCTTATAATACGCTCATTTATTCGGGCACCTATGATGGCGATATGCGCAGCGGGCGCGGCGTGGCACAGCCGGATAAAGCCGGCTCCTTCGGGTTGGAGTTGATCCATGCCTATAAAATAAAAAATGATCCACTTTTCCTCGACGCTGCCATTAAAATTGCCAATACGTTGGCCGCAAACGTAAAGACCGGGGACGCCAATCACTCGCCCCTGCCTTTTAAAGTGAACGTTTTCACAGGGGAAACCGCATTGCTGCAGGATGACGGTATGGTGAAATCAAAAGACACCGGCTGCTACACCAGCAACCTCACCGGTACGGTCCAAATGTTTGATGACCTGATCGAACTGAAACGCGGTAACGTTGAAGCCTATAAGGCCGGTGCTGCTAAGATATTGGCCTGGCTGGAAAAATACCCCATTCAAAACCAAAAATGGGGGCCATTTTTCGAAGACGTGGGCGAATGGAGCCAAACACAGATCAACGCCATGACCTGCGCCCGTTACATGATGGAACATCCTCAATATTTCCCCGGCTGGAAAGCCCAGGTAAAAAATATCATCGACTGGGTGCATACCAATTTTAACAACGACAAGTGGAAAAAATACGGCGTCATCGTCACAAATGAGCAATCTGTTTACCCGGTACCGGGTGAAAGCCATACATCCAGGCAGGGCGCTGACGAACTGTTGTACACCTCGCTAACGGGCGATACCTCCAATTATACCAATGCCCTGCGCGAGCTCACCTGGGCTACCTATTCGGTTGATTTTGATGGCAAAAACTGCTTCCCGTTCGACGAGCCCTGGCTTACCGACGGCTACGGCGACTATGTAAGGCATTATCTGCGCGCGATGGCAACCTATCCATTCCTGGCGCCGGTTGAAGATCATATTCTGTCTACCACCTCCGTAATCCAGCAAGCCGATTATAAAGGCCATTTTCACAAATATTACAGCACTGAATTTACGGAGATCGACTCCAACAAAGTGCACCTGTATTACCGCACGTTTGATAGCGCCGGTACTGAAGAGATCAAACTTAAGGACAAACCAAAAGGCGTATTGCTAAATGACAAGCCGCTTAAAGAATCGACCGACGGGGAAGGTTATAGTTGGGAAGCAGTGAAAGAAGGCGGCGGGGTTTTGTGGGTGAGGAGAAGGAATGGGAATAAGGTAATAATAGAATAAACGAGTATTACGAAATCTAAAAAAGCGGTGGCCATGTGCGATTCCCTCGGGGAGGGAATCGCACATGGCGCAGATTTCCCTATATTTCATTAAAAGCGGCGCGCTTTGCAGCGGGCCGCTTATAGGGCATAAGGTTGCTATGGAGTAAGCACCGCTAAACACACAAATGGCAATTTGCGGTTTATTCAGTTATTGTTTTTGCAACGTTCCGAAAAGCCCGTGAGCTTCGTCATCCGGACCCGCGGTAAAATACAGCGGATCGCCCGGGTTTCCTCCGGGCGTATTGCCTTTCAGAAAATCAATCGCCCATAAGCCATCTATCGATACAGACTGCCCCCCTTCATTTTGAAGCTGTCCTTTAAAGAAGCCATGCGTATCAAAAACATTGATCCGGCCGTCGCCAAAATTGCCGATCAGGATAGTTGGCTGCAAATCGGCAAATCCTGCCGGGGCCAGGGCAATGCCCCAAGGTGAGTTAAGTGTGCCCTGGGACGCAAAACGTTTAATAAGCGTACCATGGGGGCTATAAACATCAATATAACCGTTGCCGGACCCTTTTTGGTCGTCCATTTTATCAGGAAGTTTCTGCTTGGCATAGGTAACGTATACCTGGCCCTGGATAAACTGGATGTTAAAAGGGGCGAAACCGGCTGGAATACCAGGATCGACAAAACGGCTGTTGCTCACAAAATTAAAATTCTTGTCGAAAACGTCGACGGTAGCGCCACGTAAATTGGTTAAGCATAAAAAATTATCCGCGCCGTCGTTAATAATGGCAATTCCTTTGTATACGGCGCCGGTTTCAGACCTGTCTGCCACCTTGACGGCTGAACCGCCGGATTTCCAGGCAAGCACTATCCCGTCTTCACTGGCGAAAATGAATTTGTAACCTCCAAAATCGGCTGTGCTGTTAAACAAGGCGCCCGATGGCGCCCCGGTTCCTCCCGGCGTAACTGATGGAATAGTAACGGGGGGAATCACTGTATTCCCTTTATTGTCATAAATAACGCTAACTCCTGAATGGTTAGCCGATATCCAGATGGGGCTGCCCGGCGCAGCGGCTATTCCCCAAGCGTTGGCTAAGTTGTGGTCGATCCGTATTGCGCCAAAGCCCGCAGTATCGGCAACAAGATTAGTTTGATGAACATTGAAATCGAAAGGCAGGGGGTTGTGGTCTTTATGACATGCAAATAAAAACGTGGCAGCCATAAATCCTGCAAGCAAAACTTTGGCTTTGATTAAACTTTTCATAGGTGTATAAATAAATGAGTAAATAATTAGTTGATGTTATTTTATTCCCTTTACCATTTTATTCATTGTCCTCCTTTCCGTTTTTTGGCCGTTAAAGACAACGCGCACTTTTATTCAACACGCACCTGGAAATGAAAAGGTTGCCTTATCGTAAATAAAATTAATTTTAGAGTAATTTACATTGATAACCAGCCGGGAGACATTGAAAAGATCAAAAACCCCACTTTAACCGCAAGTAAATGCTGTTTCCAAGCGGCTTGTAGCCACCGTTCTGTTGTGAGTAAAATGACTGACCGATCAGGTCGAGCACCCAATTATCCGAGATGGAGTAATTAAGCGAAGGGAGAACAATGAGGGAGTTGCCCGAAGGGGAATACATCCCGCCGAGCGAGGCTTTTAATATGGGTGAAAAGGAATATGAAATCTCTGAAAAAAGGGTGTACTTAAAAGGGAAGATATTTTTGGCCGATAGTGTGGAGGCAGTCAACCGGGTAATATTGAGCAGGCTGTCCGTGCCGAGTTTATTGTATAAGCCCGATACCATCACATAAATACCATTTTTAAAAGCATAATCAACTGACAGCGTTGCTGCTATCGATGTGCCGCCGGCATCGTGCTGTCCGGGCGCAAAGTAGGTTACTTCGCCTTTAAAACCGGCGTCACTTATATTCCCCGCCCAGCCTGCACCGGCGGTAAAGTTTTGTAGGTAAACGCCCGAAAATGCCTGGAAATCGTATCCCCATTTATTAAAACGATACATTAGTGCGCCTACATTTTGCAAAGCTGTCCTTCCGGGGCTGAAGGCTGCATCGAGTGACGAGGACGGCGTCAGGTTATATTGCACCCGTGCTGCGTCTGTGCCGGGGCGTTCCTCGTAGTCAAAATCGAAATAGTTAAAGGTGTTAAAAATATCATTTGGCGTCCAAACCGTGCTAATGCCCCAGTTGATGCGCTGCCTGCCCACCGTTATATCCCATTTGCCGTTCATGTACTCGGCGCTGCCCCGATCGATGGTGCTGTTAAACAGCATGGCATGACTGTCCACCCAATTTTCGGAAAGATTGAGCGTGCCGTCGCCGCCGGTTACCAGGGCGGCAAAACCGGGGTAGGTTTTAACCTCGTCGCCATAATAAACCCGGTTGCGCACCTCCAGCCTGAAGGTAAAATGATCATCGGGTTTGTATTTAAAGTTAAGCCGGTTGTGCAGCAGGTTCAGCGTCTGTAAATTGGTGATATCATTCACAAAACTGATCTGCTCCAAATATTTGACATAGCCGTTAACCGTAAACTTATGGTCTTTCTTCAGGCTGTCGCTTGTGACTTGCCTTGTCGAATCGTTTTGCGCGTTTGCGGTATGAAAAATGAATGCGAACGCTAACAATAACAATATTCTGAGACTCGATTTCAGGGATACCGCTTTTAAAATTACCTCATAGAAAAAATTGTGAATAAATGTTTTAACCCTCTTTCCCGCGAAGCGGAAGAGAGGGTGGTCGAGCGCAGCGATGACCGGGTGAGTCGACGCGTGGTGTTTGCAGTCGCGGTAATGCCCGCCGGGTTGACTCACCCCGAGTGCGCTGCGCTGCTCGACCCTCTCTTCGCCTGCGGCGGAAAGAGGGTAGTTGCAACTTGATTTTAAACCCGATTTTCCCGGTAACCTTTTCATTTTTTGGTGTCCGATACGATCTTTCCGTCAACCAACGTAACCACTCTGCGGGCTTTGTCAATCACCCGCTGGTCGTGTGTGGAGAAAATGAAGGTCATTTTATCCTCTTTGTTGAGTTTCGCCATGATCTCAAGCAGGTTTTCCGTGGAGACAGAATCAAGATTGGCCGTTGGCTCATCGGCCAGTATAAACCTGGGCTTTGATGCCAGCGCACGGGCCACCGCTACCCGCTGTTGTTGCCCGCCCGAAAGCTCGGACGGCCGTTTGTTCAACTTATCCTTCAGGCCGACTTCGGTCAGCAGTTCCACGGCGCGCTTCTCTCTTTCTTTTTTTGGGGCTTTTTGCAGCAACATCACAAACTCCACATTCTCGCTTGCGGTAAGCACCGGGATAAGGTTATAGGCCTGGAAAACAAAACCAATATTCTCCAGCCTGAAATCGATCAGCTTGCTCTCGTTCATTTTGGTTATGTCGACGCTGTCTATTTTGACCTGTCCGCCAGTCGGATAATCCAATCCGCCGATCAGGTTGAGCAGGGTAGTCTTCCCGGAGCCGGATGGCCCAACAAGCGCGGTAAATTCCCCTTCTTCTACAACCAGGTCCACCTCATTTACGGCATGCACCGGCACGGTATCGGGGTTATAGGTTTTCGACAGGTGATACGATTCGATAATATTGCCCATGATCTTAAATTTTATGTATTGCTTCCGCAGGTTTAAATCTTAGTGCTTTTATCGCCGGGTAAACGGCGGATAACACAGCCGTCAGCGCCGTCATTACCGAGACAGGCACGAACATGGACTGCTTTAATACCGGGTAAATAATGTTGCTAAAACCGTACTGCGACAAGGCCTGCGAAAATGACGACAGGTCGATGCCATGCTTCGCCAGCGAGCCAACCGTAAGGCTGGTAAACAGTATCCCAGCCGGTATACCGGCGCAGGTAAGCATCACCGACTCCAGCACGATCATCATAAAAACGCGGGCTTTATTCATCCCAATCGCCATCAGCACCCCAAATTCGCGCTGCCGCTCCAGCACCGCCATTAACATCGTATTAATTATGCCGAACATCAAAGCCAGCAGTATAATGCCGATGATAATGTACATCATCTGGTCCATAATGCCGCTCAGCAGGGCCATTTGAGGCGAGAGTTCCGTCCAGGTTTGTACCAGCAACGACGGGTATTCCTTTTTTAATCCCCGTGCAACAGAATTAGTTTTTTGACCATCTTTCAGCACCACCGCTATTTCGTGCATTTCGCCTGTTGTGCCCAATATTGCCGCCAAATCATCAAACCGGGTAAAAACGGTCATCTGGTCGAAACTGGAATTGCGCGAGCGGAAGATTCCTGCGATCCGAAACGATCCCGCCGTTAGATCGCCGGTTTTGGATTGAAAAGTCAGCACGATCTTGTTATGCAGTTTGACGCCGAGTTTCCCGGCAAGTTTCTCGCCGATCACGATCTCATTTTTCTTAAGGCCGGTAAAATAGCTGCCTGCAATTACATCTTGTGAAATATTGCTTACTGATCTTTCGTCTTCGGGAACGACGCCATGGATCTCCACGCCCGAAGCGGTCGACGATGAGGATACCATGCCGGTAGTAATCAGCCTGCCCGATACTGCTTTTACGTCCCGGTTCTGCTTAAGTCGGTTCACAATGACCTTCGCGTTCGCTATCGTATCATTCACCTCTTTGTCGTCAATAAATGCTGGATTATGAAATTGTATGTGTGAAAGCTGGGTTTCAACCATGCTTTCAACTTCCTGGTTTATGGCGCCCTGAAAAAATGCCATCATAAACATACCCGCAAACAGACCAACGGCAACCGCCGCAATAACCACCAGGCTGCGCGTACGGTTTCTCCAAATATTTCTCCAGGCTATTTTAAAAAGCATATTAGTTGATCTTTAACTGTTTATGGCCTCAATAACTTTAATTTTATGAATCTTGAATATAGCGTACAGTGATAATACCATGGCAATGCACAATACGATATATCCCTGGATGATGAAATTTGAACTGGCGACGGACGGCTTAATGATAGGCTCGATATTAAATTGTCCAAAAAATTTTCCTGCATTTACACTCATGGGTACCGGGTGTTTCCTGAAATAAAGCACCACGGGGTAAGCAATGACAATGCCGCAGAGTGTCCCGGTTATCGACATCAGCATCATTTCCATTACAACTACTCCTGCCAATAACCTCTTTTTCATGCCAATCGCGATCAAAATCCCAAACTCACGAATACGTTCGTTCAGCATCATTAAGATAGCGCCAAATATCCCGAACGCAATTACCAGGTACAGGATGCCGGCCATCACCCCATAATCGCCTGCCATTTCCATGTTAAAAAATTGATCGAGTTCGGGCAGCATTTCCTGCCAGGTCATCACCTCGCAATCCAGGCCTTTAGTTTGCCTGATTAACTTTTGCTTCAGCGCGTTTGTTTTGTTTCGGTTATCCATCATAACCGAAATTGACGTATATCTTTTGCCGGTGCTCAAAAAATCCTGTGCCGCCGCCATTTGCAGCCAGGCCATGCCGTCATTCATTTCGGGGAGGCCCAGCTTTACTATTCCTTTTACAGCATATTTTCCAGCCGCCAATTCACCATGATACCCTTGTCCAACCAAAACCGCGGTGTCGTTTACTTTCACCTTCAAATAAGATGCGAGGCCCTGGCCGAGCAGGATGCCTTTATCGCGGTTTGAAAGGTAGCTTCCGGCAATGATTTTTTTTGAAAGGCCGGAGACGTCATCTTCTTTCGCAGGGTCGATACCCAATACCATCATCCCCCGGGTGTTTTCGCCTGCGGAGGCGAGCGCGAAAGATTCCAGCCGCGGGGCCCAGGCGGTCACTCTTTTGTCATGATCTAATATCGCGGCGAATTTGGTGCTTTCTTGCAGTGTATTGTCAACCGACCTGTTTTCCCAATAGCCCTTTTGATGGATTTGGATATAGCCATACGACATACTCACGGTATCGCTGATCATTTTATCAAGGAAACCCACCATTAAGGCACGGTAAAATATGGTAAAAATTACGGCAAAGAAAATGGACGAAATCGTAATAAGCGTTCTGCGCCTGCTGCGCCAAATATTTCTCCATGCAATCTTAAAAAACATATTTAACTGTTAATAGCTGCAATTGCCTTAATTTTATATATCTTGAATATCGCGTACATCGACAGCACCACGGCTATAAGCAGTACTACATACCCCTGCACAATAAAGTTGGCCAGGTTAGTCGAAAACTGCATTACCGGCTCGATATTGTACAGTTCTGTGGATTTCCCCATGTCGCCGGTGAGTTTGATCGGGTAGTTGTGGTAATGAAGCACCACGGGGTAAATACAAACCGCACCCAATACCACCCCTACAACTGACATGAGCACCATCTCAATCACCACGACCCCGGCCAGCAGGCTTTTTCTCATGCCGATGGCGATAAGGATGCCAAACTCGTGCAAACGTTCGTTCAGCATCATCAGGATGGTGCCGAATATGCCAAAGGCGATAACCAGGTACAACACGCCCGACATGATCACATTTTGCGCCATCTTGGCCTGGAAAAGCTGGTCAAGCTCGGGGATCATCTCCTTCCAGGTCATTACCTCGTAACCATCGCCGTTGGTTTTGTTGATAATGTCCTGTTTCAAATCACCCATATTGTTTTGGTTATTGATCAATATAGAAATGGAGGTATATCTTGCGCCGGTACTCAAAAAATCCTGCGCCGCAGCCATGGGCAGCCACGCCATTCCCTTGTTCATTTCCGGAATGCCGATCTTTGCAATCCCCCTTACCGCATATTTTCCGGATGCCATATTTCCCTGGTACCCCTGGCCTATCAGCACAACCGTATCGTTTACTTTTAATTTTAAATAAGCAGCCAGGCCTTCGGCAAGGACGATGCCTTTATCATTTTTATCAAAATATTTTCCGGCGATTATTTTTTTGGAAATTGCGGATATTTGGTTCTCCCTCTTTGGGTCTATCCCGATTACCAGGATGCCTTTGGTGCGCTCGCCGGAAGAAGCCAGCCCAAATGACTCCAGCCGGGGCGTCCATGCGGTAATTTCCGCTTCATTATTTAGCAATGATGCGAGTTTAGGGTTTTCTTCAAAAGTGCTGTCAACCGACCGGTTTTCCCAGTACCCGCTGTGATGCACCTGGATGTAGCCGCTGCTCAGGCTCACCGTATCGGCTATTAGTTTGTCAAACAAGCCGACTACTGCCACACGCATCAAAATAGCAAATATCACCGCAAAAAAAATAGACGAAACCGTGATCAGCGTCCGGCGCCTGCTGCGCCACATATTCCGCCAGGCCAGTTTAAAAAACATTATTTTACTTTTTTCATGTTTTGGGTGGTGAAAAAATCGACACTGATAGGCTGGTTAAAAACCGCGCTGTTATAAGTAATTATGGTTTCCTGTCCCTTCTTTTGTACCGGTATCATCTCTAGTTTCACGGGCATTACCCTGCCGCCGATCGTGCGGATATCCGAACCCTGCATCACGTTCACCAGCTTGTTATCCTCGTCATAAAATTCCAGCCGCAGTTCCAGGTAATCTTTCTTGTCTATCCACATATTTACCTTGCTCCAAACTACCGCCGCCTGCGGCAGTGGGATCATTTCGATCTTCCAGCATTTTCGGCCTTCAATAACACTGTCGCCCACAATTTTATGTTTATAGTCGTCAATGCGCGATGAGGCTTTTACCAGGTCATCATTGGTCATGTCAGTGCCCATCCAGCTTTGCGACATCATCGATGGCGGCAGTTTAACCACCCGTTCGATATTCGGCAACCAGTTCCATATCTCCTTAACCCTTTTCAAAAAAACAGTGCCTGCATCTTTGGCAGGCGCCGTAACCACGATCATCGAATACTGATCGCCCTTTGTCCAGCCTTTCATGGTCATGGTGCGCGTCCAGGTTGGTCTTTTGATCTGGATGGTCATTTCGGTAACTGAGGATAGGCCGTGTACATTGTTTTCAGCTTTGGTTACGATCTCTTTGGCTGTTTGTGCTTCCGCTTTAAAAAAGGCGAACAGCATAATCAGTATGCACAGCATAACGGGAATCGCATTTAAAATAGCTTTGGATGCAAAGTTGTAAACAAGGGAAGTTACCCTCTTTCTCGCGAAGCGGAAGAGAGGGTCGAGCAGCGTAGCGCACTCGGGGTGAGTCGACCCGGCGGACATCACCGCCTCCCGATAGCTGTCGGGAGCAGGCACCACGCATCGACTCACCCGAACGGCACTTCGTGCGTTCACCCTCTCTTCGCCTTCGGCGGAAAGAGGGTAGCTGCAATTAAATTTTAAACGTAATTTTCCTATACCCAGGCTGATATTTCGTGTCGCTTTCATCTTACATTATTAGCTTAAAAAAGTCATCTATATTTTTGTCATACAGCGCTATAAAATCCTCATCATTTTTCTTTTCCATCAAAAACATCACCAGCCCGGCGCCTTCCAGCAGATAATAGAGGCATTCCGCCAACAAAGCCGGATCTTTTCCTTTTGGGAGATTACCGTGTTTCTCCAGTCCGAGGAAACATCTTTCCAGGAATTTTACTTCCAGTTTGGCCAGGTCGCCGATCGTGATCCTCAACTTTTCGTTTGCAGCTATAGCCTCAAGGCAAAACAATACCCAGTTAAAGCTTACCAGGTCTTCACCCAAAAAAGCTTTAAAGTCATTTAACTGCCCGATCTTAATATCTGCATATAATTTTTTGAATGATGCATAATCGGTCACGATGTCTTCCGGCGCGATCGAAGCAGGCTGGTTAGCGCTTTGTGAAAATAAGTCGAAAACAGCATTCAAAAGCTCTTCTTTCGAAGCGAAATAATGATACATGGCGCCCTTTGACAGGCCTGTTTTTTTTACCAGGTCCTGGTACGAAACATCTTTATAGCCCTTTTCAAGAAAAAGCAGCAGGGCTGTTTTTAAAATGTTGTTACGCGTGTCTGTGGCGATTCGGGCCATTTTGAGAATCGTATTTTATTATAAACCGACCGTTCGGTATGCAAATGTAACAACATATTTTCCGCTTGTCCAAATGTTATTTGAAAAATAATTTATCGGGAAGGTTTTATCTTACTTTAAGATCAGTTTTTAAAGGTGAAAAACCGAAATCTCACCCAGCTCCTTACCCCTATAAAAACCGGGATCGCCAATAGTACGGCCACCGCTGCAAGCAGCCAGGTGACTCCAAAGTCCGGGGTGGCAACCGGGATCAAAAGGATCAGCACCGCCGCCGCTACAAGCAATCGCGACACCGGCCTGATATAAGCCCTGTCTTCTTCATCCTCTTCCATTATCCGAGTTAGCCCGGTTATCGTTAATAAGATTAGCGCTATCGCCACACAAAACATCCATTGCAAGGTAACCGGCGGCACGGTCCCCACATCGGCCATCAGCACCCGCAAACACGCCCCGGCTGTGGCAAGCGCAGCCAAAAGCAAAAAATGAAGAAAAATAAAGTATTGAAAATAGGAAAATCCTTTTTTGGTTTCCTGCTCGCTGGTCATATCAAAATAGAGGTTCCATATCAAAAATGCGATGAGGATGCCCAGTATAAACACCACCCAAACCGCGGGCTGCTTGTCCTTGACATCGCCAACACCGCCGACGGTGCTTACAATACTTTCGGTAAGCACGATGATGGTAAACAGGCCAAAACGCTCGACAATGGTGGCCGATGCGGTAAACGCGGGCTGTTTTCTTTCCTTTAAAATCCGTATTACCGTGCGGGCGGCGGCGAGTGGTGCAGTTAAATTAAATACCAGGGCGATAACCCAAAGAACAATGGCGGTTTGGCAGCTGGTAAATATCGAGGCAATGAGCAATACAAATGCAACGCTATAATTAATGGTATAAAATTTATTAAAAACGCGGTGCGAAGGATCGTACAAACCGACGCTCCACCACATATAAGTAACGAGGAATTGCAAAACCGCAAATGTGATGGCAAAACCCTGCTGGTTTCCGTCGAACACATCGGGCATAGTGATGGCTACAGCCGCCATACCCAGCATCTGCCAAAAAGTGAGCAGGCGCGTGCGGATACCATCGCCGCCATGCAGATCATAATACTGGCTGCCATTAACCCATGACCAAAAGATCATGCAAAACAACAGGAACGAATACCCTACGGTGCTCCAGGTTGGGCTTACGGCAATGCGGTGCGTCAGCTGCCCAATGGCTGCAACATATACCAAATCGTAAAATAACTCCAGCCAGCTGATCTTGCGCTCGTTTTTACGGTCGGCAAAGTTTTTCGGCGGGCCCCACCATTGGGGAGCTGGGTGTTTGGGCATGCTCTTAATTAAATTAGAAAACAAATCAGACTTGCGAAGTTTAACTCGATATTGTTCGTTTTCCAATGGCCTCGTTGAGGGCTTCGCCGTTTAAAAACTTCGCAAGTCTCCTCCTAAACTATTCCCTCACCCCCCTCAAATACGCAACCGTAACCGGCATTTGCGCAGCATGGTTAGGGCTTTCGTCCTCAATAAAATAATGCTGTATCCCTATTTTTTTCGCGGCAGCAAGCACTGCGGGGTAATCGATCTGTCCGGTGCCGAGCGCTACATTATTGATGGTCGGTGTGCCGCCCGTAAGGTCATTGGCTACCCCTTTTTTAATATCTTTCAGGTGCACCAGTTTCCAGCGGTTGGGGTATTTTAAAAGCAGTTTTGCAGGGTCGCCGCCGCCGTGGAAGGTCCACATGATGTCCATTTCAAAAGAGACATCATCGGGGTTGGTGTTTTGGACGATGTAATCAAACAGTGTACCGTCACCGTAAGGGCCAAACTCGTAGCCATGCGTATGGTAGCATAAAGTAATGCCGTTATCCTTTAATATTTTGCCCTCGCGGTTAAAATCGGCGACCGCTTTTTTGGCGTCGTCGATGGTAAACGTTTTGCCATGCGGTATCCATGCCACCATTACGTACGTGGCGCCAAATGTTTTGGCAAGGCTGATCACATCATATATATTGTTTTGCAGGGCGTCATAACCTGCCCCGATAGATGGAATGCTGATGCCGCGCTCATTGGCCAGCCTTTTAAATTCTTCGGGAGTTACAATGCCGGGGCCGGGGCCTTCTACCTCAGTGATGCCAAGCGTTTTTAACGTATCCAGCACCGGTACAACGCCTTTGCCCCAGCTATCGCGGTAGGTATACGCCTGAACGCCGATGGGGGCTGTAAAAAGCGAACCGTTTTGCGCCCCGGCGCTTAAAAAGCCCGAAACAACAAAACAAAGGGATAATAGAAACTTTTTCATGAGTGGTTTGATCGATTAGTTGGTGGTAAAATTAATAACATTTGCCGGAGACATGAGATATGAGACGTGAGATTTGAGACAAAAAATTATTTCCGCCTTCAATTATATAGAATAACCGCTGACCTTATGTTATGTTCCTATATTTCAAGTCCCATATCTCACTTCTCATATCTCAAATCTGCTGACCCATTAATGCACAATTATGACATTGTTAATTTAAAAGTTTCAACATTAAATCATACCTTTGCGTGCTCATTACCAATCATGAGCGATCAGATCAAGCATGAATGCGGTGTGGCATTTATCCGCCTTTTAAAGCCACTTTCCTATTACCAGCAAAAGTACGGCACCGCGCTGTACGGACTCAACAAACTCTACCTCTTAATGGAAAAACAGCACAACCGCGGCCAGGATGGCGCAGGTGTTGCTACCATTAAACTGGATATTGAACCTGGCAAACGGTACATCAGCAGGCACCGGTCCATGGCGCCCAATGCAGTTTCGGACATATTTGAATACGTGCAAAAAAAGTTTGCCGACATTCAAAAGACGACGCCCGAAAAAATGGAAGATGCGGAATGGCTGAAACAAAACGTAAGCTTTATGGGCGAGGTTTTGCTGGGGCACCTGCGCTATGGCACTCATGGGAAAAACAGCATCGAAAACTGCCACCCTTTTCTTCGCCAAAACAACTGGATGACGCGTAACCTGGTGATAGCAGGCAACTTTAACATGACCAACGTTGACGAGCTGCTCCAGCAACTGTACGACCTTGGCCAGCACCCCAAAGAGAAAGCCGACACCGTTACCGTACTGGAAAAAATAGGCCACTTTATCGATACCGAAAACCAGGGACTGTTTGATCAGTACAAACGCGAGGGCCTGGATGATAACATCGAGATCAGCAAACTCATCGCTAACGATATGGATGTGGCGAAGATCCTGCGCAAATCGGCCAAAAGCTGGGATGGCGGTTATACTATAGCCGGCATACTAGGCCATGGCGATGCCTTTGTAATGCGCGACCCTGTTGGCATACGGCCTGCCTATTACTTTAAAAATGACGAGATCGTGGTCGCGGCTTCGGAAAGACCGGCGCTGCAAACGGCATTCAACGTACCAATCGAAGAGATAAAGGAAATAAAGCCCGGACATGCCCTGATCGTAAAAAAGAATGGCCGGGTAAGCGAAGACATGATCAGCGACCCGCTGGAGAAGAAAGCCTGCTCGTTCGAACGCATTTATTTTTCCCGGGGGAGCGACGCGTCTATTTACCGCGAACGCAAACAGCTTGGCCGCCTGCTTTGCGGGCAGATACTCGAAAACGTGGATTATGATATGAAAAACACCGTGTTTTCGTATATTCCAAATACAGCCGAAGTAGCTTTTTATGGCATGGTGGAAGGCATGCACAAGCATATTAAGCAGGTGCAGCGCGAGCGGCTGCTTAACCGCGAAGACAAGATAACCGACGAGGAACTGACAGAAGTGCTGTGCATGGCGCCGCGTGTAGAAAAGATAGCGATAAAAGATGTTAAGCTGCGCACCTTTATTACCCAGGACGCCGACCGCAGCGAAATGGTTGCGCACGTTTACGATACCACCTACGGCCTGATAAAAAAAGGCGAAGATACATTGGTGGTGCTGGATGACTCGATCGTACGCGGAACAACTCTTAAACAAAGTATATTAAAAATATTGGACCGCCTGGGCCCAAAGAAAATAGTGGTAGTTTCCTCTGCGCCCCAGATACGCTACCCGGATTGCTATGGCATCGATATGTCGCGCATGGGCGAATTTGTGGCCTTTGAGGCGGCCATCAGCCTGCTGAAAGAAACGAACCGGGACGATATCATCCTGAATGTTTACCAGCAGTGTAAAGATAGTGCCGCTTTACCAAAGGAAAAAGTGGAAAACTACGTTAAAGCCATTTACGAGCCTTTTACCGACCAGGAGATATCTGACCGGATAGCAAAGATCATTACACCAAAAGAGATTAAAGCAGAAGTGAAAGTGCTTTATCAGACGCTCGATAACCTCCACAAAGCCTGTCCTGACCATCTGGGCGATTGGTATTTCAGCGGTAATTACCCCACCCCGGGCGGAAACAAAGTAGTCAACCGCGCTTTTGTGAACTGGATGGAAGGGAAGAACCAGCGGGGATACAATTAAGAAGTGGGCAGTGGCAGTTGGCAGTGGCAGTTTGCAGTTCGCGACCGCTTACTAGCCTGATAAAACTTAAACGCCAAACTGGCTCAGATGATGATCGAGGTGCTTAACCTGCAGCGTATCCCATTCATCCATCGTTAAAGGCCCGAAAAAAGGGTGGTGAGCTTTGTTGATGACTTCGGGGCCGCCGGCAAATTTTTTTATCGATTCAATCAGACCGGCTTTTTCGGCTTCGAAACCGTTGTCGGTTACTATTTTGGCCTGGTTAAATGTCGGCGTATTATGCTTAAGAGGCTTATCGTTTAGTATCTGCTTTTTTGCCACATTGCCAAACAGAATGCCTAACAGGCCGCGCTTCAATTGCAATTCGCCAAGAGCGACCTTAATGACCACCTGGCAATGCGCCAGCATCTGCGATACGCTCATCTTACCCCAAATTGCCTGTGATTCAGGTGTAAGCTTGTTAATGCGGGCGATAAATTCTGCATTGTCGGACAGGTTGAATACACTTTTCATTTGCTGACTTAAATAATATGGTAAATATAAAAAAGTGGGTAGCAGTTGCAGCGCCAAAGCGCTGAAATAAAACAGGTAGTACTTTTATCTTCCCGGCGGAGAGAAAATGAAATTTGTAACCAGTTTATCAAAAATGATGAGACCGGCGATGATGAGCGCTATCCCGGCTACCTCATTCAGCCGGTGGATAAATTTTACCGAAATTTTTGCCCGCAGCTTGTCCGCATAAAAAGCCTTTATGGTATCGGTGCCAAACTGCATAACAAGTATGGTTAAAAACATAACGGCGATCTTAATTGCCCGGTTGTGCACACCCACATGAAAAACAGTACTGGCGGCGCCAATCACCACCGTCCAATGGAAAAGCAGCGTGGGATTAAAAATGCACATCACAAAGCCTTTAAACCAATAGCCCGCGTGGTTAATTTTTTTAGGAACATGCGTATTGTAGTTTACCTCAGCCTTTTTCAGGATGTAATAAATGCCTATCCCTATCAAAACACCGGCGCCGATGATCCCGGCATAAATTTTATCAGCAGGGGAAATAACAAAAAACTGGGAGCCAAACAGGATGGCGCCTACAAAAACCAGGTCGCTGCTAACCACACCGAGCGCGAGCGAAACGCCTGCCCTGAATCCCCCTTCGAGGCTGGTTTTAATGAGCGCAAAAAAAACCGGGCCGGTGAGGAACATTAATACAAATCCAAAACCAATACCGGAGACAACAGCTTCAATCATTAAAATAGGCTTTTAGGCTCATAATTTTTAAAAGCACCACGAATATGCAACTTTATCTGATAAACCACCAAAACTAAAATTGTGATAAATAAATGAAAAAAAACAGGCGGCGGACTAAAAAAATTATTACTTTATTTTTCATTACTGCGTGGGGCATTTGCCGCTAAAAGCCGCAAAATCATTATTTTGCACCGTAAACCCAATCTTCAATGACACAATTAAACCAGGATGCAGGCAGCAAATCCAAGCTCAATCCCATTATCATCGTGGGCATACTTTTCTTTATTTTCGGCTTTATAACCTGGTTAAACTCCGTGCTGATACCTTATTTGCGTATTGCATGCCAGCTAAACAATGTACAGGCCTACCTGGTAACGTCGGCATTTTATATAGCCTACCTGGTTATGGCGGTGCCATCAAGCCTGGTGCTTAAACGTTTTGGCTTTAAAAACGGAATGGCTGTGGGGCTGCTCGTGATCAGCGCAGGGGCGCTGGTGTTTATACCGGCGGCGCTCACCCGCATCTACGGAATTTTCCTGGCGGGGCTTTTTATACAGGGTACCGGGCTTACCATTTTACAATCGGCATCAAATCCATACATTACCATCCTGGGTCCGGCAGAAAGCGCAGCAAAGCGCATCAGCATTATGGGTATATTTAACAAAGCCGCCGGGGCTATTGCGCCCATCATCCTGGGCGCTGTTACCCTTAAAGGCGCAGACCAGTTGCTCATACGGCTAAAGACCATAAGCCCCGCGGAAAAGGTGGTGGAGCTAAATACGCTGGCATCAAAAGTGATAATGCCTTATATCATCATATTTTTAGTTTTGGTATTGCTGAGTATTTTTATTTACCGTTCAGGTCTGCCTGAGATTGAGGAGCAAAAGGACGATGTAACCTCCGGGTCCGGGGGAGAAACCAAAACCAGCATACTCCAGTTTCCGCACCTGCTGCTGGGCGTACTCACGCTTTTCTTCTACGTAGGCGCCGAGGTAATTGCCGGGGACAGTATAATAAGCTACGGCGCGTCGCAAAAGATAGCGTTGTCAACCGCGAAATTTTTTACAACCTGTACCCTGGCATCCATGATCGTGGGATACATCATCGGCATCATTGCTATTCCAAAATATATTACACAGCAACGTGCACTGGTAATGTGCGCCGTGTTGGGCCTGGTGTTTTCGGCGTGCGCGGTAAGCTTCGCAGGGTATGTTTCCATTTTATTTATAGCCCTGCTTGGCCTGGCCAATTCGCTGATGTGGCCTGCGGTATGGCCGCTGGCACTGGCACATTTGGGCCGTTTTACAAAAGTTGGCGCTTCGCTGCTGGTAATGGGAATAGCCGGGGCAGCCGTAATTCCGTTACTGTATGGCACACTGGTAGATCATCATGTGTCCAACCGGATGGCCTATCTCATTTTATTACCTATCTATGCTTTCATACTTTTTTATGCCACGATAGGGCATAACATTGGGGTAAACTTAAAATCGAAGAAATAATGCCCGCCAAAGCCGCCCGCCGGGCATGGCATTAATTATTGAAAAACTATAGCAGAATTGCAAAAAATACTTATGTTTAGTGTTTCAATTACACCTGATTAGTAAACCTGAAATAAAAATGGAACAAAACAAGACCAAAAGTTACGGCTCCGCGCTGTACACTATTATCACTGTATTTTTCTTCTGGGGGTTCCTGGCTGCCTCAAATGGCATTTTTATACCCTTTTGCAAAGCGCATTTTAATTTAAGCCAGTTTGAGTCGCAATTAATTGACTTCACTTTTTATGGCGGTTATTTTATTGGGTCTCTGGGGCTGTATTTTGCTTCGCAGATTACGAAAGTCGACTTTTTAAATAAACTGGGTTATAAAAATGGTATTATCTGGGGTTTAGTTTTATCTGCGGTTGGAGCGTTGTTAATGGTTCCTGCGGTTGATTCAGGGTCATTTGGCTTCATTTTAGGCGCCTTTTTCGTCATTGCGTTAGGCTTTTCGCTACAGCAAACTGCCGCTAATCCATTCGTAATTGCACTCGGAACGCCTGAAACGGGCGCTAACCGGTTGAACCTTGCCGGTGGGGTAAACAACTTCGGTACTTTGTTAGGGCCGGTAATTGTCAGCATCGTTTTATTTGGCAGTGCCAGCAAATTAATACCGGCGATAGATGTCAAAATAACTGCTATCAACAATCTATATTTCATACTCGCGGGTTTGTATATCGCGGTCGCTATATTCTTTTGGGTATCAAACCTTCCAAAGGTTACCAGTGATGAGAAGATCGAAGCAAGCCATAAAACAAATTTGCCGCTGTTCATCATCTTTATTGCATTTTGTTTGGTCTTGGCGGCCGGCCCACTAAGTGAATTTATCGCCGGTTTGGTTAATAAAGGGGGGACTCCGAATGTGCCCGATATTGGCAATATTAATATGGAAAATATTAATAACCACACCTTTGCAAGCAATGCCATTAAAGACATGGTTATTGCATTTCTTCATCTCGCGGGACTGATTAAATCGTATATTGTATATTTTGCTTTGTTGGTTATCCTGGGCACTTTGATCATTTCGCTAAAATCCGCCGGAAAGAAACGTGAAGGCTGGGGCGCAATGCAATATCCGCAGTTAATTTATGGTATGATAGCCATATTTACTTATGTAGGCGTGGAAGTAACGATACAAAGCAATATGGGGTCGCTGTTAAAGACGCCGGAATTTGGCGGATTTAGCGCTGCGCAAATAGCTCCTTTTATTTCTTTATACTGGGGCAGCTTAATGATAGGCAGATGGACAGGTGCAATCGCAGTGTTTCACATGTCCAATACTGCAAAGAACATTTTGACTGTTGTAGTGCCGTTCTTTGCATTCGGTGTTGTTTTACTCGTTAACCGCCTGAGTGGTGTCGACGTCAGTAGTTTGTATATCTACGCATTGTGTATAGTTGTTTTAGTGGTGGGCTTTATGATAGGACAGCAAAAGCCTGTTCGGACGCTCACTATTTTTGGATTGCTAGGTGTATTGGCCATGGTGATTGGACTATTAACTACCGGCGCCGTGGGCCGTTTCGCTTTTATCAGCGGCGGCTTGTGCTGCTCCATTATGTGGCCGTCAATTTTCGCGTTAGCCGTTGCCGGTCTTGGAAAATACACCAGCCAGGGTTCAGCGTTTTTGATTATGATGATATTGGGAGGTTCGATCATTCCACCAGTTCAGGGTATATTGGCTGATACTACCCAGCATTCTTTTACCTGGATAAGCGGGTTGCATCTTTCATACATCGTTCCTGTATTTGGCTTCGCTTATATGGCGTTTTTTGCATGGAAAGCAGGTTCCGTCCTGAAACAGCAAGGCATTGATGTTGATAACATGGAAGCTTCCGGCGGACATTAATTTAAGAGACTTGAGATTAGAGATCAGCGGTTAGTTATTTTTCTAATCTCTAATCTCTAACCTCTAATCACTACCCATGACCCATCTATCTTTCGACCAAATATTTATGAACCTGGCCAATGACCTGGCCATGCGCTCGCATTGCGTTAAACAGCATGTTGGTGCGGTTTTAACAAAAGATACACGTATCATTTCCATCGGCTATAACGGCCCTCCGGCGCATACCCACAACTGCGACGAGGAATGGCCCGGCGTGGGCTGCCCGCGCGATTCAAAGGGAAGTTGCTCGCTTGCACTTCATGCTGAAGAAAACGCTATCCTGTATGCGGTAAAGAACGGCGCTAACCTTGAAGGCGCTACGTTGTATACCACGCTATCCCCCTGCCTGCCCTGTGCCAGGCTCATCTACTCGGCCGGAGTAATAAAAGTTTTTTACGACAGGTCATACGCCGCCTACAAAGGTCTGCCCAGCGACGAAGGCGTGGATTTTCTGAGAAGATTCGGTGTAGAGGCTGTTCAGTTCAGCCCTTAACCTGGGATTTCACCGATTTTTCAGGTGTTTATTCAAAGCTATCGGTACAATCAAAAAACAAAAGGTTAATCCCAGAAAATAAATTTGATGCAATCCTCCAAAAACAAATCGGTTAAATCAAAAAATAATCGGTGAAACTAAGCGGAGCGAACTCATGAAGGCCTTGAAAAAAATAAATGACATCTGAATAATCCCGGAAAATAAATCTTTATAAAAATGGTTCGACTTTGCTTAGGGCGAAAAGCAATTGTTCATCAGGGGTAAGGTCGGTATTGTCCAATACAATGGCGTCTTCAGCCCTTACCAACGGGCTTTCTTTGCGGGTGGTGTCCTGGTAATCACGGTGGGCCAGGTTTTCAAAAACTTCCTCCAGGGTGATGTCCGGATTTTTTGGCAAAAGTTCTTTGTAACGCCTTTCCGCACGTGTGAACGGGTCGGCAGTCATAAAAAATTTAACGGTGGCATCCGGAAAAACAGCCGTGCCAATGTCGCGGCCATCCATCACAATATTTTTCGAGCGGCCCATGCGCTGCTGCTGCTTAACCATCTCTTTACGCACGTCGTGGATAGCGGAAACCGCGCTTACCGTTTCCGAAACCGGCATCTGCCTGATCTCTCCCGAAACATCCTCGTCATTTAAGGTGATATGCGTTTCATAATCCCGCGCGTGGAAGTTAAGATGGATTTTCTTGAGCGCCTTGCTAACTTGTGCGGCATCCTTAAGGTCGGTCTTATTTCGTAAAAAATAAAGGGCTACCGCCCGGTACATGGAGCCGCTGTCTACATACACAAAATGAAGGCTTTTGGCCAGGGCCTTTGCCAGCGTGCTTTTTCCGCACGACGAATAGCCATCAATAGCAACCACGACGTTGTTACTCATGGGGACTAAAGTACGGAATTAGTTGATTGGGTTGATTAAGTTGGATTAAGTTAGTTTGAGTTGATTGAGTTAGATTAAGTTGATTGGGTTGGTTAAGTTAGAATCAACAACATTCGGATCAGTTAGCTGATGGTCGGATCTGTTAATGATGACCTATTCAACTCAATCAAGCTAATTCAACCATCTGATAGCTATCGGATCAACTTAATCAACTAATTTAGCCCCATGAATTTTTCAAAAGCCGACCTGCAAAAAGAGATCACCTACAAAACCTCGCGAAGCGGTGGTAAGGGCGGGCAAAACGTGAACAAGGTTTCCTCAAAAGTTGAGTTGTTATTTTCGATAGTCGATTCGGCCTTATTTACTGATGAGGAAAAAGAACGCTTAAATAATAAACTCCAATCCCGCTTCAATAAGGACGGCCTGGTGCAGGTAGTATGCGATGAAGAGCGGAGCCAGTATCTGAATAAGGAAAAAGCGATAGAAAGACTCATAACCATCCTCACCGCTGCCCTGCATAAACCCAAAGCCCGCAAACCAACAAAGATCAGCAAAGCAGCTAAGCAGGCACGCCTGGAGAATAAACGATTGAACGCATTGAAGAAGGAAAATAGGCGGGCCGGTTTTGAAGATTAGCTCATAGTTGATAGTTCAGAGCAAACTTCTCTCTTACCATGAACAATGAACTATGAACCATGAACTCTATTTAAACCGATACAACCCAGTCACCGCCCCCCATTGATGTGACTGCACCATTTCCTTATCATCGATGGAGTGCAAGATAGCGGCGATATTGAAAACAAAATGATTTGCAGTAAACCCTACGCCAAATTCCTGGCTGAAAATAAACGGCTCTTTATCTTTGGTGATCTCCAGGCCGCTGTGGTTATCTGACAAGCCACCCTGTATAGTTGCATCATAAGCCACATAGTTTGCCAGCGGCTCATAATAAAAAAAGAATTCGTTTTTATGCAGTAACTGCGTGTTTTTATCCTGCGTTACAGTGCTTTGGGTACTCACCGAATTAAACAGTTGGTTAAACGAACCCAATCGCACCATGGGGCCAACACCCGCTCCCGAAAAGCCCAATCCTAAATTAACATAACTGGCCAGGGACACATCGATCCATGAGTTGCGGGCCAATAACTTATTGTAGGACGCGGACAGGTTAACCTCAAAATCGTTATTGATCTGGTATTCCCAGCCGCTGGGGTGGTAAAAGCCAAAGTTGTCGTGCACAAAATCCTGCACCTGCTTTCCGTACGCATTGGGGCCAACCATACCGATTTGCGCGCTCAGCTTCAGGTTGCTTTCGTCTTTATAAAGAAAATTTAGTGTTGAGCCGACATACAGGTAAGCTGCAAAGGGGCGGTCGATCAATTCAGGATGGTCAACGCCGCTCAAATCAGCTATACTTCCGCTTTGCGGGTTAAATATCTTTTGCCCCAGTTCAAAACCTAAAACTTTGTTTTGCAGCTTCGGGCTCCCGTTTACGCTTAAGGCATGGCGGTAATAAAGAAAAATACCATCGGTATAATACTTGTCCGATCCCTGGAACAGATAGGAATCGTTGTCGGTTTCGGCGCCAATTTCGGTGGCATGTGTTTGTGCAAATACTCCGGTTGAAACAGCAAGAAAAACGAGGAGAGCAATTAGTTTAAATTTCATCGGGCAATCGTTATAGCCGACGAAAATAAGAAAACCCACCTGAAAAACAGGCGGGTTTTTATTTTTTAGTAGAATGTTATCAATTTACCTTATTTGAAAAACTATAACTTATTCAACTTACTCAACTAACTCAAAACGTATACCCGACACTCAAACCGCCGATCGGAATAAAGCCATATGCCGATACTGTAGGAACAAATCCAACGCGAAAGTTGATGCCGCCGTCTGCCTGCTGGTACCGGTAACCGATGGTAGCCGTTCCGAAAAAGCCGGTGTCGTTGTCGAATTCAAAAGTTGTACCGTTTGTGCTGCCCTGCGAACGCATAAAGGTTGTGCCGATACCCAGTTCAAGAAAACTGCTTTCGGCAAACTTGCTGCTGCCGTCTTTGCCCAGTTGGTACAGGTAATTTAACTGCAGGGGAACGCTTGCAATCCAGTTTGCACCGGTATTATAATAACCCGCGCCCACCCTGAAACCCCATTTGTCCCTTCCGTCGCCAAAGCGGGTGTCGTAGTTGGCTGTAAGTGCAAGGCCGGGCCCGCCAACTTCAATAAATACCGCACGGGGCTTTGTGGCGAGTACAATGGTCGAGTCTCTTTTTACAGTATCTTCTTCAAGGTTTTGTGCTTTTACGTAAAGCTGTGAGGTGACCAGCATGAGCAACAAAAATCCCTTAATTAGTAACGCCCTTTTCATCATGAATTTGCTTTAGATTGAGTTTTTTAACTTATACCAAAATAACTTTATTGTTAAGATAGGGCGTATTACGGCGTGGGGCATAAAAAGGTTTCAGCCATAGCAGTGCCATATAGCCAATTTGCCCTTTAAAAAGGGCATTTCCGGTCAAAAAATGAGGAAATTGCACTGTTTTTTGCCCGCAATAAATTGTTGCGGAACGGACGATTATGCGAGCCCTGCATTGCGCATCCGCTGCATTTTTGTATGAAGGAAACCAAGCTAAAACTAAAGATGCTCACCAACAGGTGAGCATCTTTAGTTAAATATTCAAAAGATTATCAATTCAGTGCAGCGTTTAACTCCTCCTTAATCGTCAGATCAAGCGGCTTGCTTACTTTTTCATCCAGCAGTGCCAGTTGGATCACCTCGCGCATATCGGTTACATAATGGAACTTCAGATCCTTGATATAGTCACCTTTGATCTCCAGAATATCTTTTTTATTGGATGCGCAAAGAATGATCTCCTTGATGTTGGCTCGTTTTGCGGCAAGTATTTTTTCCTTTATCCCGCCCACCGGCAATACACGCCCCCGTAAGGTGATTTCGCCGGTCATAGCCAAATGCGGTTTAACCCTGCGTTGTGTAAATGCCGATGTCAGAGCGGTGAGCATCGTTACGCCGGCAGAAGGGCCGTCTTTAGGCGTGGCGCCCGCAGGCACGTGTACGTGGATATCCCATTGGTCAAACAGCCGCGCATCGATGTTAAAATCGGGGGCATGGGCCCGCAAATATGCCAGTGCAATACTAATTGATTCCTTCATCACATCGCCAAGGCTGCCTGTGATGGACAACTTGCCCTTACCGCGGCTCAGGCTGGCTTCGATAAATAAAATATCGCCGCCAACTTGTGTCCAGGCCAGGCCGGTAACTACGCCCGCTACCTCGTTGCCTTCGTACAGGTCCTTATCAAATATGGGCGCGCCAAGTATCGTTTCAACGTCTTTTTTGGTTATCGTCGGGTTATACGGCTCGTCCATGGCCAGGCTTTTGGCAATGCCCCGGACCAGCGACCCTATCTTTTTTTCCAGCGCACGCACACCCGATTCGCGCGTGTAATCAATCACCAGCTTTTCAACAACGTCGTTTTTAAAAGTCACATCTTTCGCTTTTAATCCATGTGCCTCACGTTGTTTCGGGATCAAATGCTGCCTGGCTATTTCAACCTTTTCTTCTATCGTATAGCCATTCACTTCAATGATCTCCATACGGTCGAGCAAGGCCGGTTGTATGGTGCTTAATGAGTTTGCTGTCGCGATGAACATTACATTTGAAAGATCAAAATCCACTTCCACGTAATGGTCATAAAAAGTACTGTTCTGTTCCGGGTCCAGCACCTCAAGCAGTGCCGATGACGGGTCGCCCCTAAAGTCGTTGCCTACTTTGTCAATCTCGTCCAAAATAAATACCGGGTTTGCCGCACCTGCCTTTTTTACCGATTGAATGATGCGGCCGGGCATAGCGCCGATATAGGTTTTACGGTGTCCGCGAATTTCCGCTTCATCGCGGATACCCCCCAGGGCCATGCGTACATATTTACGGCCAAGCGCCCGTGCAATAGATTTACCCAGCGAAGTTTTACCAACCCCCGGTGGCCCTACCAGGCAAAGTATGGGCGCCTTCATATTGTGCTTTAGCTTTAATACAGCCAAATACTCAATGATGCGCTGCTTAACTTTATCCAGCCCGAAGTGGTCCTTATCCAATATCTTCTGCGCACGCTTTAAATCAAAATTATCTTTAGTGAACTCGCTCCACGGAAGGTCAAGCAATAGCTCAAGATAGTTGATTTGCACCGAGTAATCGGCCGCCATCGGGTTAGTGCGGATCAGTTTATCCAGTTCCTTGTTAAAATGTTCGGCCACCTCTTTTCCCCATTTCTTTTTGGCGGCCCGTTTCTTCAGGCTGTCAATCTCCAGGTCGGGCGAGGTACCGCCGAGTTCCTCCTGTATGGTTTTTAACTGCTGATTTAAAAAGTAGTCGCGCTGCTGCTTATCCAGGTCAACCCGCACTTTGCTTTGTATCTGATTTTTAAGTTCCAGCATCTGCAGGTCAACAGTAAGGTGCTTCAAAACCATATTCGCGCGGTTGCGCAGGCTCGGTTCTTCCAGCAAATGCTGCTTGGCATTCATGTCGGCATTCATGTTTGACGAGATAAAGTTGATCAAAAATGAAGTGCTTTCGATATTGCGGATAGCTATACCCGCTTCGCTCGGGATTGCGGGCGACAGTTGGATGATGCTCATGGCCATGTCCTTAATGGATGACACCATCGCCCTAAATTCTTTGTCGTCCTTATGTTTAACCTCTTTAAACGGTTCAATGGTCGCCTTTATGTAGGGTACGCTTTGAACTTCGTCTTTTAAAATAAATCTTTTTTTGCCCTGCAATATTACCGTAGTGTTGCCGTCTGGCATCTGCAGCATCTTGATGATCAGCGCTATCGTGCCAACCTTGTTCAGCTGCGAAAAGGTCGGATCCTCGATACTCACATCCTGCTGTGCAGATACGCCGATCATCCGGCTGCCTTTATTGGCGTCGCGGATCAGCTTGATAGACTTATCGCGGCCTACGGTGATGGGGATCACCACGCCGGGAAATAAAACAGTATTACGTAAGGGCAATATCGATAAAACCTCCGGAAGTAATTCATTATTCATTTCCTCCTCATCCTCAGATGAAAGCAAAGGAAAAAATTCCGATTCCTCGTTTATTACCGGTAATGCGTTGTTAAAATCAAATGGATCAAAATTCATTAAGTACCTTTCAAGGGATAAATTAAAACGTCATATTGTCAGCCTTTCTAAAGTAAATGACGTTACAACTAACCAAATAGCTGCCTGCTGCCTGGTTTATCTTATGGGTCAAGACCTGTGCCAATATGACCACTGAACTGCAATCAGGATATAAAAAGTTGATTACATGCCTGTTATAAAGTTAGGTGGTTTTAATTAAATACGTTAAAATTATTGTTAAAGATGAAAAAAAGTCATATAATCGCAGGCTTTTTGATTGATAAAGAGATAAATTATTTTGTCGAAACCAGTCCCGATGGTATAATAATTTGCAGAAATATCAGTTAATGATATACTGTTTTGATAAGATTTTTGATAAACATGTTAGCCCCGATGAAGTTATCTGTCATCCTATCTTTCCTGCTCATTACTTCGCTCGAAACCACCTCGGCGCAAAATGCGTATGTAAAACTGGGGCAGCAGGCATTGATGAACGGCGACTTTAAGGCGGCAGTGCTACAGCTGGAAAAAGCGTGTTTAGTCGATTCAACCAATGCCAACGCATTGTGGATGCTGGGCTACTCCTACTATCACAGCGAAAACTACAAAAAATCAATTGCAGCCTATACTAAAGTGCTCAGCATAAACCCGGTGGATGCAAGCGCTTATTACTACAGGGCCAGGGCAAAGGGATATATGGGTAAGGATAACGGGCTTTCGGCTGCTGATAAAGAAAAATATTTGTTAGGGGCGATCTTCGACCTCACCAAAGCAATTTCCATTGATCCAAACGATTCCAGCAATAAATTCTTTCAAACCAGGGGCATTGCTTACCGGGACTATGGCATATTTAAGCTGACAGTCAGCGGCAGGTATTTCGACAAATATCGCGGCATCAATTCGCTGAAAGCCTCTATCGCTGATTTTGAAAAAGTACTCACCGACAACCCGAACAGGGTGGATATTGAAGCGCTGATCGACGTTTCAAAACAAAAACTGGACGATGCGCTGGCGAAGAGGTAATTTTGAATCTTTTGTAGAGACGCAATATTTTGCGCCCAGGAACGGATGCCGGCACTTACCGGTAATTTTCTAATCATTGGGTTCGAGACGCAAAATGTTGCGTCTCTACTTTTTAATTAGGCCCTGCACCTTATACACGTTTGTCCCTAAAAGCTTAACATGCTGCACCATTTCGATGGAATATAACGAGTCGGGATAATAAGTGAGCCTCTGGGTAGTTTTATAAAGCATGTTTTCGGCTTTGGTGTAAATGAGTATCCATCTCACTTTTTGTTTAGTGCGATTGATGAGCAAATACCTGACCTTCAAATCCTTATCCGTATTTTTTGCACGATAAACCAAAAGGCTGTCTTCTGTTGTTACGTCGTAATTGCTTTTCCATGTAGGTTTATTAATATCGGCATCAATAAAAAGCCCGAGTTCCTGTTCCCAATTATTGATATGAACGGTTTTGGTTTCGGTTACGCCATTGTGAAACACTGTTTTGATGACAGTATGATTTAACTTTTTAAGGCGGCCCGCATCTTTTGTGATATAGCCCTTCAAGTCAAACGCGCCATTATTCTCAATCCTGGGTTTGCATGCCGGCAGGAAAGCCAACAGCGCAAAGCCCAAAATGAACAGTGCTACGCAGTTCAACCTGGATTTAAACCAATACATTACCGCTCATTTTTTCAGGAATTGGTACGCCGATCATTTTCAGGATGGTTGGCGCTATATCGCCTAATTTGCCATCTTTTACCTGCTTAACATCCTTATCGATAATAATACAAGGCACCAGGTTGGTGGAGTGCGCAGTGTTTGGCGTACCATCGTCGTTGATCATATAGTCGGCATTGCCATGGTCCGCAATGATGATAAAGGAGTAACCATTTGCTATGCCGGTTTCAACCACCTCTTTGGTGCAGGCATCGACCGTTTCAGCAGCCCGTACCACGGCGCTGAAAACGCCGGTGTGTCCCACCATGTCGGTATTGGCAAAGTTTAAAATGATCACATCCGGCCACCCGCTTTTTAGCTCCGGCAGTATAGCATCACGGATACCCATGGCGCTCATCTCGGGTTGCAGGTCATACGTGGCTACTTTGGGCGACGGCACCAGCAAGCGTTTTTCGTTTTCGAAAGCCTTTTCGCGCCCGCCGGAAAAGAAAAAGGTAACGTGCGGGTATTTTTCAGTTTCCGCTATCCTGATCTGGTTTTTGCCGGCTTCTTCCAGTATCTCGCCAAGCGTTTTGGTCAGGTCATCCTTATCAAACAGCACCTTAACGTTCCTAAACGTTTCGTCATACGGCGTCATGGTGATATAGTAAAGGTTTAGCGGGTGCATATTATACTCCGGGAATGCCTTTTGTGACAGCGCAAGGGTGATCTCCCGGCCACGGTCGGTGCGGAAATTAAAGCATAGCACCACATCGCCTTCCTGTATCACAGCGATCGGGCTGCCGTTATTGTCGACACCAACAATAGGTTTGATAAACTCGTCGGTAATGTCTTTTAAATACGATTGTTTGATAGATTGGACGATATCTTCCGAGGGCTCCCCTATTCCATTCACCATCAGGTCATAGGCCAGCTTCACGCGTTCCCAGCGGTTATCCCGGTCCATGGCATAATACCTGCCGATAGCCGATGCCAGTTTTACCGGCGTATTTTTGATGTGTTCTTCAAGCTCCGTAATAAACATGGCGCCCGATTTTGGATCAGTGTCGCGGCCGTCTAAAAAAGCATGTATAAACACTTTTTGCAAGCCATATCCGTTAGCGGCATCGCATAATCCTTTAACATGCCTGATGTGGGAATGTACGCCGCCATCAGATACCAGGCCTATAAAATGAACGCTTTTGTTGTTGTGCCTGGCGTATTCGAACGCCTCCTTCAGCACGGGATTGTCCGGCAATTCGTTATCGTCAACCGCTTTGTGTATGCGGCCAAGCTCCTGGTAAACCACGCGGCCGGCGCCCAAATTCATGTGCCCTACCTCCGAATTACCCATCTGCCCTGCAGGCAGGCCAACGGCGGTGCCCGATGCTTCGAGCTTTGAGTTAGGATAGTTTTTTAACAACGAATCGATAAAAGGAGTTTTTGCCATGAATATGGCGTTTGAACTGTCTTCGCGGCCATATCCCCAGCCATCAAGGATGATTAATGCAACTTTTTTTTTGTCTTCCACAATGCAAATATAAAGGCAGCGTTTTAATATGGTAATTATATTTACTAATAGGCCTGTTTTATTGCGGGGCATCGCAAAACTTTACACGGGTTGTACCAAAGCCCGCAAAGCTGCCCAAACCGGTCGATTGCGCTCGTGTTTGTAACAGATCAGTGTTTTTTCCGTACCTTATTTAACATGAAAAAAGTTTACCTGGGCTTATTCTTTTTAATATGTGCCGCGCGGGCATTTGCCGCTGATGACGCCGTAAATAAAATCGCAACGATCATCAGGCAGGGGAAGATCAGCGAATTAACGGCATTGATGGCCGAAGGCGTGGAGGTTTCGGTCGCGGGCGACAATAACACCTTTTCCAAAACCCAGGCACAAGGGGTTTTAACGATCTTTTTCAACCAACACAAGCCGCTCTCCGTTAAAGTGTTGCATAAAATAAACTCCAGCCTGCAATACCGTTTCGGCGTCCTCCTTATCGAAACCAGCAAAGGGACTTATCGTATCGCGCTTACGCTCAGGCAAGATAAGGGCGTATTCCAGTTAATAGAGATGAGGATCGAAGCAGAGAAGGTGAGGTAGATGTTGGTTCATGGTTCATCGTTAATTGTTCACAGTCGGAGTTTTCCTGATTCCATTTCCACTTTCCTGCTATGAACTATGAACCATGAACTATAAAACCGTCAACTATAAAACTATTTCCACCTTTCTGCCATGAACCATGAACCATGAGCCATGAACTTTGTTATTTTTGCCATCAAAATACCTACCCGGTTTGGATAAAGATATAATTGACCCGTTTATTACCAGTGCGCTTAAGGAAGATGTCGGCGACGGCGACCATACCTCCCTGGCGACCATTAATGCAGGCGCTAAAGGAAAAGCAAAGCTATTAGTTAAAGACACAGGAATTTTGGCCGGCGTTGAGCTGGCCGAAGAAATATTTCACATAGTTGATGCAAATCTCAAATTGTCTGTCCGGTTAAAAGATGGCGCCGCCATCAGGCCCGGGGACATTGTTTTAGAGGTAGAAGGCGAAGCACGAAGTATATTGACAGCAGAACGGCTGGTGTTGAACTGCATGCAGCGCATGAGCGGAATCGCAACAAAAACCCGCCAGATCGTGGAGCTTTTAAAGGACACGCAAACGAAGGTTTTGGATACCCGCAAAACTACACCGGGCATGCGCTACCTTGAAAAATGGGCCGTGCATATCGGCGGAGGTGTGAATCATCGGTTTGGACTTTATGATATGATATTGATCAAGGATAATCATGTAGATTATTCGGGGGGGATTAAGCAAGCGATTAAAAACACCCATCAATACCTAAAAGAACAAAATAAAAACCTTGAGATCGAGATTGAAGTGAGAAACCTTGATGAATTGGAGCAGGTAATGCAAACAGGCGGTATAAACCGGATTTTACTGGACAATTTTAACTTTGAAGATCTGAAAAAGGCGGTCGAAATCATCGGAGGAAGATATAAAACTGAAGCGTCAGGCGGGATAACCATTGATAATATCCGCCAATACGCAGCATGCGGGGTTGACTATATTTCAGTTGGCGCTTTAACCCATTCGGTTAAAAGTTTGGATTTAAGTTTAAAAGCAGAGATTGAAAAGTTAGAGATTAGAGACTAGTGAACAGAGATTAGGGACCCTATCGGCAGCGTTAAAAACCAACCTCTGGTCAACTAACCTCTAATCACTGACATAAATTTACTAATATTGTGCAGGGATGATAACTCCGTACTCTATAACAGCATTGATCCTTGCCTATTTATGTGGGTCGATACCTACAGCGGTGTGGATAGGGCAGGCATTTTACGGGGTTGACGTACGCGAATACGGAAGCGGCAACGCCGGCGCGACCAATACCTTTAGGGTGTTGGGTAAAAAAGCGGGTATCCCGGTGATGCTTATCGATATTGCGAAGGGATGGACCGCAACCTATCTTGCCCATTTTATCGGCACATCTGTTACCGGCGGGCCGCATTCCGAACTGGTAAGCTACCAGCTTGCCCTGGGTATTACGGCGGTAATGGGCCATTTATTCCCGGTATTTGCAGGCTTCAGGGGAGGTAAGGGCATTGCAACATTATTCGGCATGGTACTGGCGGTAAATTTGCAGGCTGCACTACTGTGCATTATCGTATTTGTTATTGTGCTGCTGGTCACCCGTTATGTCTCACTTAGCTCAATTATTGCCGGGTTTACTTACCTTACCGGGGTTACATTCTTTTACAATCGATATACCAATAACCTGGTGGTGATTTTCGGCATGTGCATCTGTGTGCTCATCATGGTTACACACCAAAAAAATATAGAGCGTTTGTTGAAAGGAAAGGAATCTAAGGTAAACCTTTTTAAACGCAAGAAAACGATGGGCGAAGAAGCCTGAACGTTACAATACTATTCTTCATGACCAAAAAACGATTTCTGCAGGCGCGGTGGACCAACCTGCTGATGCTGAACTACGAAGTCGACCCGGGAGTTTTAAAACCCTACCTGCCTTTTGCTACCGTATTGGACCTATGGCAAGGAAAAGCCCTGGTAAGCATGGTAGGTTTTATGTTTGAAAAAACTAAGGTCCTCGGAGTAAAATGGCCATTTCATGTCAATTTCGAGGAGGTTAACCTTCGCTTTTATGTAAGGCATTTTGACGGGAAAGAATGGAAACGCGGAGCGGTTTTTATCAGTGAAATCGTACCCAAACCAGCGATCAGCCTCATTGCCAACAGCCTTTACAAAGAGCATTACCGCGCCTTGCCCATGCGCCATGCAGCTATCCCCGTTGATAATGGCCATACCCGATTTTTGTACGAATGGAAGCTAAATGGCAAATGGAATAAACTGGGCGCCACGGTAAGCAATCAGTTTGAAGACATTGCCCCCGGCAGCCCGGAAGAATTTATTTTTGAGCACTATTGGGGATACAACATTTGGGGAAAGGCCATTACGATGGAATACCAGGTGGAGCATGTTTCGTGGCAGGTAGCTGCTGTGAAAGAGCCGGTTTTTGAGGCTGATATAGCGGCATTATATGGTGAACCCTTTGTGCCTTTCCTGACCCAAAAGCCTTATTCTGCATTTTTTGCCAAGGGATCGGATGTTGTGGTGAGAATGGGGAAAAAGATTCGCGTAAATTATATTTCATCAAAATGAATTTATAACTGGAGATCACATTTTGTGATCTCCAGATCGCATATTTTTTATTTAAATTCACTATGCCTTAATGGCAAATCCTAAGGAGCCAAACTGGCAACTTAAAGCAGACAAACAAAATCGCAATTAGAATCACAACACCAGCAATTGAAAGGATGCCGATCATTTCTACTTGACCTGATATGGATCCAAAATAGAAAGTCCTTTTATTCCGGCAAATCTTTCGTATTATGGCTTAGTAAAACCAAATTATGCACCATCGCTGTCGCCGCTATTAGTGCATCAGGTAGTTTGATCTTATATTTTTTTCGGAGCAAAATGGTTTGATCAATGATCGATTTATTAAGTTCGATTACCTCGGCAAGTGACACAAAGTTTTCCATTTCCTCAGAAACGTTTTTATATCCAAGAACTTCAATATAACTTACAAATGAAATAACAAATTTAAGATCAATAGCACTCGCGACGTAGTCTTGCCCTTTTTTCGGAATGCTTCTGGTCTGAAAATCAATAATGATATTGGTATCGATTAGAAACCCCTGTCCCATTCGCTTCTGGCTTGTTTAAGATACTCGTGGAATTTTTCCCCCTCTTCTTTGCTAAGTGTTCCGGCAAAGTCTGATGGCTTTCTGCCATCAGGGTTTTTAACCGCCTCATCTATTAATTCATCAACTGGATAAAGCATTAATTCCAATTTCCTTCCCACGTAACTCGGCGGGACTGAAATTTGAATGTCTGTTTGTTCTGGAGTTATAATCGTCCGTACCATATCAAATTTTTGTGAGCTTAAGACCAAAAGATTGCTTTGCATTGTAAAATTACTAAAAACCCGCTTCCGCAGCAATTTTTAGTTTAAGCATTAACCCTCAAGCACCTCCCTTATCGCCTTCACTTTAAGCAAACATTCTTCATATTCCTTTTCCGCATCGGCATGAAACGTTATCGCGCTGCCGGCCTGAAATGATAAATATTTATTACTTTGATTATACAACAGGGTGCGGATCACTACATTAAAATCAAAATCACCATCAGGGCTGAAATAACCGATAGCGCCAGAGTAGACACCGCGTTTGGTGCGCTCATATTGTTCCATTAATTGCATCGCGCTGATCTTCGGTGCGCCGGTCATGCTGCCCATGGGGAATGCACTTTTTATCGCAGTTACTGGGGGCACATCTTCATCCAATTCACTGACAACAGTCGAGATCATCTGGTGTACCTGTTTAAAGGTATAAATACCGAAAAGCTCTTCGGTTCTCACTGTTCCCGGCTTTGCCGAACGGGTCAGGTCATTACGCACCAGGTCAACGATCATTACATTTTCCTGTTGTTCTTTAATCTGGCTCTTCAGCTCCTGCCTAATAGCTTCATCTTCCGCCATATCTTTTCCCCTTTTGGCAGTGCCCTTTATAGGCTGGGATATCAGCTTACTGCCCCTTTTTGCTAAAAAACGCTCGGGAGAAGCGGAGATCACATAACGATCCTTCCATTTTAAAAACGCGGCAAAAGGAGCCGGCGAAATTTCGTTCAGTCTTTCAAAAACTTGCAAAGGGTCTACCACGGCATTCCCGGCATAAAATTCCTGGCAAAAATTGGTTACGTAGATATCTCCGCGCACGATGTGCTCTTTAATGTTGGACACCGTTTCAAGGTACTCGTCTTTGTTAAATCTTGACTTGATGGTTACCGCCTTTCGCGCATTTGCAGGTTGAGCTATTTGGGACTCAATGGCCGGCAAAACAACGGATGGGTCATCAGCAATAATCTCGATTTTATTGCCTTGCATGAGGATAAGGTATTCCGGCGCAAAAAAATACAGGTCCGGGAAGTTAACGTGATCGGGGTTGGCCGAGGTAAGCCGCTCTGTTTCATTTTTCAGGTCGTAACCAAAAAAGCCGGTCAACCAACCGGGGGTCCTGTTGCGAAATTTTTCCAGATCGGCAAACGCCGTACCCGCGTTAGCAACCAGTTGGTCCTTTACGCCAACCGCTATTAAGCAATCAAATTTTGAGTGGGGATCGGCAAAACCGTAGGAGTCGAGGTAACAAAACACATCAAACGACGAAGCCCATTGCAGGGCTTTTGCCTTAAAAATGTGCGGATTGCCGATGGTTTTGATCACGGGGAAAAAATAGAGACGTCCCGAACCTTCGGGACGTCTCTACAAAGGTATTTAAACCAATTAATTTAATACCAACGTTTGAACCCTATCCGGACCGACTGATAAATATTTCACCGGTACACCCAACTGGTCCTCAAGGTACTTAATATAATTGCTCAGCTTTTCCGGTATTTCCGAAACCTGGGTAATACCGGTCAGGTCTTCATGCCAGCCTTCAATCTCTTCAAAAACAGGCAGGGCATCCACGGCGCAAATATCATAAGGCATATAATCTATAGTTTCGCCCAGGTAGTTATAATGCGTGCAGGCATATATCTTGTCGAACCCGCTCAGCACATCAGCTTTGGTCATTACCAATTGGGTTACGCCGTTCAGCATGATCGCATATTTAAGCGCCGGCAGATCTATCCACCCTGTACGCCGTGGCCTCCCGGTAGTTGCGCCAAACTCGTGGCCTATGCGCCTTAATTCCTCGCCGGTTTCATTATTCAGCTCGGTCGGAAACGGACCGCCTCCTACCCTTGTGCAATAGGCTTTAAAAATGCCGATCACCTCGCCGATCCGGTTTGGCGCTATGCCTAAACCGGTACAGGCGCCCGCTGTCGTGGTATTGGACGAGGTTACAAAGGGATAGGAGCCAAAATCAATATCCAGCATGGTGCCCTGTGCGCCTTCGGCCAACACCTTTTTGCCTTTGCGCAAATATTTATTGACGATGTGCTCCGAATCGACCAGTTGAAATTTGTTGATCAATTCTATCGCTTCAAAAAAGGCCGCTTCGCGTTCCGAGAAATCAGCAACCTCACCATAGAGGGCTTTCAGCATCGAGACGTGTTTATCTACCAGCTTTTGGTAGCGCTCTTTAAAGTCGGGTAATGTTATATCACCCACACGCAGGCCGTTACGCCCGGTTTTATCCATGTATGTTGGGCCAATGCCTTTTAAGGTAGAGCCGATCTTGCCTTCGCCCATTTTCTTTTCTGAAGCAGCATCGAGCAATTGGTGAGTTGGAAGAATAAGGTGTGCCCGTTTTGCGATCATCAGGTTGCCTTTGGCCAGCAGATCATGGCCGGCATCCTTGAGCTTGTCAATTTCCCGTTTTAAAGTGATCGGGTCGATAACCACACCATTGCCAATGAGGTTCATGGTGTTTTCAAAAAAGATTCCTGATGGTATGGTATTCAGCACAAACTTCTTACCGTCGAACTCGAGTGTATGGCCCGCATTCGGCCCCCCCTGGAAACGCGCGATCAGGTCGTACCCTGCGCTCAGTACATCAACAATTTTTCCCTTGCCTTCATCGCCCCACTGGAGGCCTAATAATACGTCAACAGCCATTAAATTTTACCTTTTTTTCTTTTATAATAGTCATCAAATGATTTTGTTATCACTTTTTTTACTTTATTCCATGTCATCCCGTCTAAACATTCTGGTTCAAGATTGTTTTCTGCATCGGCAAACCAAATGATAGATGTCTGTAGTGCCAAACTGTCGTCATAAGGGTACCTCTGATAATAATACTGAAAAAGCTCGTCCATCGAATAAATCTCAAGCAGTTTCGCTACATCCCAAAAATCTTTTTTTACACCTCGTCCCTTTACAGCATTAAGTTTCAAAGCTATTAAATCTTTGGTATGTGCAAATGGGATTTCTTCGATTATTTGTACGGGATTCAAAAAAGGATCTTTAACAGAAACAAAATCCACTTTTACGTTTTGAATTTCACATTGATAAATCGACATAGACCTGTCATTGACAGTTACAACGATGCCAAATGCGTTTTCAAGGGCGGGAATTAAGACATCCTTTTCAAGAGGTTCATCGGTAAAGAGGTCTATGTCTATTGATTTTCTATGTCCGAGTAAAAGGGAAAGTGCGGTACCCCCAGCCAACCTGAATCGTTGTAATTCGGGCAGCTTAACCAACTTTTTTAGAAGTCCCAGTGTAGCCGGTTCGACTGTTTCTTCTCGTAACATTTAAAATCTGTTGGTTTAACTTTAAATAAAACGCAGCAAAAATTAATGCTGATATCTGAAAGCCAATTTGCCTGCAGCGCTAATTCTCCTACTCTTTTAAAACCATAAAATTTCAAGAGATTGTCAAAATCCTGTGCTTTTCCTCTTTCAATCACTTTTTCAACAACATGCGCTGCATTCTTCTCATAGTCGATCTTATCCATATCAACGTCCCAAAATGCCTGTTTGCTTAAAACCGGTTTGTCCATCTGGTTAAACTTTTCTATCGCAATATCCCGCACGTAATTTTTCGCAGTTGCCGTACAGGTTCAATGAATGGTGCTTGATTTCGAATTTTAAGAGCCCGCCCATCATGCTTTGTATCTGTTGTATGCGCGGATCGCAAAACTCAACTACTTTGCCGCAATCGATGCAGATGATATGGTCGTGCTGTTTATATCCGTATGATTTTTCGAACTGCGCCATGTTCTTGCCAAACTGGTGTTTGGTTACCAGGTCGCATGATACCAGTAGCTCCAGGGTATTATATACTGTTGCCCGGCTAACACGGTATTTCTTATTTTTCATGTGGATATACAATGATTCCACATCGAAATGGTCTGAGCGTGAATAGATCTCTTCCAGTATTGCAAAACGCTCGGGCGTTTTCCTGAGATTCTTATTTTCGAGGTAAGCCTCGAAAATCTTTTTAACCATCCCTATGGTTTCCTGTTGAGGCATAGTATTTTATTGCGGTGTAAAATTATGAATAATATATAGAATCAAGAGACAAGAGCCAAGATTCAAGAACAACAGGTTGTTTATGTGCCAGTTCATCTTGACTCTTAGTTCCTGGCCCTTGGTTCTTTTTTTCAGGAGGCATTCTCCACCATCGAATCAAAACGGTTCACGCCGGTTACGCCCTTTACTGTTTTCAGCCTTTTGATCAGGTTATCCAGGTGTTCCGTATCGTTTACATAAACCATTATCGACCCCTCAAATATGCCATTATCACTGTCAACGGTGATGGAACGCATGTTTACCTTGAAATCGTGCGATATTACGGTAGTCAGTTTATTGATAAGCCCCACATCGTCAATACCGGTGATGCGTAAGCCTGTTAAAAATGCCAGCTCCTGCTGGTTAGTCCACCGGGCTTTTACAATGCGGTAACCATAATTGGCCATCAGCTTTGCCGCATTCGGACAATTGGTGCGGTGTATTTTAATACCATCGCTAACCGTAACAAACCCAAATACATCATCACCCGGGATAGGATTACAGCAGTTGGCCAGCTTATAGTCGATCTTTTGCATGTCCTCGCCAATGAGCAGCATGTCACTGTCCTTCGCCTTGAGGTTACGCATCAGGCTTTGCACCTGTTCAGCTTCGATTTTATCCTGCGGTTTATTTTCAACCACCTTTTCCGAGGCCTGGTATTCCTTCAGATCTTTCATATCGATAACGCCCTGCGCCACGTTATAAAAAAGGTCCTGAACAGATGGCAGCTTAAAGAAATAGCTGAGCTTATGTATATTCTCGGAGTTATAGGTGATCTTTAACGATTTCAGCTTTCTTTCCAGTATCTCTTTGCCGTCTTCAGCTATTTTACGTTTCTCTTCTTTTAAGGCTGACTTGATTTTGGCTTTAGCTTTCGCGGTTACCACAATATTCAGCCAATCTTCTTTCGGCGTTTGCTTGCTGGAAGTGATGATCTCTACCTGGTCGCCGTTTTGCAGCTTATGATTCAACGGTACCAGTTTATGGTTAACCTTTGCACCAATGCAACTCGCGCCCACGTCGGTATGTATCTCGAAGGCGAAATCGAGCGCGGTAGCGTTGAGCGGAAGCTGAATGAGCGCACCTTTCGGCGTAAAAATGAAAATCTCGTCCGAAAAGAGGTTCATTTTAAAATCGTCCAGGAAATCAAGCGCGTTGGAGTCGGGGTTCTTCAGCATATCCCTTACCTTTTGCACCCACAGATCCAAACCGCTGTCTGTCGTCGCTTCTTTGTATTTCCAGTGCGCAGCAAAACCTTTTTCGGCAATTTCATTCATTCTTTTGGTACGGATCTGCACCTCTACCCACTGCCCGCGCGGCCCCATTACGGTGGTATGCAGTGATTCGTACCCATTTGCCTTGGGCGAAGATATCCAGTCGCGCAGCCGGTCGGGATTGGGCCTGTACAGGTCGGTTACGATTGAGTAAGCCTTCCAGCAATCGGCCTTTTCATGATCGGGTGCGCTATCCAATATAATGCGGATGGCAAAAAGATCATATACTTCCTCAAAAGGAACGGCCTTTTTCTTCATCTTGCTCCAGATGGAGTGGATGGATTTCGGCCTTCCGAATATATCCGCATCAAGCCCCTGCCCTGCCAAAACCTTTTTTACCGGGTCGATAAAATCCCGTACAAACTTTTCCCGCTCGGTCTTCTTCTCGTTCAGCTTATTTTTAATGAACTGATAGGTCTCCCGCTCCATATATTTCATGGAGAGGTCTTCCAACTCTGACTTTATGGCATACAGCCCAAGGCGATGCGCCAGCGGAGCATATAGATAAACCGTTTCTGATGATAGTTTAAGCTGCTTATCGCGCGGCATAAATTCCATCGTGCGCATATTATGCAGCCTGTCAGCCAGCTTTATCAATATTACCCTTACGTCGTCAGCAAGGGTAAGCAGCATTTTCCGGAAGTTCTCGGCTTGTAACGAGCTATTGGTATCAAAAACGCCCGATATTTTGGTTAAGCCATCAATGATCATGGCTACCTTTTTGCCAAATTCCCTTTCAATATCGTCCAGGGTCATGTTGGTGTCTTCCACAACATCGTGCAGCAAAGCGCAAACAATTGAGGTGGTGCCCAGGCCAATTTCTTCGGCTGCTATCTGGGCAACAGCTATAGGATGGTATATATATGGCTCTCCCGATTTGCGGCGCATATCTTTATGACTCTCCAGGGCCATTTCAAATGCACGCCGTATCATTTTTTTATCGCCTTTTTGCAAAGTCGACCGGCATGCACGCAATAAAGCGCCATAACGTTTTAGTATCTCGTTCTTCTCGGCCTCCAAATCAATCACTAGCTCTTTCATCGCTGTACATCATAAATATTCATTAACTTGCAATAAATTGTATTTTTGCTGGTTATTATCCAAATACCAAAATATTTACGTTAATTTTGTAACACGTAAAATTATGAAATTTATTGGTCTTTTGCTGGCGTTTTGTTGTGTGACGGGAGTGCTAATGGCCCAGCCAGCCCAACCTGCTAAGCCTGATCCGAAGCCCGCTCCGCTGCTACTTGGCAAAAATGATACCATCAATGTTTATTTAACGATTGACAGCGGTAAACTGATACCGTGGATGGTAACTCCTGACGTAATTATTACAGAGACAAGAATATTTAAGAGCGTGGCCGACCGCGATGCGTACAGGCGCTTAAAATATAACGTTTTGAAGGTATTGCCTTACGCCAGTTTTGCAGGCAAAAGATACAGGAAATTAGAGCGCGACCTGGCGGTTACCGCCGATAAGCGTCAGCAAAAGATATTAATTAACCAATGCGAATCGGAGATAAAAGCGTTGTTTAACAAAGAGATTAAAGAACTGACCATCTCGCAGGGTGATATTTTGATAAAACTGATAGACCGGGAAACCGGGAACAGCAGCTACGATATGGTTAAAGACATGAAAGGCGGGTTTAAAGCCTTTGTCTACCAGTCTGTCGCCAGGCTTTTTGGCCATGATTTGAAAGAAACTTACGACGCCAATGAAGAAAGAGATATCGAAGGCATACTTCTACAGGCCGGATATCACCCTTCTAACGACTAATAATGATTGATAACAGCATTTACCAGTTTAACGTCCAAAAGTTAGATGGTGAGGAAGTCAGCCTGGCTGAATATAAAAACAAAGTACTTTTAATTGTAAACACAGCTTCGCAATGTGGTTTTACACCGCAGCTTGCTGAACTGGTTGAGTTAAAGGATAAATTTTCGGGACAGGATTTTGAGATACTTGCATTTCCGTCAAATGATTTTGGAGGGCAGGAACCGCTTGATGGCAAGGACCTGGCTACATTTTGCGAAGTTCAACACGTAAATTACCCGGTATTTGAAAAAATAAGAGTCCGGGGCCCTTACGCCGATCCGCTGTTTAAATTCTTTGCTGATAAAAAAGCGAATGGCAAGCTCAGTTCGGTGCCACGATGGAATTTTCATAAATTCCTGGTGGACAAGACCGGAACCGTCCGCGATTTCTTTTTCCCATTCACCAAACCAACTTCGTCAAAGATCAGGAAACGTATTGCGCATCTCCTGGCCCGCCCCAAATAAAAACAAACCAAATTGCAATGAAGCTGGACATATTGGTACTACCTGTGCACCCTGACGATGCGGAGCTTGGCTGCGCCGGAACGATTGTGAAACACATTGCCGCCGGTAAAGTAGTGGGCCTTGTTGACCTGACACTGGGCGAGCTCGGTACGCGCGGCTCGGCAGAGATCAGGGAACGCGAAGCTGCCCGGTCGGCCGAAATACTCGGCCTGGCTATACGCGAAAATATTGGCCTGCCCGACGGCTTTTTTCAAAACACAAAAGAACACCAGCTCAAGGTAATTGAGATCATCCGGAAGTACCGGCCTGATATCATTATCACCAATGCTTACCACGACCGCCATCCCGATCACGGGCGGGCAAGCGAACTGGTGGAAGCGTCATCGTTTTTATCCGGGCTCAGAAAAATAGAAACCTGGTACAGCGGTGAACTTCAGAAAGAGTGGCGACCGCGATTAGTATTACATTTTATACAGGACAATTATATTCAACCCGATATTCTGGTTGACGTTACAGCACATTGGGATAAAAAGATCGACAGTATAAGGGCCTTTGAATCGCAATTTTATAATCCGGATTGGCAGGATGAGCCGCAAACCTACATTTCGTCGCCGGAGTTTATCCAGGTGATTGACGCCCGCGCCCGCGAATTTGGTAAAAGTATCGGCGTAAAGTATGCCGAGGGTTTTACTTCAAAAAAGATTTTAGGGGTAGACAGCTTGTTTGAGCTGTTGTGATTTAGAGATTAGAGACTGGAGATCAGAGATTAGGAGCAAAGCTTAGAGGTCCGTGATCAAAGCATGCGGATTAAAAGAATGTCAAACAAAACTGATCCCTGATCAACTAACCACTAATCTCTAACCTAAGCCCTCACATACTCAAACCGGTTATTCTCGTTGCTTCTTTCCCGCCGCAATTTATGCTCATTGGCCAGCTTTAAAAGAATACCTGAAAGCTCGGATGTTTTGAAATCGGAGTCAAAGTTATCTTTACAATAATTGGCGATAGAAGAGATGGACCGCGGCTCATCAAAAAAATCAGAGGACAACAGCTGGTTTAATATTTTTGTCGCGCCCGGCTTTTTCGGCCCTCTTCCGTAAGCCTGGCCATTTTCCTCGCCATTCCGGGGCTTATAGCCTTTCCTGACGAACAATTCAGGGCTTTCTCCATCGGTTTTTTCCAATTCTATCATGGCATCCAGCAACCGGTCCACAATCTTCACCTGAACGGCCTCCGATTTGAACGCGTTTACAACTTCAGAAATCTCCAACAGTTGTTTTTTTAATTTTTCTATGTGCTTGCTCATGATAGTTGCGACTTGCGGTTACTTATAAGAAGTAACCAAATTTAACACGCTTAATAAACTGAAATATTGCGATAATTGGTTAAAAAATAGGGTATTTTAATAAACATTCCCTTTCCAAACCGCGTTACGCGTTTTCGTAGCCAAATAAGCGGAAAAAGCACGAAATTTAACTATTAAACAAGCTTTTGTAGCAAAAGTTTTACAGTAGTTTTACAGCCCGTTATAATTTTGAAGATATGTTTTCAAGTATTGCCATGCCCTCGTCGATATGTTTTTCATCAATAATAAGTGCCGGCCTGAACCGGATCGTGCGATCGCCGCAGCCCAGGAACATCACATTTTGTTCCATTCCCAACCGGATGAAGTTATCCCTGGTATTTTTGTCCGGGAAATCGAAAGCGGTGAGCAGCCCCCTTCCACGAACGTTACTGATAATAGGATGTCTTTCTGCTATTCCGGCCAACTGTTCCTGGAGATAGTCGCCGGCTTTTGCGGCATTATCGCACAATTGGTCCTCCTCTATAATCTCCATTATCTTTGATGCCCTAACCATATCAACAAGGCTGCCACCCCAGGTGGAATTGATACGCGAAGGAACGTTAAACACATTATTTTCGATATCATCCACGCGGCGGCTTGCCAGGATGCCGCAAACCTGCATCTTTTTTCCAAATGCGATAATGTCCGGCCGTGCTTTTTCGCCAAAGTGTTCATGACACCAGAATTTGCCGGTTAAACCTACGCCGGTTTGTATCTCGTCATATATCAGCATTGCTTCGTTCTCGTCCGCTAATACTCTCAGTTGTTCAAGGAACTCCTGCCGCACATGGTTGTCGCCGCCTTCGGATTGTATCGGCTCGATGATGATCGCGCAAACGTCGTCCTTGTTTTCCTCAAAGGCCGTTTTTATTTGTGCGATAGATAATTCCTCGCGCTTCAGGAGGTCCTCATGATTTGCATCACTGTAAGGAAAATTAATTTTAGGTACAGATACCCGCGGCCAGTCAAATTTGGCGAACCATTTGGTTTTTGCGGGTTGCGTATTGGTTAAACTCAGGGTATACCCGGATCGTCCGTGAAATGCCTGCTCAAAATGGATCACTTTAAAACCGATCTCCCTGGTGTAGCCCCTGGCAAAATTCTTTTGCACCTTCCAGTCCATCGCAGCTTTTAAAGCGTTTTCAATGGCCAACGAGCCGCCTGCAATAAAGAAGGCATGCGGCAGGTATTCCGGTATCCCCACCCTGGCGAAAGTCTCCACAAACTGCGCGTATTGCGTAGTATAAATGTCGGAGTTGGAGGGGTTGGTCATGGCGGCCAGCATCAGGTTCTTTTTAAATGCTTCGTCGTTTACCATTTTTGGATGATTGTATCCCAACGGCACCGAGGCGAAGCAGGTAAAAAAGTCGAGCAGGGTGCGGTTGTGCTTAGCATCATAGATGTAAACACCCTTACTTTTTTCCATGTCGAAAGTGAGGTCGAAGCCATCGGCAAGTACATGCTTCTGTAAAGAAGCCTGAACATTTTGGGGGGATACAAGCAGGTTATACATACAATTTGGATTTGTACAAATTTACCAAAAACCGCTCAAAATGCAAATTTAGGCGGTTTTTGAACCGATACGCCAAAAAGTAACTTTAAATTGTTTAAAGTTGGTTTTTGTACTAAAGTGGATTTTGGTTTCGTAGTGTTTGATGGAAAAGGCGTACATTTAGTTATCAAAAAAATCGCACCATCCGTCGAAATGAAGCCCTTTATCCTGGTCTTTCTATTATTCCCCAGCCTCAAAAGCATCGGGCAAATTAATTCGTTTGATAAAGTGATAATAAGCTATGGCAACGGGCATAATTCGTGGGTAATTCCGGGGCCCTATGCATCTGAAGAACGATTTGAATTCGTTACAACAAAAAACGGGACTTATAAGCTCGCGAAGTATTTAAAGCTTGACTATTCCCTTAACAGCGACAGCGTGAGCGTAATTGATACAGTCGCTTTACCTTTTCATCAATTTAAAGTTATTGCAAAAACCATCGATGCTCTGTATCAGCAGCTGGCCACTACCAAACCGAACTTCACACTGGAATTTATCAAACCCTTTTTAAAAACGCCTCAGACCAAAGAAATCCTATCCATCGCAAAAAAAATTGACAGAAGCTATCTCTTTGAAGACTATGATCGAAATGAGTTAGCCCAATACCTTAGTCCGATCAAACATTTTAACAAACTTGATTCTTTTGTCAAATTAAACCGGCCTGACACAAATTTGTATATTGTCACGGTTGATTCCAGGGAAGGACTAGGTATCACTTTTATAAAAAATAGAGATACTACTGGTTTTTATATGGATCTGCTACGCGATCACCCCTTGGGGCAGCCAATATTAGAACGTACCAAAGTCACCCATTCCATTGGCAGTCAATTTATTAATCTTGAACCCAATATTTTGCTCGAAGAAATGCTTCCCGTTTCATCGGCTGCGCGAAAACGAATACGTATAAGCAGTTTCACCGAAGAATATATTGAGTGGTACTTAAAAAAAGTTCTCTGATAATAACCAAAAATTATCGCCTGCATGAAAACAAGTTTATTATTTATGCTCACCGTACTAACTGTGCTAAATTGCTTTGCACAGGATAAGACACATTTTGACAAGGTTATTATTACTTATTCTAAAGGCTATAATCCATTGGGTCAGCACGGCGTTTATGCCAAAAGTGAGCGATTGGTGCTGACAACGGAAGGAATGAAGCACTACAAAGCAGAACACTTTGAAAAAATCAAGCATATTGGCGGAAACGGGGCTGAGGCTTCACGGGACACTACTATTGTACGGTTAAATTATATCATAATGCCCGGCCGTGTCGATTCACTTTTTGCAAACCTCATTACCACAAAAAATAATTTTAACGCGGTCTTTGTGCTGCCGCTATTAAAGCCGCCCGCAAAAGCGCGTATTCGTGCCGTCATAAAACATAGCTATAACGAGGAAAAGCTTGATAAAGCGTTTAAATACGTTAAAGAGATAAGCGGGTTTGATCAGCTGAATTCCTTTTTGAATACGATAAAGCCCAGGCCCGACGGAGGCATTCTCGCTGTCGACTCCTGGAATTTTTTGCGCGTGGCATTTATAAAGCGTTCCGATACGACAAGTTTTTATTTCGACTTTGCCAATCGTGTGGGACAGCCGTTTGTCAGGGAAGGTAAAAAGCCGGGGGAATCGATGGGTTTTGTTAACCTGGAAGCGAATGTACTGATAAAAGAAATGCTGCCGGCATCGTCAATGGCTGCAAAAGCTATCGATATAGATAACCTGACTGATGACTATATCGAATGGTATTCGGATAGGATCCATTAATTTCACTATGCGCATCATCACCTGGAACTGCAATATGGCTTTCCGCAAAAAAGCTGACCTTTTGCTGGCATTTGAGCCGGATATACTGGTAATTCCAGAGTGTGAGTGTATTGAAAAACTGGTATTTAAGCCGGGGGTTAAAGCGCCGTCGTCCGTATTGTGGTTCGGCGATAATAAACATAAGGGCTTGGCGGTAATTGCCTATAACGGCTTACAGCTAAAGCTGATCAAAGGGCACAATGCGCAAATAAAAACTATCGCGCCCATATCGGTTACCGGCGACGGCATTGAACTGACCTTATTTGCCGTTTGGGCCCATAACCCAGACGACCCCGACGGGCGGTATATAGAACAGGTTTGGAAAGCCGTACACCACTATAAAAAACTACTGAAACCGGAACGCACCATGCTGGCCGGCGACTTTAACAGCAACACCATCTGGGACCGTCCCCGCCGCACAGGGAATCACACCGCAGTAGTAAAATACCTTGAAAAGAAAAAAATACACAGTGCCTACCACCTGCATCACCGTCAGCAGCAAGGCCAGGAACAGCATCCCACCTTTTATTTATACCGGCACCTGGATAGGCCCTACCACCTTGATTACTGCTTTATGTCCGCGGATATTGCCGAAAGGCTGGAATCGGTCGAGATCGGCGACCATAGCATCTGGTGCGCCTACAGCGATCACGTACCGGTGATGGTCACCTTTGATCTGCCCTAAAAACGAAAGCCTGCCCGCATTACACGGACAGGCTTTTCACATTATAGGTTTAATTTGATTGATTTGCGTGTTAAAGTTTTTCGCCGTGCTGGCTGATGTCAAGGCCGATAAGTTCTTCATCTGCCGAAACCCGCAGCGGCGAGATCATGTCGGTTATCTTTAAAAGTAGCAGGGACCCAAAAAAAGAGAAGATCGAAACCGCCACCAGGGCGATACACTGCACATAAAATAAATGAGTTTGGCCGAAAAACAAACCGTTACCGGTGGTATTCCCTGCGTTTACCGCCTGGTTCGCAAACACGCCTGTTAACAGCATACCCACCATACCGCCTACCCCATGGCAGGGGAATACATCTAAAGTATCGTCGATAGACGTCCTGGTGCGCCACTCAACCACCAGGTTGCTTACCACGGCGGAGATAATGCCAATAGCCAGCGAATGCGGCACCGAAACGTAGCCTGCCGCCGGCGTAATAGCCACAAGGCCAACAACCGCGCCGATACAGGTCCCCATAGCCGAAGGCTTTTTACCGAGCAGCATGTCAAAAAATATCCATGTTAAACCCGCAGCGGCCGAAGCGGTGGTGCTGGTCGCCAGGGCGTTAACCGCAAGGTGATTGGCCCCAAAGGCCGAGCCCGCGTTAAAGCCGAACCAGCCGAACCATAGCAAGCCGGTACCGATCATCACGTAGGTGATGCGCGCCGGGGAATGGCTTGGCTCGTTGCGTCGTTTTAAGTAGAGCGCCGACGCCAGGGCAGCCCAGCCTGCTGACATGTGTACCACCGTTCCGCCGGCAAAATCGAGCACGCCCAATTTATTTAAAATACCATCCGGGTGCCAGGTGCTGTGTGCCAGCGGGGAGAATATAAAGACAGAGAACAGGCAAAGAAAAATAATGTACGAGTTGAAGCGGATACGCTCGGCAAATGCGCCGGTGATCAGCGCCGGGGTAATGATAGCGAACTTTAACTGGTACATGGCAAACAGCAACAACGGAATTGTCGGCGCCAGTTTCCAGGTGGCGTTGCCCAGCATGCCTTTCATCATAAAGTAAGTTGCAGGATTGCCGATGATACCATGAAAGCTTTCGCCAAAGGCAAGGCTGAACCCGAATATACCCCAGATTACGGTAATGATCACCATACAAACAATACTTTGCAGCATGGTGGAGATCACGTTCTTTTTGTTCACCATACCGCCATAAAAAAAGGCAAGGCCCGGCGTCATGATCAGCACCAGCGCGGTGGATGTCAGCATCCAGGCAATGTCGCCAGTGTTGAAATTAGGGTTGGTGATTTTATCGGTTTGCACCGACGGGAAAAAGAAGGTTAATATTAAAACTTGTAAGATTAAGAAAAAAGGAAGGTACCGTTTTATCATATTTAAACGCCGTTTAAAGCGCGGCACAATTTAGATTTAAATCATAAAATATGAAATAAAAATTACCATTTTGTTAAAAAATTATGATTTTAAATATAATTAAGCAATAAATCCGGCTTTATTCCTAATAAAATAATCAAAAAGCATACGATTATTGAGAAAATGATAATATTTAACGATGTATAACTCACATCTGAAGGAGTTTCTGCTCTTTTCAGGAACAAATTGCGTGGTATTTTGATGTAATAGAATAAGGAAACAATGGTGGTAACGGCGCCTGTGATCAGCAGCGCCAGCAACAAAGGGTTGCGGACATTCTGGAAAAATCCATAAGTAGTGGAAAAGATCAACAGCTTTCCGTTAAAACCTGCGGTGATGGGCAAGCCTGTTAACGAAACCAGTACGATAACCCAGCAAACCGAGGCCGCCGGGAATTTAAAGCCCAGGCCTTTGTACCTGTCGGTCGTTTCTGCGTCAGCAGCGTTGGCAAAGTAAGTGGCCAATACTAACGCGCCGATATTGGCAAGCCCGTAAACCGCAAGGTAGAAAACGAGTGCAGAAAACGATTCAGGCTTAAACACTACTATTGCCATTAAAGCAAAGCCGGTATGCCCGACGCTGGAATAAGCCAGCATACGTTTCACATTTTTTTGCAAGATGGCCGCAAAATTCCCGGCGATCATCGTGATGATCCCGATAAACGCCAGGTAAAATTGAAAATCGAAGGCCTTCCAGCCGGTAAAGTAAATAAAAGGTCTTAAAAAGTTGATCAGTAATGCAAAACCAGCAATTTTGGGGAGTGTTGAAAGCCACGCGGTAACCGGAGTAGATGCGCCCTGGTAAACATCGGGCACCCAAAAATGCAGCGGCACAAATGACAGTTTAAACCCGATGCCGCCCAGCACAAAAAATAGCGCCACGGAAACTGCCAGCCCGTTTGCATGCGACAGGCTTAACAATAAATTACCCGAATATAAGGCAAGCGTTCCGCCAAAGCCATAAAGCAGCGATATGCCATACAGCATCATCGCCGACGCTGCCGCCCCGAAGAGTACATATTTTAAGCCTGCTTCGGTGCTGAATGCGTTTTCACTGCGGTAGGCCACCATCAAGTAGGATGCAATAGAAACCATTTCGATAGCCAGGTAGATCGACAGCAGGTTTGCCGCCATGGTCATCAGGTGCAGGCCGAAAACGGCGCCAATAGCGATGGTATACAGATCGGAAAGCCCTTTTGGGTGTGCTTTTAGTTTCTCGTCCCAATCAAAATACAACAACAGGGCAAAGGCCAGCGCATCTATCACCAGCTTAAAGCTAATGGCCGTGTGCGTTAATAAAAGCATGCCGCTGAACAAAAAGTGCCCGTTAACCTGCGCTGTGTAGAGCAGCAGCTCGATTTGCTGATAATCCTTATGCGCTACGAGCAGCAGCCCTGCACAGGCAATGATGCGGCAAAGCTTATCGGAGCCGCGCCCAAAGATCAAATCTGTTGCCAGCACTACGATGAATAAAATAGCGAGGTAAAATTCGGGCATAAACCAGGGGATGCTGTTTAAAACATCATCTATATTACCCGGTAGTAATGGCAACAGATCGTGCATAGGTTATTGAACTATTACAGTTTGGTCTTTAGGATATTTAACCTGGTATCTTAATTCTACCTTCTTATCGTCATCAGGGTTAAGCGCAAAATACCAGGAAACCTTCCCCGTATTGGCGTCCACCTTTCCACCTGACAATTCCTGTGTTTCCACATTGATGGCGCTATTTTGGGCTACGGGCACCTGGTCCTCAACCAACAAATTTACTATTTGGTCTTTACGGTTCTTCACTTCTATCTGCCAGTCCTTAGTTTCTTTTTTGTTGGAACCGAGACTTTGCCTGGCTGAAAGGTCCTTTAGCGAAGTGCGTGTTACCACAATATTTTTATCTGTTCCGAGTGAAATATCCAGCGTATCCTTTGTGGCATCAGTACTTAGCAACGATTTGCCGATATAGGTGCCTTCAAAAAACAAGTTGGCTTCGCCCGATAAAAAATTGTATTTGTTCCAGTCGGTAAGCTTTGCGGTCAAAAACACGTCGGTCGATAATTTCGGGGCAACGGTGTATTGGTACCCTGCTTTTACCTCAACCTGGTTTATATCAACGGTATACTGCTTGCCGTCACTTGGCACCGAGTAAGGATCATCAATGGCAAATTCAATATTGGTTTGATTTTCGGTTTTTGTTACACCAACCGGTATGGATTCCGCTTTGTACTTCACTTCCCTGCGTGGTTCAGGTGCTTCGTAGTCATCGCTGCGGGTAGTGGAATACCCTGTTACAACAACCTCATTCAAGGTAGATGCCGAAGGGGTTAGTGATAAAGTCATGGTAGAAGATGTGACCGGCATATCCAGGGTTTGATAACCGATATACGAAACCACCAAAATTGTCGACCCCGACGGAGTTTGCAAGGAAAAATTGCCATTAACATCCGTTACCGTGCCAACGGTTGTGCCCTTGATGCGTATGGACGCTCCAACAATAGGCAATTTATCATCGGCGCCTACTACCCTGCCGGTAACTTTGCTGATCGGGCCCTGGTTGCCAATGTAATACATGTTAAAGCTAAGGAAATCTGGGGTTAAATCCGGCTTATTGCCGCTTACGCTTGGGTTGCCTGTCGACAGGATGAGTTTAACATTTTTCCAATCCTCGCCGCTGTTTTGCGAAACATTCGCTTTGTAGGAAATGTTAACCGGGCTGCTTACGTCTTTTGCCCTTATATCGTAAGTTGGGTACCAGTTGGCATCGCGCACCAGGTAAGTAAGCGTAAATTGCGACTGTAAGGCTGCTTTTGATGAAACCGTAACGATGATATTGCTGGTAGCCGAGGTACGGCCCCTGCCTATTTCGGCTATTTGCTTTTCGTATTTGTTCAGTTCAATATTTAAGGCCTCTACCTGGTTGGCCACTGTTATTTCTTTTTGCTTCAACTCGGTCAGGCGTTCTGTTTGAAAATCAAGGGCCAGCTTTAATTTTGCCACATCGAGCCCCGTAGTTTCGGTGGTGACGCTCTGGTTTTTGGCTATCATATTTTCTTCGGCCTGGTAAATGGAGGTCAAACTGTTTTGCAGGGTGATTTTATCCCTGATCTGTTTTTCAGCCGCCCTGATCTCCTCCACTTGCTGTTGTTTGGCCTGTTCGTTTATAAAATCAAGTTCGTGTTTTACCGAAAGGATGGTAAAGGCGCCGTTTGCATGCACCTGAATGCTCTGCGCATCAAGTCCCGGCGAGATTCCGCCGAAAACCAATTGTGATGCGCCTGCAGTTATGTTTACCATTGCTGTTCGTGTTACCTGCGCCCCGTTTAAAAACACGGTTACTTTTTGAACTTTTGAAGGTGTTTTTTGACCTTCGTCTGCCTTAATTGTCAACGCCATTACAAATAGCGCAGCGGCCAGTATTAATTTTTTTTGCATGATCTTTTAGGTTTTAAATAAATAAATCCGGTTAATTCAACGGGGTGCTTTAATTGGGCGCCCGTTGACCAAAAGATGCATGCAAACGCGTTTTTCCATAACGCGTTATTTATTTTAAATTTCACCTCAGGCAATTCGTTCGCCTCACCCAAACCCTCTCCAAAGGAGAGGGCTTTAAAATAGGTTATCTCCGTTCCAACTCCCTCTCCTTTGGAGAGGGCCGGGGTGAGGCTTCCCTCGGTTTTATATTAAACTCATTTATTTTAAATGAAGGAACTGCACAAATGCCAGCACCGAATCGTTTATCTTACTAAAAACCAGCGATGGCCATAATCCGATGGCGAGTGTAATTACGGCCAGCGGCAGTAAAGTTATTTTTTCGCGCAGGTTCAGGTCAGTAAGCGCGGTTTGCCAAACCGCTCCGCCTTTTAAATTTACCTTGCCGAAGAACATGCGCTGCATGGTCCACAAAAAGTAGGACGCCCCAAGCAATATACCGAGCGATGCACACGCCGCCATCCAGTAAGGCAGCTCGCCGTTGGTGGTTTTTGATTTGAAAGCGCCCACCAGTGAAAAAGCCTCGCCGATGAAGGCAGAAAAACCCGGCAGCCCAAGCGACGCAAAAAAAGCGATCATCACAAAAGCCGTATAGTTTGGCATAATGGACGCCAGCCCGCGGAAGTGGTTGATACCCCTGTCATGCACCCGGCTGTAAATAACGCCTGCCAAAAAGAACAGCATAGTGGCTAAAAAGCCGTGACTTACCATTTGCACGATGGCGCCGTTTAAGCCTTCGGGCGTCAATGAAGCCACACCCAGCAATACGAAGCCCATGTGCGACACGGATGAATAGGCGATCATTCGTTTCAGGTCTTTTTGCGCCAGCGCATTCAGGGCGCCATAGATGATGGAGATAACGCCCAAAAGCCCAAGCCAGTAGGCGTAGTGCGCCGCTACTTCGGGAAAGATGCCGATGGCCACCCGTATGATGCCATAACCACCCACTTTGAGCAGTATACCTGCAAGAATAATGGAAACAGCGGTGGGCGCCTCCACGTGCGCATCGGGGAGCCAGGTGTGCAACGGCACCACAGGTACCTTGATGGCAAAAGCGATGAACAAAACCAGGAAACCGACCGATCGCGCAGCAAAACCAAAAATATGCTGGTTGGCGCCCAGCGCAAATACCGAGCCCGATTGGTAATTGCCGGGGCTCATCATTTGCACCATGTTAAAGGTGTGGTTTCCGGTCGCAGGGTCCTTAACGGACAGATACAAACCCACCATCACCAGCAGCATAAATACGGAGCCGAAAAGCGTGTACAGGAAAAACTTTATGGCGGCAAACTCGCGGCGCGCGCCGCCCCACATGCCGATAAGGAAATAAAGCGGCAGCAGCATCAGCTCGTAAAATATATAGAACAGGAAGAAATCGAGCGAGCAGAATACGCCGATAACCGCCATATCCAGGATGAGGAAAAGCACAAAATAACCCTTCAGGTTACTTTTTATCTCCCACGAAGCCAGCGCTGCGATCACCAGCACCAGTGAGGTCATCACCAGCAGCGCGATAGACAAGCCATCGATACCTACGATATAGTCGATCTGCATTTTGCCGATCGGGCCGAGATCGAGGTTGATCCAATGCAGCTTTTGTACAAACTGGAACTGGCTTTCGTGGTTAACGCCGCCAAAGCCTGCGCCGGTTTTAAAGTTGCCGTAAATAAACAGACTGATGCCAAACTGGAGTAACGTAGCCAGCAGGGTAATGTATTTAAACCCTGCGCGCCATTGCGATGGCATTACCAAAATGATAAGGCCGAACGCGATGGGCAGAAATATGAGCAGGGTAAGGAGGTTCATGCAAGTTAATAGAGACTGGAGATTAGAGATTAGTTAATGTCATGTTTCATTAATTTTCAATTGGTGATATTTTTTCAAAACTAATGGCTAAGCCCGCCTAAAAAAATTAAAATAAATATTAACAGCATTACCGCCAGCATGCTGTACAGGTAATATTGCACCTTTCCGCCCTGGAAGCGGCGGGCGAGATTCCCGATGCCGCGAACCAGTTTCACCAGCAAATTTATAAAACCATCTATAATATACCTGTCGGTAATTACTGCCACTTTTGAACACAGCAAGGCGGCGCTGGCGAAGAGGACAATAAAACCGTCGATCACCCTCCTGTCTATCCAAAAACAGGCGCGGCTAAGCAGCAGGATCGGGCGGATGATCAGCTTGTCGTATATCCTGTCGAAATACCATTCGTAACAGGCTAAGTTGAAAAAGATACCGCGTTGCGGGAAAGGGTTGGCCTGTTTACCGTTATAAATTGCAAATGCGAAGTAAATGATCATCAGGCCTACAATATTTATCAGCAACGGCAATATAATATTTAGCGGTTGCCAGTTCGAAAACCTGGAGTGGAATCCTTGAAATAGCCAGCTGCTCTCGAAAGAAAAGGGGTTAACGGAGAACAACGGAAAAAAACAGCAAACTGCCAGCAACGCCAGCGGTAATTTGTACAGCCAATGCCCGTCATCGATGTTAACTTTAAGGCCCGGCATAAGCTGCGCAACCCGCAAATCGCCGAAAAATACTTTGACGATCATACGCGTAATATAAAATACCGTTAACCAACTTGTGGCCACTGCCAAAAGCGGCACCAGCATAAAAACCAAGCTTTTGCCGCCGCTCCACCCAAAGGCCTGCACCAGGATACCATCCTTTGACAAAAAACCCGAGGTTAACGGCAAGGCGGCTAGTGCCAGGCCACCGATCAGCGCCGCAATAAACGTAAACGGTAATTTTTTGCGCAGGCCGCCCATAAACTGGATGTTTTGCGGATCGATGCTGAGATGATTATCATCGCGGATATGCGCCATTTGGTGGATAACGATGCCCGCTACCAAAAACAACAGGCATTTGAAGAATGCATGCGTGGCGAGGTGAAACAGCGACGAGGAATAGGCCCCCACGCCCATACCCATCACCATAAAACCTAATTGAGAAATGGTGGAGTAAGCCAGAATGCGTTTAAGATCGTTTTGCGCCAGCGCGATCGTTGCCGCCATAAACGCCGTAAAGCAGCCGATGACCGCCAGTACTGTCAATTCAGTTTGGTTAAACAACGGATAAACCCTGCCCAGCAGGAAAACGCCGGCGGCTACCATTGTCGCCGCATGAATAAGGGCTGAAATGGATGTGGGCCCCTCCATAGCGTCGGGAAGCCAGGTATGTAATGGAAATTGAGCAGATTTTGCCGCAACGGCGAGGAACAAACCCACAAAGGCAATGAACTGCCAGCTGGCGGGTAGGCTGTTGCCCTGTGCGATCCACAAACCATTGAGTAAAGTGGAATGGCTCACCAGGCCGCCGCTGCTAAAAAGTATATCGATATCGAAAGTATGAAACTGGGAGAAAATAATAATGATCGCTGTTAGCAATCCTATATCCCCTATGCGGTTCATGATAAAGGCTTTTTTGTTGGCAAATACCGCCCGGTCGCGGGTGTACCAAAAGCCGATGAGCAGGTAGGAGGAGAAGCCCACCAGTTCCCAAAAAATGTAGAATAATACCAGGTTATCGGCCACCACCAAAGCCAGCATACTGAAACAGAAAATGCTGAGGTAAGTGAAATAGCGTTTAAGACCCTCATCATGCCCCATATAGGCGATGGAGTACAAATGCACCGGCAGGGCAATAAGGTTAACCAGCAGCAGCATTAAAACGGAAAGGTTGTTCAATAAAATGCCGGCAGTTATTTTGGTGGCGCCCATGGTAAACCAATCTATGGTTTGGTGCACCTGATGGCCGTTCCATACCCGGGAAAATACGAAAGCCGAGCAAATTGTGCCGGTTAATATAGCCAAAGTCGAGATCCAGCCGGAGAGTTTATTTTGCTTGCCGGGTATAAACAGATTAATAACAAAGGCAAGCAGGGGCATTAGCACCGCTGCAAGGGTGAATTTTATGGTGAGAGTATCGATGGATTGTAGAAATTCTTTCAATGTTTAATTTTTTATGAAAACCTGAACCCATTTATTGACCCCACAACAAGTTTGTTGTCTGGAAAAATCAACTTCAGCAATTTGTGAAGCTGAAGTGTTATATAGTTTGCGAATCAAATCGTCCCGGTTAAGGTACTTCGCATCACCGTCTACTACCATTACGTAAAACATTGCATCATCATTGTGATTATACTTCATTTGAAATTCCACTTCTTTCTTATAATCCGCTGAAAACGAACTCAACTTTTTTTGATATTGTTCAATTGCATATTTCCTGGTTATAATGGCCACAATGCTATCCAGCTTTCGTCCATAAATGCCCTCTAAAACGCGGCCTTTGACTGTTGATCTGATGAGTATATCTTTCTCATTCACAAGATTTTTATCTGATAATTCGCCATTAATTATATACACCACCCTCCCATCAAATGAAGTGTCGGGTGAGGGTTTGGAAAAGTACATGGGCAGCTTCTTTTTAGTGCCCATGATGATTACTCCGTTTGTTGCTTTAACCCCAAAAATTGCACAGGCGCCGGGCCCTTTATAAATTTCAACATGTCTGACTTTAGCCTTTAAACCCGCCAAATGACCTTCGTATATTTTATCATCCAAAAAAACCAATGGACGATCAGGCAGGCCGGACTGGTAATCCATAAAAGCATATTTCGCAGTATCAGCGCGCTTGTTTTGTGCGAAAACACAAAGCGATGAAATTAAGAATAGTGATATGCAAACTGCTCTTTTCATTTTCTTACACACGAACCAGATAAACATTCCCGCATGCATGACGGAGATTGCTTCGCTGCGCTCGCAAAGACGCGTGGGCGTATTGTTTCATCCCTCCCACTCCTTCAAATTATCCACCTTCCCCGGATCGATCGTTCTATACCTCTTATAAACATTTAAAATGATCGCCAAAGCCACCGCAGTTGTTGCCGCCGCCAGTACAATGGCAAACAGCGCGAACATTTGCCCGCCGTTGCCAAAACGGTCGTACTTGCCGAAGGCGACGAGATTTAAAACGGCAGCATTCAACATCAGCTCGATGCCGATGAGCACCTGGATGGCATTGCTTTTGGAAACTACCATGTAAATGCCGATACAAAATAAACCGGCGCCTACCAGCAGGTAATCGGTTAGGGTGATCATGCGGTTTCCTCCTTTCGTGATAAATGTGCCGCGCCGATAAGGGCGATCATCAATAAAATGGAGATCGCTTCAAAGGGCAGTAAATAATAAGTCATCAGGTTTACGCCGATGTTTTCCGTCATGTTCGAATCAGGCTGGATTTCGGTTTTCTGGGCAACGGCGTTTTTTATCCAACTCAAATTATCAGCATCCATTTTTATCACCACATTGATCAGCACAATTAAAAACGCCACGGCCAGCAAAATGGCCGGGAACTTGCCAACGCTGATGAATTTATTTTGTACCGACGTGACATAATTCAGGTTCTCGCGGCCGGAAAGCATGAAGGCAAACAGGATGAGCACCAAAATACCTCCGACATAGATCACCACCTGGGTGATGGCCACAAAATCAGCCATCGCTAGCACATAAAGGCCGGCCAGTGCAAACAGCGTAATGAAAAACATAAACACCGAGCGCACCAGGCTTTTGCTGGCAGCCACAAACAGCGCTGAGGCCAGTGCAATAAAGGCCATCGCATAAAAAAGCAATTTTATCATCGTCATTGGCCGTCCTCCTTTTTTTGCATGGCCGCCAGCTTGGCTGCCTGCCGTTCGGCTTGCTGCTGCTCGAATTCCCGGCGTTTTTGAGCAGCCAGTTCGGGCGTCATATCCGAGAATTGGTAGGTCAACTCGTCCAGTTTTACAACGCTTCTATCGTACTGGTTAGTCATGGTGATGCATTCTGTAGGGCAAACAATGGTACACAGGCCGCAGTACATGCACTTCGCCATATCGATATCAAACTTAGCAGCATATAACCGTTTGGTTGTACCATCGGAAGTTTGCCCGATAGCCTCCGTTGCTTTTATCGACTCAATATCAATACAATCAACAGGGCATACCTTGGCGCAAAGGTCGCAAACGATGCAATCATCCATCTCCACATCCAGTTGATAGCGGCCCACCTCGGGGATGGGCAACTGCTGGCGCGGGTACTGGATGGTATTGGTACCTTCCAGTTGTTTAAAGTAGTTGTCGCTACTGGCCGGTAGTATCTCGCGTTGCTTATGCGACGCAAAAAGGTGTTTCCAGGTTAGGGACATTCCTTTAAAGACAGTTTTTATTGTATTGTTCATTAGTTCACTTGTTCATCAGTTCATTGGTGGCATGGCGGCGATGCTTATCTGGTCAGTTGATCGGTAGCAAACTTTTTACTAATAAACAAATGAACCAGTGAACCAATGAACTACATAAGCCATATCCTCCATATCCCCGATACCAGCATACATATAAATCCCGCCGGGGTTAGTACTTTCCAGCAAAAATTCATCAGCTGGTCAACGCGGAAACGTGGCAGGGTCCACCGTATCCACATTTGTACGCCTACCAGGGCAAGGGTTTTCAGCACTATCCATACTATGCCCCAGCCTGCGCCGGTTGTCCAGTTGGCCAGTTGCACGGCGCCCATATTGGGCAGCGGCGTGTTCCAGGCGCCTAAAAACAGCACCACGGCAATCATCGACACCAAAAACATCATCGAATATTCGGCTAAAAACACCAGGGCGAAACGCATGCCGGTGTACTCGGTATGAAAGCCGGCCACCAGTTCCGATTCGGCTTCAGGGATATCAAACGGCGCACGGTTGCTTTCGGCCAGCGAGGCGATAAAATAAATTATAAACGCGATGATGAGATGCGGGGCGCGGAAAATGTTCCAGGCAAACAGGCCGCCGATCTGCGATACATTCCAAAAACCGGCGAACATGGGCTTTTCAGCAGACAATATCCCCTGCTGCGTGGCAATTGTTTGCAAGTTGAGGGTTTGAGCGATCATCACTACCGAAATAATGGCGAATCCTGCAGGAATCTCGTAGGAGATGATCTGCGCGGCGGAGCGCATGGCCCCCAGTATGGAGTATTTGTTGTTTGATCCCCAGCCAGCCATCAGGATGCCCAGCGTTTCGATGGACAATACCGCAAACAGGTAATACAAACCTAAATTCAGTTTTGAGGGGGCAAGGCCCGGGCCCCAGGGCAGCACGGCAAAGCCGAGGTAAACGGCAATGAAAATGATCGCCGGGGCCATCATAAAAAGTAGCTTGTCTGCAGCTGCCGGCGTAATCAGTTCCTTTTGCAGCATTTTGAGGATATCTGCAATGGTTTGCAGCGAGCCGAACTTACCGGTTTCGGTGGGACCAAGCCTGTCCTGGATGAACGCCGACACCTTCCGCTCGGCATAAACGCCAAACAGCGCAAACAGCGCCGAAAACCCGAAAAGGCCTATCGCTATTAAAAAATAAGTGATGTAAAAACTCATCCGGCTTGCTTTGACGCAAACTTAGTTATTTTTGGGTTGATTGAGTTGATTAGGTTGAATTGTTGATTAAGTTGATGGGAGATATAGTGCTTTAATTATTTAGTGATACATCGTAATGCAGCACCTGCCTGGCTAACTTGCCGTTACCATCTATCCCTTCAACCACAACGCGGTATTTACCTGTGCCGCCTGCGTTAAAATAATCAAATGAGGCTTTACCATCTTTATCGGTAACCAGGATGGGCTGCCAGTAAACGGTTTTGCGGTTATCGGCAAGGCTAACTTTTTTATCGGGGGTATATTTCGGCGAGTAAAACTCCTTTGCCTTGTAAAAGCCTTTAAAACTATACAACGTTAAGCCGGGCTGAAGCGGTGTGATATAGTTGGCTTCATCGCCGTATTTTGTTGTTATGACGATCAGGCCGCCATAGGCCGCTGATCCGTAGATTGCTGAATACATGGGACTTTCAAGCGCTTCAATACTCTGTATGTCAGTCGGGCTGATAAGACCTAACACATCCTGTCCCTGTATCACGCCGTTGAGCAGCACCGCCATCGGCCTGGTAGGCCCCGTAAGCGCGACCGGCGTGTGGGTGCTGTATATGATTGGCGTCGGGCCGTTATAAACAAATCGGACTCCGCCGCGAAGAAGATAGACCAAACAATCAGCAATATTTGCGCAGCCAACCAATTGATCGCCCATGATCACCTGGTCGGCCTGGCCCGGCCCGTTTAAATTCTCGGAATGTTTTAATAAAACGGAGTAATCAGGATGAAAAGGCGGATTTTTATGCCCGGTAACTTTTACCTCTTTTAGCTGGATCATATGGCTAAGCGAATCCTGCCGCCATGATTTGTAAGCTTGTTGTACCTGCTCGCCGGTTAATGTAAAATGATTAGCAATATACCCGTTTTGACCATTAGCGTTTTGGGCTGGCGATGGGTACGACGGCTTATCAATAGTGAGCACTACATTGTTTCCGCCGTTTGCTTTTTTTGCATTTACAACCACTTTGGCGGTATCAGCGAAAAGCAGGTCATTAAAACTAAATTTTCCGTTTTTATCAGTTAAGGTATCTAAAGCCAGCATATGTTTGGGGGATGTCAGAAATACTTTCCCGTTAGCAACGGGCTTACCTGCGGGAGTAGTTACCGTTCCGGATATGCTAAAGCCTTTTTCCGGCTGGTAAACCGGGGGCGTATTTGCGTTGTTTAATATTTTCTTCCATTCAAACCGGTGGTAGCCCTGCGTGAGCATCAAAAGATCGAGCGCCGCCCTGGTTTGATCATTTGGGTCGGTGAAATAATAATTCGGATCCTGGATATAGCCGCCAAGTTCTGATTTGAGCAACAGATCGGTGAAAATGGTGCTTTCAGTACCCTCATCCACCGGCACCCTGCTTTCATCAATTACAGCTACCGAGAACGTCCCTATCGCCGGGTTACCATCCTTTTCCACCGCCATAAGGCGGAACCTGGCGTTTTCTCCCGGAGCGTACGTTTTTTTGTCGGGGATGAGCGCGAGGTTAACCTGGTCGTCATTTTGTATAAAAATTAACCGCTCATTCAACGGCTCTCCTTTTTGTGAAAAAAGGGTGAACTGGATAATGCCGGAAGGGAACCTGTTTTTTGCTATCGAGGCGGTCAGCACTTTACCGGAAAGTTTGCGGGCGGCGACATAGAAATATTTGCCGCCGCTTTGCGCCACCAGGAAAAAACTGGTATCCGGCGCATTCAGCGCGGCAACCTTAACATACAGGCTATCGCCCAGGTTACTATTGATGGACAAGGTGAAACCGGCATCTTTGGCGACCGGAAGCGGGGCGGTAAACTGGTTTCCATCGGCGGCGGTTACCTTTGCAAAATATTGTTTGCCTTGCTGCGGTTCGAGCGGAAAGGCGCCCATACCTAAATGCTGCGACGTGAATGTGGCCACCTCGTTGCCCGAATTATCCACAATGCTGCCCTGTACTTCTTCGGCCACACCATTTTGGTTAATGGCTTTAAACGCAACTTTTGAGCGCAGGCCGTTTACCAGGTCGCCACCCTCCGGGAAAAACTGCAGGTCTACTTTATCGGGATTGCTGTGGTCGGCATTGCTTTGGCCCGATGCAGTTTTAGCCCCGGTAAAAACGGAAGCATTTGAAAACCCCGACACCGTAACAGACTGATCATAAAAGAATTGTGAACCGGCGTTGCGCATCCAGTTGGTATAAGCGCGAATGCGATACGCTCCGGGGGCGATATCATAAGGAAGCCCGAAATCGCCTGCCGAAGTTCCCGCTTGCAGGCCAAGCGTTAAGCGTTTCACGAGTGTGTCTTTCGGGCCGATCAGTTCCGCATAAAGTATGCCGCCCAGGGCTGACAGCTTATGCTGATCGCCGATGACCACATAAGCCTTAAACCAAATGGTATCGCCGGGAAAATACAATTGCCTGTCCAAATGCAGGTGAACTTTTTCGGTGGGATTTGCGGCGGCATAGCTTTCCAGTGCATTAATATTTCTTTTAACCACGCTGTCGGTTTGGGCCAGGCAAACAGCACAAGTCAGGAGCCAAAGTAAAACGGTCAATTTGAAGTTGCGTATCATAGGTTTATGCCGTGGATGAGGTTTGTTTGTAAATTTAATTATTCTGCAAAAAAATTAAAACAAAAGTTGAGTTTTTATAACAATGCGAACCGATGCAAAATAACCAGGGCTCGACGAAAGCACTGTACAGAAAAGCAGTTCATAAAAACCGATTAAATAAACGTTGCGTATTTACCAAATATTTATATTTGACTAACTGATTATAAACCTGTTAACAATGAAAGCAGTATCTGAAAAAATTTACTCGGGCATTGATAACGACTTGTACAATGCCAAAGACAACACCTGGTGGGACCCTGTAAACGTAATGTATTTACTAAAAACGAGCGTTAACCCGGTTCGTGTTGGGTATGCAAAACGCAAGCTGGATGAGCTGCACCTTGACCCTGCCGGCAAAAAAGCGCTGGAAGTTGGCTGCGGCGGCGGCATACTTACCGAAGAAATTGCGCGGATGGGCTTTGAAACTACGGGAATAGATCCATCGGAGCACTCGCTAAACATTGCGCGCGAACACGCAAAAGCAGGCGGTTTGGAAATTAAGTATGACTTAGGCACCGGCGAAGCCCTGCCCTGCGAAAAAGCTGCTTACGATGTTGTTGTTTGCTGCGATGTACTGGAGCACGTGCGTAACCTGCCAAAGGTGATCTCGGAGATATCGCGTGTGCTGAAACCCGGCGGTGTTTTTATATTTGACACGCTAAACCGGACTTTCATCAGCAAACTGGTGGCCATAAAAATATGGCAGGAATGGAAACGATGGGCTTTCTTTCCGCCAAAACTGCATAACTGGAAAATGTTTATCAAGCCCTCCGAACTGAAACTGCTGCTGCTCGACCATAGCTTTGAATTTAAGGAATACCGTGGCACCCAGCCAAACGTGCCGATACCCAAAATGCTGGGCTACCTGCGTAAACGTACCAAAGGCGAATGGACGTACAAAGAACTTGGTGAGAACTTTTGGCTGGTAGAAAGCGATGATATGAACATTCTGTATATGGGGGTGGCAGTGAAGAAATAGCGCGGCGCGAAGGGTTGGGTCCAGGTGTTTGCGGGCATTGGCGGTAATGTCCGCCGGGGTTGACTCACCCCGCCATCGCTGCGCTCGGCACCCCTCTCTTCGCCTGCGGCGGAAAGAGGGGTCTTTCGATTTTAGTTTATTTTTTTACCCTCTTTGCGGCAAAGCCGCAGAGAGGGTCGACAAGCGAAGCGTCGTCGGGGTGAGTCGACCCGGCGGACATTAACGCCAATGCATATCGCCGCCCGGATGCATCTATGATTGCTGCCAGTAAAAGAAAAAAATAATATCTTTCCGGATGTTATCCATTACCGAACTCTGCCGTGAACTCAGACGAAATGAAACGCCTGCTGAAAGATTCTATGGGAACAGCTTCGAAACAGGAGACTTTTTCACCGTAAGTTCCTGGGACAATATCCGGTCCGTGTTCAAAATCTATTTGGCAGAAATCTATACTACATCCCAGATTTTTATTGCCACCAGGCAAAACTGGTAATAGAAGCTGACGGTCCAATACATCTGTTAAAAAAAGATTATGATCAAAATAGGGACGAAGTATTGAGGTCGTTAAACCTCACAATTCTACGATTCGAAAATAATCAGATATTAAATGATCTGTCGGCTGTTTTGGATCAAATTAGAAACCATCTTTAAAAAAAGCAAATAACAATTTATTATCACTAACGATCTGGATGAAGTGGCATTGGCGGTAATGCTCCTGATAGCTATTGGGAGGCGGTAATGTCCGCCGGGTTGACTCACCCGCCCATCGCTGCGCTCGGGCACCCTCTCTTCGCCTGCGGCGGAAAGAGGGGTGCTTTGATTTTAGTTTATTTTTTCTTTACCCTCTTTGCGGCAAAGCCGCAGAGAGGGTCGACAAGCGAAGCGTTGTCGGGGTGAGTCAACCCGGCGGACATTAACGCCAAGTATATTACCACCAGGTTCATAACGGGCCTACTTACTAAATCCAACCAATTTATGCAGTGCCACCGGGTCGTATATCCTGCCGGCTTTAATCACCAGGGTAACTTTTCTGATGTCCCTGATATTACTCAGTGGGTCGCCGTCAACTATTAGCAGGTCGGCATTTTTGCCGGCCTCGAGCGAACCGCTTACCTTATCCATCTTCATTACCTTGGCGGGGGTGATGGTTGCGGTTTGTATGGCTTGCATAGGTGTCAACCCCGCGCCTACATATAATTCCAACTCGCGGTCCACGCTATAGCCCGGGAAACCCTGGTCGGTACCGGCAACAATGGTAACGCCATTGTCATACAGCAGCTTTACAATCTTTACCATGCTGTCATAAAGCGGCTTAAATTTTACAGCGCCGGTTGAGTCCTGGCCGGTATCTTTAAACAGTGCCTGCAAAGGCAGCGGCAGGCTATAAAAACCGGGCTCCATTTGGGTAATATCGTCCTTTATGCTGCGGAAGCTCATTTCAAATACGCCCAGTGTCGGGTCGATCACTACATGATGGTCTTTAATAAATTTGATCGCAGCTTTGCTGGTAGAATCGTCGAAGTTGATCGAGCGATCCTTATTGCGTTTCATGATGGAATAAACGTACTGCACATGGTTCACCATGTCCATGCCGGAGTCAACACCCTGTTGCAGGCTCATCCCGATTGGGATGTGGCCGGTAACCGTGATGCCCTTCCGGTGTGCTTCGTCGCAAATAGCCTTTACAATAGCCGGTTTTACCGAGCTGTATATCTTTATTTGTACAAAGCCATTATCAAAATAACGATCCACATCCTTGATGGCTTCTTCTTTAGTATCGGCTTGTATCACGCCGAGGGCGTAGGGGCCTTTGCCGTCAATAATACCTGCTTTGAGAATCAACGGGCCTATGCCCTGGCCACCATCAATGGCTTTTTTAACGGCATTGATATATTCAAACTCGTTGCCGCAGTCGCGCACTGTGGTGGCGCCGACTGCCAGGTAAGCCGGCCCCCACTCGGCCTGCTCAAAGTGGGCATGCATATCCCACAGGCCGGGCAAAATGGTTTTCCCTTTTGCGTCGATCACTTTCGCGCCGGCGGGAATTTTTATTTCGCCTGCTTTCCCGATGTTTTTGATGGTGCCATTCTCAATTATGATCGTTGCATCCGGTATCGTCGTGCCGTTAACCACGTCTACTATATTTCCACCGGTAACAGCGATGATCTTGCTGTCGGCGTTGGTTTTTGGCATGGCTTTTTCAAACAGGGCCATGCTGTAACCTGCCGCCCTCGAGATAAAGTCGGGCAGCAGCGACTCATAGGTATTGCGCATCATTTCCAGCTTGTCGGCTTCAGCATCATTGGTGATCAGGCAGATCATTTTACCGCTTTGATCGGCCCAAAGCAGCTCATTGCCCCAAATCAGGCCGCTGATGGTAAACCGGTCAACAACCAGCGGCTTGTTATTGAAAGTAAGGGTATCCTCGCCTTCTTTTTTTATCTGCACCGAGCCGCCGGGCAGCGTATTTATGTTTTGAGGCTGATGATGATTTTTCCAGTATTGCAATAAAACCTGCTGCACAGTGCCGGGGGCGTAGCCGGCAACGGGGAAAGTTAAACCTTTGGTGGTTACAACAGCTCCTTTTTCATCAACGCGCACAAAAGGCTTGCCGCGCATGCTGATGCTGTCGTTAATACTTGCGCTGCGGGCCACGTTGCCTTTTATAGTCAGCGCCAATGGCTCCAAAGCGGGCGTCACTTCCAATTTTGCTTTGAGCGGCACCGGGGAGCCGCGGTCGACAAACTTGAAATCCACTGTATAGGTAATTGCATCCTGCGACCCGGTAACATAATAGGTTTCTTTGCCGATATGCTGCGCAAATTTGTGCAGGTAGAAGGTGCCGCTGTCGGTAATGGCCGGTTTGCTTTGGGATTTGGCGGCGAGGAAGGTAACCGCAAAGGCCGCTGCAAGTGTTAATTTTTTCATAAGGTCAGCTACAAGATTAATGCTTCTAAAGTATTGAATTTTTTGGAATGAATTGCGCCCACTGGAAATGGGAGGAAAGCACAGGGTTTAAACCGCAAAAACAACTGCTCAAAGCATGTTCAAAAATGAACGCTTTTGACTTATTAAAAAAAATTTCGAAGGCGTTTGTACCCTTTTTGAAGGCGTTTCGATGGCGTTTGATGGTGGTTCATGAGCTTTTGAACGCTATTCGGAAGCTTTCAAGTGGCTTTAATCGCTAACCCCTTCTCACTTTTTTCAGTCGCTAACACATACAAAGTTGGCGGTAATGGTACAATTGGCGTAATGGCCGCCGGATTCGGTGCTTGTAAAACGTAAACTCCATACAGGACTGATAACTAAAAGTGTCAACTTTTTTCAGGGATAAACACTGTTCAAAGTGTTCAATGCTCATCACAAATTGAACACTTCCCGGGCTTTAAAACACGAATTTTCAGCTTTGTAAAAATTCCATAAAAAACTTATTATCAACAATTTAAATATAAAACCATGAAGTGTTCAAAGTGTTCAAAGTGTTCAATTTTCAACTCGGTTGAACAGTTGAACACCTGAACCTTTTATAAAAGGAAATTGAAAAGCGTATTTCTCTCCGGCCCGTTGAAGTTCAAAAAAACTTATCCTTCATCCCAAGCAAGCCCCAGATGCCACCGGTATGTATGGCCAATACCTTCCCGCCCGGTTTAAAAGTGCCTTTCGCGGCCAGGTCATATAAGGCGTAAAACATTTTACCGGTATAAACCGGGTCGATCAAAATGCCCGTTTCGGCAACAAACTGTTTTATAAAAGCGATCAGGTCGCCGGTTGTCTTTCCGTAGCCGCCGAAATGATATTCGGTGTGCAGGTCGAATTCCACTGGCCGGATTAGAAGCTTTTCAATTTCAGACCGCAGGAATTCGCCATTTTTTAAAACGGGGATGGCGTGAAACCAGGTTTGCAAACCCTTTGCGTCAATCCCATTGATGATGCCGGCCGCTGTTGTTCCGGTTCCGCAGGCGCAAATGATATGGTCGTATGCTTTTGCAAGTTCACCCAGCAGTTCGCTGCACCCCTTCGCTCCTTCGGCCGATGCACCGCCCTCATCAATAAAAAAGGCTTCGTCATCATTGCCAAAATATCTTTCAAATAAGCTTTGTTTGTCACGATAGCTTTCCCGGTCGGTAAAAACCAGGTTCATCCCGTGCAGTCGACAAATGAACAGGGTATCGTTATTAACCTGCTCCCCGCGGACGATCCCCGTCGATTTAAAGCCAAACCTTGCGCCAGCGGCTGCAGTTGCCAGCAGGTGATTTGAATAAGCGCCGCCGAAGGTTACCAGGTGCGTTTTTTGCTCCGCTTGTGCTCTTTTAAGAATATATTTCAGCTTACGCCATTTATTGCCGGAGATGATGGGATGGATGAGATCGTCGCGCTTGATAAAAACTTCGATACCCTTTTCTTCAAACAATTTGTTTTTGATCTGCTGAACCGGGCTGAAAATTTCGAGATCGATATCCATCCGGTAAAAATACAATTAGGTTTGAAAGAAGCGATTGCCAGCCGCGACTAAAACCTGACTGTAAAAGTGTGATGCCCTTCCGAAAATCCGTAATCGAGCTTAAAATGATAACTCTCGCAAATTTGTTTGGAAATGGTAAGCCCCAGGCCGCTGCCCTCGGAGCGGGAAGATTTGTGAAAACGAACAAATATTTGGTCAGGGTTCAGCTCCGGGTCGTCACCTGTATTTTCTATCACCAATCTTTCGTCGCTTAGCCCAATCACTATTGCTCCGCCTTTATAGTTGTGCCTGATGGCATTGTTGACCAGGTTGTTTAACAATACATCGGCAAGGTAGGGGTTGGCATAAATCTTTTTGTCGTTCAGCTCGGTCTTCACCTGTATGTTCTTTTCCTGAAATATTTCTTCAAACTGGTTTAGTTTCTCCGCGATAAGCGCTTTCAGGTCGATCTGCACCTGTTCATGAAGTAACCGGTTTTCAATTTTTGCCAGCAGCAGCAATGACTGGTTAAGGCGGTTCAGCCTTGATACCGCGCCGTAAAGATCGGTAAGCAGCTTGCTTTGCCGTTCGCTAAAATTTTCGGTTTGGATAAGCGAATCGAGCTTTGAATTGATCACTGCAATCGGTGTCAACAATTCGTGCGATGCATTTTCGGTAAATATCTTCAGGTCTTTATAGTCCAGCTTTGCCCTGCCGGCCATATCGGTCACCACCGTGTTAAGCTCCTTGAATTCGTCAATGTTAGTATCCACCTTGGGCAATTCCTGATTGTCGGCAATCCGAAACACACGCAGCCCCTTCATGATGCTGTAAAAAGGCCCCCAGAGCTTGTTGAGGATAAAACGATTGATGATCAGTAATACCGCCAGCAGCAACAAAATAACGCCTATCGTTATGGTGAAGATGAGCCTGATCAGGTCCTCGGTTTCCACTGTCGACTCAACGATCAATATTTTATAATATTTATCGCCTGCCGTAACGCTGCTTACTAAGGCCCTGCCGGTTTCGTACTCCCCACCTTTGTGAAAATGTTTTTTACCTCGGCGATGTTCCCATTTTTTAAAATAGGTGGTATCGATAAACTTACGTTTAACAGACCCAGGTAAAGCAGGGTAAAAAGTAATTTGCTGATCGTTTGATTCAAATATTTGAGGCAGTTGGTGTTTAAGATTTACGTAGTCGAATATTTCGGTTTCCTCCACCTTCAAGTCTTTGTCTTTTTGATAGATCAGGATCCAGGTGATGGCCTGGTAATAAATAATACCCGTAAGCAGCAATACTACTGCGGTGGTAACCAGGTTTACATAGTTGTAGCGGGTTTGCAGCTTCATGGTTACGAAAATTTGTAGCCCATACCGTAAGCCGCCTGGATATAATCCCTACTGCCGGCCTCCACTAACTTTTTGCGGATATTTTTGATGTGCGAATAGATGAAGTCGAAATTATCGGCCATATCCATCCCATCGCCCCAAAGATGTTCGGCAATTGCGTTTTTTGATACTACTTTGCCTTTATTGGCAATAAAATAAAGCAGCAGGGCATATTCTTTACGGGTAAACTTTACCGTAGCATGGTCAACCTTTACGTCTTTCGCCAGCAGGTCGATCGTGATCTCGTTAAAAACAAGCAAGTTGCTTCCGTTAAAGGTTTTGCGGCGTATAATGGCCGAAACGCGCGCCTTCAGTTCGGACAAATGAAAAGGCTTCACAAGGTAATCGTCGGCGCCCAGGTTCAGGCCATTCAGGCGGTCATCAAGCGAGTTTTTTGCCGAGATGATCAGCACGCCATCAGGATACTGATGCTGCTTTATAGACTCCAATATCTGTATGCCACTGCCCCCGGGGAGCGTAATATCCAGCAAAATACAATCATACCGGTAAAGGCTTATCTTAGCAAGGGCTGTCCCGAAATTAACGGCTGTTTCGCAAATGTTACCATCGCCGTTAAAATAGTCCTCAATACTCTCGCGCAGGCCTTGCTCGTCTTCAATGATCAATAGCTTCAAAGCAAATTTTTTATTAAAGGTACAGATGCAAAGTTGGAAAAATTCTGGATCACAGATAATCACAGATTTTGATCACAGATTTGAACTGATTTTTATGATGACACTGATTTTTATCCGATACGATCTGTGCAATCATAAAAATCATTCTAAATCTGTGATTATCTTTTTATCCGATACGATCTGTGAAATCATAAAAATCATTCTAAATCTGTGATTATCTTTTTATCCGATACGATTTGTGAAATCATAAAAATCCGTTCAAATCTGTGATTGATTTTTATACGACACTATCTGCAAAATCATAAAGATCAGTCAAAATCTGTGATTACCTTTAGCCGATTCAATCTGTGAAATCATAAAAATCAATTCAAATCTGTGATTAATCTGTGATTATATGTGGTGGATATACGCTTTACTATCGGCTTTTTTTGCGGCGCTGACCGCTATTTTTGCCAAAATCGGCATCAAAGGTGTCGATACCGACCTGGCCACAGCTATTCGTACCGCCGTTATCCTGATCATCGCATGGGGCATTGCCATTGCGCGCGGCACCGCCGGCAGTATTGGCGGCTTAACTAAGATCAACTGGATATTCCTCGTGCTTTCGGGCTGTGCCACAGGCCTGTCGTGGATCTGTTATTTTAAGGCCCTCCAGTTGGGCAAGGTAAGCCAGGTTGCGCCGGTTGACAAGCTGAGCGTGGCCCTGGCCATCTTCATCGCGGTAATCTTTTTGAAAGAACAGATCACCTTGCAGCAAGGATTGGGGGCGGCACTGATCATAGCGGGCACAATTGTAATGATTTTATGAATTTCGTGGTACTTTATATACCCGATGGGGGTGTTTTTGCCTTTTTGATAAAAAATTAGGCATAAGTAAATAATTCCTATAAATTGCCGTCCAATTAATGAAGAGCTATTTATTAACCCTTACCGCTATTTTTTGCCTGGCTGCTGCATGGGCCAATTCCGCTTACGCGGGCAAGATCAGGCATCATTATAAATCGCACCACATTCACTATTCCCATTATTCCCTAAACACTGACAGCATTACGGGCGATAGTATTATCCAGTTTGCACGTACACTGATCGGCGTTCGTTACCGCACGGCCATGTCCGATCCGCTGCAAGGCTTTGATTGCTCGGGCTTTGTGAGCTATGTATTTAAAAACTTTAATTTCAGCGTACCCAGATCGTCGCCTGAGTTTATCAATATTGGCGAAAAGATCAGGCTGGAAGACGCCAAACCCGGCGATATCATCATATTTACCAGCCCCACCAGGCATCACCGTATCGGCCACGTTGGCATCGTACTTTGTAATGAAGGCGACGACTTTGAATTTATTCATTCCACATCAGGCAAGGAACATGGCGTTACCATTACCGCCATGGATGACACCTACCGCCGCCGCTTTGTGCAGGTTATCCGCATATTAAAGTCCAACGACAATCCGCAGCCTCTGTTAGCGGCAAATGACTGAGCCACTCAACACACCTCCATACCCTTATTGTAACAATTACACAACACGGTAACAATTGCATATACATAGTGTATAAATCCAGTTTTAATCCAATTTTTCGGCACAATTTTGCAGAATAAATGAAATACCCAATTTCATATTATTTAATATTCTGATGAAAAATATTTTTGCGCTGTGTTTATTACTGATCGTTGGTTTTAATTTGAAAGCTCAAAACGGCGGCCCGCATGCCGGCTCGTTTGATGATAATGGTAAAATAACCGGTAAAGTTGTCGATTCAGTGACCAAACAGGCGGTCGATTATGCAACCGTAAGTGTTTTTAAACAAGGCGCCACTTCACCATTTAACGGCGCAAGCACTGATCCGGACGGCACTTTCACCATAACCGGGATTAAGGCCGGCGATTACAAAGTGACCATTGATTTCTTAGGGTACAAGCGCAAAACCATTGCGCACGTAATTTTGGGCGGCGGAAGCAAAAATGCGGTATTGGGCACAGTGCTTTTGGCGCCGGTGGCAAGCCAGATCAAAGAAGTTAAAATTACCGCACAGGCGGCATCTGTTCAAAGCAAATTAGACAAATTAGTTTATAACCCCGGCAATGACCTCACCACCCAGGGCGGGCAGGCTTTGGATGTTTTGCAAAAAGTGCCCATGGTCTCCGTCGATATTAACGGAAACGTTGAATTGCTGGGCAGCTCCAGTATTGAATTTTTGATCAACGGTAAACCTTCAACTATTTTTGGCGCCAGCATTACCGATGCATTGCAGGCTATACCGGCAAACCAGATAAAAAGCATTGAAGTAATTACCAATCCCGGCGCCAAATACGATGCGGCGGGCACCGGCGGTATCATTAATATTATTTTAAAGGATAACAACATACAAGGCATAAACGGCAGTGTAAACCTATCGGCAGGCAGCCGTTTGGAGAATGGGAACTTTAACATCAATGCAAAAAAAGGCAAGTTTGGATTAAGCGCACACTTTGGCGGCAATGAAAACCTCACCAGTGCAACACCAAGCTCAGGCGCCCGCGCCAGCACCAGCGGAGATACCACCACCTATTTAGCTCAAAACGGTATCAATAATTTTAAAAGAAGCGGTTACCGGTCGGGTATCAACTTTACCTGGGATATAAGCCCGAAAGATGCGTTTACGGCCTCCGTCGGTTTTAATCACTTCGGCAATAACAGCCATGGTTTTGTCAATAATAACCAAACAACCTATTTAAACGGTATTGCGCTGGATACGATCAGCCGTACCAATTCAAGCAGCGTTTTTAGCGATAACTCCGTGGACTATAGCTTATCTTATAAAAAGACATTTGCAAAAAAGGACCAGGAACTGGATGTGCTGTTTGACCAAAGCATTGGTCACAATACCAACGACTATACCCAGCAGCAGGACTACACTAACGTTACTTTTCCTTCTTCGGGATCGATCGGTAACAATCCCGGCACAGACAGGGAAACCAATGTACAAATAGATTACACGCAGCCGTTGACCGACGATATCACCATTGAAACCGGCGCGAAGACGACCATTGAAGACATCAACAATACCGTGAACACCCAAACCCTTACAAATGGAGTTTACGAGTTCAACCCGTTGCAGTCCGATCAATTTTCCTATAACCGGAAAATATATGCTTATTATTTGTCCACAACTTTTTCGGCATTCAACAAATTTATCGACGGGAAACTAGGTTTACGGGATGAATACACAACAGCTACGTCAACGTTCCCTAATACCACGCTTCCATCCTATAATATCCTGGCGCCATCGTTTGTAGTATCGCATAAGCTGGACAAAACACAAACAATCAAATTCAGCTATTCATACCGCCTGGAACGGCCGGATTATAACGGGTTGAATCCGTTTATCAACATCAGCGACCCGCACAACATCAGCACAGGTAACCCCAACCTGAAGCCTGAGTTAGGCCATAATTTCGAGTTGGGCTATAATAAGTCGTTCAATAATGGCGCAAATATTTATGTGGCCGGTTTTTACCGTTATAACACCAACGACATCCAATCATTCACCACATTTTACCCGGAATTTAAGGTCGGCGATTCAACCTATACCAATGTATCGCTATCCCAGCGGTTTAATATCGGCCGCGAAACCACTGAGGGCGTTAATTTATTTGGATCGCTTCCGGTCGGAAAGCTCACGTTCCGCTCGAACATGTTTTTTGCCGACAGGATAACCGACAATCCCGGCTTTGCACAGGTAAGCGGTTTTGTGTACCGGATAAATATGAACACAAGCTACGAATTTGCGAAAGATCTGGCGGCGGAGTTTTTTATCAACTACCGCTCTTCGCAACGGACCATCCAGGGTTATAACCCCGGCTTCCTTTTTTACAATTTCGCGGTTCGCAAACAGTTATTTAATAAAAAAGCCAGTATCGGTTTAACGGCGGCCAATCCGTTTAACCAATATGTAAATGTGGCCTCCAGCACCTTTGGCCCCAATTTTAACCAAACCAGCCTGCGGCAGATCCCGCTGCGCTCGTTCGGTATCAGCTTGACCTATAAATTCGGGAAACTTGATTTTAAGAAGGACAAAGATCAGCCCCAGGATAACGGGGGGCCCGATGACAACGCTAACCCGGCCAGCCCAACTACACCACTTCCGACCACTGGCGGTGGTGGTGGTGGCGGCGGTGGCGGCGGCAACCGCAGCCGTTGAGTGCAATTGTATCTGCGCATAATTTCAATTATTTTGAAAGGGGTGTTCGCAAGGCTGACCCCTGTTTTTATTTGTGAACTGTTGAACACAGCGTTTCAAAAATGATGGCGGCCAGGTGCAATGCGTCCGATGGTTATTTTTTTAAACTGAATTAAAACGCTTCATTTAGATTAAGGAAGAACCCCCTGCTGCCGAATTTGCCCCAGGCATAATCGAGGGCCAGATTTGTACGCGTTGCTTTGTTAAACAGCGCGCGCAAGCCGGCCCCGCCGCCCGGCTGAAATACCTGGAAGATCCGCGTGCCCTGTTCATCGTTTCCGGTTTGCATATTAACAAACGCTACGCCGCTGATAAACTTGTTGGCCAGGATAGGGAAGCGAAATTCGGCTTCCGTGTCATTAAATTCCGTCCCTTTAAAATACTGGGCTGTGTATCCCCGGCCACTGCGAAATGTACCGTCCCTGCCTGTACCCGGCAACTCCAGATAGGGTATCGTACCACTCAGCAGGTACGAGCCCCAGTTCCAAAGCGCCAATACCGTTTCGGGATTAGCATCGGATAAACTAAAATATTTCCTGAAGTCGGTGGTAAATTGTATGGCGTTTTTTGTACTGCCTATCCACGTTTGGTTAACACGGAATCCTGCGTCGAAGTAGATGCCCTTGTAGGCCCGGTTCGGATTATCGCGCGAGGTATACTCAACATTAAAAAGAAATCCATCGGCAGCATAATGATCTTTGGGTAAGCCGTGCTGGTTGTCGTACACGCTTAAGGGTGTTGCATTATTTACCGTGTCTGCAATTTGGATCCTTCGCCTGACCTCAAAGGATGCCCCCGCGCCCAGGAAAAGATCTTTGGCTACTTCCTTGTATATTTTCTCCCTGAAATTAAAATACAGCGAATGGATAGCATAACCTTTATGGGCCGGATCGGCCAGCACCTGTTCCGCAGCGCTTCCTTCGGCTTTGCCATTTCCTATCCCAAACCCATCGTCGGGGGTAACGCTTTTTGAAACTACAAGGTTGCCCTGCAAGTTCCATTTGTTACCGGGTGTAAAGATATTATGGTTAACGTAAAAATAAATGATCCCTTTGGTAGTTATGGAGGCCGACGTGGCAGCGACTGACAGGAGGGTATTAGGGTCATTCCCCAACCTTCTTCCGGCAACAGCTTTAATACCCAACTGGGCGCCGATGGTTGGATTGGCTGCTACATTTGGTACAATGGTAATGCCCGAACCCTTGTGCAGGGTATCCGCCTTTTTTTTAGGATGAAGCATATTGCGGGTCAGGTCGCCAAAATCATATTGCTTGTTTACGTTATATGATGGCGTGTTGCTTTTGAATTTTTTTATACGAAGAGAATCTGCTTTAAGCGAATCTGCCGGTCCTTGAACCTGGCCATAGGCAACGCCAAGGGTACTGGTAAACAACAGGAACACCAAAAATTTAAAGGCAAATAACTTGCTATAGGCCGGGCTTTGCTGCACAATTACGGTATAATATTAAATATCTGGTTGTTAACATGGCGTCATGTCAACATAAATTGTTTTAACCGCCGGGTTGGTTAAATGTTTTAAAGGGAAACAGGCCGACAGGGATACCGGAAGAAATTGATCACTGTTGTGCCGGTCAGGCGATAGATGTCAACCCGGTTTTTGAAGGAAATTTATCGTGCGGTGACCAGCCGGATACGTTGAACCAGTCAGGCACGCCGCCTGCGGCGTTTTTTGCGAAAGCTTTAAAGTGGTATTCGTTTGTTTCGGCGCAATAAGCATAGTCTTTCTCCCATTCTTTAAAACGCATCGCGGTTGTCTCAATCGCATCCATGATGTAATTTACCTCCGCGTTGGTCATGGTGGGGTGGATGGACAGTCTTACCCACCCCGGTTTGCACAACAAATCTCCCGCAAGGATTGCGTTCATGATTTCATACGACCTTGTCTCGTCAACAAGCAGCAGTTGATGCCCATATGTTCCGGCGCAGGAACATCCGCTCCGGGTTTGAATGCCAAACCTGTCGTTCAGCATCGTCGTAACCAAGTCGTGATGGGCTCCATGTACAATAAATGAAATTACCCCAAGCCTGTTTTTAACCGTTCCTTCCAGTACTTCGGTGTTTTTCATTTTTGAGAACCGGTCAAATATGATCCGGAGTATTTCTTCTTCGCGCCGGCGGATATTTTCAACGCCCATTGCTTCCTTCAGCCTGATGCACATCCCAGCTTTTATAGCCTGCAAAAACGGCGGCGTACCCCCATCTTCCCGCTGTTCAACGCTGGTGAAGTAGCTGTGGACTTTCCATGGGTTGCTGTATACCACTGTGCCGCCGCCCGGCTGATCGGGCACTTTATTTTGATATAGCGCCTCGTTGAAAACCAAAACACCCGGCGTGCCCGGGCCGCCTAAAAATTTATGCGGCGAAAAATAAATGGCATCCAGGTGTGCGCCCGCCTCGGCCGGGTGCATATTCATATCCACATAAGGCCCGGAGCAGGCAAAGTCGACAAAACACAGACCGCCATATTCATGGATCATTTTTGCAATCTCCTGATACGGGGTTTGAATACCGGTAACGTTAGAACACGCCGTTACTGCCGCTATCTTATTTTTTCGGTGTTTAAATTGCGCTAATAAACTGCGGAAGTGTGCCAGGTCGACGTTTCCATTCTCATCGTGATCAATGATCTCGATGGTTGCAATCGTTTCCAGCCAGCTAATCTGGTTGCTGTGGTGTTCCATGTGGGTAACAAAAACAACCGGTGGCAAAGCCTCATCCCATTCAAAGGATTCGGGGCAGTTTTTAAGATAACTCATAGCCCTCTCGGGCACTCTTAGCCCTAAAATCCGTTGGAGCTTGTTTACGGCGGCTGTCATTCCGCTGCCGCAAAAAAGCAACGCATCGTCCTCGCCGGCATTTACATGCTGCTTAATAATACGTTTGGCCTGCTCGTAAGCTTTTGACATGAACGTACCGGTGACGGTGGTATGCGTATGCGTATTACCTATAAACGGCATCATCTCTTTTTGGATAAATTCCTCAATCGGGCGATAGGCTCTGCCGCTTGCGGTCCAGTCGGCGTAAATGATCTTTTTCCGGCCAAAAGGGGAGTCAAACGTTTGGTCGAGCCCAATGATACGTTTCCGGAACACTGCGAAATGGTTTTCCAATGAGTTTTCGCCAGTCATAGCTTCCAGTTTTTCCAATGACATTAAATGCATCGTACATTTACTTTTTGGCGGTGCCGTTGTGGCTATTTATTCCGAACAGGTCATAAGGTTTCCGGCTGTAATAATCCTTAAATAGGGATATCGCCAGGACGCTATAGATAATGAATGCCAACACCACAAGCAACTGCGCCGGCGATGTTTTTTGAATATCCTGTTTGCGCTTTACATTACATACCTCGCCAGGGCAGTACTGCGCTTTTTCCCTGAACAGAAAGGAATAAAACTTACAAGCCAGGCAAATGCCGAAAACCGATTCGAAATAGAGAAAGATGAGGCACAGCAAGCAAATGATGCCCGTTATGGGACTGTACGCATTTACCACCACCAGGAAAATGAACATAATGCCGGATAAAATAACCCCAACGATCCATGCAAACTTTTTTTGTTTGGCGCCAACGTATTCGGGATTTTGGTTGCTGACGATCATTCGCCCCACAATTAACGTAGGCGAAAACCGCGGGCTGACAAACACCCGGATGATAAAATCGGTAAAAAACAAGGTCACAGCGTACTTGGCCGGTACAAAATCATTGTCGAACAGGATTAGGATCAGCGAGAAGAATATCACCAGGAATAATATGCCTGCGGCGGCCCGTATTTCCCGTTCGTTCAGTACCGGGATATCATAGCCCTCTACGTCTTCGCCAAATTGTATAACTTTTTTCATGATCGTTGAGTTGGGTTGCGATTGGTGATTTACACCAGCTTTTTTTCGTTGTAAACCATCATTGTATAAAAGTACATCACCAGCCTTTTAGCCCGAAATTTATATGACAGCTGTAAAGATTTTCTACATAACCTGGCGATTTAGCATGAAAAGCGTGAGGATGTTATCAAAACCATCAGCATGGCAGGAAAAATCAACCACAAGGGGATACCAGTGTTTTTACACAGAAAAATTTTTATGACAATCTGTATCATTTACCGGATAACTGTGCTTTTTTTCGTGATATCCGGCACCCTTCCAAATCGATATTTCCGGTTATCAAATCAACAAGTTACATTTATACTATTAAAAGGTGGATAGCGTGCCATGTTCCTGAAAAGATACACCTACTACTTACTCTTTTTTGCGGCGTACGTCGGGGCCCTGGTGATCGAAAAACCGGTGTACTCGGTTAATACAGTACAAGCCTGTTTTTCGTACATGTTTACTGTTATTGTACACCTCGGCATTTTTACGTCGATGATCGTCGCCAGCAAGTCGCTTTTAATACCCTACCTATTGGCAAGAAATAGTTTTGGGCTGTATTTTGCCGGCCTCATCGGGGTGGTTTTGTTGTATACCGTCCTGGTTTCCCATTATAACGGCTTTATTCACGGCACGCTTTTTCATGACGAACCGATCGAAACCAGCTCAAACTTTTGGGAAAATTTCGTCTATGGTGTTTGCTGCAGTGTAATTACCGCTATGCTGTATATCATCCAAAAATGGGCCGAGCAACAGGAGCAGGTTAAAAACAGCCAGATCAACCAGCTGCAGACGGAGCTGAAATACCTGCGTTCGCAAATCAATCCACACTTCCTGTTCAATGGCCTCAATACCGTTTATGGTTATATCGATATGGGCAACAGCCAGGCCAGGGATATGATGGTTCAATTCTCGGACCTGCTGCGTTATAATTTATATGAGGCCGATGTGGACATGATCGAGCTTGAAAAGGAGATCAAATACCTTAAAAACTATGTAGCCCTGCAAAAAGCCAGGAGCAATGATAATGTACAGGTGACTTTAAAAATAAACTATCAAAATGGCGCTGTTAAAGTGGCCCCGCTTATTTTTATGGCCTTTGTGGAAAACGCTTTTAAGTACGTATCAAGGGGCGACAACGGCATCAACAGCGTTACCATCAGGCTGGATGAAAATAATGGTAAAATTGATTTCACCTGTGAAAATACTTTTGATGAAGGCGAACCTTCGCCGGGCGGCATCGGCCTGAACAATGCTGTGCGCCGCCTGGACCTGTTGTATAAGGACCGCTATAAGCTCGACATAAAAAAATACGAAAACGGGTACCACGTAAACCTAACGCTTGAACCATGAAGAAACTCAGCTGCATTATTGTGGACGATGAGCCGGTCGCCAGAAAAATTTTGCACGAGTTTGTTGACCAGGTGCCTTTTTTAGATCTGCATGATAAATTTGAGAATGCCATAAAAGCCGAAGCATTTTTAAAAAACAATTCGGTCGACCTCATCTTCCTGGATATTGAAATGCCCAAAATTTCAGGCCTGCAGTTTTTACAAAAATTGCATATCGAATCGATGGTGATCCTGACTACGGCTTTCCCCCAGTATGCACTTGAGGGTTATGAGCTGGATATCATCGACTACCTTTTAAAACCCTTTGCCCTTAGCCGTTTCCTTAAGGCGGTACAAAAAGTAAAGGATTTTCACGAAATGAAGCATAAAACTGCCGCCGGCTCTTTATCCTCTTACATTTTTATCAAAAGTGACAAAAGGATCGAAAAGATCGAATTGAGCGATATACACTACGCCGAAAGCGTGGGCAATTATGTAAGCATTTTTACAGAAACCAAAAGAATAATGGCCTACCTTACTATGAAAAGCCTGGAGGCCCAGCTGCCAGCCGGCGACTTTGTCAAGATACATCAATCCTACCTGGTAAGCTGCGCGAAGATCGACGCCATTGAAGGCAACGAGGTAAAAATTGCCGGCAAATCATTGCCGATCAGCCGCAATTTCAGGGATACGGTGATGAAGATCGTCAACCAGCGACTATTGAGGCGATGATAACCAGCCGATAACATATTTCTTCCGGACATCCGGGCTGCCCCGCAAAACCCAACATTTATCCAGAATCGATTGTTAACTATACCAAAAATTAATTGCCATGAAACCAACGATCAAATCCCTTTGCTTGCCGGCGCTGTTAGCTATCATACTTACCCCCGCGCATCTTTCTGCCCAGGTGAAAACTGGGTTCCATGTTTTGAACGATTTCCCGATCCACAGCTCAGGCGGATGGGATTACATCACCGCCGATGGGGCCGCTAACCGGGTATACGCCTCGCACGGTAACCAGGTGAATGTACTGAATGCCGCTACCGGCGACTCAATTGGTTATATCCCTAATACAATGGGTGTGCATGGCATTGCGATAGCCACCGAATTTAATAAAGGTTACGTTAGCTGCGGCAGGGCAAATGCCATTACCGTTTTTGATCTTAAAACTTTGCAAACCCTGAAAACCGTGACAGCCGGCACCAACCCGGATGCCATTTGTTATGACGATTTTGGTAAAAAGGTGTATGCATTTAACGGCCGAAGCAAGGACGCTACGGTGGTTGACGCCGCTACCGATGCAGTAGTTGCCACGATACCGCTGGGCGGCAAACCCGAAACCGGCGTATCCGACGGTAAAGGCCACGTGTTTGTAAACATTGAAGATACCGGCGAAGAAGTGGAAATTGACGCCACCACCTTTAAAATACTGAACCGCTGGAAGCTTACCGGTGGCGAAGAGCCTTCGGGCCTGGCAATTGACCGCGAGACCAACCGCCTGTTCATTGGCTGCGGCGGTAACCAGAAAATGATCGTGCTCGACGCGACAAACGGCAATATATTGGCCACCTTCCCAATAGGCCGCTGCGACGGCACCGGCTTCGATCCGGGCCTGAAACTGGCCTACAGCTCAAATGGCGAAGGTACAGTCACAGTTGTTCGTGAAATTGATGCCAATCATTTTGAGCTCGTTGAAAACATCACCACCGAACCCGGCGCCCGCACCATCGGGGTCGACGTAGTGACACACAAGCTGTACCTGCCTACTGCCCAGATGAAACCCGCCCCGGCGCCAACAACTGACAACCCGCGTCCCCGCCCGCAGATGATACCGGGGACGTTTCATGTGGTTGTGGTAGGGAAGTGATTTTATAGGTGAAAGGTAAAAGGCGAAAGGTATTGAATCTTTCGCCTTTTGCATTTGCTGTTATCGCAGCCGGGGCCTGTATTTTTTTGTTTATTTATTTGCCGTACTGATCGTCGGTTACCTGTTCCATCCAGTCAACCGGCGAGCCGTTTAGCTTTTCCTGGATGGCGATATGGCTCATCGCGGTGGTGGCAGTTGCGCCATGCCAATGTTTTTCGGCCGGTGCAAAAAACACCACATCCCCTGAGCGGATGTCTTCCATTGGGCCACCTTCGCGCTGCGCCCAGCCGCTGCCCCCGGTTACTATAAGCGTTTGACCAAGCGGGTGTGTATGCCATGCCGTACGGGCCCCCGGCTCAAAGGTAACGTGGGCCATGGCCACGCGCGCAGGATCGGGTGGGGTAAAAAGCGGGTCGATGCGGACGGTACCTGTGAAGTATTCAGCGGGTCCTTTTCCCGAAGGCTGTGAGCCAATGCGTATGATTTCCATAATGTTTTCTCCTTAAAATTTGTGCCGGTGCTTTTATAAAGGTAAGCATCTTCGCATTGTCATTGTTTTAATTTTATCGCGTGGAAAACTTGACGCGTTCAATAACTACTAAAACAACGAGCGAATAACCAGGAACAGGCCGATGCCGAGTAAAAAGATGTAGACATACCTGAAAAAGCTTTCGCCGGTAAGGCGGTGGTTGATCACCCGGCCGATAAAAACAGCAGGCACCATTACCGGAAGACAAAGCAGGTAGTAATGGATGACGGCTGACGCCAGCAATCCGGTGTACCAGTAGCCGGCCACCCCGGCAATACTGGCCACCAGGAAATAACCTTGAAGCGTAGCGCGAAAATGCGGCGCCGACCATCGCCGTTTGGCGCCGTAAATAACGAGCGGAGGCCCGTTGAGGCCATAAGCTCCGCCTAAAATTCCTGCCAGCATGCCGCAGCCTGAAAGCCAGGCAATGCTGTCCTTCTTTAATTCTTTAAGCTGCCTGCCTGATAATAAGTACACTGCAAACAGGCTGATGACCAAACCAAGTATCGCTTTTACTAAATGTTCATCCGTTTTAACCAGCACCCAAAGCCCAACAGGTATGCCTAACAGGGTAAACGCCGTGAGGCCGCCCGCGCTGCGAAAATGGATCTTGCTCCAGTCCTGCACCACCACGATGGCGGCAATCGTGACAGATACCAGTACCGAAAGGGGCACAGCAACGTTAAGGGGTAGCCATAACGCCATCAGCGGCACAGCAACAAGTGATTCGCCGAAGCCAAATGCGGAACGGAAAATGGTGGCAAAGAAAATGACGGCTAAAATATGGACAGTTAAAGCGTTAATGAGCATCGTTTTTGAAGGGTGAGCAGCTTAAAGATACAAAATTCAGGAGGAAATTCTCCAGGGCAAAGAGACGAAAAGGTGTTGTTTTTGAATAAACATGATGGCCTACACTACGCGCACCAACTCCCCGTCCACTCCTTCCTCCAGCCATCCAATAGGCACAATGCATTTTTTGTCAATCCCGCTTTCACACAACACAGCTTCAAACGCTGCAACATTATCTGTATCAACCGCGATCAGCAAACCGCCGCTGGTTTGCGGGTCGGCAAGGATATATTTTTGATAGTCCGTAAGCGGTGCTATTTTATGCCCGTAGCTATTCCAGTTGCGGATTGTGCCGCCGGGGATACAACCCAAAGCCATGTATTCATCTGCAGATTCTATTTTTGGTATTTTATTAAACTCAATGACCGCATGCAGGTTGCTGCCTTCGCACATTTCGGCAAGGTGGCCCAGCAGGCCGAAGCCGGTAACATCGGTCATCGCCTTCACATCGGGCATGCCGCCCAATACCTCTCCGATCTTATTCAGCATGCACATGCTTTGCAAAGCAATAGCAGCATCGGCAGGTTGTAAAACCCCGCGCTTTTGCGCCGTGCTTAATATGCCCACCCCTAAAGCTTTGGTAAGGTATAAACGACAGCCGGCCGTGGCGGTGGAATTTTGTTTGAGATTTGCAACAGGCACTATACCGTTAACAGCCAGTCCAAAAACAGGTTCGGGGCAATCGATGCTATGGCCGCCGGCTAAGGTAATGCCGGCTGCGGCGCAAACAGCGCGGGAGCCTTCCAGCACTTTTTGAGCCGCTTCCGCGGGAATTTTATCAACCGGCCAGCCCAATATCGCGATAGCCAGTACGGGTTTGCCACCCATGGCATACACATCGCTGATGGCATTTGCCGAGGCAATGCGGCCAAAATCGTAAGCATCATCCACTATCGGCATAAAAAAGTCGGTGGTGGAGATGATGGCCGTTCCGTTGCCCAGGTCGAATACGGCGGCATCATCACGGGTTTCGTTTCCCACCAGTAAGCGGGCATCGGGGGTGTGTTTAACCGGGCTGTGCAATATGGTGTCCAATATCGCCGGGCTTATTTTACAGCCGCAGCCCGCGCCGTGGGAATACTGGGTGAGTTTGATATTTTCAACGTTCATTTTTAATGCTAAAAGCTAAAATAACTATTCATTACTAAGCCAAATTCATTCCTATAAATCAATTAACCGCCTTAATTTTCCGGTTTTATTGATGGCCGGCCAATATATTTTGGCGCGCGATGATCATCCGCGCATTTGCGGCGGCATCGGCGCCATCGCTATCAATCTCGACTATCTTCGACTGATCGCGTTTGGCTAAACCGTTGCGGTAAGTTTTATCGTAATATACCAGCACCGTGCGGATAAAATCGGCCATCCGGTCTTCGTCAATGGCACTTATGGCGTTTTTAGTTTGTTCGGGACCGAGGCGTTTCCATATCTTTTGTGTGCAGGTTTTCAGGAAATCCTTATCCAGCACCCCGTACTCGCTCACTAAAGCATCAACCCTGGCATCAGGCGAAACTTTAAGCACCGTGATGGGCGCCTCGCGCATTTGGTTAAATAATGGGTTGGGTACTGCGCATTTGCCAATGGTGATGCTTTCATCTTCTATCCACACCGGCCGGTGACGATCGAGCAACACGAGTCCGGCAGCAAGGTTGTTTTCAAACTGTTCCTGGGTGGGCTGCTCCAACCTGTTCATCGACCCAAAGGCCGAACCCTGGTGCCCGGCGAGGCCCTCAAGATCGATTACCTGTTCGCCAAGTGCCTTTAGCTGGTACAATACCTTTGTTTTTCCCGACCCCGTTAAGCCGCCAAGTATGCGCATGTCAAATTTTTCAGCAAAAGTATCCTGCACCCGGCGCCGGTAATGTTTATAGCCGCCGGTAAGCAGGTAAACGTCGAAGCCATACAGATCCAAACACCAGGCCATTGCGCCGCTGCGCATGCCGCCGCGCCAGCAATGCACAGCTATTTTTTTTGACGAAGCGATTTCCAGTGCTTGTTTAATAAAGCCCGACCATTTGGAACCTGTCAGATCAAACCCCAGTAAAATAGCCTGTTCGCGGCCGGCCTGTTTATAAGTAGTGCCCACCTCCGCCCGTTCATCATTGCTAAACAAAGGGATGTTATGCGCGCCGCAAATATGGCCCTGCGCAAATTCGGCTGGTGTGCGCACATCAACCACCGGGATACTGCTGTCCAGTTTAAGAAAGTTATTGATGCCGGTGTTTTTGATCATGATGACGCGCAACGCAAAAGTAAGCTTAAAGCAGAAACACCAAAGCAGAAAGCGAAATAAGAAAGGCGGAGGCCTGCCGGTCTCTTAAAATCCTGACAAGCTTTAGTCTTTTCGCTTTCAGCTTTAAACTCCAAAACCGTATTTTAGTTGCCTGATCATTCCAGTGGACGAACAAGCAACGCCTACCCGCACGCCTGCGCAATACCGCCTGGGCGCAGCTGTCTTCTTTTTTATTTCGGGCTTCGGGTACACCACCTGGACATCGCGGATTCCTACTATCCAAAAAGAGCTTCACCTGGATAACGGACAATTAGGCACTGCTTTATTGGCACTGCCGGTCGGGCTGATGCTTACCATGCCGTTTACCAAATGGTTACTGACGCGATATAGCAGCCGGGTAGTAATGCTTTCCGGCTCCTTGTTTTTATGCCTGATCTTAATATTGATCGGCTTTACGGTCAGTTTTTGGCAGTTACTGGTATTGCTTTTTTTCTTCGGTTCAGCGCGCAATTTAATGACGCTTTCCATAAACACCCAGGGCGTAACCGTGCAGGCGTTGTACCCAAAATCCATAATGGCAGCATTTCATGGCATTTGGAGTCTCGCCTGCTTCGCCGGCGCCGGGGTTAGCGTCGTCATCGTGTTTTTTAATGTATCGCCGGCTTACCAGTTTACGGTTGTAAGCCTGGCGCTTGCAGCACTTAGTCTTTATTTTATCAAAACGACAATAATGCAGCGGCCCGATCCGGAGCAAACGCGGAAGGAAGAGCAAACAACGCCCTGGTGGAGTCGCGCGTACGCCCTGCCCGACAAATACCTGTTAAAATTTGCGTTGATCTGCTTCGCCTGTATGGCCTGCGAAAATACCATGTATGACTGGAGTGCCAATTATTTTAAGATACAGGTTAACCCGGATAAAACCGTGTACACCGCTGCGCTCGAAGTTTTTTTGACCGCCGTTACTGCCGGCCGTTTTTTGGGCGACAGGATCGTCAACAACATCGGCATTAAAAAAGTGCTCAGGTTCAGCGGGATCCTTATTTTCTGCGGCCTGGCAATCACGGTGGCGCTGCCTTATGTAATCACCGTGACCCTTGGCTACATATTGGTGGGTTTCGGCGTCTCCTGCGTGGTGCCCATGGTATTTAGCCTGGCGGGGAAATCAAAAAATATGAGCAGTTCGTCGGCACTTGCATCGATATCCACCGTCGGCTACATGGGCTTTATCATCATCCCTCCTTTTGTAGGTTATGTGGCCAAGGCGGCGAGCCTGCGCCTGTCATTTGGAATTGTGACTTTCTTCGGCGTCCTGATCGTTTACCTGGTGTCAAAGATAAAAGAGGACAGCCGCGAAGACGATGCGGCCAGCGTGCTTATGCCCGAATAAATGCTTTTACGCGTTATTTCCAAACATTTTTTATCGTCAATTGGCTATTAAAAAAATGTAAATGCATGTATATTTGTTTACAACAGCATTACAAAAATTTATTAATGCGTTAATAGTGTGCCCCTTATGCGAAAAGACAATAATTTGCCTACTTATGCCATTGTTGAATTGCTGATGCGATTATCCTCGCACAACGAGGTGATTGGAAATTACAAAGATCATAAAGTGGATGACGCCGAAGTTGTGGTTAAAACAACAGGGGGAGCTATTCGTTTCCCCCAGGAGCTGATCATGCAGCAATTTGACGACCCTGAACTCATTGATGATCATCTTTTGCTGGAAACGATATCATCTTTTAAGCCGGTCAGGTAATCCGGTTTAAATCTGAAACAGCCTCTTTTTAGTATTGAATTCGATTTGATTACATTTTCATTCCACCCATTGACTGTTTTTTACGAAGGCAGCTTCCGTTTTGGCGCCGAAAGTTTTTATACCGGCCCGCAGTTATTGTCTGACGGTATGACCGGCACGAGTTATGTGACCTTTGGCTTACTGATACAAAAAATGTGGAAACACCTGGATATTTTTGTCAACACGGAGAACCTTACCGATCAGCGCCAGACCAAATGGGGAAGTATTTACACCGTTTGACCAATCCTGATTTGCGTGACATTTATGAACCGCTGGATGGTGTGGTTGTTATGCCGGGATAAGGATCAAACTGTTAAACTAACTTAAACGCGATCCAGCGAAAAACTGTCGCCTTAAATAATAAAAGTGACAACGCTGATAAAATATTTATTTTTCACATAGTACTATTTGCCTGGTCGCCCGACAATTGAGCAAATTAGCCAATTAACAGGTATTAAATCCAGGATAGGGCGCAGCGGCCATCGGGGCACAAAAATGGCTTCTCGCTCTTCCTGGTTAATAAAACAAACCATAATTAAAATCTTTACTGAGATGAAAAAAATAATATTCACCCTGGCGGTTTTCCTGATGAGCTTTCAGATGACCGCCTTTTGCCAAAATGGCGATGCGGTAAGCAACGCTATTACAAACCTGAAATCGTTGCTGACCGATCATATGATCGAAAAGGCATACCTGCATTTCGACAGGCCCTACGCCTGTTACGTTGCCGGCGAAGTAGTTTACTTTAAGGCTTATGTTTTTATGGGCGAACGGCACGAGCCTTCAACCATCAGCAATGTATTGCACGTCGACCTGATCGACAAAAACGATGTGCTGCTTCGGTCCATAGCGCTTCAGCTTACCAATGGTACCGGTTGGGGCGATTTCGCCTTGCCCGATTCACTTCAAAAAGGCACTTACCGGGTACGGGCTTATACCAACTGGATGCGCAATGAAAAGAATCCTTATTATTTCGATCAATTCTTGTCGGTTAGTACAGTAAACAGTGTTGACCGTGTTGCCGGAAATACCGCTCAGGGCGTAAAGCCTGATCTGCAGTTTTTCCCTGAAGGAGGCAGCCTGGTTGCCGAAGTGCCCTCAAAGATCGCGTTTAAGGCAGTCGGCACAAATGGCCTTGGCGTAAACGTGAAAGGCGTAGTGGTAGATAATGAACATAAAGAGGTGGCGAAAATTACTTCAGCCCACCTGGGTATGGGCGAATTTAACTTTATACCTGAGCTTGACAAAACCTACCAGGCAATGGTCACCTTTGCCGACGGCTCGCAATACACTGTGCCGCTGCCTGCCGTGCAGCAAAAGGGAATTACCCTGTCCGTCAACACGGCCGATCCTTCAAAAGTTTCGATAACCATACGCGCCAACCGCCCTTATTATAAGGAGAATATGAATAAAAAATACCAGCTTTTGATTTACTATTCGGGGTCTTTGAAACACTATACTCCGGTTATGGATAATTCGATACTCGGGCTTGATCTGCCTGCCTCCGGTTTTCCTACCGGTATTGTAAAAATTACCCTGATGTCGGAAACCGGGGAACCGTTGAACGAAAGAATGGTGTTTGTTCAAAACAACGACCTGTTAAATCTTTCGCTATCGGGCAACAAGCCGGTTTACGCCGCCCGCGAAAACGTAGCGCTAAATCTTACCGCAAAGAATAAAGACGGCAACCCCGTGAATGGATCCTTCTCGGTGTCGGTTGTTGACGAAAGTAAAATCCTGGTAGACGAAAATGAGGAAAATTCCATCTTATCCTACATGCTGCTCACTTCGGAGTTGAAGGGCCGGATTGAAAAACCGAACTTTTATTTTACAAATGTAAACAGTGAAACCCGCGCCGACCTGGACGACCTGATGCTTACACAAGGGTACCGGCGCTTTGACTGGAAATCGCTCGAGGGCAACAGCGCCCAGGCAGCTATTGCCTTTACTGCCGAAAAAGAGCTGGATATTTCGGGTGACCTGAAAACCAAAACCGGCGATCCGGTGCCAAATTGTACCGTTACCCTGATTCCTCAAGGCACCAATGGCGGAGTTCCGCAGGTACAAACTACTGACAACGCTGGCAAATTTAAATTCTCAAATGTATTTGTTGCCGCGGGGATGAGGTTTATTCTGAAAGCACAGACCTCCAACCGGAAAAACCTGGTGTTAAGCCTGGATAAAGATGCAGGCGGGCCGGCCATTACCGCAGGCAATCCGCTCGACACTAAATATAACGCCGGCGCCGACATCCTTGCTTCGCTGCAAAACAGCCAGGCCCAGGGTGCACTAACCGCAAGCAGCACGTCCGCAACAACAATGCTGGTTAATAATGAAAAGAGAGCTGCCGCCCCGTCAAAATACAACTACCGGTCATCAAACCTGGGCGGGCCCGGCCATGCCGATCATGTGGTGCTGGGCGATCAGGTTAAAAATTTTACGATACTTTCGCTGGGCTTGCAGGGGTTGCTTCCGGGTGTTCAGTTTAGCGGCGGTATTCCTTCGCTAAATACCGGCATGAGTATCGGCGGCGGGGGCCAGTCGGCAGAGCCGATGCTGGTGATGATTGACGGCGCAAATATGGGCGTGGGTTATAACATCGACCTGATAAATCCCCAGGGAATTGAAGCGATTGAATTGCTAACCGGCGCCAATGCGGTTATTTACGGGTCGCAGGGCGGGCAGGGTGTTATGGTTATTACTTCCCGTACAAGCTACGGCGGAAATGAGCCCATCAGCAAGGAAATGTCGCCCGGCATATTCTCTATCGCTCCCGGCGGATTTTACAAGGCGCGTGAATTTTATGTTCCTAAATACACAGCCGCCGGTGGCGATGATCATCGCACGACAATTTTTTGGAAGCCCGACCTGGTAACCGATAGCGGCGGAAATTCTTCATTCAACTTCACCAACTCAGACGGGAAAGGCACTTATAGGGTTGAAATTCAAGGCGCCGACAGCAAAGGTAATATTGGCATGCAGGTGCTGAGGTATAAAGTTCAATGATGATTAGCTGAAATTTCTTTTTTCTTTTAAATAGTGAGGGGCTATTGGGTGTGCCGAAAGGTGTGCTCAATAGCTTATTTTTTGGGGGTAGCTGCTGTTTTTATAAACCAATAGCGCGGCAGGCTGGTTACCATTAGCCCTTGCCGCAATCAGGAACAGACCTAAATCAGGGGCTAATAAGGAAGTGCGCGCACCGCCGCGCGTTTTAATATCAGCGATAAGTTTATAGCTTACGCCCCCGGTTTGCCGGAAAACGTTTACCGCGCCGCCACCGCCACTGATAAATATTTGTTTGCTTGATCCGTCCCAATACAAGTCGTCAACATCGCCAACCATTGGCGCGTTAAAAAGTTCCCTGCCTGTTTCGCTGTCGTATACAGCCAGCTTCGCCGGCACCCGGTAGCCGACAAGGATGCGGTGCTGGACCTCGTCATACGCCATCGGAAAATTGGCGCGTGGCATCACCTTTGACCATCGGGAGATGAGCTTCATTTGTTTCAGATCGGCAACCCCTATCATACCCGATCCCGGCAGGTTCACCCATAACCTGTTGGTTTTTGTATCCAGTTGAAACGACTCCGGGTGTGCCGGCAGGGGAATATTGCCCACTTGCTTATGGTTCGCGGCATCGATGATGGCGATACCGCCGCTGCCGTAGCCAACATACAGATGGTCGCTGTTTGCATCATAACGCACATCGTCGGCATCATCTGCCAGTTTCAGGTTGCCGGTAATTTTTAAGGTGGCGGCATTATAAAAATTACATGCCCCTGTCCCGCCGTTAGCCACCATAATCTCCTGGTGCGCGGGGATGTAAGCCACCCCCTGCGGCTCATCCAATCCTGCAATAGTACCGGTTACCTTACCGCTTTTCAGATCGACAATTTCCAACGTATTGTTGCCAAGGGCTGCAACATAGGCAATTTGATCTTTGGCATTGATATCGATATGATCGATCCGCCCTTTGACGGAGCCCATCGGGATCACTTTTTCAAGTTTTAAAAATTCCCCGCCGAACTCCTGCGCTTCACAAGCGCTAAAACATATCAGGCAGTTAATGGCCAGGGTAACAAAACAGTAGTTTTTCATTTGTTCAGATTTAAATCATCGAATTTAGCTTTTGTTTTTCTTAAGTAGTATTGATTTTTGGCGATCAAATTCGTCAGGTGAGCGGCGATGTTCGGGCGGATCCCCGTAAAAGCTCATTTCAAACGCCACACGTCAATAAATAAATCATTTCCGGATAGTACCAACCCAACCTTCATCCGACTATTTGCCGAATGTTTATCGTTCTCAACTAATTTGACCAAATTACACATCGGTTCAAATTTTAAAACCTAACCAATGAAGCCGGTACATTACATGATAAAAAGGTTTTTACTAATGACTGGGGGCATTATGCCTGTTTTTTGTTTTGCCCAGGTTACCGTTACCGGCCGGGTATTAAACCAGGCTGATACCAAACCTGTTGCCAACTTGCAAACCAACCCCGATGTCCCGGTTGTGGCGAAACTGGAGCGATACCTGGCGGACAAGCCCATCGAGAAAGCTTACCTGCAATTTGATAAGCCGTATTATGCCGCGGGTGACACGATCTATTTTAAGGCCTATGTAACTGCGGGCGAACAACATAAGCCGAGCGGCCTGAGCGGCGTATTGCATGTGGACCTGCTCAACACTAAAAACAAAATCGATCAGTCTATAAAACTGCGCCTGGACAGCGGGATGGCTGCCGGCGACTTTGCCCTGCCCGACTCACTGCCCGCAGGGAATTACCGGGTGCGGGCTTATACCCAATGGATGCGGAACTTTGGTGAAAATGCATTCTTCGACAAGATCATTCCGGTTGGCTCACTAAAGTCGATAAAGATTCCCGAAAGCCTTGCAAAACAACCTGTAGCCGATATGAAGCCGGATGTGCAATTCTTTCCGGAAGGCGGCGGCCTGGTTGACGGGATCCGGTCAAAGGTTGCTTTTAAAGCCATTGGCCCAAATGGGCTGGGTATTGATGTAAAAGGGATGATCGTCGACGATCAAAATAAGGAGATTGCGAAATTTGAACAGGTCCACCTGGGCATGGGGTATTTTTATATTACACCGGCTGAAGGGAAAAGCTACAAGGCAAAAATCACCCTCACAAATGGCTCACAGGATGTGATAGAATTGCCGGCACCCGTTACCGACGGAATAACTTTATCGGTTAATAATGATTCTATTCCGAAAGCATCTGTCCGTATTGAAGCCAGCGCCGGGTATTACCGGCAAAACCGCGGCAAAACCTATCCGCTGGTCATTTACGCGCAGGGGATCGTCACCACGGTAAACTGTAAATTGGATAGTGCGGTGATCGACCTGGACATTTTAAAAAGAAAGCTGCGCACCGGTGTAGCTGTGGTTACCTTGTTCTCGCCGGCGAATGAACCGTTAAGCGAACGCCTGCTGTTTGTTCAAAATTACGACCAATTAAGTTTTAGCACCGATAGCAAAGACAGCTACGCGAAACGCGGGCACGTAAACATTAACCTGCATGTGCTTAACCGCCGGGGTGAGCCGGCAAGCGGCAATTTCTCGGTAGCGGTTATCGATGAAAACAAGGTGGGTGAACATGATAACAGCGCGGACAATATACTTACCAATTTATTGCTGACCTCGGACCTGAAAGGCTACGTGGAACAGCCGGACTATTATTTTGCTGATACCAGTACCGCCGCCCGGCAAAACCTTGACCTGCTTATGCTGACCCAGGGGTACCGCAGGTTTGAATGGAAAAAGGTATTGGACAGCGCCGTTGAAAAACCGGTATACCTGCCGGAAGATGGCCTGAGTGTTGCAGGGCAGATAAAAAACGCGTTTGGCAAGCCGGTTGCAGGAGGAACGATTAATTTATTCCAGCCAATTGGCGGATTGTTCTTAAGTACCAGGACAGATGACAAGGGAATGTTTCGTTTTAAAAACCTTGTTTTTAGCGATACTGCCCATTTGGTGCTGAGCGCTGTAAATGCCAACGGTAAAAATACGACGCAAATTTCCTTGTTGGACGAAAACACCGAAAGGCCGGCGGTGCACGCATATAAATGGCAAAGCCCGCAATTGTTTAACGACGTTACGATGGCGGGTTATGTGGAAAATGACATGAATGCACAAAAAGCCACGCTGGCTTATTTAAATGGTAAAGGGGTAATGCTCAAACAGGTTAATATTCATTCAAAAAAGCCTGACAACCAATACCGCACACAAAGCCTTGCAGGGCCTGGCGGCGCCGACCAGGTAATGCATGCGGATGAAATTGAACGAATAAATGGTCCGCTTGCAACGAGTCTCAACGGGCGGTTGCATGGGATAAAATTTCTGGGCCGCCCTCCTCATCAACAACCTTATGTTGTCGGTGGCAGCGGTCCAATGTTAGTAATAGTTGACGGATTTGAAGGAGCTGACCTCAATTTTCTAACTGCTGAAGATGTTGAAACAATCGAAGTGTTAAAATATAGCAGCGCTTCTATATATGGTGTTTCCGGAGGCAATGGGGTTTTAGTTATTACAACTAAACAAACAAGGGCGCCAAATCCAAAAGATGTAACCGCCGTTGGCGTGCTGCCGATAAACGTGCCGGGATACTATAAGGCACGTGAGTTTTATTCGCCCAAATATGAAACGCCGCTTGCGATGCAAAACCAACCGGATCTTCGCACGACGATCTACTGGTCACCGGATATAAAAACTGACGCATCCGGCAACGCATCCTTCGATTATTATAATGCCGATGGAGCAGGAAATTATAAAGTGACCATTGAGGGTATTGATAAGGACGGCAACATTGGCCGGCAGGTGTATTTTTATGAAGTAAAATAAAAAAGATGAAGCATGTAATTTCGATATTGAAATTGCTGTTATTAACCGCCCTTCTTTCCCCGGTTGCCCGGGGGCAGGGAAATAATGCATCAAAAAAGATCACGGATAAACTCTCAAGCTTTGAAGCAAATTATCCCGCCGAAAAGGCATACCTGCAGTTTGACAAACCCTATTACGCTGCAGGAGATACCATTTATTTTAAGGCTTATGTTACCGCCGGCGAACAGCATAAACTGAGCAGCCTGAGCGGTGTATTGCATGTCGACCTCATTAACACCAAAAATAAGATCGACCAATCCATCAAATTAAAGCTGGACAGCGGCCTGGCCTGGGGCGATTTTGCCCTGCCCGACTCCTTGCCGGCCGGCAACTACCGGGTGCGGGCTTATACGCAATGGATGCGAAACTTTGGTGAGACGGGCTTTTTCGACAAGCTGATACCAATAGGCTCATCAAAAGCCGACAAAATACCCGAAAACCTTGTTAAACAACCTGCCGCAGGCTTTAAACCTGACGTACAATTCTTCCCGGAAGGCGGCGCCCTGGTTATTGGTATCCGGTCAAAAGTTGCTTTTAAAGCCATCGGTGCAAATGGCGCCGGCGTTGATGTAACGGGGAGCATTATTGATAATGATAACCGGGAGATCGCGCAATTTGAATCAGTTCACCTGGGCATGGGCAGCTTTTATATTACACCAGCTGCAGGAAAAAGTTACAAAGCAAAAATCAATTATCCCGGCGGACAAGAGAATGTGATCGACCTGCCAAAACCGGCCGTCAGCGGAATAAGTTTATCGGTTAATAACGATTCCATTCCAAACGCATCCGTTCAAATAACCGCAAGCCCGAACTATTACACCCAAAACCGCGGCAAAACCTGTACGCTGATCATCTATTCACCAGGGAGCGTCATCACCGTAAATTGCAAGCTGGACAGTACAGTAATTAACCTGGATATTTTAAAAAGAAAGCTGCATACGGGCGTTGCTACCATAACCTTGTTTTCGCCGGAAAATGAACCCTTATGCGAACGCCTGTTTTTTATTCAGAATTACGACCAGCTAAGCCTGAATGTAAGCAGCGACCAAAAAATCTACGTCAAACGGGGTAAAGTAAATATCAAGCTCAATGCATATAACCGCAAAGGCGATCCTTCAACGGGACATTTCTCTGTTTCCGTCGTCGATCAAAGTAAGGTGCAGGAATCGGACAGCGGCAACAGCAATATCCTCACCAATTTACTGCTGACCTCCGATTTGAAAGGCTATATTGAACAGCCCGCCTATTATTTTGAGGATACCAGCGCAACGGCGCGAAAGAACCTCGATATTTTAATGCTCACCCAGGGTTACCGCCGGTTTGAATGGAAAAAGGTATTGGATAGCGGCGAAAATAATTTGGCCTATCTTCCCGAAAAAGGGCTGAGCGTTGAGGGTTCAGTAAAAAATGCACTTAACAAAGCTGTCGCAAATGGCACTGTAAATTTATGGCAGCCAATTGGCGGGCTGCTTTTAAGCACCAAAACGGATGACAAAGGAAGTTTTAGTTTTCCCGGCCTCGTTTTTAGTGATACCGCGCACATGGTTTTGAGCGCAGTGAAAGCCAACGGCAAAAATTCAACACAAATTACCTGGCTGAAAGATGCGGCGGGCGTACCGCAGTTGTCCCCTATTTCACAGTCGACGACGCAGGAGATAAGCAGTGCGGCGCTGGTAAACTACGCTGTTAATGCCAGATCACAGCATATCGAAGTGACAAACTTTCTGAAAGGCAAAGTGCTCAAGGAGGTGAATATCAAAGCCAGGAAACGGGACGACCAATACCACACCTTCAGCCTTGCCGGGGCAGGCAACGCCGACCAGGTTATCCACCCCAAGGATGTTTTGTACGGCGGGCCGTTATCAGTAAGACTATCAGGACTTGTCAAAGGAGTTCATTTTATAACAAAGTCAGGAACGCCCTATATGATTCCAGTGCTAAACGGTCCTTATGGACCGATGTTGGTGATTGTTGATGGCTTTCCCGGCAGCCTCGATGATGTAAGTACTGATGGATTCGAGACCATAGAGATCCTGAAGCCGCCAACTTCCTATATTTATGGTTCTGACGGCGGGAACGGCGTGATTGTTATTACAACCAGGCCAAGAGGTTCAGACCCCAACGATGTCGCTGCAAGCGGCGTATTACCTGTTGCCCCGATGGGTTTTTATAAGGCCAGGGTATTCTACTCTCCAAAATATGAAAACCCGCTCGCCGGTGTAAATCACCCCGACCTCCGCTCAACCATCTACTGGAATCCTGATATAAAAACGGATAAGAACGGTAACGCTGTCTTTGATTTTTATAACGCGGATGGTACAGGAACCTATAAAGTCACGATAGAAGGCATTGATGAAAACGGGAACCCTGGGAGACAGGTGTACAGGTATAGCGTGCGGTGACTAACTGTTGCAAAACTATTTGGTTAGCAGGTACACCCGGCCAAGCGTTTGCATGCGGGTATTTCTGTTGATAAACGCAGGCAGCACGTTCTCCTTCGGGTAATCTACAAACACGCGGAGTATTTTAAATGCGGCATGCTGCCGGTTCAATTGATCTATTGTTTGCTGGTTGGCATAAAAAACAGTTTGCGCGATGGGCACAAAACTACCGAATTGTTCTAAGGGCAGCAAGTCGACCGGTCTGTTGCAATAGAATTGGAAAAGATTGTTTTCAGCATTCAGGACATAGACCTGCGCATGATTAGGCTCATTTTGATTGATATAGGCGGCAGCCGCGATCTGTCCTTTATAGGGCATGATCTCATTAACAAAAACCGTGTTCACGTAAAAGCCGGCGAACAAAACCGAAATACAACTTAAAAGAAATACACGGTGAGGTATTCCTTTGACTTTTACGACGATGAGCACACCGGCCAACCCAAACAATAAAACATCGCTGATGATATAAAAATTGTTCCACGGTTTGAGCAGGATGTTAAGCACGATAACCAATACCGGCAAACCCAATATAAATACCCACTGGCTGATCAGCCTGAACTTTTCGCCAAATTTACTCAGCTGGTCAACGCATACCGGCGCGGTAACGACGGCAAACAATGGAAAAATGGCATTGGTATAAAAAGGCAGCTGAAACCGCGAGACCGAGAACAGCAGCAGGAGAAGCAAACCGCCGCTGAGCGCAAAATATTCGGGTAAGGGTTTACCTTTGTAAATTGCTTTTATCTTTTTAAAAACAGCATAGTAAAACAACAGGCACCAGGGCGCGAATGCCCAAAGCAGCGTATGTCCGTAAAAAAAGATATTACCCGGCGTTTTACGGCTGATGGGGCCATTGTTGACAAAACGCCCGAACTGGCTATCCCATAAAAACCAGCGGATGCCCGAAACATGCTGCCTGCCAAAAACGGTCTTTTCGGGATGCAGGTCAAATTGAACGTACAGGGCATAAAATTCAGGCAGGGTAAATATCAAAGTAAGCAGTGCCAGTACTAACCATTTCCATTGGAAAATGCTTTTAATTTGTTTTTGCAGTAATAGCTGCCCAAGCAAAGCGCCATAAATAGCTACCGCTACAAATATGCCTTTGGTCATCACCGCAAAGGCCGTAAGCAAAGCCGCCAGCAGCAGGTGTTTCAGTGAGAAGCGCTCGTTTAACCGGGCAATATGATAAATTCCGCCGGTGATGAGCCCCATCAGATAAGGCTCGGCGCGTACGTCGGTATTTGACAGCACGGTATTGAGTGCGGTCGCCAAAATCAGCACAGCGACAATAGCGGTTTGCCAGCCGTAAAACCTGCGGGTAAAAAGCCAGGTATAAAGCAGGCTTAATAAAAAAAACAGCAGCGCCGGCAGCCGGTAAGCCCAAACGCTGATGCCAAAAAGTTTAAAGCTGAAAAATACACACCAAAAAGGGAAATGCGGTTTATCCAGCCAGTCGCGGTTGTAGGTAAACAGTTGGAAAAACTCGTGTTTGTATACCAGGTTTTTGGCGATAGAAGCGTATAGCCCGGCGTCGTCCGTGAAAAATTGAGCATTTATGCCCGCAAAGTTTACCCCGATGGCCAATATCAATACCGAAATATAGAATATTTTATTGGGGTCCTTCATTTGCGCCTTGGGTTCACGGCGCAAATATTGCAAAAAAACCCCGCGCCTATAGAGCACGGGGCCAAAATCACAACAATTGTTTAACCTTACGGTCAATTCCTAACTGCAATGTGATCATTACTATAAAAACGTCCGAATGTGTAATAAGTTTCATTACAGCACATATCTTTTTAATATCCACCAGTTTTCTTTAAGTTACGCGATTTAAAGCCCTTTTTCAATTCGTGTAATTCGAAAAATTCGTGAGCATTCGTATTTTATAAAAATTCTCGAGCGTTAGTATATTATATTGTAAGCACAATGTAACGAAAACAATATTTGGCCGGTCATGTTTAAAATGCAGCACATTTCATTTTACCTTTATACCATCTTGTAAACCAAACATTAAACAACATCATGAAAACATCAATTCAATTAAAGGCATTGGCTTTTTTCTTTTGCGCCATTTTCGTATCAACAGTGGCTTTTGGCCAAAAAACTATTGCAAGCCCGCGCGACAGCGTAAGCGGCACTGTCAAAGGCGCACATATTAAAATTGCTTACGGTTCGCCGTCTGTCAGAGGGAGAAAAATATTTGGCGACGGCGGTTTGCAGCCTTATGGTAAAAACTGGCGGGCAGGCGCTAACCAAATGACTACCTTCCAAACCGATAAGGCCCTAAAAATTGGGGGCAAAACATTGCCTGCAGGTAAATACAGTCTTTTTGCAAACCCCGGAGCAACTGAATGGGTCATCACTTTTAACTCGGTAAATGACAAATGGGGAATAAAAATGGACGGATCGGCCAATGACGATCCAAGCAAAGACGTACTTGTAGTTAAGGTTAAACCGGTAAACCATTCAAATTTAACCGAGCGCCTGACCTATAAGATCAATGACAGCGGTTTTTCCCTTGACTGGGAGCATACAGAAGTGCCTGTAAAGATCGATTGATCGCCAACTTATTTTAAATGGGAAGCCTCCGGAATTCGCCGGGGGCTTTTTTGTTTAGACATCCCCGCAGTTAAACAACTATAATATTAACGGGTTATATTAAGCATTATATTTACCGCCTATGAACGTCTCCTACAGCAAAAAATTAAAAGTTAGGGCCATTGCCATCGTGGCGCTGGCAGTTGCTCTTTTTTTGCTGATGCAGCTGGCTGATCATCCGGCATTGATCGAGCGGTATTACTCGGAGGGGCTGTACCCGTTTATCTGTAAAATACTGCACCCCGTATTTAACCTGTTCCCCTTCAGTTTTGGCGATGTAGTGTACATAGTGGTAATTGGCTACCTGTTTTATGCGTTGTACCTGCTGATCAGGCTTTGTATAAAAAAACAGTTTAAACAGGCCGGACTGTACCTGCTAAAAATTACAATCGGGACGGAAATAGCCTTGCTGGCCTTTTACCTCTTTTGGGGGATGAATTACTTCAGGGTGCCGGCCGGCGACCGCCTCCACCTGATGGACACTACCTATACCACTGCCGATATGATGGCCGTTACCACTATACTCATCGACAGCGCCAACGCCACACGCGCCCGGGTCACGCCGGCCGACATGTCGCAATCCAACGCGGCCATTTATCAAACCGCTATTTCCGCAGTAAAAAAACTATCCAACGACTCGGCCAATTTTCGCACTTATTCGCCGGGGATCAAACCCTCGCTGTTAACGCCGCTGCTTAATTACATGGGTACCTCAGGATATTACGATCCCTTTACCGGCGAAGCGCAGATGAATTACCAGATGCCTGTGGTCGATCGCCCGGTGACCGCCTGCCACGAGCTATCGCACCAGATGGGTTACGCTTTTGAGGATGAGGCTAACTTTGCGGGCTACCTGGCTGCTATCGGCTCGAAGGACCGGCTGCTTCGGTATTCAGCTTACAATCTGGCGGTCGAAGAATTTATGTTCGATCTTTATTTTCGTGATAGCCTGGCCAATAAAAAGCTAAAGCCTCTCATTTCCCCTGCTGTGCATAACGACTATAAAGTTGAACGGGCATACTGGAAGTCGTACCAGTCGCAGATCAATTCCATCAGCAGCATCTTTTACGATCATTTCCTGAAAGCCAACAACCAGCCCCAGGGCCTTAAAACCTATAATAATATGGTGCTGCTGGTAATGGCCATGTACCGGGGGAAGGGCTATGGACCGTAATTCCAGTTGGCAGTGCGCGGTTGGCAGTCTTATATTCAGTTGGCGGTGTAAACTACTGCAAACTGCCAGCCGCAAACTGCCAACTAAAGAACCACTCCGTCCTCAGTAAATTTCAACCGCCTTAACCCGCCTAATACCGAATTGCCCCAGCCATCGCCGTTGATGAAAAGTTTTTCGTTTTGAGCCTGGATATCCAGGTCGCCCAGCTTAAAATCGCCAAATATACGTATCGCCACAACCGGCATGTTTACCTCCAGTTCTGCGGTAATATTATGCTCAAGGCTCATCGCCGAATCCTCGTCCAGCTGGTGTACCTGGATCAAAACACTTCCGTCCGGGCGCGTAACCATAATATTGTCGCGTTCAGTTATAATCCGGTATTCGCTGGCATTCACCTGTTTGTTGGCAATTAAGGTAACAGGCGTGCCATCCGTATCGCTGATGTTGATATCGCAATTGAGCGAGGGTTGATCGGGATGATGAGGGGATGGGTCGTGATAAATCTCGTTAATCCTTAAAAATTCTTTTTCTTCTGCGTGGTCGGTATAGCTGATCACATTACCGGGAACAACAAATGCGTTCGAGCCGATGATATATGCGTATTTCATGGTTTGGTTTTATTTATTAAATACCTGAAATGCTGAAAATGTTTGAAGTTTGTTTAAAGACTAAAAGCGGGTCCCTACGTATTATAACAGGCCGTCACACCAAAATCTCCGGGAACGTTACCGGATAAAAAAAATGCGTTCCGTATCTCACCCCGGAACGCACACAACATCATCATCAAACAATGTTGATCAACTAAATCTCAGACTACATGTCATCCAAGCTCTATTAATGCAGGCTACCTCGCGTCAGCCAACAAATTTCTTTCCCACCTCTCAAGCAAAACGTGTACCCAAGTATCTAAGTTTCAGTTATATTGGTTAGTGTCCGCACCTTAACGGGCGATTTTTAAAGATATTATCTTTACTTTGCAAAAGTAGCAATATGTTTATTAAATTAATATTAATTAACATGTTTCATTTTAAATTATTTAGTAAAAAGGTCGTTACGGTTTTAATAACCGCATTTTTTGGGCTTTTACTGCTGCCCGGCACTGCCACGGCGCAAAAATTTTCGAAAACTGAAGTCACTCGTTTCAAAACGGAGGCGAAAGCTGTAACCATTATCCGCGACAACTGGGGTATCCCGCACATCTATGGAAAAACCGACGCAAACGCGGTTTTTGGCCTGATGTACGCCGAATGCGAGGACAACTTTAAGGGCATCGAACAAAATTATTTATACCAGCTTGGCCGTCAGGCAGAAGTTGACGGTGAAAAGAGCCTGTACCAGGATGTTACCCTGCAATTAGTTGCCGACACGACCGATGCCATAGCCGACTATCGCGCCGCTGCACCCTGGTTCAGGCATTTAATGGATGCTTTTGCCGACGGTGTGAACTATTTTCTATACACTCACCCGCAAATAAAACCAGCTGTTTTTCAACGGTTTAAACCATGGTATGCCTTGATGTTTACCGATGGCAGCGTGTCGGCAACCGTAACCGGCGGTATAAACCTAAATGAAACCCGGAATTTTTATAGCGGCAGCGGTGAGAAGATAGGACAGGTGTATAAACCTGGTACTGACGAACGCGAGACCGGCTCCAATGGTTTTGCCATTGCCCCCTCACGGTCGGCATCCGGGCATGCCATGCTTTACATCAATCCGCATGTCCCTTTTTATTTCCGCGATGAGGTGCAGATCAGCAGCGACGAAGGGCTTGATGTTTATGGCGCCGTTACCTGGGGGCAGTTTTTCATATACCAGGGTTTTAACAGGCATTGCGGCTGGATGCACACGAGCAGCTATGCCGATGTGGGCGATCTGTACGCCGAAAAGGTGATAAAAAAAGACGGGAAATGGTATTACGAATACAATGGCGGTTTAAAACCGGTTACCGCTCGCCAGTTGGTGCTAAAAGTTAAAAACGGCGATCATACCGATCAAACAACAATTACCGGCTACTGCACCCACCACGGTCCGGTTTTGGGCAGCCGGGATGGCAAATGGCTGGCGTTAAAAGCAAACAACCGCTCGTACAACGCCCTGCTGGAATCATGGCTCATTACCAAAGCCAACACCTTTGCGCAGTACAAAAAAGCCATGGGCCTGCTCTCCAACGCCACCAACAACACTGTTTATGCCGACGACCAGGGCAATATCGCTTTCTGGTACGGTAACTATATGCCCAAACGCGATCCGAAATTTGACTGGACCCTGCCCGTTGACGGCACCACCCCGGCAACAGAATGGCGGGGGCTCCATACCCTGAATGAGATAGTACATGTGTACAACCCTGCCAACGGCTGGATACAAAATTGCAACTCCTCCCCTTTCGCCTGCTCGGGCGCCAATAGCCCCGAAAAAAGCAAGTACCCGGCTTACATGGCGCCCGATGGGCAAAACTACCGGGCCATTACCGCCATTAAACTTTTAAGCGGCGGTAAAAAACTCACTTTAGATCAGTTAACGGCGATTGGATATGATCATTACCTCGCGGCCTTTGATGTGATGCTGCCGCCCCTGTTTAAGGCTTATAACGCTGCACCCGATTCGATAAAACAACAGCTAAGGGAACCTGTAAACGTTTTGAAGGAATGGGACAGGCGCTCGGCCATTAATTCCGTAGCAACCACGCTGGCAGTTGAATGGGGTACGCTGGTGATGCGCGAGCTCCCGCCGGCAAAAACGGTGGAAGCAAGCACCTGCCAAACTGAGCGGCTCAGCAGTTTTATGCAGGCCGTATCACCTGAAAAGCTGACTGGCTGGTTAAGCCTTGCCGTTGCCGGGCTGAACAAACGCTACCACACCTGGAAAACGCCATGGGGCGACATCAACCGCTACCAGCGCCCGGCGGACGGGATCACCTTTAGCGACAACGCGCCAAGTATACCCGTTGGGCAAACATCGTCGCTGTTTGGGCAGCTGCCTTCGTTCGTCAGCAGGCCCATGAATACCCAAAAACGGTATGGCTATTCAGGCAACAGTTTTATCGCCGTTGTGGAATTTGGTTCCCGAATTCGGACAAAATCCATCGTAACCGGCGGCGAATCCTTCGATCCAGCGTCAAAACACTATACCGACCAGGCTGGCATGTATATTGAAGGTGTGTTTAAGGATGTTTGGTTTTATAAAGCCGACGTATTGAAACACGCAGAAAGATCCTATCATCCATAACAGTAAACTTTTAACCATACCATTAATTAACCGGCGCTTTTACCATGAAGAAAACCTTATTTTTTTTGCCTTTACTGATACTGGGCGGGTTTATTGCAAACGCCCAGAGCATCCGGTTTAGCGATCTGGTTTACATGACGCCCATGAACAACCAGGCCATCCATGCCAACCTTAAACAAGGCAGCGTGTTCAGGCAGGATTATACCGAAGACATTGACGGCTACCCGATGGAGTTTTTTAAAAGGGTAAATGCTAAGCCCGACCAGGAAAGAATAATTGCCGGCAGGTACACTAAGTTATATAACGGCACTATCCTGCGCACGCTGAATTATACCTCCACCGATGTGCAGAACATCTTCAATATGATCAGCCAGGCAAAATATTCAGGCATGACAATGGTTTTCCAGGGCGCGGATGATGTTAATAACATTTACCTGTTCAGCAACAACCTGTACCAGGCCACTATTTACGTTCGCCGCGACCAGGCATCGGGCATGGTGGAAATTAAACAAAAAGAAGCGCTCAACCTCGATTAATTTAAAAAGCCCCTCCTCATTATGGAAAAAAACGTAAAGTTATTTTGGCGGTACTTCGGGTCGGTTTTGGCGCTCGTGGAGGTATTTGTGTACCTGCGTTTCATCCAAAGCCCATTCCCCTGGCCGTTTGTCCGCGTCGCCTTCCTGTTGGTTAACGTATTGATCATTGGCTACCTCGCCCATGTTAAGCGCCAGGTCGAAAAACACAACGCGCAGGTTAATGCTGCCCTGCAGCCAAAAAAATAAGGTCGTAACGGAGGATGCATTCCGGAGACGCGATGTGTTGCGTCCCTACATAAAAAGCATCAGCCTGAATGATCGTGCAATATCTTCCATCCCGATTTAGTACGCACCATCACCAGCGAGTAACGCCCCGACCGGTCGGGCAAGCCATTGCCGTATAACGTAAATGCGCCCGTAAGCAGGGCATACCCATCGCCCAGCAGCCGCACCTTCAAATCCGTATAGCGCAGGTTTTGTTTGGGCATGCCGCCTTTAAAGTATTTATAACGGTACAGGCCCCGTATGCTGTCAATACCTACCGTACCGCCGGGCATCATCATGGTAGCCGAAGGGTCGTACATCTGCATAAATTCATCCAGCTTCCCCCCGTTCCAGTAATTGGTCGAGTTTTGCATAGCCGTGGTAATGGCCTTTGCCTGCGCACTGTCATCCGCTGCAAATTGTGCATTTACTCTGTTCGCAAAAAAAGCAAAGCACAACGGCAGCAGCAGGTAACCATATTTCAGTGATGTTTTCATAACTGTTATTAACCGGTACGCGAATTTATCAAAACAGATCATATCTGCGTTATTTTTATCAGGGCGTTCCCCGCCGGTAGTGGCGGGGTCGGGTGCTTTGCTTATACTTCACAAGGCATTAGGCGCTTATTCTTTCCCGTAAATCCTCCTAACTGCTACTGCTGCTGCCGCTGCCCTAACCAGGCCGGCCGGTATCCGCGGCGCCCCCTAACTCAAAGCGCGGCAAACAAACCCAATAACTAAGTTGATATTTTTCAAAAAAATGCCCCTTCAAAGTGTTCAATATTCACACACGATCACCCCTCAAAAGGCATACGAAAACACTCATTTTTAGGCATTTATAAGAGCAATAAGCCCCAAATCCGGACAGTTTTGAGGTTTTTTTTGAACACTTACAGCGGAATAGTGACAAAACACTGTCACCACCTCTTTCGCAGCAATCCTTTATCTTTGATCTGAATGCAGAAATGCACTTTTTAAGTGAAAAGTAAAGGGCGAAAGGCCATCCAAAACCAACGTCACCATCCAACCTTTCACCTTTCTCGTCCGCCTAAGATTTAGCGGCGGAATTGCCGTAATCTTTCTTCTCAACCGTAAATTATGAATTACTACTCTGACAACCCATCCGCCGAAAGGCCGGCTATTATCGAAAAAATCCGCGCAGAGCTGCGCGGCATTCCCGTGCCCAGGCCACGCAAAACCAACTCGGCGCCGCAGCCGCCCGACTTTAGCGACGCCCGCTATCTTTTCACCGTTTGCACCGGCAACCGCTGGATGGAGCTGGGTGTGCGCGTGCCGCCGCAAAAACGCCTTTTCGGCGATTTCTGGCATCAAAACGAGCTTTGCATCCTGTTCGCCGCCGCAAATGCCGGCAAATCCATCCTGGCCGTACAAATTGCCGACGCCCTGTCGCGCGTACGCACATCAGCCCCGTTTTCGCCACGACTTAAGACGCCCTTAAAAGTGCTTTACATCGATTTCGAGCTCAGCACACAGCAATTCCGCACCCGCTACAGCCAGCCCGGGGGCGAATATAACTTCTCCGACAATTTCTTCCGCGCCCAGTTTAACGCGGATCCAACCCTTTGCCCGCATCCGTCCCTTTACGACGAATTCGTGATCGCTGCCATTGAGCAAAAGATCGAGCTGGTAAAAGCCGATGTATTGATCATCGATAACCTCAGCTGCCTGCGCGGCGGCACCGAAAATGCCGCCGTAGCCCTCCGCCTCATGCAAAACCTCAAAGCGCTCCAGGCCAGCCACCAACTGTCCATCCTGTTGCTGGCCCATACGCCCAAGCGCCGCAGTCCCCACCGGCCCCTCAGCGCCGACGACCTGCATGGCAGCAAGCTGCTCATCAACTTTGCCGACAGCGCCTTCACCATCGGCGCCAGCGCCAGCCGCCGCGGCCTGTGCTACCTTAAACAAATCAAACAGCGCAATACCGAACAGCGGTACGGCGACAATAACGTTTGCCTGTGCCGCATCGGCCGGCGGCACGACGGCCTTCTCCGTTTCAAATTCGAAGGATACAGCGCCGAGCGGCCGCACCTGGCCGGCGCCATTGCACGCAGCATTCGGGTAGCGGCCAAAGCCGCCGGCTTATCCGCGCAGGGCTTCAGCCAGCGCCAAATCAGTAAAAAGTTACATATCAGCCTCGGGCAGGTGAATGGATTGTTGCGGGGAGGGGGGATGGTTGACGGCCTTTCTTAAAGATTAACGAATTGGTAACCAACACAGGTGTAAAACCAGCGGGAGGTTGATCCGAATGAGATCGTGAAGTTATCAGGATTTGGTGGGGAGGAGGAGGATTGAGTGGAGGTAGGATAGTAATTTTGAAACTATCACCATCAACCAACCGACACTGCAGATTTCCCCATCTTGGAGATGGAAGCTAATATGTAATTAGAAGACGATCAAAAACCTGTTCATTTGTCATTTTTTGCCCTTCAACCTGGAATCTTCTTAACATAGATTTTCCGCAATCAATATATAATTCTTTTGTAAAAAGCCTTTCTGGAATAGGTAAATCGCATATTTTATCACCTGATTTCTTATTGCCATCGATACTTAATGCAACGTAAACACCTCTATCTTTAGCGTCAGAGATTTCAGTAAGCAATTCTTCCAAGCTAAAATCTTGCGCTCCATATAATATACTTTGACTATGGGAATACGGAGGATCACAATAAATTAAATCTCCAGGTTCAGCCGACCTAAAAGCTGTTTTATAGTCCCAGTGAAAAAAATCAGTATTAGCTAACCTTTTGTTCCAAATGTAAACCCTTTCTGCAAACGCTTTTACCGGTATAGGTGTATGAACGCCGCAAGGTGTTGACATATGACCATCTCTTCGAAACCGGACTATACCTCCATAACAAGCACGACTTAAATACAAGAAATCTTTGCCGTTAGGTTCGTTATTATAGGAATCCCTTACTCGTTGATAAACAACTTCTTTTTTTTCACTTATTAGTTGATCTCGCCACTCTTTATACCAGTTAATAAGTTCCTTTGGATCGGTTTTAAGTTTATTCCATATTTCAATCAATGGCGCGAATGTATCTGAACCAATACCAATTGTTGGTCGAACTGTTGCCAAAACAGCACCGCTGCCCAAAAACGGTTCAAAATATCTGTTAAATTCAGTCGGAAAGTGTTTAGTTATTTCCGAAGCGAATTTTTGCTTGTTGCCAACCCATTTTAAAAGTTGGGTCTTTGGTGGCACGTATCGGGAATATTTGCTAATTAACGTTAATTCATTTGTAGATTCAATCATTGTGTCTTTATTCCGTTTTGGGATATGCTAAAATAACATATAATTTTCCAAAGTGAAAAGTAATCCTAAAAAATATTATTTAGTTGTTACTGAACTTTTATATAGGCTGAGAACCAACTCCGGGTTAACTCAAAAGGCACTCTCCGAAAAATTAAATGTGCCACAATCGTATATAAGTAAAATAGAGACGGGAGAAAGAAGAATTGATTTAATTGAATTGAGGGAAATCTGCAGCGCTTTAGGCTCAAATCTTGTTGAATTCTCCACCATGCTTGAAAAAGATATAAATGAAACCTAACCCTAAATTTCATAAACTCAAAGGCGAGTTTTGGGCCAATGTAAAATATATTAGCCAGCAGCTTGGTTATACCAATAGGAAAACTAAGCAAATCAAAGTCTACTCTTTGGAAAGCCTGATCGATTTATATCATGAAAATGGTTTTAGAATCAATAAAATAGCCTATCCAAACGGTGAACCAACTGAATTTGGCCAATTGTTATTAGATTATTTTGATTATAGGGCTGAAGCACTAAATAACTATGTTTATAATAATTTGATGGATTTGGAGGAGGCAAAAGAATTATTTGAAAGCCTTTGTGATTTATATAGTCCAACTTGCGAGATTCCGATAAACAAGCAAAGTGGCGACAAATCAACTCCTAATTATTTTACCGGCATTATAAATATCCTACTACAGGCTAATATTGGAGAATATGAAATCAGTTATTCTGCTCGGCAATTAACAGCGTTTACTTTAAAACAGGTGCCTTATCGAAGCCTTTCAAGAAGAGTCGACGGTTCATTCCCGAGTATTTTGAATCCAATTGCTTTGTGGGAAGTTAAAGAATACTACTACACAACAACATTTGGCAGCCGCGTAGCTGATGGCGTTTATGAAACACAATTGGATGGCTTGGAATTAGAGGAAGTGCGGGAGACGCTCGATCGACCAATTTACCATTACTTAATGGTAGACTCAAAATTTACGTGGTGGGTACAAGGAAGGTCGTATTTATGCAGAATATTCGATCTGATGCATATGGGGCTTGTTACGGAGGCGATTTTCGGTAAAGAAGTGTTAGAAAGGATACCAGTAATTACTAAGCAATGGATCGAAGACTATGAGCAATACAAGACTTTTCTTGAAGATGAGCATCCATCGCAGCCTGAGGTGCGGGGTGTGGCAACACGCAAAGGCGACTCATGATATCCAACCCGCCATTCAGGCGAGTCTGAAGACATGGTCTGCAGCGCGAAGGCGACTCGTGTCATCTTAACCTGTGTCCATTCGTCTAAATCCTGTTCGCAACTAATTTCGGACGGACAAAATAAATCATATAACCGACGGGTCGCATTAACGATTTCAGCGGATACAGGCCTTGTGCTTAATGCTATGAAGGCGTATAAGCGGAAAGCGTGACCGCCGCATCTACCAGCGGCGGGAATGCCTAAAAAGACTTGAGAACATACCTGATTTATCAAAACAGATACATAACTGGTGGAAAGATGATGAATAATATTTCCGTTGCTGTTATTTAGTTTTTAATTTGCAGGCGCCAAATTAATAATAACACAATTACTTGTTTATGAAAACTTTCGTTTCCTTTTGCTGCGCGCTGATGATCATGGGGATGAGCCGTTTAAATGCCCAACCCAAAAACAATAAAACTGCCGGTACTAAAACGCCTGCCGATAAAGCCCTTGAAACAAAAATACAAGGGCTGATGAAACAGCTTACGCTGGAGGAAAAAATATCGATGCTGCATGCCAATGGCATCTTTTCGGCTGGCGGCATACAACGGTTAAGCATCCCGCAGATCATGACGGACGACGGCCCGCTTGGCGTGCGCGAGGATGTGAAAGAGGGATGGGGATCAGCCAACCTGACAACCGATTCGGCCACGTTTTTTCCAAATGGCTCGGCGCTGGCCGCTACCTGGAACCCGGAGCTTGCCTATCGCTATGGGCATGATATGGGCGACGAGGCGCGTGCACGGGGCAAAAATGTGATACTGACGCCTGCCTTTAACATTTGCCGGGTGCCGCTTTGCGGGCGTACTTATGAATATTATTCGGAGGACCCTTTTTTGAATTCGCGGCTGGCGGTACAGTCGGTAAAGGGCATACAAAGCCAGCATGTGGCTGCCTGCGTGAAGCATTACGCGGCAAACAACCAGGAGATTGAACGCGGGCGCATCAGCGTGGATGTGGATGAACGCACCCTGCGCGAAATATATTTACCGGCCTTTAAAGCCTCGATAACCGAGGGCGGCGCATGGACCATCATGTCGGCCTACAACAAGCTGCGCGGCGTTTACTGCTCGGAAAATGATTACCTGCTTAACCAGGTGCTGCGCGGCGAATGGAAGTTTAAAGGCATGGTGATCAGCGATTGGGGCGGCACGCACAGCACGGTAAACGCCGCCAACAACGGCCTCGACCTGGAAATGGGCTCCAGGCCGCCATATAACACTTATTTTTTTGCCGATAAGCTGCTCGACTCGGTAAAAGCCGGCAAAGTGAGCATGAAAGTGATAGACGAAAAAGTACACCGCATATTGTGGGTGCTGTGGCATACTGATATGGGCGCCACGCTGCCTGCCGGAAAGCTGAACACGCCGGAGCACAGCAAAACGGTTTATGATATTGCGTCGGAATCTATCGTACTGCTTAAAAACGATAAAAACGTGCTGCCGCTGAATACCGCGGGCGTCAAAAGCATTGCCGTTATAGGCGACAACGCCACGCACACCTTCCATTTAGGCGGCTTTGGCGCGGGCGTAAAGGCCCGTTACGAGGTAACGGCGTTGCAGGGCCTGCAAAATCGCCTGGGTAAAACGGTTGAACTGAAGTATGCGCAAGGCTATTCGGGCGTTTACATGCCGTTTGGAAAAAAGCAGCGCACCGAAACTGCTAAACCCGATTCGGGCCTTATTGCGGAGGCGGTGGCCACCGCGAAAAGTTCGGACATGGCCATCCTGTTTATCGGCGGAAACCGCGATTATGAAAGCGAAAGCCGCGACCGCAAAACGCTGGACCTGCCCTTTAGCGAACAGGCGCTGGTGGATACGGTGACAGCCGTTAACCCCAATACCATCGTGGTGGTAGTTGGCGGTGCGCCTTACGATATCGGCAAGATAAAAAAGAACAACCAGACCATTGTTTGGTCATGGTATAACGGTTCAGAAAATGGAAACGCGCTGGCCGATGTGCTGTTAGGCAAAATCAACCCCTCGGGCAAATTGCCATTCACTTTCCCGGCATCCATCAAAGATTCGCCCGCTATTGCCCTGGGCGCCTACCCCGGCGAAAACCTGAAAGAGCAGTATAAAGAAGGCATACTGGTAGGCTACCGCTGGTTTGATACCAAAAAGATTGCGCCCCTGTATTGCTTCGGCTATGGCCTGTCGTACACAAGTTTCAAGTACTCCGGCTTAGCCGTTGCCAAAAAGTTATTCAAGCCTACTGAAACCATCACCGCTACAGTGAAGGTAAAAAATGCAGGCAAATATGCCGGTAAGGAAACCGTGCAATTGTACATCAGCAAAGCCGATTCGAAGATACAGCGGGCAGAAAAGGAACTGAAGGCATTTAAGAAGATAAACATACCCGTTGGCCAAACGGCAACAGTGACCCTAAACATCCCCGTAAAGGACCTGGCTTATTACGATGTTGCCAGCCATAGTTGGAAAGTTGAGCCGGGTGAGTATAAGTTGCTGGCGGGGACATCATCGAGGGATATTAAGCAGAGCGTGGTGGTGACGGTGCTGTGATGTGCGGATGTGCGGATGTGCGGATGTGCGGATAGTAAAGCGATTGGCTCGGTGTAATCTAAGGGTTTGAAAAAAATGCAGCTACCCTCTTTCCGCGAAGCGAAGAGAGGCTCGAGCAGCGCAGCGCACTCGGGGTGAGTAGATGCGTGGTGCAAGGCCTTGACGGTAATGTCCGCCGGGTTGACTCACCCCGCCATCGCTGCGCTCGGCACCCCTCTCTTCCGCAAGCGGGAAAGAGGGGTAATTGCAAATCGTTTAATACTAAGTGTTCGTCAATAAAGAAAACATTGCCCGTCATGAACAAATACACCAAAATCCTCCTAATAGTTCTAATGGCTCCGCTGGCGCTAATGGCCCAGGAAAAACCCCAGGTAATCTCTTTATGGCCAAAAGGCGCGCCCGGTTTTGAAAGCCGGCGCAATGAGCCCGAGCAGTCAAAGGATTACTGGGTACGCAATATTCACAATCCGTCGCTAACCGTTTTTTTGCCGCCAAAGGGCAAATCAAACGGCGCGGCGGTGGTGATCTGCCCCGGCGGCGGTCACCGGCTGCTGGTATGGACAGCAGAAGGTATTGATCCGGCAAAATTTTTAGACAGCCTGGGCTTTACTGTTTTTGTGTTGAAATACCGTTTAGGCCGCGATACGCTTTCGCCTTATAAGATCGACATACATGCACGCCAGGACGGGCTTCGGGCCATGCGCTACGTACGCAGCCATGCCGCCGACTACGGCCTGGATACCGCACGCATTGGCATTATGGGTTTTTCGGCCGGAGGCGAAGTGGTTGATATGGTGAGTTTCTGGGCCAATGGCGCAGACCCTGCCGCAGCGGATCCTATTGATCGTTTTAGCGGCAAGCCTGATTTTATTATTCAAATTTACCCTGGCCCGCTATATGTGCCGGCAATTATCCCTAAAGATACCGGCCCCAGCTTCCTGCTCGCCGCAAACGATGACCCTTGTTGCTCGTTGCCTATTATGAAGCTGTTGGAAGCCTACCGCCAGGCAAATGTACCGGTCGAAACGCATTTGTTTGCGCAGGGCGGCCATGGGTTTAATATAGGAAAGCGCTCTAAACTGCGTTCCCTGCACAGCTGGCCCGACAGGCTGGCGGATTGGTTAACAGACAATCATTTGATAGAGCCGGTTAATAGCGAGAGGCCGAAAGTAATGCATACCCCCTAACCCTAACCCCCTGAAGGGGGGATACAGTGGAAGCAATATGTAGTCAACAGATATTCCGGAATACATTCCCCCTTCAGGGGGCGAGGGGGTTAAAGGTAGCTCAACCATGCCTGGTTATGCGTCTTTTTATATTTGCTGAACCATCTGCACGGAAAATACAGTACGATAATAACCGACAACCAAACCAGGTACACACCGCCCAGGTTAAAACCATGGCCGGGCGGAGCAAATAAAAATGGGTTGTTTGGCGTGACGATCTGGCTGGTTTTAAAACCCTGTGCAAAAAAGGTAATGATGGTGATAACGCGCAGCAGGTAAAAGTGCATTACGTAATACAGGAAAGGTACGCTGCCATAGGTGATGATGATTTCGGCCAGCTTGCCCTTAAACCCGCCGGTGAACAGCACCAAGCCCAACATGGCCCCAGCTAGGATGGAGATATAAGGGTCCGGTATAAAAAAGTGACCGGCTGCATAAACCAGCAATGCGCTGCCGCAGGCCAGGATGACGTTGGTCGCGTTGTTCCGGATGTTCTCGGTGAGTGCGAGGATCACTAGTCCTGGTCCAATGGTAAGGCAGCAATAAAGCAGCGATGGCGGGTATTTACTGACATTGATAAAGGAAAGAAAGGTAAACATCCCATTTTTTTGTGCCGACCACCGGCTGGGATCGCCGTAAATGTTGAAATAGCGGAATACCAGAAAAAAAGCCAGTGCCCCAAAACCCCAGTAAAGCAAAAGCTTCTTTCTTTTTAAGGCGTCAAACGTTTTGGCAAATATTGGCCCCAGGCTATAGCCAAGCAGCATTACACCCGTCCAGGGCAGTAATGCATAAAGGTCGCCGATAAAATGGGTTTTATTTACAGGTATGATGCTGAAGTTAGCTGTAAAAAACAGGTTTTCAAGTACGCGCGCTGTGGTGCCCGCCGCAGGTGGGGCTATATAGTCCAGAATATCGTGACCAAACAATATCAGCGCGCCAATAAGGGCTATAGCCCACCGTGGCAGGCTGATGAGCAAGCCAAGGATGATCATACTTAGCCCGATCACCCACAAAACCTGCAGCAGTATGAAATTATACAGCGGGTTTGCTGTAAAAGCCAAAGCCATTACTACGACTTCGATAAAGACAAGCCAGGCGCCCCGTTTGATCAGGAATGCCCTCAATTCGCTTTTACTGCGGCGGGTACCGGCCAAAAAAGCGGAAATGCCGCTCAGGAACACAAAGTTCGGCGCACAAAAATGAGTTATCCACCGGGTAAAAAACAGGATAGGCGTAGTAGTGGCCAGGTTGGTAGGATCGCTGGTCGGGCCGGCGTTGTGAAAAAAATCGCGGGTATGGTCAAGCGCCATGATCAGCATGATAGCCCCACGCAAAATATCGATCGAACTGATACGCTGTTTTCCTGATGGTTCGTAAAGATTTGGCATGGCTAAAAATTGTGATAGTTAATATTAACAAAAATAATGTTTCGTCTTATTTACTGCACCTGCACAGGCGTTCAAAACGGAACAATTTTATTCACAATTCATTGCAACATCAATTTCGCATCGTAATGCCTAAAAACCCTGTAAATAATAAACCTTTAAGGCCGCAGAACTGTTACCTTTGATAAATCTTTTAAACCATGGCAAATTTTCAGGATATTATTGCCTCAGATACACCCGTGCTGGTTGATTTTTCAGCCGAATGGTGCGGACCATGCAAAATGATGCCGCCGATATTAAAACAGGTAAAGGATGCGATGGGCGATAAAGTGAAGATCATCAAGATCGATATTGATAAAAACCCCCAGGCCGCCAATGCTTACCGCGTGCAAAGCGTACCCACGCTGATGATATTTAAAAACGGCGAAACCAAATGGCGCCAAAGCGGGGTGATTCAGGCAGGGCAACTGCAAAGCGTGATACAGCAATACGTCTGAACCCGAGTTTATCGAATTAACAAATTTTTATAGTTTGCGCCGATGCCTGCATCCCGTCAATTCGTTAATTCGACAAATTCAGGTTTAGACAAAAAAAAGCGTTCCGTATCTCACCCCGGAACGCTCTTGTTACGATAAATATCGAATAACAATCAACTAAATCCCGGACCGGTATCTCACCTCCGGCCCTTCTCATGTTTCCTTAGGAAACCTAAGCTCTTATGGTGTATATGACGAAAAACATCCGTCGATTGTTACAGGTTGAAACACTTATTGTTCGGTTTATTCCTGCCCAAACTCTCCATTGGCGCGCAGTTCAATCTTGTCGCCGATCATGGCCGCAGGTACGCTGCCTATCTTAAAATCGGTTCTGTCCAGGCTTCCGCTTACCTTAAAGCCGGCAGCGGGCTTATGCGTCATTGGGCTGGTCCCGGTACCATTCAATTTCACTTCCAGGGTAACCGGCTTCGTGATGCCATGCATGGTTAAATTGCCGGTCACCTTGTACGTATTTTCTCCTTTTTTTTCGACGGCTGTGCTTTTGAAAGTTATTTCAGGGTATTTGGCTGCGTCAAAATATTTTTCACTTTTTAAATCGTTGTCGCGCGTTTCATTGTCGGTGTTTATGGAAGCAACATCTATCGTGATCTCGTACACCGCATCGCTAAAGTCGGGCTTTGATGAAATGATGGTAGCGTCGAATTTCTTGAAATTCCCATCCACATCTGATAGCATCATGTGCCTCACCGTGAAGCCTATTTTTGCATGTGCTTTGTCAACTTTCCATTTAGTTTGTGCCAGTAGTGCGGTGCTTGTCATCAACAGGCCGGCCGCCAGCAAAATAATTTTTTTCATATGTTTTTGTATTTTTATACCTGTAGATACCAGCTTTATTAACCGATGGTTGTGCGGGCCGGGTAAATTATTGGCATAACATTTCAAAAACCACGCAGCATCAATCGCCGCCGCCTCCCGGACCCCGACCGCCTGGTCCGCCTCCCGGAGGCCCGCCAAATCCACGGCCAGGCCCGCGCTCAGGCATTTTGCCGGCCAGTTTCTGAAAACGGTAGGTAAACGATAATAAGTAATACCTGCCCAGCCGGTTATAGTTGGCTACCGAGCTTCCGGTTGCCGACTGGGTTGCGGTGTAGCCGGTGTTTTGGTTAAATACGTCCAGCACCGAAAAACGCAGGGTGGCCATATTGCCTTTCAGAAAACGCCTTTCCAGGTAGGTGTTAAATACGTTGGGGTTTTTGGCGTTCGGGTAGTTATAATAAAACGTTTTGGTATAATCGTAGCTGTATGTCCAGTCTTTAAAAAAGTAGTTTTTACCATTTATGCCAAGCGCCAGCGAGCGGAAGTTATCAATCAAACCCGCCTGCGGAATAGAGTTTTGCGACGAATTAACGGTATAAGTGGTGCTGGCCTGTGCATCCACCACATCGGTAATATCCAGCCTGAAGCGCAGGCTTGGCGCTGCGGTCAGCGTTTTAGCAACGTTGCGTTCGGTAATTTCGGCAAAAGTAACCGGCGCTACGTCGGTGATGTACGATATGTTGTTGGCGTACGAAATGTTGCCCAGCACAAACAGGTTGTATTTACGCTTTTCCCATGGCTTGTTAAACACAAAGAACGCCGAGGTTGAGTAATAGCCATTGGCATTACCGTACGTGGTGGCAATGGTATTTGCCAGCTTTGACGGCTGACCATTCTGTGTGTAGCCCACCGGGTAGTAAATGGTATTGGTGGCGATATAATCATTTGCCTGCGTAAACTGGAAGTTGGAGAAAAACACGTTACCCGAAGTAAAGTTGAAGTTGTTGTATCGTATTGAGAACGTATTGTTGTATTGCTGCTTTAAATCAGGGTTACCTGTTACCGGGTAAAGCGCGTTGCTAAAATCGGTAACCGGCTGCAGCTCGGTATAACTGGGCATCTGGCTGCTGCCGCTGTAGTTGGCGCTAAAGCTTTGCGTACGCGAAAAGTTGTACACAAAGTGCGCATTAGGCGAAAAGTTAAACGTATTGACATTGGTGGGCGCTATGTTTACTGCACTGCCGTTGAGGTCTGCCGTCTGGGCGGTAACACCTAACACTACATTATATTTCTTTTCAACAAAGCGGTAATTTAGACCCACACGATTGGTTAAAAAGGTAAACACGTAATCGTTGCTCAGCAGCGCGTATTGGTTAATTGCGCCTGAGGTAGCCAGCGTATCGGTTTCCTTGTCGGAAGTGGTATGGCTGTCCTTGTAATTATAGTTCAACTCCAGAAACGAACGCTTGCTCAGGGGTTCGATATAGGATACATAGGTTCCCAGTGTGTCCGTATTGCTGTTGGTGGTAATAAACTGGTCGAGCGGTGCGTTTGGCGTGCCGGCGATATAGTTGTACAGCGGATTTTGGTACTGATCATTAGTGCTGCGGCCAACGCCAACATTCACGCTAAAGTTGCGGCCATGACTGTTGAACCGGTGGTTATAAAGTGCGTTAATGCCATAGTTAGGCGAACTGGTGCGGCTTATCGTATTCAGGTTATAGAATTCTGCTAATTGCCCAGTGGTATCCTGCATATTTCTCGAAAACGCGGTGGTGTGTACACTGGCAAACGAATAGGAAGGAGTAACCTTTAAATAGTTAATGGTATCGGGCTTATACTCCATGTTGAAAGTGAAACGTGCATTTATCTTGCTGTCGTTTTGAAAACCTGATGCGGCACTGGTGTTCTTTTTGCCAAGGGTGACATTGTTTTGAACAATCGAGTCTGCGGTATATACCGAGTTATCCGAAAAGCTGAAGCTGCCGTAAACGGTCATTTTTTTGCTCCAAGAGTCGCGGTAGTTAATGCCGACAGAACGCGCCGTGGTGATACCATTGGTGTTGTTTCCACCCGGAGGGCCACCCGGACCGCCGCCCCCGCGGCCACCACCGCCGCCGCCCGGACCGCCAAAATTAAACAGGCTGGTGTTGGTGTTATTGTAATTGGCCAAAACCGCTAATTGCCGGTTGCCGTCAAAGTCGAACAAATTGCCCTGTACAACGTAGCGGGCTGCATCCTTGGTGCCATCAACCTGTGGTATGGCATCGGCGCCGCCGCCCGCACTGGCCTGGCCAAAAATACCATGGTTACGGCTTTGCTTTATATTGATGTTTAATACGGTTTCGGGCTCGCCGGTTTTTATGCCGGTAAGGTTGGCCTGGTCGCCATAGTCGTTTAAAAATTGTACATTTTGTACCGCATCGGCAGGCAGGTTTTGGGTAGCCGTTTTAAGATCTCCGCCAAAAAAATCCTTGCCGTTCACCCTAACCTTGGTTACGCTTTTACCCTGGAAGGTTACGTTGCCCTGCGCGTCAACATCGGCGCCGGGCACTTTTTTAATCACGTCCTCAATGGGGGCGCCATCCCTTACCGGGTAGGCCGCTGCGTTAAACTCAACGGTATCTTCTTTAATCTTAACAGGCAGCACATCGCTTATCGTTACCCCGCCCAGCATCGTGGTTGAAGATTTCAAAATTATCGGCCTTAAAAAAACGGGGTTGTTCGTATTGTCCATCGTAAAATGCCGCTTTATGCCCTGGTAGCCGATCGATTCGATCACCAAAGTAAATTGATTGGCTTTAACGGCCGGGAACAAAAAAACGCCTTTAGCATCGGTAACGGTAGTGGCGCTGTCGGTCCCATACAAAATTTTAACGGTTGAACCGGGCAAAGTTACTTTGGTAGAGTCGATCACCGAACCATGCACGTCGCGTCCGGTTTGGGCCTGTGCATTTACGCTTAGTAAAAGGGCTGCTGCTAAAAAAAGATATAGTGGTTTCATAGTTATCATTCAGATGTGCAAAGCAAAGACAAAACTGCTAATCCGGAAAGTACAATAGATAAAAATAGACAATAAGTAGACGAAAAGCCCAAATCGTACAACCAACACCCACTTCTCCGTCTGTTGGCAAAAACACAATATTTCAGCGATGATTATTGGCTCTCTGTCGGCGAATCCTGCTTGCAGATAGATTGTTATTGACTGTATTCCGTTTGGGTTTGTAATTTTGAAGATCAATTGTAACAAAAAAGTTAGGTTGCGGTGCTATGCAAGCTCATACAGCCTTTCCAACCGTTACAACTTTTACAATCAATAATGAAATGATCTTTACAAAATCAAAAAGCAAGGTCGTAACGGTATTGATCCATGTGCTGGCCTGGGCAGTGTTTGGGATGCTGTTATTCTTCTTTCAGCCATTAAGCCTGAACATTACATTGCCTTACCAGTTTTGGATAAAGCAAACTATTATCTTTGGTTTGCTGGTCATTACGTTTTACCTCAATTCCGAACTAATCGTTCCGCATTTTTTGTTAAAGAATAAAACGGTAGCCTATTTTTTGGTCGTTGTAGGTGTGGCCGGCGTTATGGTTTTTTTGAACGGTTACGTTGATCAATGGCTCAACCTACCCGAACTGATGGACGCAGCTTTTCATAAATTCGGCCCGCCGCACCGTCATCACCATCCGCACAGCGTATGGGAAATGAACATGATCGCCCCGATGATCGGTACCTGCGCATTGGTGCTGGGTATAAGTACGAGTATAACATTGATGGAAAAATGGCAAAAGGACCGGCTGGTTCACCAGGAACTGGAGCAGGACAGGATCAGCTCGGAATTGTCGTTTTTGAAAGCTCAGATCAACCCTCACTTTTTCTTTAACACCCTGAATAATATTTACGCGCTCACCCATGTAGATGCCGAAACGTCGCGCAAGGCTATCCACCAGCTTTCGCGGATGATGCGCTACGTACTTTACGACACGCAAAATACAACCACCATGCTGAGCCAGGAAATTGCGTTTGTAAAAGACTATATCAGCCTGATGCAGCTACGCCTCACCGATGTCGTGAAAATTGACCTTAAATCGCCCGCATCGTTAAAGGATGTTGCCATTGCACCGATGATCTTCCTGCCCTTTATCGAAAATGCCTTTAAACACGGCGTAAGTACCACTAATCCAAGTTACATCGATATCAACATCGGTCAGCAGGGTTCGGTGGTTGATTTGAACGTCATCAATACCATTGTTAAAGAACAAAACAATAACTTAGAGGCAGGAAGCGGTATAGGGCTCAATAATACCCGGCGCAGGCTCGACCTGCTTTACCCGGGTAAATACCTGCTGAGCATCAAAGAAGATACCGCTGCCAACACGTACTCAGTTCATTTAACGCTTGATCTGTCATGATAATAAATTGCATCGCTGTTGATGATGAGCCCCTGGCCCTGGGACTTGTTACCTCCTTTATCGCGCAAACTCCTTTTTTAAACCTCGTTGGCAAGTTCTCAAGCGCTGTGGAAGCCCTTAAAGCGGTTCATTCGCAAAAAATAGATGTGATCTTCCTGGATATCCAGATGCCCGACCTTAACGGCATCGAGCTGGCCCGTGTGCTGGATAACAGCAAAGCTAACAAGCCCCGCATTATCTTCACTACTGCCTATAACCAGTTTGCGCTGGATGGCTATAAAGTTGACGCGCTGGATTACCTGTTAAAACCCTTCAACTATGAAGAGTTTTTACACGCAGCCACCAAAGCGCTGAATTATGCCGAATTGGTTGAACGATCTAATACACCAGCCCCTGCCGCAACTGCAACGGCTGCTCCAGAAGAGCGCATAGAGGACGAATACTTGTTTTTGAAGGTTGAATACCAGTTGGTACGTATCGCGCTGAGCGATATCCTGTATATTGAAGGATTGAAAGACTATGTAAAGATCTGGCTCAAAAGCCAGGAAAAACCTATTCTTTCGCTCACCAGTCTGAAATCGCTGGAAGAAAAACTACCCGCTAAGAAATTTATGCGCGTACACCGGTCGTTCATCGTTTCTTTAGATAAGATCAATTCCATTACGCGCAATGCCCTGCAGATCGGCAAGGTAAACATCACCGTGGGAGATCAGTATAAGGATGCCTTCAGCCAGTTTTTGAGTAAATGGGTGTGATTTAGTTGAAAGAGTTGTAACGAGTTGTAGAGGTACCAAATCCGCCAAGACGTCATTGCGAGGAACGAAGCAACCTCTACACATGCTAATCAACGACCCGGCGCGTAATAATGACCTGTCAGCCGCACGCCGGGCACCGATACATTGCATTTCGCTGACTGTCCGATGCAGAGGTTGCTTCGTTCCTCGCAATGACGACTTTATTATAATCCATTCGCCCTGGCAGTTATCTCCGCAATATCCAGTACCTGTATTTCCTGTTCTTTGTTCTCGTGTTTTACACCGTCGCTCAGCATCGTCATGCAAAACGGGCAAGCGGCTGCTACTACACCGGCTTTTGATTCCAAAACATCGGCCATTCTCTCAACGTTAATATCTTTACTGCCTTTCTCAGGTTCCTTAAACATTTGGGCACCGCCGGCGCCGCAGCACAACCCGTTCGACTTACAGCGTTTCATTTCAACCAGTTCGGCATCCAAAACTTCGAGTGCTTTGCGCGGCGCTTCGTATACATCATTACCCCGGCCCAGGTAGCACGGGTCGTGATAGGTAATCCGTTTGCCTTTAAAACTTTCGCCGCCTTCGGTTTTTAGCTTACCTGCGTCTATTAATTGCTGTATCAGTTGCGAATGGTGGATCACCTCATAGTTCCCGCCGAGGCCGGGGTACTCGTTTTTGATAGTATTAAAACAATGGGGGCATCCGGTAACAATCTTTTTCACCTCATAAGCATCCAGCACTTGTATGTTGGCCATCGCCTGCATCTGGAACAAAAACTCATTCCCGGCACGTTTGGCCGGATCGCCGGTGCAGCTTTCCTCCGTACCCAACACGGCAAAGCTTATCCCAACGTGGTTCAGTATTTTACAGATATCGCGTGTGATCTTTTGCGCGCGTTCGTCAAAGCTGCCGGCACAGCCCACCCAAAAAAGTATTTCGGGCTTTTTGCCTTCAGCGGCCATTTCGGCCATAGTGTGTATGGCCTCAGCCCGACCCTCTCCAACGGAGAGGGAGTTAGTTTGTTCGTTATTATCCATCATTCTTAGCAAATAAACCAAAAGTCTCCCCTTCAGGGGAGATTTAGAGGGGTTTCCAGTTAAACCTGTCCGCTGCACTATACTTCCATGGCGCGCCGTTATTTTCCACGTTACCGAACATATTGTTCAGGCTGGCGGGGGCCTGTGATTCCTCCATCACGATGTACCTGCGCATTTCCGTAATGATCTCCAGCGGATTAATATTCACCGGGCAGGCTTCCACGCAGGCATTGCAGGTGGTGCAGGCCCACAGTTCTTCGCGGGTAATATAGTCATCCAATAGCGCCTTGCCGTCCTGGTGATCTTTACCGTTTTTGTCGATGTTTTTGCCCACTTCGGTAATGCGGTCGCGGGTGTCCATCATGATCTTACGCGGCGAAAGCAGCTTGCCGGTTTGATTAGCCGGGCAAACCGATGTACACCTGCCGCATTCGGTACAGGTGTAGGCTTCCAGCAGGTTTTTCCAGGTGAGATCAGTTACGTCTTTTACGCCAAACCTGCCCGGCTCGCCGGTGGCTTCAGGCACAAATGACGGGTCGAGCATCGCCTTTACCTCGTTCGTCACCGAAGCCATATTGGTGAACTTTCCCTTCGGGTTCAAATTGGAATAATACGTATTGGGGAACGCCATCAGGATATGGAAATGCTTGGAATAAGGCAGATAATTTAAAAATGCCAGTATGCCGATGATATGGAACCACCAGCAGCAACGTTCGACAATTTCCAGCGAACCTGCACTATCCGGTAACAACGGACCAATAATCTGGCTGATTGGAAAACTTCCCGCCCTAATATAATGACCAAAATTTAACAACTGCAATTTGTGGTCGGCGGCGTTCATCGTTAAAAATGCCGTCATCAATAATATTTCAATGATCAGGATGTAATTGGCGTCGGATCGTGGCCATTCGGTCATTTCCACTCCGCTAAAGCGTTTTAACCGGGCGATATTCCTTCTCGCTAAAAAAGTAACGCAGGCCACCAGCACCAATACCGCCAGTATTTCGAATCCGCCGATGAGCAAACCATACAGGCTGCCCAATGGCTTTGAGAAGATGCGGTGCGACCCAAATATACCGTCGAGCATGATCTCCATCACCTCAAGGTTGATAATGATGAAGCCCATATAAATAAAAAAGTGCATCACTGCCGCCAGCGGGCGTTTGGTCATTTTGGTTTGGCCCAGGGCGATCTTCGCCATCGTTTTCCAGCGAAGGGCGGGATGATCAGACCGGCTGGTATCCTTGCCTAAAAGAATGTTCCGCCTGATGGTACGTACATTTTTACTGAAAAGATAAATGGCCGCAGCCAGGATGATGATAAACAGTATCTGGGCAATCATTATGCGTGCATAGTAATTTTTCAAATATATGGGAATTGTTGGAATGTTGTAAGGTTGGAAAGTTGGAATGTTTGGTCTGTTTTGCGGGTGTTGTAAGGTTGAAATGATGTAATGTTAGTTTGCTGTATTGTTTTAATGCTGGATTTTTTTGGCCGTTATCGTAGGGCAACCTTACAACATTTCAACATTACAACATTTCAACTTTCCAACATCTCCGCAACAATTTCAAAAAAATTTAACCCAAAATAAAAAAAATCTTACATTTGCAGCCCCGCAGGGACGGTATCATAGCTCAGTTGGTAGAGCAAAGGACTGAAAATCCTTGTGTCGCTGGTTCGATTCCAGCTGATACCACAAGTAAAAAAAGCCTGTTTTCTTAGTGAAAACAGGCTTTTTTTATACTTTCAAGCCCTATTTAAAGCAAATTTCGGAGTATTTGCTTATCTCTTGTGCCAAATCGAGTGATTTAGCGAATTAAACAGGTTTTTTTGTTGAATTTGGCCGAGAATTATTGAGAAAATTTGAGAATTTTTTTGGTCGCTAAATGTCAAATCAGATGGCAACGGTGAAAGAGATTATTCTTCCTAAAGAAAAAAAAGAAAGATAGTACCTGGAATGTAAAGATCCGGGTAAGCCACAATTGTAAGACCATTTACATCAAGACGCAGCATTTTGTCTGCCAGAAACAGATCAGGTCCGACTCCACTATTAAGGATTTAATCGTCTTAAAAATCGTTAACCCGGTAGTTGACGACTACCATACAGAAGTTTCGGAGCCTGGGCCGAAACTTGAGTTGTATGACGTTTTCCGTTTGGAACTTTTCTTACCAATGATGGCACAATTACAGCTGATCAGATCAATGTCGTTGAATTAAAAACTACGCGCTAAAAAAGGTATTTAGGATAGGATTGTTTATGACCGAGTTGGTAGCGACATAAAATTGTGATCATGACGTTCACCTCGCGAGCGTATCCTCATACGAGTATCTGCGGCTGGCAAAAGAAGTAGAAATGCCCGCCCTGTTTCCGATAACCGCTGTGCAATTTAGCAAACCAAACGCTCAAACCATACTGCCTCATTTGTATCTATTTAAAGGTGAAACACGGTCTACTTTTAACCCGTTCGCGGGTACCTCACTTCCCCAGACCAGGGCTGATGCCCGCGCATAATGCGATTGCCACGTATAAAAAAATGCCGCAAATACGGTATATGGGTTTAGCAAAGCCTTGCGTAGCTTTGTTAGGCCGGTAAATATTATTACCGGGATAAGTAATATTCAAAATAGAAAAGATTTTAAAACTATATGGTGCGAAACTGATTAATAATATTATTTTTATGCTATTATTAAACCGGTATATAACTTTTATTGCATTAATTTTTGATGCTTCCCCCCCTCCGTCGGCATCCTTGTTTCATGTTTATTTTGCCCGCTTTTCCGAAAGATGGTATAAACCAATAACCAGCCCGTAATCCCCAACCCAATGAAAATATATTTTTCTACAATTTTTTTACTGCTTGCCGTTATAACGGCTTTCCCGCAAACCCACAGCACAGGGGCTATATTTAATGCAGAAAGCATTGCGGCAACGCCTCAAAAGGTTAGCTTGTCGTTCAGGAGTTTTCGCGGCTTGCCCGAAAGCTATAGCCTCGAAAAATACTGCCCTGCTGCAGCCAACCAGGGAAACCATGGCACCTGTGTAGCTTTTGCAAACGGTTACGGAGTGGCAACTATTTTATATGCTAAAACGCACAACATCACCGATCCGGCAGTTATTAACAAATACGCCTTTTCGCCAACTTATTTATATGAGCAGATAAAAAAACCTACAGATGCCGATTGCCAGGAAGGGTCGGACCCGATAATGGCCGTTGTTACCATGATTAAAGGCGGCGATGCGCTTTTTAAAACGGTGCCTTACCAATGCGGCTATCAGCTTACGGAAACCGCCAAAACAGAAGCAGTAAACTATAAAGTGCAGGATGCTGCTATATTATTTGCCGCCCCAGGTATGATGAAGGATGATAAGTATGTAAAAAGCCCGGAAGACATGATATTGTCGGTAAAAAAGGCATTGGCCGAAGGCACCCCGGTGTCGGCCGGCTGGCACATCCCCGAATCGTTTTTCAGGATTACGTCGTCAGTCTGGTATCCCAACCCTGACGAGGCAGCTAAAGACTGGAAACATAACGGACACGCCATGGCCATTATTGGTTACGACGATCATGTGGCGGGCGGCGCTTTCCGCATCATGAACAGCTGGGGACCTGAGTGGGCCGATAACGGCTTTGTGTGGATACGGTATTCTGATTTTCCGCGCTGGTGCGTGCTGGCCGTGCAGGTGTTTGCCGACCCCAACAGCTTGCCCCCCGAAGTACCGCCCATACCGCAGCCAACGCCGCAACCAATGCCAACGCCAACGCCAAAACCCACACCTATACCACCTGTGCCTGAGTCGCCCACATTTACGTTAAGCGGGAGCCTTGAATTTAAGCTGAATACCGGCGACGATATGCCGGTAACCAAAACATCAACCCGTAATTTAACTGTTGAGGACGATGCCAATGCTAAAGAGGACCTGGTAGCCTACACTATGGCCGGCAGTTACGCCAGTGGCACCAAATTCAGGTTTTTTATGAACGTTGATAAAGATGCATATGTGTACGCTTTCGCCAGCGACCTAACGGGTAAGGTAAACCGCATTTTACCTTTTGACGACATGATATCAACCCACGTAGGCGCAGGCAGCACCATCGCCTTCCCGTCCGACACTAAAGTTATCCAGTTGGATGAGCAAAAAGGAGTAGATTACCTGCTGATATTATACTCGGCCCAAAAACTGGATGCCGGTGCTATTGCCGATGAAATGAATGGCATGAAAGGCAACCTGAGTACCAAAATAAAAACTGTGCTCGGTAATAAACTGATTGATAAAGCCAATGTGCAGTACGCCGGCGATAAGGTTGGCTTTAGTACCCAAAAACTATCCACCCGCAATTTAACTGTTACCGATGACGACAATCGGCCAACAACGGGTAGTGTTGTACCGCTAATGGTGGAAATTAAACACCAGTAATAGTATTTGCAGCGCCGGCAAAAAAAATTAAATGATCGGCGGTAATAGCTTTGCCCCAATTCGGATCTGCATTCAAACTCCGGGTTAGCATTTATCAATATCAAGCATGTAAGGGAATGAAAAAAATATTTTTGTTGATAGTTTGTTTTGTATGGCTTAAGGGCTTTTCACAGGGCCCTGTGCTTACTTTGCCTGCCGGGCACAATACCCACATAGCCTCAACTATCGTATCGCCGGATAATAAATACCTTATTTCTTCGTCCGAGGATAAGACCACTAAAATTTGGGAGATGGCCTCCGGCAAACTGCTTTATAATTTCCCGGATAAAACAGCAGCCGGCGGGGTTTATATGTTCGACCAGTTTATTTTTAAAAGCAACGGCACCGAATTGATAGCATTGGGCAAGGATGTATTAATGATCTTTGATTTCGACAGGTTCAAAATAACCAAACAGGTTGCATTGAAAGGTTTTGTATCCGCAACACTTACGGCTAACGACCGGACACTGTACATGACAACCCGCCCGGAAATGTACAAGGCGACTATTCTTAGTATGGACCTACAGGATTTTTCGGTGAAAAAGCTGTACACACAGTCGTCTGCTGATGATTATAATTTTGCAATTTACCGGATATCATTAAATAAACAAGAGAATAAGCTCCTCTGTTTTAACGGGCGTAAAGAATCGGTGCTGATTGATACCGCCGGTAAAGAATTAGAGAAATTTAACACTGATGTAAACATGTTGTGTTTCCTTCCCAATGGTGAAATGATGGGCATAAAGGAATTGGAAACAAATAGTCATAATTACAACATACGCCTGATTAATGCGGATACAAAACAAGTAAACTGGGAAACGAACTTCACGTTTCAGGGCTTTTTTACTTATTCTTTTAGCTTTCAAACAATACAGTTTGATAAAAAATCGGGGCTGGGTTTGTTAGCATCCGGCGAAGATTTCGCAGTGTTTGACTATGTAAATCACACGGCGCCAAATTTATATCCCGTGCCGGTTGGTAAAGTCTACAGCATGTGTTTTACGCCGAAGCCTGGAGTATATGTTATTGGAACACAATCATTTGCCGAAGGTGGGGTTAAGCTGTATACTTTTAATACAAGCAATAATTTAGCCGGTGTCAATTTTGGCGATGAGCTGGTGTTTGCCGGATCATTAAAAACAAGCACATTGGCCAGTACCATATTAATTGGCGGCTATTATAAAACATTTAAGCAGCTGAGTATAACCCGCAACGGCTTTAGGGTTCATAACTTGTCGGTTAATAAGCGCGGTCCCTTCCTGACCACGCCTGATCTTATCGGTGTTTCCCCCGATGGAAAAACCGGGGTAAATGCAACTGTAAACGCCGTCAATCTTTACAACACTGAAGCTCCTGGCGAAAAATACGACGAAATTGACACCCCGCAGACATCCAGCCCCCAGGAAGTTGTTTTTTCGGACGACGGAACATTGCTGGCCACGATTGGCGGCGCAGAGGTTAGGATAATTGATGTAAAAAGCAAAAAAGTGCTTATAAAAATTCCGACCGGGGATGATTATTTGTTTCAAGGAAAAACTGGTACCGGTGCATTTTCGCCGGATAACAAAACGTTTATCGCTTTCAGTATCAGAAAGGGTGAGCCAGCTGGTTATATGTCCTGTTTTAATATTACAACAGGTGCAAAGCTTTGGGAGCGACCGGGGGCTGATTACTCCTTCAAATTCAGCAGAGATAACGCGATGGTTTTTTGTATTGACCATCAACTGAATATGGCTTTGTGGCTAAATGTAAGTAACGGTACGCCTGTTAGACAAAAAGCCTTTGGCGACGACAGGCAGATAAGCAACGCGATGGTTACCAGCGACTTGAAATATGCCTTGCTAAACGTTGGCAGCACAATTGAAATTTGGGAGCTGACCACTTTTACTAAAACCGGCAAACTGACCGGTCACCTCAATAATGTGAGCTATAGCGCGCTCATGAGTAACGAAAAATACCTGGTATCTTATTCGGCTGATAATACCATAAGGATATGGGATTGGAAAAAACAACAAGAGCTGCTGAAACTGATATTGTTTGATGATAATGAAGAATGGGCGGCTTTTACCCCCGATGGCAGGTTTGATGCTACACCGGATATGCTGAAGAAAATGTATTACACCCGGGGTAAGGAAATTATACCGCTCGAAGGACTTTACGAGCAGTTTTTTACTCCCTTATTAGTAAACCGCGTACTAAACGGCGAGCAGTTTAAACCCTTGCCTGTTGATATTAATAACATTAAAGTAGTGCCGAATGTAAAAATAACCTACGAAGCCGGGCAGCGTAACCTGATTGTTAGTAATGACATCCCCACTTTTAAAAACACCACAGGCACCGCCGAAATAACGGTTACCGCAAACGCTCCGGCCGATGCTATCGACGAGATCAGGGTATTTCACAATGGTAAAATCATTACACTCACCCCACGTAACCTTATCGTAACGGGCGACACTAAAGCCAGCACCGTTACAAAAAGATACACCATTAACCTTTTACCGGGGCAAAATAACATTCGCGCAATAGCCTTAAACACCCAACGGACAGAAAGCGCGCCCGATGAGATAATGGTAATGTTTAATTCGGTCGCAGCGGCCAATGGCCCCGTTGTCAACAATACAAAACAGGGCGGTTTTATTGCAGCTATTGATAAAAACGCTACGCTGCATTTGGTTGTGGTGGGTATTAATAAGTATAAGAACCCTAAAATGGCCCTCAACTATGCCCTGGCCGATGCAACAGGCTTTAAAGACGAAGCCGAGCGGGATGCTCATACCATACTGACCAACGTTAAAACTTATTTTGTTACCGACGATAAGGCTGACCAGGCCGGTATTATTGCCGCACTTGCCCAGGTGCAAACGAATGCCAAACCGCAGGACGTATTTATATTTTACTATGCAGGCCACGGAGTCATCAGCGATAAGGACCAGGAATTTTACCTTGTGCCAAATGATGTAACCGACCTGCACAATGTTGACGCGGCTTTGGCCCAACATGGCATCTCGTCAAAAATGCTGCAGCAATATGCAATTAACATAGCGGCGCAAAAACAGGTATTTATATTAGATGCTTGCCAAAGTGCGGGCGCCTTTGCTGCATTAATGACCAACGATGCCAACCGGCAAAAAAGTTTAGCCGTGGTGGCCCGCAGCACAGGTACGCACTGGATAGCCGCCAGCGGGAGCCAGCAGTTTGCCAACGAGTTTTCGCAGCTGGGGCATGGGGCCTTTACTTACGTGCTGTTAAAAGCCATGAAAGGCGAAGCGGCCAGCAATAATATGGTCACCGTAAACGGGTTAAAAGATTATCTGCAGTTACAGGTTCCCAATTTAATGAAGAAATATAACGGCACGCCGCAATACCCGTCGAGCTACGGCTTTGGTAATGATTTCCCCGTGGAGTTGGTGCAATAATGAAACAGGTAAGTACTATATTGAATATGGGTAATTAATTCCCTCATATTTAACGTATGAAATGTTTGCTGCTGATGATTTTCTGTCTGTTTCCGCTTAGCCAAAAGGTTTTATCCCAGCGAAAAATTATCGATTTCAGAACGCTTAATAATTTCTGCGTAAATCGTTCTTTTACAACAACTTACAAGGACTGAAAATCCTTGTGTCGCTGGTTCGATTCCAGCTGATACCACAGAATTGAAAAAGGCCTTTTTTTATTGAAAATGGCCTTTTTTTGTGCCAGTAAAACCTGATTTTCCGCCCGGGATAAGCTTCATTTGACGCGGTTTTTTAATAAGATCGCTTTAAATCCACTAAAAAAATAAGCTATTTTTACCCCGTTAAAACCTAATTTTTTTGTGTTAAAGCCCCTCATCGCCCTCGCGTCGTTTTGTTTTTTTTGCTTGATATCATTGGTGCAGCCTGCAGATAACGCGGCTGTTTTGGCGCGCAGACAGGTGCCGATAGTATGTTATCACCAGATACGTAACTGGCGGGCAAGTGATAAGCAGGTGGATAAAGATTATATCATTCCACCCGAAACCTTTAAGGCGCACCTGAAAATGCTGGCCGATAGCGGCTACCACCCCATTTTGCCCGATGAATTGTATGATTACCTCACCAAAGGAACGCCCTTGCCCGCTAAACCGATCATGCTGACTTTTGACGATACTGATGGCGACCAGTTTGAAGTGGCCCGTCCCGAATTGATGAAATATGGCTTTAAAGGCGTGTTTTTTATCACGACCATAGATATTGCCAAAAACCGGCATTATATGGACCGGAAACAAATAAAACAGCTGTTTGACGAAGGCAATGTTATTGCCTGCCACACGCAGGACCATACCAACTTTAAAAAATATAAAGGAAAGGATTGGGAGACACAAATAGATAAACCCACCAAAAAGCTGGAAGCCATTACCGGCAAACCTATAAAGTATTTTGCGTTCCCGTTTGGGGCATGGAATTCGCAGGGGCTGCCCGAACTGCATAAACGGGGGTTTAAAGCCGCTTTCCAGCTATCCGAGCCGCGCGACAAGGACGACCCTTTGATGACCATCAGGCGTATTTTAGGCTGCGGTTATTGGACTGCCAAAACCCTTGATTACAATATCAAGCATGATTTTGGACGCCCGGCAAGGAAAGAGGGCACACCGGCCCGGGCCAAATAACTGCAAAAATAGCTGATCGGAAGCAGGCAGCGAATTCGGCGAGCCACTCGGCACATTTTTTTACACAGGAATATTATGTAGATTTAAACGGCCAACTTTTACCTGATTGCAGTTGGCCCAGCCTGATCTTTATAAAAACCTGTTATTTTATTAACCAAAACAATTCAAAAATGGCCTGGACTCAAACTTCCGACACCTGCATTTCGGTATACGGCTCACTTATTCAATTAAAACAAATTGATGAAAATACGGCGTTTGACGATGCCGGCCCTATGCAAATGCAAAATCTGCAATATTTTAATACGTCGGCATCAAGTGATATTAATAACGCGTCTGCCCTGGCACTGGCAAAAGTGCTGGACAGTATATTGTCCAATTCATTTGGCGGCGCTTATAAAAGCGGCTTCGACAGCAATAAGGCGGTAAGTACCATGCTGCCCGTGCTGCAGGATGGAACCAAAACTGTTGAAAATCTTTCAGACACGATTGACACCATTTATTCCTTCTCATGAAAAACTTTTTGAAAAAGGGATGCATCATGCTGTGCCTGATGTTCCCCGCAATAGTTTTCGCGCAATTGCCAACGTTTGAACAGGTGAAGCAGGCCGCGCTTGATTCGCTGACCAGCCCCCACTTTTTAAACGATGCCATGGCCAAGTTTATGGCTGCATTGGACAAAAAAGACACTTCGGCCTATAACTTCATCCGTAACCTTAACCTGGATTTTAAAACTTTCCAGGCCGATAATCAGCCGCCGGGTTTGGGATTTAGCTACCAGTACGACAACAGCTGGACCAAAAACAGTATAGCGAAGACGCATGACATCAGCCAGTCCTTCAATTTAAACCTGGAAGGAAACGTTGCTTTTAAAAAGGTTTACAACCCCACCAATTTCCTCGAATCGAAATTTGTTTATAACGGCACATTTTTTTGGGGCGGCCTCGCTAAAAAGAATACGCCCGAAGAAGCCAAACAGCTTCGGGACCTTTTTCGCAGTTATGCGACTGCGGTAAGCAACCATGACGAAACCGCGAAGCGTGCTTTGAAAGCCGAGGCCGACCGGCTTACGCAGCTGACTAATCAGTTTTACCTCGGCATAAATGGTTCGGCCTCATTTGAAAGCAACCAGGATTTTTCAAAAACGCAGTTTGTCCCCGGCTTACTGGTCAACGCCGGAGCCAGCAGCTTTACAGATAACAGCTCATTAAGCTGGTTTAATTTCCCCGACTATCCCTTCGCGCTGATACGGCTGATCACGCAAACGGATTCGCATTTTTCGGTATCCGGGGTGGCCATCCCGGCCGTGCTTTTCGGGCTGGATTACGTGGTGCCCACCAGCGACAGCCTGCGCCAGGCCGTAACCGGCGCGCTCGATCCGTTTACCCGTATCCGGTTTGAAGCGTCGTTTAAAACCGAGGCCGCAAAAGTGGCGGGCCAGGTTTTCTGGTTCAGCGCTGATTACCGCTGGTACCATCAATTGGGCGCTTCGGCAGCGATCATCAATGCACATATTAATAATTTCAGTTTTTTTACCTGTAACCTGGCGGCCAGTAATGGCTTCTTTGTGAGCTATTCCACAGGCCGGCTGCCCTTCGACCAAAAAAGCGCCAACGTTTATGGGCTCGGGTTTAAATACAACCTGGGCAACTGGAAAAAAAACCAATAAACTTTGTTTGACGTCCAGGCCGGTCAAGTTTTAACCATCAAAAAAAGCCTTCCAGGTGGCTGGAAGGCTTTTTTTAACTTGTAAATGGTTATTTGTTGGTTACACGGCTTTGCAGGCTATACGCCATTTGCAGCCGGAGACTTGTTAACGGAATCTGGCCAAACGCAAAGGACCTTAAGTCGGCATCGGCTACACCGTTTGATTGGGAGCCAAGGTTAAACAAGGCGACTTCCTGGTTATGTGTAAGTACCATCATCTGTGCGTACGCCTGGTCGAAAGCCGCACCGCTTTGAGCAGACAATGAATTTAAATTGGTTTGATCAGTTGCCTGTAAGGTGGTTGATACCGTTAGTCCTTTAGATGCGGCAAGTGTTTTCAGCGCCGCATAGGCGGCGGTGTTGTCGGTTACCATCACCGTTCCATACGATTTTACGCTGTCGTCTGTGCCACGGGTCTTTGCCAAATTACCGGCCTGTATTTGAAAATTAAAATAACTGGCCGAGCGTGCTGCAAAATCCTGGTTGGTCATACTGTATACAACCGGATGATCTTTGCTGCACGATGAAATGAATACCGCGCTTCCCAAAAGCGCCAGTAAAATAAAAATTCTGTTTTTCATGGTATAAAATTTTATTGGTCTTCTGCGGGCAGGAAACCTTGTCCTAATCTTTATTACGTAAATTCAACTGCTTTTGTAACAGCTCCGGCTTATTTTTGTTCGTATTAATTAATAAATTAAGTTATTCATTAATTAATCAAAACATAGAGGATCGTGTGGGACATCACTGATGAAGACAAGAGGGCCTGGTAAAATATAGCTGATCATTTGCCATAAACTTGCCGGCGACAACTGCCATTGTTCAGGTGACGTTTATTGAGTGGTCAGTCACCGGGTGATACTTCATCGAAGTAAAAAACCCCCGGCGAAAGCCGGGGGCGGCAGACACAGGGTCTGATCTCACGCACATCAAACAAACATTTCTTTAAAAAAATTACGCCGGCGGGCATCGCACCCGGCCGACGCACCCCTAACCCTATTTAGCGATCAAACTGTACAATCTTTTCCAGTCGATCAGCTTCATAGCGACGTTGATATCAGCAGCATCGCCGTGAATTGTAATGATTATATTTTGAGTGGTATAACGGTTGATTTTTGAACGGTCAAAGCCAGTTGAATAGTCTGTTTCCATCAAGCCGTCAGTTCTTTGCACCGGCGTTTTTTTAATCACCGGTTTTCCCAGAATGATGAGCGCATTGTCGTAATAGTCGCCGGTCATATCTACTTTGCCTGATTGCATAATCGGGCAGGCATCCGAATGCAGGCCCATAACCGCCAGTGTTGCGGGCACCGGAAGCGTAATTTGCGCAGGCTGCATTTTTGCACAATAGCTTAGCTTATTGATGGCGCCTGGCAACACGTTTGTAACGATACTGATCTTGAGCCAGGTGGCTGCCGTTGATTTTAACGCCACGGCAATTTGATCCGTGCTGTTGTAATCTGTTATCCCTTTATATGCATTTAGCAACAGGTTTTTGCTCTGCTTGTCGGGCATACGAAATTCAATTTCATATTTAACCGAGTAAGGCTCGCTTTTCGCCAGTGATACGGGGCAATAACCAAGGTGTTCGTCCGCACTTTTTGGGTCGGCACACCACAGTCTTACGGCGTCAAAGCCATCATCATCCTCACCACTTGTCCAATTATAAAAGCTGTGCGGGACAACCGCCGTTAACATCGAATGGACCCTGTTTAAAAAGGCGGCTTCCGCAGGCCGCAATTTTCTGTACGCCGCCATTGACTGCGCATTTAGGCTTATCGAAACCTGGAGGGCGATCAAGAGCAAAAGCGGCCTGTTCATTTTACCAATCAAAGTTTATTTTAAATAGAATGAAGAGTCAGGAACCAGGAATCAAGACAAAAAAGTTAATGCCAACCGGTTATCGCCAAACAAACATTTAACCTGCCTATTTTTATTTCTTTTCAATAAAATCAACCTTTCAATTGCATTTTCTTGACTCTTGTTTCCTGACCCCTGGTTCTCTGTTCTCATCATGTAAATTACTTAGCGATCAGCGCATATAGCTTTTGCCACTCGATGAGCTTTACAGCGGTCCTGATGTCTTCGGCGTCACCTTTAAAATCTACTTCTATATTCTGCACCACGGGGCTGCCTATTTTGCTTTTATCAAACCCGATCCCGTATACCGTATGGGTACGTCCATCGTTGCGGTTGTCATTGGTTTTAGTGGTGACCGGTTTGCCCAGAAAAACTACCGCATCGTCGTAATAGCCATCGCCCGGCGACATATCCGGCCGCGAACCCGACATCAGCGGACATTGATCCGAACGAATGCCGATCAGCGCCAGGGTTGCCGGAACAGGCAGTGTTATCGTCTCGGGTGGAGTTTGGGGGCAATACACCAGCGTAAAAACCCCGCTGCCGGGCGTATAAACATTGGCATTGATGTGTATGGATAGCTTGGTTTTGGCGACGCTTTTTAGCATACCGGCAATTTGTGCCGTGTTGGTATAATCTTTAACCGTACGCATCGCACTGCCTTTAAGGGCATCGCTTTGGCTGCCCGGCATCGAAAAGTCAATGCTGTAACTTAATTGATAGGGTACCCTTGTCCCCAGCGAAACATCGGTTTTACCCGTGCAATCGTTGTCGGCATAAACAATGGGGCAAAAATATTTAAACACGTCGAACTCCTTTGCGTCGCCCACTGCCTTCCAATCCTTGTATTCATGCGGCACTGCATTGTACAAAACCTGGTGAAGATTATTGTAGAAATCTATTTCATCCTTGCGCAGCTTGCGGGTTTGGCCCCAAGAGCAATAGCAAAGGCAGATTAGCGCAAGTATATATACGAGTGATCTTTTCATTTACATTTCTTCTAAATCATCTTATTCTTTTACAAACTCCACACGGCGGTTATTGGCCCTGCCTTCCAGGGTGGAGTTATCCGCCATTGGCCGGGTGTCACCAAAACCCTGGGTGGTGAGCCTTGAGCCGTCAACGCCCATGCTTACCAGCTGCGCTTTTACAGCGGCGGCGCGCGCCTGCGACAGGAACACATTGTGTGCGGCGGAACCGGTATTATCGGTATGTCCGTCGATCTCAAATTTGATTTCCGGGTTGTCCCGCATTACGCCGGCAACCATATTCAGGGTGCCCATACTTTCGGGTTTTATCGTTGCCTTATCTAAGCCAAAGTTGATACCGTGGGTGATGATCTTGGCGTCGGTAAATTTGCGGCCCAGCATGTTCATTTTACCGCCATTTGCGACCCGGAAATTAGCCATCATGATGGGTTTCCCCTGGTCGCCTATGCCTTCAATGTCAAAAGCATGCGGTGCAAAACCGATGTTCGGCACTACCAGGATACGGTACTGGTCTACATAAACTTTTATCTGCCCCTTTTTGTATGCGATGGCGATGTGGTGCCATTTGTTTAAGTACTGCTCACCATTGATATCCGCCGGATAACTGCCGGATAGCTCAACGCCTGTGTGATTGCCGAATTGGATATCGCCCGATTCCACCGTCACCACCCCAAGATCGCTTGACGCTGCAATCGCGTTGTTGTTACTGGCATAAAAGTAAACGCGCGGCAGATAACCGCCGGTACAGTAGTTATCAAACTCTATGGTGAATGGATCGGACAAATAAGATAGCGGCTTGATCAGCGGGCTTACGTGGGCGTAATTACCATCAGTAAGCGAAAACACTTTAGTGCCGTTCATATTATTTAACACGGCCTGGCCCTTGCCCGGGTTCCAGTGCGAAGGAAATTCACCTTCGGCATCATCGGTAAAATGATCCTCAAAAACGATGCTGTCCCCCGGCACAAAATCATAGTTGTTATAAGCACGAAAACCTGTGCCGCCTGTGGACTGTATTTGCTGTCCCGGTTGCTGTTGTGAGGGTTGTTGTGCGGGCGCTGCTTTTTTCTTTTTAAACAGGCCTTTTATGGCGCCTTCTGCTTTTCCAACGCCATTATCCACGCCGCTTTCAATGTTGGAGTTGGTGCGGTTAGTGGCATCTTCCTTCGCCACATCTTTAGGGTCCACAACTTGCGCGTAACCCATACCGGCAATAAGGCTTAAAACCAATATACCGGCAAAAATTTTTATAGGTTTCATCATTATGGTTGTTTTAAATTTTGGTGATCGAAAAAAGCGTTTGCGGCAGAACCTCAGCGGGGCGCCGGCAGCTTTGCAAAACAAATTTGACTAAAGGAAAGGCGTACTTTTTGGCGTTTTAGTAAGTGGCGGGTTTCAACGGGTAAGTGGCGTCGGTAAGGAGAAAGGTAAAAGCAGAAAGCTAAAAGTGTCTTTTGTTATTAAATTGGAATGACATACGGAAGGGGGTACCTATTCTGGATAACTTACATCGATGCCAGTAAATCTAAAAATGCACCTTTACGGCGGCGGCTCACTTCTATTTCTTTTTCGTTGATCATGATCACACTGCCGCCATCGCCTTTGATGTATTTTTTGATGTGGTTGAGATTGATGAGGAAGGAATGATGCACACGGAAAAATAAATGGGGTGTCAGCAGGTCTTCAAATTCTTTCAGGCTTTTGGTCGAGGTAATGGTGCTGTTAAGCAGGTATACTTCGGTGTACACGTTATCGGCTTTGCAATAAATGATATCGCTGATGTTTACAAACTCAATTGTGTTTACGGATGAAATAGCAATTTTACCCAGTTTGCCCCTCGGCGCCTGTATCTGCTGAAGCAATTGGGGCACTTGCTGTACCGACCGCGCGGCTCCGGTGTCCAGGCGTTCAACCGCCCTGCGTAAATCATTCAGGTCGACCGGTTTCAGCAGGAAATCAAGCGCCGACAGTTTTATCGCATTCAACGCATAGTGGTTATGGGCCGAAACAAAAATGATCTTAAAATCAATCGGACCCAATTCCCTCAGCATGTCAAAGGCATTTTTACCGGGCATTTCCACATCTAAAAAAACCACGTCAGGCTTATAGGTATCTATACGCATAATGCCTTCATCCGCCCCCGAAGCGGTGGCCACCACTTTTATATGGCCGAAATGCTCGTTGATCAGCTGCAGCAGGATGTTGCGCCCTTTAGGCTCATCGTCAATAATTATTGCTTTCATTATGCTATAGGTCTAAAGGTATCACAATAGTCACTCTGGTGCCGACCGATTGTCCTTCATCGTTTTTTAAATCGTCAATGGTTATGCTGGCCCCGGTTTCAAGCAATTGCAGTCTTTCCTCCGTAATCTTCATCCCCATCGAATGTTTTTTTAACTGGTTGCTGGTTTTAAGCAATGCGGCGTTGTCGCGGCCGATACCATTGTCCTGCACGATGCAGATCAGGTTGCTGCCCTGCTGGCCGAATTTGATAGACAATTCCTTTTTCCCTTTTTTATGAATAAGGCCGTGCCATAGCGTATTCTCCACAAAAGGCTGTACCATCATTGCCGGGATGTGGACGAATGAAGTATCGATCCCCGCGTCGACGGTCATTTTATATTCAAAGCTGTCGTCGAAGCGCAGTTTTTCTAGCGAAAGGTACAAGCTGAGCGTTTCTATTTCGTCTTCAAGCGTGATAAATTGCTTTTCGGAGTTTTCAAGGATCATCCGCACCAGCTTCGAGAAGTTAGACAGGTAATTGTGGGCCGTTGTTGTGTTTTTGGTAACGATACATTCCTGTATCGAGTTAAGCGCATTGAAAATAAAATGAGGGTTCATCTGGGCCCGCAGCGCTTTCATTTCCAGGTTGGAGAGCTGCAGCTGCATGGCCGCTTTTCGCCGTTCGCGGCGGCGCACAACTTCAACGATCAGCGCAATACCCGCCATCAGCATTACGATCATCAAAGCAATAAACCACCAGGTTTGCCAAAAGGAGGGCCGGATGGTAAATATTACCGATTTTTCGACCATTGACAGTCCGTCGGCGCTTACTGCCTTATACCTGAACTTGTATTTGCCGGGTGACAGTCCATTATACTCAACGCTGCCTTTATTGCCGGAGTAATTCCAGTCTTTATCTATGCCATCCAACTTGTTGTAGTACCGGTTTTGCAACGGGTTACTGTAGTTAATAAACGCCCATTTAAAGGTCAGCTTTTCATTACCGGCGGGCACCACTATTTTTCTATAAGTACCGGCGACCAAATTGGTATCTGCCGTGGCCACCGCCGTGAGCAACAATTTTTTTTGCGCCGGAACACGCAGCAATTCAGCGGGCTTAAAACTTGTTACATAGTTCTCGCCGGCGTAAATCATATTGCCGTTTGGTAACATCCCGATGGTTCCGTTAAGGTCATTGTTTAACAAACCGTCCTCTTCGGTATACTGATTAAACGAGTGATTAATGGTATTAAATACCACAAGCCCGGTCCGTGTGGCCAGCCAAAGGTTGCCCGACCCGTCGGTGGTATAGCAATACACGTATTTGTTCATACCGTCAGGAAGGGGGAAGGCAGTAGTTTTCTCCGAGTACGGATCAATCGCGACAATTTTCATATTCGACAGTATCCACAACCTGTCCCTGATGCTGATGATGTTCACCGTACGGCCGTAATTGGCAATATCGGGGGTGATAAAACGTTGCGCCTTACCGGTGGCCGTTGAATATTTGATCACGCCATAGTCCATGTCGCTGATCCAGGTATTGCCGTTTTTATCCGTAACCGCTTCCTGCAGGTTTAGGTTTTTGACGCTTTTCCCTTCAGGCATGTTTGTAAAAACCGGAACAAATGATCCTGTCCGGTCGTTCATCTCCCATAACCCTCTTCGCCAGGGGAAGCACCAGGTTTTGCCGTTCAAAAACAGCACATTGTTTATGAATGTTGCCGGCCGTTTTGAGCTGTCGGTCAAACTGTTGAAAACTACGCTTAGCCGCCCCGTTGCAACATCCAACTTTAAAACCCCCGAACTGGTTGACAGCCAATATTCCCGGTCATTACGCCGGCTAATACTCATTATGGCCAGGCCGTTGTTGCCGTAAGGGCCGCCGAGCTCCTTTATTGCGGGCGTGTAGTCTTTAATCAGCCCGAAGTTATAGTCGAACGCTTTGAGTAAAAAGTTTTTGTCGCCGGTTAACCAAAATCGGTCTTTTTCCGGCAGTATGGCTGCATTTTGACCGGTAAGCACATCTTGACCAATAATAAAATGATGCTTGAACAGTTGCCGTGCGGGGTCGATAATATATACTCCCTTCACTGTCGACACCCACAAAAGGTTTTCACGTGACACATATACGCAAACCGGGTCAAGCGGTGCGGCTTCCGCGACCGGCCTGAGCGAATGCCTGTAAAAATGACGCTCATCTGCTTTAAACTCTGTTAAATATCCGTTTAACCACAAGCTATACCGACCACTATTGTTTTGCTCCGTAATGTTGGTAACATGGCCCGGCATACCCGGATCGTTCACAAAATTGGTGACGGAGCGGCTGTCCGGGTCAATTTGCTTAATCCCTTTTCCCCAACAGCCAAGCCACAGGCGGTGCGCGTGGTCCTCAAACACAGCGCTCACCATCGAGTCGTATTCGGCATCGTTTTTGGGTCCGTCGTATTGTTCAAAAGTACGTTTTACGCGGTTGAACAGCCATACGCCATTAACTGTAGCTACCCAAATCCTCTTTTTGCTGTCGATGAATATGTAATTGCAATTGTTGTTGAAATAATAGCTCAGGGTTGAGGGGCTGGTGACCGCATTGGTGAAATGCGTAAACTTCTGCGTACGGGAATCTAACAGTAAAATACCTTCGCCCGTGGCCATCCACACGTTTGCACCCTCGCAGGCGATTGACCGTACATCGTTGTTGCCATTATAATGCCATGTACGGATACGCTGGGTAGCCAGGTTAATTGACGACAAGCCCCAGGCGGTCCCTATCCACAAATTCCGGCTTGAGTCGGCAGCGAGGCATTTTACCTCGTTGCTCACCAGTTGATTGGCTGAGGCCTTTGAGCCGCTTTTCCAGGTACGTATTTCCGAGCCGTCGAAACTGTTAAGGCCGTATTGAGTGCCCATCCACATCACACCCCGGTAATCCTGGTAAAAGCAAGTGACTATATTATCAGCCAGGCCGTCCTTTTCGCCGATGTGGTAAAAAAGCTCATTTTCGACCACGGTTTGGGCATTAACACTTATTGCCGAAAGCAAAAAAGCCACAAAGAGGAATATGGAATACCTTGCCCGCAAATAGTCAGAAAATAAATAAATAATACCGGGGTATTGATATGATTTGCAGGCACTAATATAAATTTATTATTTGTGTATAGCGGAAATTCAAAAATATACGCACTGATAAAATGCCGGGTACCGGCTATTTTTTGTGCAATATTTAACTGCGACTGAAAAAATTATACTGTTAAAATAAATTATATTGATTAAGCTTTATATTTAGGCAATTTTATAATAAAGAAGAACCCTTAAGACCAGTTTATGAAACAAAAGTACCTGCTCGGCTTTATCCTACCCCTGCTTTTATTAACGGCCTGCAAAAAGGACCAACCGAAACCCATCCATCTGCAGGGTATCACACTGAGCAAGGATACGGTAAACCTGGTCATCGGGGCGCAGGCATCCATCACGGTAACCTTGAATCCGTCTAATGCGGTTGACACTGCGCTGGTGTTCAGTTCCTCGGATTCAACTATCGCAAAAGTGAAAAAGCCCGGCCTCATCACCGGGCTGAAAGTGGGCAAAGCCGTTATCACGGTAAAAAACAGCGCCAACACCGTAAGCAAAACCTGCGTGGTTAACGTATTGCCGGTTGGTGTTACTTCTGTGACGTTGAATAAAACCACGCTCAACATCCTGATCAACAATACCGATTCGGTTAAAGCTACAGTGCTGCCGGTTAATGCCACCTATAGCAATATCACGTGGACATCATCCGATAACACAACCGCTTCAGTAAACTCAAAAGGCATCATCACCGCCATTAAGCTTGGCACGGTAACTATAACCGCCACCAGTCAGGACGGCAAATTCAGCGCTGCCTGCAAGGTGACTGTGCGGGACATGGTCTTCTTTATCGACGCAATTGCCAATTATGATCTGCAAACCGTGGGTACCACCAACACCGAGGCAATATGGTTTTTCCTGAAAAATAATTCCGCATATCCCGTTGTGGTAACCCAGTGGGATGTTTACGACGCAAAAGGTTTTTCAATTGGCGAAGTCACCGGCACGGCGACCGTTCAGCCTGGCATACAATACACCAGCCTGACGCAATATTTCAAGATAGGCTATTATGATCCCGGCCAGGTGGGTTTAGATGACTGGCCGGTGGTGGTTTTGTTTAATTGCAAGGGAAAGAATTACAAATTAACGCTGAATTTTGAGGGCCAAACGGTTACTGATCTTTAACTCAGGGCAAACGCCTTTAAACTTTGCCGGATAAATTTCGCACCGTCTGCTTACGTTTTCATCGTGTTTAACCGGATTCGGTAAGGGTTTGGCGCATGTGTAAAGGAGGGCGGCCATCGTTTTATCAGCACGCTGTAAGTGTTCAAAAAATGTCCGAAAATTGGACATATTTTTCTATTTTTTAATTTTAAAATGCCTAAAATCAACCGTTTTGTGGGTTGTTTAGCGGCTGATCGAGTGCAAAACGTGAAGACTTTAATGCCGGGAAAAGGCTGGCAATTTAGGGAGATTACGGTTGATTTAAAAAACGCTATTTGAGGAATTGCTTTGCCGGCCATCTGCATCGATCATAAACTTTGCGAGCGCATGGCTTATGGGCGCACCGCTGTTATGCTGGAAATAGGAATAGCCAGGCGAAGCATTTACTTCAAAACAATACCAATCATCACCGGCGGTCCGCATCAGGTCGATGCCCGAAAAATGAAGGCCAAGTATGTTATTTAGGGCCAGGCATTTTTGGGCGATGCCGGCGGGCAGCTCTTCGCTTATCATAATGGTTTTGCCATAGCGGTAATCCAATTGGTCTGACGTGATCCGCACTGCAAACAACTGCTCGCCGATCACGTGTACCCGGTAATTGATACCATCGACCACTTTTTGAAAAAGCGTAGGGCACCACTGCACATCTTCAATAAATTCCAGGTGGTCGTTTGATACCTCATGCACAATGCTGCGCACGCCGCTGACAGATTTATATACCGCGCGGCCGGCTTTCTTTAAAAACGCTGTTACCTGTTTTGCATCATTTGAAATGTAGGTCTCCGGCGCCTTAAAACCCGCTTGTTTAATTAACGAAAGCTGGTAAGGTTTGGAATTATTGGTGGCCGATGGGTCGGCTTTGTTGATGACAAGTGCATCCGAGGCATTTAACCAGCCAAGCAGCTGCGTTTCAAAGCCGGAAGCTTTTATCGCCATGGGGTCATCCATGGCTTTACCATCCATTTCAGTATAATCCATAAAGTTATACGGGCGCATGTAGGCCACGTTGATCAGGTCCAGGTCCAGTTTAACACCGTCTATATTTATTTTACATTTCGGTCCGGTTTCCGAACTGAAGGTATATTCAACTTCGGACCTGAAAATTTGCCGGTGATCTAAAAAAAAGAAGTTCGCGCCTGCCCGCTCCAGTTCTTCCCGAACTAAGTTCATCGGTGCATCCGCCTTTAACCCCCAAAGTAATATCATCAGGTAAAATGTTTATAAAAAATAATTTACAATAGCTTCGCGATTGACAACCGGTAGAATATCAAGTTTAAATACCATATCGGCCAGGTAATAATCGCCGGGATTTTCCGAAATAAAATGGCAGGTAAAAAAGGGAACATCGAAAATACGCTGCAATCTTTCTGTGTAAGTACGCAACAAATCGGGCTGCCCGCCAATTACGTCCCCCCCAATAATGCTGCAAGTATGAAAGGTCAGTTTCATTTTTTTTTCCGCTTCAGCATTCGCATTTTTTGAATTGATCATACTCACCGGCCAGATGGGGACATGGGCGACGCTCGCTTTTTTTATCCATTCTATCCGGTGCAGGTTAGGTCCCGAAAAAGACCGTACCGTTGGAGGGTTGATCTTTTTACAGTTAAGCTGCGATAAAAAGTAAGTAAAAAATGCGTTCATTTCGGAGCATACATACTTCTGGTCGGCAGGTTCGATATAATAAAACTCGTTCGGCATGAAGGACGAGATAGTGGTAACCACCCCTGTTATCCCGCTGACGGAAAGCTCTGTCCCGTTAATTTGGATACCTGAGGACGTAAAATCGTTCACATCCAAACCGCCGCGAAACGCCTGATGAAATGAAGAGGCGGTAATTAATGAAGCGGCGCCTGGCGGAAATAGTTCCACCAGGCTGGTTGCCGCTTCATTTGCAATATTACTGATGACCAGTATCAAGGCTATAAATTATTCCTCGTTGCGTGCAGTTGACCTGCCTACATCGGGACGGTCCTGTTCCCTGATAAATGATCTCCCTTTCAGGATTTCCACATCGGTGGCAATCCGGTTTATCGCCTGGTTGATCTTGTTGAACTCACTTTCAACAATTCCCGGGTCGAAAATAAACTGGTCGCCCACAACTTTCAGATGGTCAACAATGTACTCTTTGTGTTTGTCGAACACGCCGGTTTTGTCTGGCGAATTTTTTGGCGGGCTGTTGTAAAAGGCCAGTGCATAAGCAGTTTGACCTTTATTTAGGGCCAAAGTATTTCCTGAGTTTGATGCAGCAGTGCCGGCCAGCACATGCCATTTTTCAAACAATACATATTGCGGGTTAATACTGGCAGGCTGCAAACTGTTGAATGCGTTGGTTGCAGTAATGCTGGCGCCCTGGTTAATGGTATCCACATAGCCGTAAACATTCGCCGTATTATACCGGGTATTGTTGCTGTCCGGGCTTACCGATACAAAGAAGTTGTTGAACAGCGTCCCGGCGCTTTCGTCAAAAGCGTCGATAACTGCTCCCGGGTCGCCGCCGGGGCCGGGGCCACCCTCCGGAATGTATACAACCAGCACCTGGAGCACCGCACTGGGGTCATTGCTTACATGGCCATGCGGCGGTAATGCTATGTTGAACGAAGTTGCCCCGCCAGTGGTTAAACCGGACACATTGATAAAGGAAAAATCATATTTGGCCCCGCCCTGTGTTATTTGCGCGTCAGGATACTGATTCTGCGGCAGGTGAAAGCTACTCCCGGGCTGCAGGAAGTTTGTCCCCGGGTCGTTTTTCGGCGAGTTGAGCGGCAAAAATCCTCCGACTGAACTTGGGTTCCTGGATTGACGTGTATAGCCGCCCGTTTCGACGCCAAAATACACGCATTGGTACTTAAATAATGCCATTTTAATTGTTTTAAATAGGTTTGCCTACTCTGTACGCTTTTCGGCGGCCGCGTGCCTACTCTCTTCCGGATTTTCGGCTTAACTCCACTTTAGCGGTAAAAAACCATAGGTTGTTTGGATGTAGGGTATCAGGCTGGTATTTGCTGTAAAGCTATGGCAGCGGGAGAGTAAGAGCGCACGTAAAACTACCTGATTTAAGCGCGTAAAAACCATGTTTTCAGCTGGTTGCGAAAACACGCTTTTTACGCTGATTTCTGGCGACCATAAAAAAAGACCATGCGGGCAATTATTTTTATTTATAACTGTAATGTTAACAGCTAAAGTTGTATTATCGCAACCAAAATCAATTGAGCCGGCATCCCTGCTGCCTGCTTTACCTGCAAAATGAAAAAATATTCAACTTTAGTCGCCTGCTTTTTTTGCACTGTTGCCGCCCTTGCGGCAAAGCCCAAAGATTTCGATATCAAATCGCCTAAAGGCTCAATTTCCATTCATGTTACCATAGATGGTGGTGTGCAATGGTCGGTGACGCAGAAAGGTGAACCGGTTATACTCCCCTCAAAAATCGCCCTGCATTTAGAAACCGGTGAAGTTTTGGGCGAAAACACGAAAATTCTTTCGGCTCCGGTTCAAAATATCAGCACCAGCTTTGCAGCTATCGATTACATAAAAACCACCGTATTTGATCAATGCACACAACTCACCATCAACTTCAAAGGAGATTACAGCCTTATTTTCCGGGCTTACGACGACGCAGCCGCCTACCGCTTTGTTATCCGCAGGCAAGGGGAGGTGACCATAAAAAACGAGGATGCTAATTTTAATTTTGCGGATGATGACAAAGGCTTTTTTCCTATTCAATGGGATTACCGGGCCGGAAAGATGTTTAACTCGTCATTCGAAGCACTTTATCACGAGGTAAAGATATCTGATTTCCCAAAGGACTCGCTGGCTTTCCTCCCTTGCCTTGTGGATATTGGCGGAGGTAAAAAAGTGGAAATAACCGAGGGCGACCTGCAGGATTACCCCGGCATGTATCTCGACCCGAATTCGGCCTCGCATGGTTTAAAGGGTGTTTACGCCCCCTGTCCGCTCAGCGCGGAACTGCATGGCATCAACTTTATTCCGAACGGCCGGGCAGATTATATTGCCAAAACCTCGGGCAGCCGAAATTTCCCGTGGCGGATAGTGGTGATCAGCGAGCAGGATAAGGATTTACTTAACCAGGATATCATCCAAAAGCTGGCCGCACCGCCGCAACTGAAAGATTACAGTTGGGTAAAGCCAGGGCAGGTTGCCTGGGATTGGTGGAACAACTGGAACGTATCGCACGTGGATTTTAAGGCGGGGATAAATACTGCCACTTACAAATACTATATTGATTTTGCCGCTGAGAACCACCTGCCTTATATTATTATGGATGAGGGCTGGTCGAATGATTTGGATTTGATGGAGGCAAAGCCCGTGGTTAACCTGCCGGAGATCATCAACTACGGCAAGCAAAAAAATGTGGGAGTTATTTTGTGGGCCACCTGGTATGCGGTTGACCACGGCATGGAAAAAGCTTTTCCGTACTATGCTAAAATGGGCGTAAAAGGTTTTAAGATCGATTTTTTTGACCGTGACGACCAGGTAGTTGTTGCCAGCACTTTCGCTATTGCCAAACTGGCGGCCCAGTATCAGCTGATGGTGGATTACCATGGCATGTTTAAACCCACCGGCTTGCAGCGTACTTATCCGAATGTGATCGGCTTTGAGGGGGTAAAAGGGCTGGAGAACTTTAAATGGGCGAACGAAGACCAGCCACGGTATGTCAACAGCATACCTTATATACGGATGATGGCCGGCCCGATGGACTATACCCCCGGGGCAATGCGGAACGCCACGCAGGCAGCTTACCGGCCCATCAATGATAACCCCATGAGCAAAGGTACACGCTGCCAGCAACTGGCGGAGTACGTTATTTTTACAGCACCGCTGCAAATGCTGTCGGACAATCCAACCACTTACAGGCGCGAGCAGGAGTGCACCGATTTTATCACCAAAGTGCCTACCGTTTTTGATGAAACAGTACCTATGGACGGCAAGGTTGGCGAATATACCGCGCTGGCCCGCCGCAAGGGCGATACCTGGTTTGTTGGAGCGACGACCAATTGGACACCACGGGACCTCACGCTTGATTTTTCATTCCTGCCGCCCGGGAACTATGAAGCTGAAGTATTTATGGATGGCATAAACGCCGACCGGGATGCCACCGATTATAAAAAGGAAACCATAAAACTAAAAAGCGGCGATAAAATACCGGTAAAACTTTATGGCGGAGGAGGCTGGGCGGCAAGGATATGGCCGGCGAAATAGGGTTAACGGGCAACTTATCTTGTTTTTACCAGCTTCTTTGTAAATATCATTAGCTGCCCCAAATCGGGGTCGTCAAAGGTGATGATCAGTTTATAGGGCGGCGAATCATACATCAAGCCAACTGTATTGTAGCTTGCGTCAATATTGCTCAGCCTAAAGCCCCATTGCCATTTATCGCCCAGTAATCTGCCCACTTCGCCTATGGTATCTAAGCTCCATTTGCCACTAGCTGAGATTGTTTTATGTACCGTATCGGCATAGTTGCCGGTCACATTTGGTATGCCGCTTGCTGTATAGGTTCCATCTACATTCACACAAATATTAGCCAGGGAGTCTGTTTTATTTAGATGCGCATCATTGACGGTCAGCTCGGTCAAATAATACCTTCCGGGTAGGTCAGTAAGTTTTGGCTTTTTCACCGTAAAGTCATCAGCATAAGGGGCATAATGACATGCAGTAAATAGTAATGAAACGGTTAATAACACAATACCGGCGTATTTCATGAGCCTAATCTAACACTTTTTCGTGTCCCTCAAAAGCGCCCATTATTCAATATCTGTTAACATTAACTTAACAAAAGGGTAATGCTGTAGTAACAGTATTCGTTTTAACTTTAACAAAGTTTATAAGTGTACTTTTAACACCAACAGGTGGCAATAAGTGACTTGTTAACAATTTGTAAATAAGCATTTTACATTTTATTAAACTTTAAGTTAAATATATTGTTCCTACATAAAAACCAATACAGTCATGAATAATAACAGTAAAACCGAAGATCAAAACAAGGAAATCAGCCAGATCAGGGAGAATTACGAGGATGAATATTGGGGTAAAAAGTACGGCGTTTCGTCCGACGAGATAAAAAGATCAGGCCATAATAAAGATATTTCCGCCAGGATCATCGAGGCCGCTTTCAAAAAGAAGAGCTACAGCCTTTAGTTAGTTTTGAGTTGTTTAATTATTGAGTTAGTGAGTTGGTCAGCGGCTAACCTTCCACATTAACTCAATAACTCAGTAATTCAAAACTGTTCAATAACTCAATAACTCAAAACTGGTTATCTTCTCCGCGCCCTGTGCCGGTAAATCACATTCAGCCTTGGTTTTTGAACAATTTTGAGCGCTTTTTTGTTGCGGTGGGCTATTGCTATGCCATTTTGTGAACCTTGGGCGCCGGTGCCTGCAACGGTGGTTACCACGCCCGACGGTGTGATCTTACGTATTTCATTGTTGTTCGAATCGGCCACATAAACATTGCCATATCCATCTACCGCTAAACCGGCGGGGCCGTTAAATGACGCGTTTACGCCTGTGCTGTCAATGGCGCCAGCCGCCCCGCTGCCGGCCAGTGTGCTTACATTTCCGGCTGCATCGATCTTGCGAATGAGGTTATTTACGCCGTCTGATACGTATGTATTTCCAAATTGATCCGTCGCCACACTATTGGGATAATAAAAAGTTGCCGACAGCGCCGGGCCGTTTGCTGAGCCCTGCACGGTATCCTGGCCGGCAAACGTGGTAACGGTACCTGACGGGCTCACCTGTAAGATATTATCATCAAGATAATTGGCGACGATTAAATTGCCGCCAGGTGCAATCGCTATTCCGGACGGATTATTAAAGGGCGATAAATTGTTCGAGGAACCGGTGTTAAACGTGCCGGCGAACGTAGAAACAATACCGCCTGGTTTAACCAAGCGGATAAGGTTATTGCCCGCATCGGCCACATAAACATTGCCGTTAGCGTCAACCGTCACGCCGAGCGGATTAAAAAACGCAGCCGCCGAACCTGTGCCATCCACATAACCTATGCTATCGCTGCCGGCGATGGTTGTTACCGCACCTGACGAACTGATTTCGCGGATCAGGCTATTGCCTGCGTCAGCCACAAACAAGTTTCCCTGGGGATCTATAGCAATACCTGTTGGCTGCGTAAATGATGCCAACGCACCGGTCGCGTCATTATAACCGGCAAACCCGCTGCCTGCAAAGGTAGTTACCACGCCGCCTGGCGCTATTTTGCGGATCAGGTTGTTGCCCCAGTCGGTTACAAAAATATTTCCTGCGGCGTCGACCGCCACACCCGCTGGTCCGTTAAATGAAGGGGACGTATCTGGTTTGTTAGTGCCGCCTCCGGTAGTGCTGGTATCTGTAACGGGGGGAAGATTGCCGGGCGATATCCAATCACTTTTACACGCCGGGAGAACACACACTATTGTGCAAAACAATAAGGCGGCATAAGCAAGCTGTTTGATTTGAGACGGCTTCAAATGGGGTAGTTAAATAATTGCAATACAATAATATTAAAATTTAATCACCTTTGCCGAATTGTTCAGGCGATTTGCAGCCGGCATGCTGTTTTTTATTAAAAATAGTTTTGGGACAAGCTTTTTTGCTCTTTTATTCGTCAGTCCTTGCTACGTCCTTCTCATTTCAATACACCATTTATTTGCAGCTGTATTAATCTTTTCAGTATATTTATTAATCCCGGCCTATTATTATTTAAAATAGATTAATTTTTTTAATATTTTAAAAACTATGTCATTTTTTATTTCGTAGATTCAACCCAAAGTAATTTATGAAATCATTGAGTGACCTTAAAACCAGGGCCATAGTGTCCAACATACGTAAAATCCGGGAGTTCAGAAATTACACGCAGGACTATCTTGCGGTTAAACTCCATATTTCGCAAAATGCTTATAGCAAAATTGAACTGGGCTACAGCAGTATTACCCTTACCCGGTTAATACACATTGCCGAGATCCTGGGCGTCGACCTGGTCGACATCATCAATACCGACAATGATGAGCTTTTGCAGAAGTTATCGTTAAAACAAGCGGAATAATTGTTTTAAAGCTTGTTTAATTCATCAGTAAGCAACTTACTTACGCCGTTAAAATACCTTCGCACGCCAAAGCCCATAACGCTTTGAATGCCCCTGCCGGCATTCGTCAAAAAAACTTCCTCCGCTTCATACAAAATATCAGGGTTTATCTGGGCTTCGGTAACGGGAATATTATTGTCCCTGGCCAACTTTATAACCACCTGGCGCATTACGCCTTCTACACAACCTTCGCTCAGGGCCGGGGTATACAAGTGATTTTGATAGCAAATAAATACATTTGAACTGCCTGCCTCGCATAAAAAACCGCCCTGGTTCAAAATAAAAACATCATCCAGCTTATTTTGGGCCTTGTACAGACCAGCCATAACATATAACAAGGAGCTGGTTGTCTTAATGTTCGACAGGTAACCGGTTGGTTTGGTAAGCTCTGGAAAAATGTCCATGATCAGGCCTCTGTTATTCAAAAAGTACCGGGGTTCGTCCGACGGCTGTATTTCCAGGCACCAGCCCATTTTATTTTGCGTGGGGAGATATAAACCTTCCGCATCCCTGAAAACGGTTAAACGCAGGCGGCCGTGTTTGGCTTTGTTGCGTTTGGCCAGGTCATCACTCATCTCGCGCAAGAACCAGGTATCCATCTGCGAGTAGCCGTCCATCTTTAAAGCCTTCATACTGCGCTGCAGGCGCTCCGCATGCAGGTCAGCAAATTTCAACTGGCCCTTCATCATCCGCATACTTTCAAACAGGCCATCCCCATACCTGAATGCCCGGTTACTAACCGAAAGCAATTTGGTATCGGCCGGTACTATTTCTCCGTTAAAGTTGATGAAATGAGGGGTCATGGTTAGTGATTGGAGATTAGAGATCAGAGATTAGTTTTAAGAAACCAAAGCCAATTGAAAAATGTCCCATACTCGTAATATTAAAAATAAACACTTTAACTAATCTCCAATCAATGTCGTTTACTTAAGGAATTAGTATTTGCGCTTGGCACCGCGTTCGCCTCACCCCAAACCCCTCTCCAAGGGAGAGGGGCTTAAAAAAGGCAGTTTTCCGCTGTGCATCGAAGTC
>Ga0134127_10000057_pt1 | contig 158496 bp, 137 predicted proteins | sample KB31753_FD_96459 | JGI IMG/M metagenome (GOLD analysis project Ga0134127, IMG submission 96459) | Terrestrial soil microbial communities with excess Nitrogen fertilizer from Kellogg Biological Station, Michigan, USA - KB3-175-3 | ecosystem: Environmental > Terrestrial > Soil > Unclassified ...
GTCCATGCGAACCGATCAGTTTAACCATGCTCCCGCACAATTGCTGGTGCACACCGGGAACCCGAGGCTCGGCTATCCGGCGTTTGGATCGTGGGTACTCTACGGCTTGGGAACGGAGAACCAGAACTTACCCGGATTCATCGTTCTACTGTCGGGAGGCAAGTCCCCGGATGGCGGCAAGCAGTTATGGAGTTCCGGCTTCCTGCCCAGCGTCTATCAGGGAGTGCAATGCCGATCGCATGGCGAGCCAGTGCTGTATCTCAATAACCCGCCGGGAGTTGATCGTGCCTTGCGGCGCACCATGTTGGACACGATCGATGACATAGACCGGCAGACGCACACCGAATTTGGCAATCCCGAGACGGTAACCCGAATTGCGCAGTACGAGATGGCGTTTCGGATGCAGATGGACGCGACCGATGCGATGGACATTCATAAGGAACCCGAATCGGTGCGCGCGAGATATGGTTGTAAGCCTGTTGGGTCGGAATTCGCCAACAACTGCCTGGTGGCACGACGACTTGCCGAGCGAGGTGTGCGCTTCATCCAGCTTTACCATTGGGGATGGGATTCTCATGGTGCTGATGCCAAGGAAGCGCTCAACCTCGGATTCAACGACCGCTGTCGGGAGGTGGATCAGCCTACCGGGGCGTTGTTGGCCGACCTGAAAGAACGCGGCTTGCTGGAGGACACGCTGCTAGTCTGGGGTGGCGAATTTGGCCGCACGCCGATGCGTGAAAATCGCAATGGCCAAGAGATGAAATACGTGGGCCGCGACCACAATCCCGGTGCATTCACCATTTGGCTCGCAGGTGGAGGCGTGAAACCGGGAATCACCTACGGGCAGACCGACGAGATGGGATATGAGATTGTGAAGGACCCCGTCGACATTCGCGATCTGCACGCCTCCATGCTCTACATGTTGGGATTCGATTATCACAAGCTCACCTACTCATTTCAAGGCCTGGAGCAGAAGTTGACCAGCGTGAAGCCCGCTCGCGTGATTGGAGAAATTCTGGCATGAATTGCTCTTCGAATAGCAGGCCTAGGATCTCTTGGAGTTGGCCTTTCTGATGGACGGATGGGCACACCGTTTTGGGGAGCGGTATCGGGCGGCACTGTTCGCGTTTTTGCCGATCCTCCTGCTGTTCTCGTTGATCATATTCTTCCCGCCCGATGGCCGGGAACGCGCCCAGTGGATACAGTTCATCGGACGATTTCATCCGCTGGCGGTTCACTTACCGATCGCGCTAATGCTTTTGGTTCCCGTGCTAGAACTCGCCGGGCGATGGGAGAAATTTGCATACCTGCGCCTCTCGTCGCGTTTTGTTCTCGGTCTTGCGACCATTGCCGCGTCGTTCGCCGCGTTCCTCGGATGGTGTTTGGCGCGCAGCGGAAGCTACTCCGGTGCACTTGTGACTCAACACATGTGGGGCGGAGTCTCGCTAGCCGTGATCTGCTGGTTGGGCTGGTCCTTGCGTGGCCGGTTGGTCGGACCGCATGCCGAAAAACTATACGCAACTACGTTGACTGTCGGTGTTCTGGTGGTCTGCTGGACAGGGTACCGTGGCGGTCAGGTTTCACAAGGGGAAGACCATCTGACTGAGTACATGCCCTCTCCCTTGCGTCGGGTGCTTGGTCTTTCGAGCGCAGTTCCTCTTGTGGAAGCTGCTCCTGGGAGTTTTTATGAAGTGCGTGTGCAACCGATCTTGGCTGAACACTGTGCGTCTTGTCACGGGACCAAGAGGCAGAAAAATAATCTGCGTCTCGACTCCTACGGGTGGTTGATGAGAGGCGGCAAGCACGGTGCGGTCATCAAACCCGGAAACCTAGAGGGCAGCGATTTATTTCGGCGAATCACGCTTTCGCCCGACAGCGACGACTTCATGCCAAAAGAAAAGCGGCAGGCGCTTTCGCTGGATCAACGGAAAACAATCGAGCTTTGGATCAGTGCGGGCGCTTCCGGCACTCTTCCGCTGAACGCTATCAAGGATCTGCCCGCGGGAGTTGTCGCGGTGGCGCCCATAGAAGTTTCGTTTCCACAAATCGATTCAGCCACGGTCGCGAAGGCTCGCACGGAAATCGCATCTGCGCTCAGGCAGCTGCAGGATAGATTTCCCAACATCCTTAACTACGAATCGCGAGGTTCAGCCGATCTGGTTCTGAATGCTTCGCTATTGGGCGGGAAGTTCGGCGACACCGACCTAGAGGCACTTGCTCCGGTTGCTGAACACATCGTTGTTGCCGACTTTTCGCGTACCGCAGTGACGGACCGGGCCGCGCCCGCGATCGCCCGGATGAAGCATCTTCGTGTTCTGCGCTTAGCCGAGACCAAGATCACCGACCGGACGTTGAGATCCGTTTCTAGCCTCGATCAACTCCGATCACTGAACGTTTATGGCACGGGAGTGACCGCAGCTGCTTTTCCGTTTCTCGAAAAACTCGCCAAGCTCGAGCATTTCTACGCGGGCCGGACTTCGATTCAACTCGGGGCTTCGGTTCCACAGAGCTTGATGGGGAAACTGGTTCTCTAATCTTTCCAAGGAGTGGAAGTGCAAATCTCCGTTCGCATTGAAAGTGGGCTCGTTGTTAGACCTTCGGCTGGCGGATTGAGAGACTGCAGACTCTCAAGGTTTCTAGCGCATTGGACGTAGGAAAGACCTCTGGATTAATATCATCGAGTTTGCCTAGTGGTGCGCGGCGCGTTCTGTGAACCATCGCGCTGACAGCACAAGCCGGCTGGGCACCAGTTGATTGCGCTAACAACAGGTGGTCCGTCATCGCCCTTTGGCGGTACCAGCGAGCGAAGCGCATGCATCTCTCCTTTCAATGAAAGCCGTGCGCATTCATCAATTCGGCGGCCCTGAGGTTCTTCGTTACGAAGGCGCGCCCGATCCCCCGTTGCGGAAAGACCAGGTGCTCGTTCGCGTCCGTGCCTGCGCCATGAACCACCTCGATCTCTGGGTGCGTAAAGGCCTTCCCGGAGTCCGACTGCCGCACATTCTCGGCAGCGACATCGCAGGAGAGGTGGTTGAAACCGGCGAGTATGTCTCGGGGATTTCAGTTGGTCAGCGTGTGCTGATTGCGCCAATGCATTTTTGCAATCATTGCAAAAAGTGCGTCGCGGGCCTGCAGAATCAATGTCACGAATTCTCCGTTCGCGGCAACAGCGTGGATGGCGGAAACTGTGAACTGATGGCTGTCCCGCAAGCCTGTGTTATTCCCATTCCAGATTCGCTCACGTTTGATCAGGCTGCGAGTGTTCCCCTCGTCTTTCTAACTGGGTGGCACATGCTGGTTGGCCGGGCGGGAGTTCGCCCTGGACAAACGGTTCTTGTACTCGGTGCCAACTCGGGCGTTGGCATTGCTGGAATCCAAATCGCTAAGATGTTCCATTGCACGGTCATCACCACCGCGGGAGACGAGCGCAAGGCCCAAAAAGCACGAGAGCTTGGTGCCGATCACGTCATCAATCACTATCAGCAAAAGATTTCAGAAGAGGTTCGCAAAATCACCGACAAGCAAGCCGTTGACATCGTGATGGAGCACGTTGGTGCGGCGACGTGGAACGAGAGCCTGCGATGCTTGAAGCCCACAGGCACACTCGTCACCTGTGGCGCGACCACGGGCTCGCAAGCTGGTCTGGATCTCCGCTTCGTGTTTTCGCGCCAGCTATCGGTTCTCGGCTCTTACATGGGAACCATGGGAGAGCTGCATGAAGTTCTGAAACACGTCTTTGGCGGACGGCTGAAACCCGTGATCGACCGTACTTTCCCCTTGTCTGAAACGCACGCGGCCCACGAGTACATGGCAAGCAGTCAGATGTTTGGAAAGATCGTGCTCAATCCGTAGGCGTCAGACGGTGCACCCCGTCCCCCATCACCGACTGATTTTGGCTTGATTCGGGTGTGAGCTCAGGCTAACAGCATTTCAGTCCAACTCGTCGCTGCCGCAGGAAGAGCGCATAGGATCCACGCCCGCGCCCCAAACCTTCTCTGACGCAAAATCGCTCATATGCAGACTCCTCGAAAATCTCGCGCAGAATAGCATGCAGAATGCGAAGACCCTTCATCCTTGTTCCTCCACCAGCCTGGTCGCCACGAAGGGCGTTTCCGTCGTACTGGAAAGCTTTCGACCCGACAAGGCTGCCATCCATTGCCGAGCAGATTCGACCAATAACAACGTGACCATCATCACAAGAATTGCGGTGACAACCGCATCCAGCTGGTTGTTAAAGGTGAGCCGCGCGTTTCCCCCCGCCGCCGCAATTTGCCGGGCCTGGGCGAGAAAGCCAATCCGAGGGTCGGGATCGAAGATCTTGTGCCATGATGCGGTGAATGTAACGACCACAAGCCATGCCAACGGCACCAACGTAACCAAGGCGTACCTTGCGCGACGCGCTTTGATCGTGATCGTCGTCGCTACACACAGCGCAACCGCGGCAAGCAACTGGTTCGAAATCCCAAATAATGGCCACAACGAATTGATTCCGCCGAGCGGATCGCGCACGCCTTGCCACAGAAAATATCCCCATGCCAGGACGATCAGCGCACTGGTTGCGAGTGCCGATGGATACCATCCCGTGCGCCCAAGCGGCCTCCACACATGCCCGAGCGCATCCTGCAGCATGAAACGACCCACGCGTGTTCCGGCGTCGAGCACAGTCAGAATAAACAGGGCTTCAAACATCAGCGCAAAGTGGTACCACAGCGCCATCACCGCTTGCCCCCCGAGACTGCTAGAAAAAATATGCGCCATCCCTACCGCAAACGCAGGGGCGCCTCCCGTCCGGTTGAACAGAGTCATTTCTCCGACGCTCTCCGCGAGCCGGTGCATTCCCTCCGCGGTCACAGGAAATCCCCAGCTGGAAATCGCGGCTGCGGCCTTCTCGGGCAGAGCGCCGGCGATACCTGCCGGACTATTGATGGCAAAATATGTCCCCGGTTCCAGCACGCAGGCAGCGACCGTTGCCATGATTGCCACCATCGATTCGCACAGCATCGCGCCGTAGCCAATCATGCGCGTTTCAGGCTCGCGTCGAACCAGCTTCGGCGTGGTACCGCTCGAGATCAGCGAATGGAAGCCGCTGATCGCGCCGCACGCGATGGTGATGAACGCAAACGGAAACAGTTTGCCGGCGAACACCGGCCCGGTTCCATCAATGAACCTGGTGTAGGCCGGCATCCGCAGCGTTGGATGCATTAGAACAATTCCAACCGCGAGCAACGCAATCGTGCCGAGTTTTACGAATGTGCTCAGGTAGTCGCGCGGTGCGAGCAGCAGCCAGACGGGCAACGCCGAGGCCGCGAATCCGTAAAGAATGATGGCGATCGCCAAGCCCGGCGCTCCCAGGGTGAAATACGCGCCCACCGCAGGATGAAGCGAAACCCACTGTCCGCCCCAGATCGCAAGCAGCACCAAAACGAAACCGAGGGCGGAGGTCTCCATGACTCGGCCAGGCCTCAGTTGGCGAAGATATACGCCCATGAGAAACGCAATTGGAATCGTCATCGCAATTGTGAACGTCCCCCAAGGACTCTGCTTCAGGGCATTCACCACCACCAGCGCACAAACTGCGAGCAGGATTATCAAGATTGCAATGACCGATGCGTATGCGACCAATCCTCCCACACGTCCGATCTCTTGCTTGGCCATTTCGGTTAGTGATTTCCCGTCGCGCCGGACGGAGAAGAGGAGAATTACGAAATCCTGCACGCACCCGCCGAAAACAGCCCCGATCAGGATCCACAACGTTCCGGGCAAATACCCAAACTGGGCAGCTAGCACGGGTCCGACCAGCGGTCCGGGGCCAGCAATCGCAGCAAAATGGTGGCCGAAAACCACCCATTTGTTCGTAGGAACAAAGTCGCGACCGTCTTCGAGGCGCTCGGAGGGCGTGGCCCGGCGTGAATCAAGTCCGAGCACTTTCGCCGCAACGAACTTGCTGTAGAAGCGATATCCCACAGCGTATGTGCAGAGCGCTGCAATGACGAGCCAAAGAGCGTTGATTTGTTCACCGCGATGAAGGGCGACGGTGGCGAACGCGAGTGCGCCGAAGAGAGCTATCCCAACCCAAAGGAGGAGCCGAATTCCACGCATGAGTCTAGCGCGGGCACCCGCCCGCGACGGATTGCTATTGTGGCTGGTTTGGGATGAGAAACGCAACTAATCTTTCCGTCAGAACAGCTTCTTAGTTACGTGCGCAGGATGTCTCAAGAGCAGGACAGCCACCCCAAGATGGCCGCCAAGGAGGGAGCACCACATGTTGCTTACCAGCAACTAGCTCGTCACTTCCTGTTTTCTATCCATTGGTCCACCCAAGCATTCACCGTCTCGTACCAAAGCTGCGAGTTCTGCGGCTTCAGCACCCAATGTCCCTCATCGGGGAAGTAGAGCATTTTTGACGGCACACCTTGTCGCTGCAAGGTCGTGAACAAATCAAATCCTTGCGACACATCGAGACGATAGTCGAGCTGCCCATGTACCACCAACGTGGGGGTCTTGAAATTGGTCGCGCTCAAGTGCGGAGACCACTTCCGGTACATCTCCCGATTGGTCCAAGGTGTTCCCTTAAATTCCCATTCGGGGAACCAAAGCTCTTCGGTATCGCCATACGCCGACTCGGCATTGAAGATGCCGTCATGGCTCACAATGCACTTAAATCGGTTGGTATGTCCGAGGATCCAATTCGCCATATATCCGCCATAGCTCGCGCCGAGCGCACACTCGCGGTCCTGGTCGATATACGCATAGTGCTTCTCGGCGTAGTCGAGCCCCATCATGAGGTCTTCAAACGGGGCTCCGCCCCAGTCCCCGTTGATCGCGTCAGTAAACTTCTGGCCATATCCCGTCGACCCATGGAAGTTGATCATGAGGACCACATATCCGTTGGCCGCAAACAACTCGGGATTCCAGCGATAGCTCCAGTCGTCTCCCCATGCCCCTTCCGGTCCGCCATGGATAAGGAACTTCACCGGATAATTCTTGTTGGAATCAAAGTTCGGGGGCTTGACGAGGAATCCCTGGACTTGGTCATTGTTGGCGCCGCTGAACCAGAACGATTCCAGCGTGGACATAGAGACTTGTGACAGGACGGAGTCGTTGAGGTGGGTGAGAGCAGTTGCTTTACGCAGCATGCAATCTGGCACTTCATAACGGGGTGCTGGTTGGTTCGTATTCTCGGGAGTGCATGGAGTCCCGGCTTTCGCAGAATAGATTTCGTTTGGGGAAGAGACCGACATTCGGGTGAAAATAAGCGCATCGCCAGCGCGAGTCAGTGCCAGATCGTCGTTGAAGCCCGATACCACTTCCCTAGGCCCCGATCCCGCCAGTCCAGCATCGGTCCATGCGAGCTCGCTCTCATAAATAGGCGACCCCCCGTGCTGTTCGGAAGAAAAGTAAATGCGCTTGGAGTCGAGCGACCAGGCCATGGTGCCAATCGATCGGTCAAACTCGAACTTGAGAGGGCTGTTTTCCACACCGATTTTGCGAACGTACACCATCAGTCGCCAGCGGTCGCTCTCGTATCCCGGACGCGCTTGTGCGCGATAGGCGATGTAGTTGCCATTCGGCGAATAGAGTGGAGTGTTGTCGGCGGCCCTGTTTTCGGCGGTGATATTCTTCGTCGCCGCAAGTACCTCGGCCGAAGTTGCGTCAGCAGGCCAGTTCAGCGGCACCGTCAACAGATCGTTGTTGGTTGAAGCCGCCGGCATCGCCTCGCGGTTCGACGCGTAGCATAGCTCCCTGCCATCCGGAGACAATGCGTAGTTGTCTTGTCCTCCAAGAGAGAACACCGGCGCATCCCAATCGCCGGGCGTGAGGTCACGAGCAATCGTGCACAGCCCCAGACCGTCTTCCGCTAGCACAGGGGCTCGTGCCCTCTGCTGCCCGGCTGGCCTCTGCTCGGCAGCTTGTGAGCCATGCTCGCCCGGGCCGGCGGGAACGTCAGGGCCTTGATGGCCTACGTCGGCCCGGCCGCAGGAATCGGCAGGAACCACGAACAAATGCGTCCTCTTTCCCTCTTTGTACGCATTCCAATGGCGATAGAGAAGATGGGTAAAAATTTGTGCTTTGACCTTTGACTCTTTGGCGTCCGCCAACTTCTTGGCGTTGCACGCCGCTTCCTCGGCAGGGCTTCCTTTGCACTCCGGATACACATCCGACTTGAACAGAATGTACTTGCCATCCGGCGACCACAATTCACCGTCGGCTTCCGTCAGGATACTTGTGAGCCGATGTTTGGCCGTCACGGTCCCAGTTGCGTCATCGAAGTCCGCGATCCATATCTGCGATCCCTCCTCTTTGGTCGAAACAAAAGCGAACCGCTTCCCGTCCGGCGCCCAGCGCGGGCGATCCGCATCTTGATCGGAAATCATCTCCCGCTCTTTCATCTCTGTCATTCCGGCCACCGAAGGCGAGGAGGGACCTGTTTTTCCCGCCTGCTCACCCCCATTCAGGGGCACCACCCAAACATGCGGGGTTTTCGTATTCGCGGACAGATTGACATCGACAGCGGCGAATAGGACCCATTTCCCATTGGGCGACACCAAAGGCTCCCCAACGCGTTTGAGCGCCATCATGTCTTCAAAAGTGAAGGGACGTTTGGCTTGACCGAAAAGAGGAAAAATGAAAAGGAAGCCAATCAACCACCGAGCGCGCATCGAGCCCTCCGGAGCAAACCAAACAGTCTAATCCACCCGGGGCGCTCACCAGCGTAATGCCACCTGCTTGGCAATCGACCGTGTTGCGGTAGCGAGCGTTTATCTTGTTCGATGGCACATTGGCCGTGACGGTCGTCGACGAGAGTCTTTGCTCACTCACCCAGACCATGCGCAACCACAAGCCAAGAAAAACCCTGCCGCAGGTTCGTCCAGTGCAAGCTGTTCCGTCTTTCGGCGCAGCCGGACCGCCTCAATCTAGGCCGTAAGACTCCCGTGCTTATGCCAAAACGTTCTACTCCAGCGCTTCCTGAATCTTCCCGCTCGCGATCACATCCGCAATCCTCACGAAGTCCTGATACATGACACGATCCTTGTCCAGCTTGGGCGAAACCGAGCGGATGGCTGCCCGCGCTCTTTGCCCGCGTTTGCTCGTCGCAAGCGGAGCTATCAGGTCCAGGGCCTGCGCTGCCGCCATCCCTTCAATCGCCAAAACATGGCGGGTGTTCTCGATTACCCGGCGCAGCTTGAGCGCAGCCGTCATCCCCATCGAAACGTAATCCTCTTTGTTGCCCGACGTGGTGATCGAATCCACCGACGCGGGATGCGCCAAAACTTTATTTTCACTCACGAGTGCCGCCGCCGTTACCTGCGGCATCATGAACCCAGAGTTGAGTCCGGCGCTGGGCGCTAGAAATGGCGGCAAGCCTTCATTCAAAGCGGGATTCACCAGCCGCTCGATTCTGCGCTCAGAGATCCCCGCTAGCGCGCTGAGCGCGATCGCTACAAAGTCCAGAGCAAAGGCCACGGGCTCCCCATGAAAGTTCCCGCCGGATAAAACCTCGGAGTCTTCTGCCGCCGAGCTTCGCTTCTCGATCTCCGATCGCGTGGGGAAGGGTGCCCCCGCCCGTTGCACGGAGGGACGCTCCCCAGCATCCCCACCGACGAATACCAGAGGATTGTCCACCGCGGAGTTTGCCTCAGTTTCAAAAACCTCCCGGCAATGCGCCAGGGTATCGCGTACTGCCCCGTGCACCTGCGGAATGCAGCGCAACGAATATGCATCCTGCACGCGTCCGCACTCACGGTGGGACTCGCGGATCTGACTTCCTTCGAGCATGCGGCGTAGATTCGCCGCGGTCTTGATCTGACCCGCATGCGGGCGTGCCTGATGAATGCGTTCGTCAAAGGCCACGTCGGTTCCGCGCAGGGCGTCGAGCGTCAGTGCCCCAATTACGTCGGCAGAATCAACCAGCGTCTCCGCTGCGAGCAGAGCCAAAGTTCCGACCGCCAGCATTGCCTGTGTCCCGTTGATCAGGGAAACCGCTTCTTTCGCCTCTAGCACCAGGGGGTTTACCTCAGCTTTACGCAATGCGGCAGAGGCGAGGACACGGGAGCCTTCCGCCTCCAAGCACTCACCCTCCCCAATCAATACCAGTGCGAGATGGGCAAGAGGGGCAAGATCACCGCTCGCTCCAACGCTGCCTTGCGAGGGCACGCAAGGTGTGACCTTTCGGTTTAGCAACTCGCATAGGGTGTCGATCACGACGGCACGAACTCCCGAGTGTCCTTTGGAAAGGGAATTGGCGCGCAGCAGGATCATCGCGCGCGCCTCGACAATGGAGAGTGGATCTCCTACCCCCACCGCGTGGGATCGGACCAGGTTCATCTGCAGTTCGCGAATCTGATCGCCGGCGATGCGCACATCGCTCAGTTTTCCAACGCCGGTCGTGATTGCGTACGACACCTGATTGCTGGCGACGAGTTCATCGACCACCGCGCGGGCTCGGTTCACTGCTGCCCGGGCATCAGGGGCTAGAAGGACAGGGCGTCCATTCGCTGCCACCTCAAACACGTTTTCCAGCGTGAGATCGTTTCCGTTGATGTGGAGAGCTTGCATAGCAGTTAGCGTTAGCCACTGGTTCCTAGCGACACGGCTCGCCGGGAGTGAGTAGCTAGGGGTTAGAAGCTGATCGAGCGGGCCGACCAATTGCTTCTTGGAAGATGGTCATATACTTGTCCGGAATCGCCGTCTTCTTCAGCTCCCGGTCAATCACCACGTGGGTGGTTTCGCCTTCAGCCAGCAACAAACCATCCGTGGCGCGGACCAATTCGTATCCGAAATGCACCAGGGATTCGCGCACGTTCTTGAGCTGGGTGCGGACAATCACTTCATCATCGTACCGTGCAGGAGCTTTGTAACGGCAGCGGGCCTCGACCACAGCGATGTGGCAGCCGTCCTGCCGTTCCATATCTTTGTATGAAAATCCGAGTTGGCGTAAAAATTCGACGCGTCCGACTTCAAACCATACGAAATGATTCGCGTGATAAACCACGCCCATCTGATCAGTTTCGGCGTAGCGCACGCGGATCTTGATTTCGCTCAGGCGGCTCACTGGCCGCTCCAGTCGGGTTTGCGCTTCTCTAGGAATGACGCAACACCTTCTTGAAACTCTGGCGTCGAACGGATCGCCGCGTTTTCCTGGACCGCGATCTCAATCTGCTTGTCAAGCGACTTCGCCAGAAAGCTATTAAGCAGACTCTTCGTCATTCGCATCGCCGCCGGACTGTTTTCCATGAGCTGTTTGGCCAACTCGCGCGCGCGCGGCAAGAGATTCTTTGGCGACACGACTTCGTTCACCAGCCCGAGACTCTGCGCCTCCGCGGCTTCAAACGCGCGTCCCGTGAGCAGCAGATCGCGGGCAGTCTTGTGCCCCACCTGCCACACCAACACCGAAGAAACGATCGCCGGAACAAATCCGATCCGAACTTCTGTGTACCCGAAGGTTGCCTCCGCCAATGCCAGGGTGAAATCGCACATCGTGGCGATGCCAGCCCCTCCCGCCATTGCGGCACCATTGACGGCGGCGATCGTAGGCTTGGGGAATTCGTAGATCGCGCGAAAGAACTGCGCCATGCGCTGGGAATCAGCCACATTCTCGGAAGGCGTTTTCCCGGTGAGAGACTTCAGTTCTTCCAGGTCCATCCCCGCGCAGAATGCCTTGCCTGCGCCCGTCAGGATCAGGACCAGTGCTTCTGACCTCTCGATCTCTGCCAGGGCAGCGATGATCTCCTCGATCATCTGCACGCTGAGCGCGTTTCGCTTCTCAGGACGATTAAACGTGATCGTCGCAACCCGAGAGTCGTAGGCGAGTTTGATCGTCGAATTCGCCATAAGATGGACAGGAGATTATACGAGATCGATGCGCTTATCCGATCTACATCAGTTTCCTTCTCACCATGTCCAGCGCCTGTTGCGAGGCAAACCATCGGATCCGTTGTCGGTCGCCGGGGAAGTTGCGTTGTACAACCTCCGTCCCGGACTCGCTCGCCAGTGCGTGATAAACCAAGCCGACAGGCTTTTCGGCAGTTCCTCCCGTGGGCCCCGCGACTCCGGTGACCCCTAGCCCCAAGCTCGTGCCGCACCGCTTGCGAATGCCTTCCGCGAGTGCCTTAGCGACCTGCTCACTGACGGCTCCAAAATGCTCGATCAAATCAGAAGGGACATCGACCAGCTGCGTTTTTAACTCATTTGAGTAAACCACCGCACCGCCGATGAAATACCGCGAACTTCCGCTGACCGACGTGAGTCGCTCAGCCACCAGACCGCCAGTGCATGATTCCGCGACCGAGAGCGTCGCGCTCCGCATCTGCAGGTAATAGCTGACGATTTGCTCGAGCGGGTCGCCATTATCGGAGAAAACAGCGTCGCCCAACTCCGCTTCCAGTTTGTCCACGAGATCATCCACGCGAAGCTGCGCCGCATCGCTCGACGGAGCTTGCGAGCGCAGGTGCAGTTGAATCTCCCCAGGGGCAGCGAGAATTGTCGTGCTGACATCGCTATAACGCTTGTAAATTGGCGCCACCCGTGCATCGCAAGCCGATTCGCCCATGCCCGTAATTTTCAGTACACGAGTAGCGATGGACCGTTTAGGAACCTTGGCGCGCAGCCGTTCCAGCACGGTGCTCTCGAACAGCGCCTTCAGCTCATGGGGAGGTCCCGGCAGCAACACGATGATTTTTTCTCTTCCATCCGATCGCCCGCTGATCCATTGTCCCGGCGCCGTGCCGTTACTATTTGTCAGTACGGTCGCCCCCTGAATGATGTCAGCTTGCTTCGTGTTATTCGCTGACATCTTCCAGCCACGCTCCGCGAAGCGACGCTCAATCGCAGCTACCAGCTCGGGATTCCGTCGTAGTTGCAGTCCCAGAGTCTCGGCCAAGGCTTCGCGAGTCAAGTCGTCCTCGGTCGGTCCCAGTCCGCCGATAAAGATCAGAATGTCGGCTCGGGCTAACGCGGTTGTCGCCACGCGTACCAGGTCCTTCATCGAGTCGCCGACAATCGTCTTGAAGCCGATCTCGACCCCAATAGCATTTAACTGGGAAGTGAGGTAGAGCGAATTCGTATCCTGTCGGAAGGGCGTAAGCAGTTCCGAGCCAACGGCAATGATTTCCGCAATCACGCTTGCAGTGTAAATGAACTTTAGCTCAGATCGGGAAGAGACTGGCCTGCCGTGTCCCACGCCAGGTGATATAGGGTGGTGGTGCTGGCCAGGATGGCGGACCGGCCCGGGGCAAACGCGAGCCCTACAAGATTCGGTCCAGCAACCGCTAAAGCGGCGGTGCCCTCCGGAGTAATCTTCACAATCCCCCGCTTGCCACCCAGGGATGCAGCGACATACAAGTTCCCCTCTCGATCGAACGCCAACCCCTGCGGCCGTCCCAACCCGCGATAAAACACGGACACCGCTCCATGGGGATCGACCTTGTAGACCGCGTCGAAACTTGACGGCGTCGGGCCAGTCACGAACAGGTCGCCGTGAGGCCCGAACGCGAGGTGATACGCTGAAACACTGGGTTCCAATGTGGCAAAAACGAAAATCTGTCGGTCGCGAGCGATTTTGAAAATCGTCCCGCTGCGATCGCCAACGTAGAGGTTTTCTGCCTTGTCGAATGCGATTCCGGTAGCGACCCCCATGCTCTCCGCGTAGGTCGACATGGTCCCGTTCGGAGCGACCCGATAAACCGCGCCATCGTAGCGCGAGGAAACGTACATCTCGCCCGCGCGGTCGAACGCAATCGATGTCGCGTTCATCAGCTCGGTAAGAAACGGCTTTACGTGGTAGTTGGTATCGATCTTGAAGATCGAAACGGGCACTTTCTGTCCACGCGACCCGGAGAAGGTGACGAAAACATTCCCCTCCACATCGAGCGCTGGATTTGTCACCGGATGCAAGTTTTCCGCTAGCGGGGTAGCCACGTGAAACTGGTGTGAGTTGCTGGAGTGACCGTTGGTCGAAACCACCACCCCACCCGAAGCTGCCCCCTGAGGTACACGTGCCACCACAAAATCATCCGAACTGATGACGATTGGCCCTTCGACGTCCCCAAACCGCACTCGCGGACGACGCAGTTCCGGCGGGCGCAATCCGCTGCCGATGATCCTCACTTCGCCACCCGGCAACGCGGCCGCCGGCGAGACCGCCTCGATGTGCGGCTGTCCGTTAGCGCTCTTTCTTCCCAGGATGCGGTCGGAGATCGTCATGTAACAATTACAGTGAAAGAATCCGGAAATGAAGAACCAGTTGCAGCACCAGTAGCGCGTACAGGCCTGCGGCGACGTCGTCCATAACAATGCCCACCCCTTCCGGCAAGCGTTCCAATTGACGCACGGGTGGCGGTTTCAGAATATCGAACAGGCGAAAAAGAATAAAGCCCACGAGCAGCGTTTTCCATGAGACCGGTGCAAACAGCACCGTGATCCATTGGCCGGCGACCTCGTCGACGACCACCGACTGCGGATCTTTCAACTGCGAGGCCCTCGCAAACCGAGTGGCCGCCGGAATTCCTACTGCAACCGCCAGCATCGCAAGGGCGCCCAATACCATCCACTGAAACTGGGCTGCCGTCCACCGCCCCACAACCGCCCAGATCAATGCCGCCGCCGCCGATCCCCAGGTACCTGGTCCCGGCCCCAGTCGTCCCACGCCGAAAAAGGTAGCTGCCAGCGTCGCCCATAGCGGTGCGCACGATGCGGATGTGGCCCTATCCGCGGCCACTTCACTCATCTTCATTGTTTTCATTCTTCCTGATGGCTGAATTTTGGAACAGGTCGCCAGTGTCTTCGATCGGTGAGGCCACTACATACGTTCCGCTGGCCCACTTGCCAAGATCGATCAGGCGACAGCGGTCGCTACAGAAAGGGAAGTTCTCGTTCCCGACAGCCACTTTCTGCTTACAAGTAGGGCACTTCAACTGGACTTTGCGCTTGCGGGGCACACTTCAATTGTAGTGGAGGAGGGAGTACGGCATCAGTGATGGGCCGAGAAGCACTTTTGCGCTGCACCGGTTTTTTCGAGCCTTGGTTTCTCTTCGAAACCTGTTACACGCAGGGAAACAAGAACTTCGAAAGTGGCCCTGGCATAGGCTCGCCCATGAGTCGGGGGCTAGATCTGCAGCCTATCGCGAAGTTTGGACCCTTCCAATAATCGCTGGCGAGCGCACTACAGTTATGATTAATGCGTGACGGCTAGCTTGCGCCCGGCAACCTGGAAGCTCCTCTCTGCCTTTTCGATAATCTACTTCGTCTGGGGATCGACTTACCTCGCCATCCGTGTCGGTGTGCTTGAAATGCCCCCCTTCTTGATGGCAGGCGTCCGATTCTTCCTGGCGGGAGCCATTCTCTACGCCTGGGTGCGCATGACTGGCGCGCCTTCGCCAACCCGAAGAGAGTGGCGCGACGCAACCATTCTCGGCGCCTTGATGTTCCTCATGGATTACGCCTGCCTCTTCTGGGCTGAGCAGCGCGTCCCTTCCGGCATTAGCGCAGTGATTCTGGCCGCGATCCCAGTGTGCATCACTTTGCTTGAAATTACCGTACTTCGCACCCAGAGACTTACAGCGCGTTTGGGAGCTGGGCTTGCAATTGGAATCCTAGGAGTCGGTGTGCTAGTGAATCCCTTTTCTTCCCTGGGAGAAGCACCTCTCGACCATCGCGGCGTAGTCGCCCTGATCGTCGCATGTTGGGGGTGGTCGATTGGAACGATCGTGACACGACGGGCGACGATTCCGAAATCAAAAGCCATGGGTTCTGCGATGCAGATGCTTTCGGGCGGAATTCAGCTACTGCTTCTCGCCTTGATTGCCGGGGAGTTCAGCCATTTCCATCCGCGCAGCGTCTCACCAGCGGCGTGGTTCTCGTTGTTCTATTTAATCACCGCGGGTTCCATCGTCGCCTTTACTGCATACGTGTGGTTGCTGCACTATGAGTCCCCGACAAAGGTTGGAACCTATGCCTATGTGAACCCAATCGTTGCGGTCATCCTGGGTGCACTTTGGGGAGGAGAACCCCTCGGCCGTAGAACAGTGCTTGCAGGATTTCTGATTCTTCTCAGTGTGGCGGCGATCACGACCATGAAGGCCAAAGCCGCCCCTCGTATCACGGAAACCCTCCTCCCCGTAAGGAGCGAGGAGAACTTCTAAGAAGCGCCAAACCTGAACGCCGAATCTAGATGGCTGGGCGCGCAAATTCCAGAAGATCCAAGGACCAACGACCTCGAGCCAACGAATCAGTAAAACGGGCGTTACTGCTGCCCGCTCGATCCCTTCGGTGCCTCGTAGGGCTTCTGCATATAGCGCCGGGCCTCGTCGAGAGCACCGGCAGTGTTGTCATTTGTCTGCAGCGCCTGGCGGTATTCATTGGTTGCTCGCTCTCGCTGGCCAGTGGTGTCGAATATCTTGCCTAACTGAATATGGCTCCAGACTTCAGTCCACCGCGGATCGCCGTCTCCGTTCAGCGAATCACGATACGCATTCGCCGACGCCTGGTAGTTATGCTGCAAAAAGAAAATCTCGGCGATGCGATAGTGCGCAAGTGAGCTGTTTTTGTTTATGTCGAGCGCTTTGTTGAACTCGGAAAGCGCGCCCGCCAGGTCACCCTGCTGCACCAAGGCCTGACCCCGCTGAATACCCGCACGTAAGCGGATATCGGGGGCGTTCTTGAGCAACCAGTTTTGGGGATCGATGCTGATGCGCCGCGGCCGACCGAATGTGTCCACGCTGAACGCAGAATCCGTTCCGGTTACATCCACGCGTTTCGTTTCGGTTTTTCCATCAGTGTCAATCTTCAGTTCCACCGGCATCCGAAACAGGTCCAGGTCCTGTGCGATCTGCCCTACGACACGGAATCCCTTGTTGCTTCCAAGTCGAAATACCGTGTACTTGGTCTTGAATTCCGGTGCGCCGGTGGAGTCCAGCCATTGCGAAAAAAACCAGGTCAACTTGTCACCGTAGACTTTTTCCACGATGTCACGAAATCCATCAATGGTTGCTGACTTACCCGCAAACTGGGAGTAGAAGTCGCGCATTGACTGGTCGAACTTCTGGTCGCCCACCACCCAGCGCAGCATGTGAAGAATCATTGCGCCTTTATCCGTGACCAGAGACTGGAACTCCGGCGAGAACAGATCCAGCTTGCCAGCGCTTGAAAGTGGCACGGTGTCATAGGCGAGGGCACCCACCGACATGTCTTTCACCGCTTCCTGCAAGGCTCCGGTGCCGGCGGCGGTTTCAATGTAGCGTGCTTCCGAATAGCGCGCAAAGCCGTCTACAATCCACCAGTCGTTCCGCGTCGCCGGGGTTACAGAAGCTCCCCACCACTGGTGTGCAATATTGTTTGCCAGCAAACGGTAATTCGTCTTCGGGGTAATCCCGCGGCTCGAAAGCGCCGCCAATTGAGGAGCCCACGCCGACGGCACCGTGTCATCGGGAATCTCAACGATTCGAAGTATGTTCGAAGGCGGAACTCCGTAAGCCGTGATGTAGTAGGTGAACACCTTTATTGCTGTTTCCGCATAGGCGGACTCGAGTTCCTTGTGGAGGGGTTTGAAATATATGTGTAGATCTATGCCAGCATCCGTGCTGTAGTAGTCGCCGAAAGTTCCTGCAATGATTGTTCCCGGGAAACTAGTCTTGTCGTATTTCAAGACGAAAGTCTTAAGTGGCCCGTTGCTGGGAGGCAGGCCTTTGAAGATCGGTTCTTTCCCTTCGCTCACCGTCCCGCTGCCAATCACGATCATATGTGCAGGCACAGTTATCGAGATCGTGGACGTAAAATGATTAATACCGTAGTTAACTACCGGAAACCAGTCGCCGGCGTAGAGCAGGTACGACGTATCTTCCCCGACAGAGGCCAGCTTGAGTCCGGGTACCGGAGAATCATCGGCGGAATCGAGCACCCCCGAGTATTCGAAAGTGAACGTAGTTGACTGGTCCTTGGGCAAAGCCGTGTTGAGAGATATGCGGATGCTGGAGTCTTGCGGATTCCGGTCAGCGGTGAGCGGTTTGCCCGCCGCGTCCGTGACCTTGGCCAACCTCAAAAGATTGTGTAGTTGGAAGGTAGCAATATTCATGTCCTCGGTAGCCGTGATGGTTACCTTGGCGCGCGCGGTGATCTTATGCTCACGCGGGCTGAGGATGGCCTCGATCTGGTAGTCGTCGGCGCGAAAGTGGGATTTTTCAGCAGCTTGTGCCGGTATTCCGGCTATGGCCAAGGCAAACAAGAGGGTGGCTGCAAACGTGCGATGCAGCGGCCGAAGTGCAAAGAACATTCAGGGAATCTCCTGGTGCAGTGACGCTCCAATTGTACGATGAATTTTGAAGCAGAAAAGATGTGTAGCTACAAGCGTTTAGGGATCATTTGCGAACTTTTGACAGGAACCCTGCCGAACCGGCATTTTTAGCGGCCTAACAGTGCGCGAATTGCCGCCGCGGCTCGAGCCGGAGCGCTGATGGCAAGGTTAGATCCCTTTAGACCGGTCTTGACCCTTTGTAGACCTTGTAACATCGCATCTCGCGAGTTTCCGTCAGCCACGATCTTATTTACTTCGGCGGCAACGTTTACTGGCGTAAAGTCCCGTTGAACCAACTCAGGAACAATCTTCTCGCCAGCCATCAGGTTGACCATGGCAAAGTAGGGGACTTTCACCGCCGACTTGCCAAGAAGATATGTCATCGCTGTGACGCGATAAACCATCACAAACGGAAGTCCCATGAGCGCCGCTTCCACTGTCGCGGTACCACTGGCGATGACCCCAGCTCGAGAGTGAGCGAGTGCGGGAAGCGCTTCAGGGACCAAGTGGACTCGCTCGCGGACCTTCTCCGCCGGGCCCAGAAACGGCTGGAAGTATTTCTCGTCAAGCGTTGGCGCCACCGGTAGCAGAAACTCAAACTCGCCGCTCAGCAGGCCAGCTGCCTCGAGAATTCCCGGCAAGTTCATGCGAACTTCCTTTCTGCGGCTGCCCGGCATGATCGTCACCCATTGCCGGGTCGGATCCAGTTCGAAGCGGGCAGCATATTCTGGCCGCGAAATTGCCGGTCGCGATAGTTCCGCCAGTGGATGTCCAATAAACTCGGCATCCACTCCGCGGTTCCGATAAAAAATTTCTTCGAATGGAAAAATGACTAGAGCTTTGTCCACGTACTTTCGCAGCAGCTTCACTCGTCCCTGCCGCCATGCCCAGAACTGCGGACAAACGTAGTAGACCACCGGGATCGCGCGCTTCTTCATCTGGCGTGCCACCCGCCAGTTGAATGCAGGCGAGTCGATGACGATGGCAAGATCAGGTCTCCGGCGGTCAGCTTCTTCGATCAGTTGATGAAACAGCCGCCAAATCTTAGGAAGGTGATTGAGGATTTCGGTGATGCCGACGACCGCAAGGTCCTTGGCATCAACCACCGTGTCACACCCAGCAGCGCGCATCTTCTCGCCGCCAACGCCAAAGAATTCAATTGTGTCCTGGGGTCGGCTCTGAACGACCGACTGCTTGGAAGACGTCGGGTTAGTGGCCTCAACGGCGGCTTCTGCCCTCTGCTTTCCAGAAAGTTCGGAGCGCAGTTCTTCCATCAACTGCGCTCCATACATTTCACCCGAAGCTTCCCCCGCTGAGATCAGGATCCGCACAAAGCATTGTACCGGGCGGACCGGATCCTCAGGGATAGTTCTCCGGCGGTGATTACGGCAGCCATCAAGGTTTGCGAACCATGCATCTTTGTCAATATATGCAGAGAACCTGCCTGTTCTTGCTGTGTAGTTTTCTGACCGCCGCTTCGGCGACAGCGCAGGAGGAGCGGACCTTTTCAGCGCAATCCAACTTGGTTCGAGTGCCAACTCTTGTGCTGGATCGGAACGGAGCGCCCGTGCTTGGCCTTTCTCTCGCGAACTTCATCGTCGAGGACGATGGTATCGCCCAAACCGCACATATGGATGAAGGGGCCGAGTCTGAGCCCGTATCCATGATGATCGCCATCCAATGTGGCCGGAGGGCGAAGCGGGAGTACGGGCGAATGAAAGGACTCTCTTCTACGCTCGATCCGGTCTTAAGCAATCCGCAAAGCGAAGCCGCTGTCCTGTTCTTCGACAGCAAGCTGAATCTAGCCCGAAACTTCGCCTCAAACGCCGACGGGGTTGAAATGGACCTGCAGAAATTGCCCTCAGGCGATTCAGGCGCTGCCATTCTTGATGCGATTGCTTATTCGGCAAGGTTGCTGGGTCAGAGGCCCAAAGACCATAAGCGCGTTCTGTTGCTGATCAGCGAGACCCGTGACCACGGCAGCCAGTTCACCAAGCTGGACGAGGCCCTGAAGGCGGTAGACGGCAATGAGGTTTCCGTTTACGCGTTGCCGTTCTCACCCTATGTGTCGCAGCAACTGGATGACTTGCGCGGGTCCAACAGAGACGAGTGGACGCCAGGTATCGACCTCCTTGCCAGGTTCCAAGACATCGGTCAGGCGATGCGTAAGAACATTCCTCAAGCAATCGCACATTTAAGCGGAGGAGAGTATCAGCGGTTTTCCACTCAGAGTGCATTTGAAAATCATCTGATCGATTTCGCGAATCATCTGCATAGCCGATACGAACTGAGCTTTGAGCCGAACCACCCGCATCCGGGTTTGCACCAAATTCGCGTGCGGATGCGTGACCCAAATAGCGATCGAACGCTAATCTGTCGCACGACATACTGGGTCAGGTCAGGCGGAGAGTAGTGAAATAGTTCTGAATTTGCTCAGCTACATGACTCTTCGCTTGCTAAAACCGGTGAGCTTCAAAATCTACCCGCTCGACGAAGGTCGAACTCGAAGGTGCCAGGCAGGGTCGACCGTAGTTCGGCAGTCGTGCCACCTAAACTGTTTGCCCTGTCTAGTCGTCCGCTCCAGCCGTAACTTGCGGACGAATGGGCGAGGATACGGCAGGTAATTCCTGGTCCTTGTATTGCAGTTGGTACAGCTTGTAGTAGATCCCACGCTTTGCCAGCAGTTGTTGGTGTGTGCCCATTTCGCGTAGCGTTGCCTTGTGCATCACAATGATCTTGTCGGCACGCTGAATCGTCGAGAGCCGGTGCGCAATAATGATCGACGTTCGCCCTTCCACCATCTTGCCAAGCGCATCGCGGACCTTAAATTCGGTTTCTGTGTCCACGCTGGATGTGGCTTCATCCAGAATCAAAATCTTGGGAGAATGCGCCAGGGCACGCGCAAAGGAAATCAGCTGCTTTTGTCCAGTCGACAGCGTTGATCCGCGCTCCTGAACTTCCTCTTTGTAGGTATTGGGCAAATTGTGGATAAAGTCCGCGAGGTTTACATCCTCGGCCGCTCGCCGCACTTGCTCATCGCTGATCCATTCGGTGCCAAGTCGAATGTTTCCTGCTATCGTGCCGGTGAATAAGAATGGGTCCTGCAGAACCACACCGAAGCGCCTTCGTAGATCATCGAGTGGCATCTCCTTGATGTCCACTCCATCAATCCGAATGGCCCCGCGCTGCACGTCATAAAAGCGCAACAGCAGGGAAATGATCGTAGTCTTACCCGCGCAAGTATGGCCGACGATGGCCACGGTTTCTCCCGGCTCAATCGTGAAGCTCACATCGCGAAGCACCCAATCCGGTTCCCCAGGGGTGTGCTCTGGCAAGGGCTTCGTCGGAATGGCTCTTGCCCGTTCCGGCCGACCTGCTAAGTCGAAGGCGTCTTTCTCCAGCGAACCATTTCGATAGGCAAACCACACGTGATCAAACTCAATCTGCCCTTGCCCGTGCGGAATTTTTGTCTTCGCGGCTTCGGTGATCTCAACCTTAGTGTCGAGCAGCTTGAACACGCGCTCCGCTGCAGCCATGGCCGATTGCAGGACGTTGTATTTTTCGCTGAAATCTTGAATCGGACGGAAGAATCGCTGCGCATATTGTATGAACGCCGCTAGCACACCAATTGTGACTACCTGCGGCACGAGGTGAAGCGGCCACAACTTGTGCTCACCGAACCCCAGTTCAACCGTCGTCAGGTGAATGTGCCGGGCCAAATCCTGTCCGCCAAACCAGATCACACAAGCGATAGCGAATGAGGAAAGAAACTCGACCACTGGGTAATAAATCGCATGCGCCATGATCGCGTCTTTGTACGCGTCCATGTGCTGTGCGTTGACCTCGGAAAACGCATTGAACGCCTTTTTCTCGCGGTTGAACAGCTGCAGAACCACCATCCCGCTTACGTGCTCTTGCAGGTGAGAATTGATTCGCGCGATTGCCACGCGGATCCGCCGGTAAGATTCACGCACACTATTGCGAAACATCCTCGTCGCGTAGGCAATCAGCGGCAAGACTGACAGCGTGATCAATCCCAGCTTCCAGTCAATACACAGCATGATCGTAGCGATTCCTACCAGCACAAAGATGTCTTCAAAAATCGAGACCACGCCCGACGTGAACATCTCGTTCAGCGCATCCACATCTGTCGTCACGCGCGTGACCAGCCGTCCCACCGGGTTCTTGTCGTAAAACCCAATGTGCATGCGCTGTAGGTGGCGGAAAATTTCGCTGCGCAGATCGAACATAACCATTTGTCCCGCCCACTGCATGAAATAGGTTTGTAGATACTCGAGAAGGAAGCTGCAGGTAATGAGTCCAACGTAGATCAAGGCGATCTGCGCGATGCCAACCATCGGTTGCTTGCTGAACCAATGTGCCAGCCACGAGGGTGCCTGCGACGTAGGTGCCAGGTAGAGGTCAATCGCCAACATGGTGAGCGGCGGGCCTAGCACGTCCGCGCCGGCCTTCAGAATGATCGAGGCGAGCGCGATCATGACTTTAACTCTGTACGGACGCAGGTAGGCCAGCAGTCGCTTCATCAGGCGACTGTCATACGCTTTTCCTAGTACCTCTTCTTCTTGGTGGGACGCCATGGCAGGGCAAAGGAACTATTCTATAGATGGGCCGAACCTCTCGTCGGATGGAAAAGTTCGCCCAGGGGGCGCGAAAACCTCGAAGCGAATCATCACCGTGTCATTCATTATTGCGTCACTCCTGAAATGGGTAGGCTTTTGCGGCGGAACAGATCAAAGAGAGCTCACCTGAACTTGAATCCGTTTCCGATCGAACGCATAGGGAATGGCCGAGAATACGAGGGGCGCAATTATCCACGTCGGGACCAACTCGGAGTTGGTGGGCGGCATCGTTGAGACCAGTTGTGTCCAGGTTAGCCCGGTTAGTAGTACAACGAATGCCGCCATGCCCCACCGGCCTCCTCGCGTGCCATCCTTCCAATAGATCGCCAATCCTGCTAACGCCATTAGACTCTCAATCGTGAGTTCTAGGGGCATGTGATTCCACAAAGATAACCCGACTTTCGGCGAATCCCGCCCCAGCAGGGGCAACTCGGGCACGTGCACCAGGCCGTCAAGAATGAAGTGCGAGAACACCAGGGCGGCAATCACCCAAAATACCCGAACTCGGTCGCGCCGCTTCATCCAACAGCAGACAGCCCCAAATAACAAGCCCCACCCCATGAGCGCGACCAGCCCATGCGAGTACGGAAATGTAAACGTGAGATAGTGACGGGTTGCGAAATCCGGCGGCACGTGCGCCTGTTCCATCCCGAGTGCAGCGAAGATTCCCAACAGGAAGTCAGCCAGGAACGCGGCGAAGATCAGAATTCCCGCATTGACCCGCGGCGCCACGCGCGAAGCTCCCAGTGCGACAGCGGCGTGGCCGATGCCCATATTTAGATGGTCCAGCGCAGAAGCGTTGCGCCTACCGTGAAGCCCGCGCCGACCGAAGCCAGAAGAACAAGGTCCCCCTTTTTTAAGCGGCCTTCCTCGACCGCCGTCTGCATGGCCAACGGAATCGTAGCCGCGGTGGTGTTGCCATAGCGGTCAATGTTGATAATCACCTTCTCGGGTGCCAGACCCACACGTTCCGCTGTGGCCTTGATGATTCTCTGGTTCGCTTGATGCGGAATGAAGCAATCAATATCCGCCGCGGTCACTCCATTGCGCGTCAGTAACTTTTCGCAAACATCGCCCATCTTGCGCACTGCATACTTGAAGACCGCCTGTCCATCCTGGTGAACGAAGTGCATCTTCTTGTCCACGGTCTCGTGGGTTGACGGGTTCAGACTCCCTCCCCCCGGCATATACAGCGAGCAGGCTCCTGCCCCATCAATTTCGTGCTCAAAGTCGATTAGGCCGACGCCGTCCTCGGCCGGCTCCAGGATCACCGCACCGGCACCGTCACCGAAGAGAATGCAGGTTGCCCGGTCGGTGTAGTCGAGTATCGAGGACATAGCGTCCGCACCGATCACCATCACCGACTTGTGCACGCCTGAAGCGATGAATTGAGCACCCGTCTGTAGCGCATAAACAAAAGCGGAGCAGGCTGCCGAAAGGTCAAATCCCCAAACCCGTTGCGCGCTGAGCTTGTGCTGGACAAGACAAGCGGTCGAAGGGAAGAGCATGTCAGGCGTGACCGTTGCCACAATCAGTGCGTCGAGGTCTTTGGCGCTCAATCCGCGCTTGGACAATGCGCACTTCGCGGCTTCGGTCGCCATATCGCTGGTAGCTACCCCTTTGTCCACCACGTGGCGCTCGCGGATGCCGGTGCGAGTCATGATCCACTCATCCGAGGTTTCCACCATCTTTTCGAAGTCGTGATTGGTCAACACCCGGGGCGGAACGTAGGTGCCGAGGGCGGTGATTTTGGCGCGCAGGCGGTCGCTCACTCGCGATTCCTCTCCTGAAGAAGAATTGAAACGTTATTGTACGCACCCGACCTCAAAAGTCCACCGTGAGAAGCTGACCCTAGTGTTAGTGGGGGGAGGAAGGGTACTTTCGTCATCATTGTCTTTGGCCCAATCCGGTCTATGATCGGTGCTCAATTGGGGGAAATATGAAGAGACTCCGGATTGTGGTCTCTCTGATCACGCAAGACAACGATTACCAAGTGGAACAAGCTGCTGCCGCCGAAGAGGCTGCGCGCAGACTCGCGGTGGACGTGGAAATCCTGTATGCGGATGCGGACAGCATTCAGCAGAGCCAGCAAATCTTAAAATTTGTTCAGGCTGCTCCCGAGGCCCGCCCGGATGGCATCATCTTTGAACCAGTCGGAGGCTTGGCTCTGCCGCAAGTGGGGCGTGCCGCCGTAAGCTCCGGAATGGGCTGGGTGGTTCTCAATCGAGAGGTCGAATACGTCAAGCAGCTGCGCACCGCATTCAAAGTTCCGGTGTTCATCGTCGCGGTCGACAATCTGGAAGCCGGGCGCATCCAGGGACGCCAAATGGGGGCGCTGTTGCCCAGTGGCGGCTCCGCTCTCTACATTCAGGGTCCCTCGGACGCCGACGCTTCCAAGCTGCGCACTGCCGGTATGTACGAGACGAAACCGGCCAACATCCAGGTGAAGACCATGAAGGGGAATTGGACCGAAGCCAGCGCCTTCAAGGCGGTAACCTCCTGGCTTCGCCTGTCGACCTCCCAGCAATCGCACATCGATATCATTGTGGCGCAAAACGACGCCATGGCCGCCGGCGCAAAAAAGGCCCTGCAACAATTCTCCTACGAGGCGGAGGGCCGGGATCACTGGGTGAATCTGCCATTCCTCGGTGTGGATGGAGTACCCAAAACCGGGCAGGCTTGGGTGCGGAGTTCCGTATTGGCGGCAACCGTTGTCTGTCCACCGCTTGCCGGCACTGCCATGGACTTGCTCACACGGGCCCTGCAAACAAAGGCTATGCCACAGGAGACTACCTTGGTTACGCCCCATTCCTTCCCCGAGATTGCGGCACTCAAGGGAGTGAAGTCGAGTGGTCACGCCTCCGGCGCTCACTAAGCCCAAATTTTGCAGTTTGCGTGGCGCAGGCGTGAATTTCGACGAGTCCTCGATGCTCTGGATCTAGAGTCCAGGAGTCCCTACCCGCCGCGTTTTCTTAGCCAGGCACCGGCAACCCACTGCACACGCAAGAGCCCGTTACCGTTGCTTCCTTCCGGACCTGGCGGGGTTGGCGGGAAGGCGTCGCGTGGGACCGATGCCTGACCCTTCATCTTAACATCTGCGTTTTGAACCCCCCGAAGAACCGTATCGCCCGATCCCCTTCGAGCGAGAGCTTCTCCCCGAGTATTTTGAACACGTTCATTTGTATCTTGACAACCTCCTGTTTAGGGGATTGAATAAAACTGAACGCGTTCAAATAAAGGAGAGGCAAATGTATATCGTGGGTTGCTACATCACCTACCTGGCATTGAGCGTTGTCACTACCATCTGGGTCGCGCAGACGTTGCACAAAAATGGGCGGCCATTCCTGGTCGATGCCTTTTCCGGCAATACGGTCCTTGCAGACTCGGTGAACCACCTCCTGGTAGTTGGGTTCTACCTGGTGAATATCGGATACGTCGCTTTGGCGCTCAAAACTGCGCAAGCGGTGAATACGCTTCGCGAGTCGATTGAACTGGTCAGCGACAAATTCGGAGTCGTGCTCCTAGTTCTGGGCGTCATGCACTTCTTCAACCTATTTGTTTTTTCGCGGATGCGAAAGAGCCCGCACGAACGCGTCATCTCGCGATTTGCTGTTCCAAATCCGCCGCAACAGGCTTAATCCATGCCGAAGACGAAGACAACAAAGAAGTCGGAAGAGACGCGGCGCCGCATTTTCGACTCAGCCCTGGCGCTATTCCGCAAGCGCGGGTTTGCCGATACGACCATGCGCGACATCGCTCAAGAGGCAGGTGTTGCGCTCGGTGCCGCTTACTACTACTTCGATTCTAAAGACGCGATTGTGATGGCCTTCTACGAGCGGACTCAGCAGGAACTCGTGCCCCAGGTCGCCGATGCCTTGTCCCATGCGCGCGGTCTCAAACAGAGATTGGGCGCGGTGGTGCGCGTAAAGTTGGAATACTGCGCGCCCAACCGCCGTCTGCTGGCTGCCCTGGCTACGCATATTGATCCCCAGCACCCGCTGTCGCCCTTCAGCGAGCAGACCCGTGCCATTCGCGATGCGGATACGCGCTTCTTTGAGAACGCCCTTGGCGGCGCGGACATCAGCCTCCCGGAGGATCTCGCAGCCCACCTCCCCCGACTGCTCTGGCTCTACCAGATGGGACTCCTTTTGTTCTGGGTGTACGATCGCTCTCCGCGTCAGTGGAGGAGCACGCAACTGTTCGAAAAGACCCTGCCGATCGTCGTCAAGCTCATTCGCTTATCGTCGTTCCCACTCTTGCGCCCCCTACGGAAGATGGTCACGGAGCTTCTCGAACTTATTTCCGGATCTCAGGAAGAAACCGCTGAGGCGCTCGTATGAGTGGACTTCGCATTGTGCTGGCTGGTGGCGCCGGGCACCTGGGGGCCCTGCTCGCCCGATACTTTCACGATCTCGGACACTCGGTCGCAATTTTGAGTCGCTCGCAACGCCGGTTTCCCTGGCCGGCGATTTTCTGGGACGGCGAACATCTTGAGAGTTGGATAGCACAACTTGAAGGCACCGACGTTGTGATCAACCTGGCCGGCCGCAGCGTGAATTGCAGATACAGTAACGCAAATCGAGCAAGCATCATGGACTCCCGAGTGCGAAGCACCCGGGTTCTCGGGGAAGCTATCGGAGGGCTTAACAATCCGCCTCGCCTCTGGATGAACTCGAGTACCGCGACCATTTACCGTCACAGTCTCGATCGCCCCATGGACGAGGATACGGGCGAGTTCGGCGGCCACGAACCGGGCGTGCCGACAAGTTGGCGCTTCAGCATCGAAGTTGCGAGCAACTGGGAGGAGACTTTTTTCTCCGCTAAAACTCCGGGCACTCGCAAGGTTGCTCTTCGCAGCGCAGTGGTCATGGGCGTCGACAAGGGAGGAGCATTTGACATCCTCTTACGCCTGGTTCGTTTTGGGCTGGGCGGTGCTGTAGGGTCGGGACAGCAATTCGTCTCGTGGATCCATGAACTGGACTTCACCCGCGCGATCGACTTTCTCATTAAGCACGAGGACCTCTCAGGTCCCATGAATCTAGCGGCTCCGAATCCTCTGCCAAACCTTGAATTCATGCGCCAACTTCGCCGCGCTTATGGGGCTCCCATCGGGCTCCCGGCACCCGCATGGCTGGTTGAGATCGGGACCTTCCTGCTGCAAACCGAATCCGAACTGGTAATGAAAAGCCGACGAGTGGTGCCCGGGAACCTGCTTCGATCGGGATTCTGCTTTGCCTTTCCGGAGTGGGAGGCCGCGGCGAGGAACCTCGTAACCCGCTGGCAGGGCAAAACTTAGTGCTGCTCCAGTGAAGTTCCCAGTGCTTCAACCTCGGGCTCAATCCGATCTTTTGTACCCTTTACCTTTGGCCAAGAAATCTCGACAATACCCCTATTCCATGCCTGGCCTGCTAGAGCCTCGAGAGATCACATTGGCCATCGCCATTAGGCGCTACCTCGATGTCGCTCTCTACTTACTGATCTTCACCGGCTTCGGCACGGTGGCATCTACGGGTCGGCTGGATTTTGCCACCGTCCTGCTCGTTTCAGCCGCTCTGCTATTCCGCGGATACATCCTTGCGCGGCGCCGTCAGGTGCTATTGACCGAGCGTTGGACCAACCTGCTTACCATTGCGTGTGTCGCTTTCTTCATTGCCGACGAGTTCGCCATCAGCAAGAGCTTCCTAGATTCGTTGGTGCATCTGGTCCTGTTTGTCATGCTCGTGCGGCTCTTCTCCGCTCAGACCGACCGTGACCACTTTTTCCTCGCCGGGCTTTCGTTTGCAATGGTGCTCGCAGCAGCGGTCCTCACCGTGGACAGCACATTCCTATTTGCACTAGCCGGCTTCGTGCTCGTTGCCACCGGCACTTTCATCCTGATGGAGATGATGCACGCTTGCACGAAAGCGGCCGTGCAGGGACGCGATCCAAGTGGGCCGCGCGCCTATCGCAAGCTATCGTTTGTCATTGCGACCGTAGCGCCGGTGTTGCTAGTTGTGATTTTTGCGGTCGGCGCACTCATATTTTTTGTGCTCCCGCGCGTTTCGACCGGGTACTTCAGCGCTTATGGTTCTGGCAATGACCTCAGCAGCGGCTTCTCCGAGCGCGTTGAACTCGGGCGAATCGGCCAGATTCAGCAGTCGCGCAGCGTCGTGATGCACGTCCGCATCGAGGGCGACATGAGCGCTGGGCGCGAACTGAAACTCCGCGGGATCATTCTGAACAAATTCGACGGCCATTCCTGGTCCAACACCCGGGAAAAAGTGCAGCTGAGGCGAAGCCCCGACGGCAGTTTCGACCTGCGCGGGATCACGGCCGAGGAGCCGACACCATCGGCCGGGTATCCTGTTCATTATCAAGTTACTCTCGAGCCCTTCGTCAACAATGTCTTCTTCTTGATGGCGAACCCACAGTCTCTGCACGGCAACTATCGCCAGTTGTCGGCGGATTCCTTTGCCGATGTGTACAATTTCGACCCGGATCGCCCGCTCAGTCGCTATGAAGCGGATTCGATTCTCCGACTGGGCAGAACCCGAGTAGCGCGGAGTCACACAGCCGGATATCCTCCCCAGGTTTTGTTGGACTTCATGGGCCCCACGCCGGTAGACCCTCGCGTGCGCGCCCTGGCACAACAGATCACTTCGAGTGCTCCCGGCCCGTACGAGAAAGCAGCGGCCATTGAGTCCTACCTGAGCTCCCACCTCGCATACACCCTTGAACTTCCGAAAACCACCCCAGCCGATCCGATTGCCAGTTTTCTCTTCGAACGTCGGCAAGGGCACTGCGAATATTTTGCTTCCGCGATGGCGGTCATGCTTCGCACCTTGGGCATACCCTCCCGGGTAGTGAATGGATTCTCCGGAGGTGAATATAACGATGTCTCCTCTCAATACGTGATTCGCGCTAGCGAGGCGCATTCCTGGGTGGAAGCCTACATCCCGGGCGAAGGATGGATGCAGTTTGATCCCACTCCAGCTGGAAGTGGCCTCACGGGGAGTCATTCAAATCGCTTCCTGCTATACCTGGACGCCATGGCGTCATTCTGGCGCGAGTGGATCGTGAATTACGATCTGGGACACCAGATTCGCCTCACTCAAGACGCTAGCCGAGGAAGCCGAGAGTTAGTCGGCCAGGCGCAGTCGTGGTTCAAGTCACGCTATGACCGGTTGTTGGTCTGGGCTCACAAAACGCAGGACCGGGTGGGGAGCTCTACCGTGGTCTGGGGTGAACGCGCCTTGGCGATCTTCGCTATTGTCTTGCTCATTGCCAGTTTCCCGCGTCTGATCGCACTGGCTCGCAATCTTCGAGTCATTCGGCGTCCCGAGCGCGCTCCTCAGGTTGCGGCGACCCTATGGTATGAGCGCATGCTGCACTTAATGGCTAGGCGAGGTTTCGACAAGTCACCTGCGCAAACACCCACTGAATTCGCCTCCGGCATCAAAGACGAATGCCTTCGCGTCAGCGTCGAGCGGTTCACCAGGAAATACGAGCACGCGCGCTTTGGAAACTCCGCCGAAGAGGCGTCCAAACTCCCTGAACTATACGAAGACGTGAGGAGCAGCCCGGCGGAATAGTAGTGAGCAACCCAGTTTTGAAAGCTGGCCCCTTGCATCGCCCGCCGGTCTGGTTGAAGCCGGGAAACTGATCCAACAGAAAGACTCAGTCAGTCGCTCTGGCTGCCCGACACGCCTATCTCTGCGAAGGACTGTTTGCGTAACGCATCCTAGAACGCGAACACCACGCCACCGCCCACATACAGGTTGTGCTGGCGTGTGTTGCCCGTATCTACATTGATCGGCGGTACACCGCTCCAGTTGTCCCGCGCCTCGAAACGGAAAATCGCGTTGTGAAGCTTGCGTCCCAGTGGCACGTCAAACCCCACAGACCCATTCAGCGCCCCTGTGGTTTTAATCCTATGACCGGTGTTGGTGCCACCAAACACCAGATCCTTGCTGGCCACGAAATGACCCACTCCGCCGCCAAAGCTGACCCAAGGGTGGAATGCGAACCCCTCCAGAAATCGTACGCGCGCAGCCGGAGTCAGGAATAGGGAGCTGTAGTCGATGGGAATCACGTTCTGTCCGTAGTTGAGGTCCTCGTCCGGGTTCCACAAAAAAGGAATCTCTAACCAAACGGATCCCCACTGGTAGGTCCTCAGCGCATGCGCGTAACTGAAATTGAAGGAAAGCCCTGCACCCGAATGGATGGTGTTATTGAAGAAGCTCGTATTGGGGACGGTCTGGTCGCTGATGAATGTGCGCCCGACGGTTACCGCAATCTCGTGCTTCTGCTCGTCCTGAGCGGCACACAAACATGTCATGGGCAGAAGCAGCAGGCCAGCCGCAAGAAATCTGCGCATCTCTCCTCCGACGCGAAGCGCGATAATTGGAGCCTAGCATGTGATTGGAAGGAGGCGGGTTAGCTTCAATGGTGCGTGTTAACCGGATGGGTGGAAATCGCATTTCAGATGTTTTTCTCACCGGGAGGTCGTATTCGCACGGACAAAGGTCCTTCGGTTGAATGAGCAACTGCGGCATGATAGCCTTCTCAGTTTGCTGTTCGGCGGCCCAGCCCCTGCCGAGTGATCGAGGACCGTTTTTGCCCCCTGTCGAAACCACGCCCGCTATCCGCAAAACCACGCTCAACGCCGTTCATCGCAAACTCGGCGCCAAGATGGTTGACTTTAACGGCTGGGAAATGCCGGTCGAGTACTCCGGGATCATTGCCGAGCACACCGCAGTTCGAACTGCTGTCGGTATCTTTGACGTCAGTCACATGGGCGACATCCGCGTGGCGGGCGAGCAGGCCCTCGCCGCAATCCAGCACATCTCGATGAACGACGCTTCTCGTCTCGCAATCGGCCAGGCGCAATACTCGGCGATGCTGTATCCTCAGGGAACCTTCGTCGACGACATTATCGTCCACCGCCTCGGCGAGCAGGAATACCTCATCGTCATCAATGCCGGCACCCGTGAGAAGGACTTCCAGTGGGTCCGCGACAACACCCGCCAGTTCGATTGCGTCGTCGAGAACCTCTCCGACGAGTTCACCCAGGTCGCCATCCAGGGTCCACGTGGCGTTGACGTGCTCCAAAAACTTACTGATGCCGATCTCTCAGCGGTGAAGTTCTACTGGGTCACGCGGGCAACGGTCTGCGGGCTGAAGAACATCCTCATCGCCCGCACCGGCTACACCGGCGAGGACGGATTCGAGATCTATATCCCCAGCGACGAAGAAACCAGTGCGCGTGTTTGGGGCGAGGTCCTCGACGCCGGCAGGGAATTCGGCATTTTGCCTTGTGGTTTGGGCGCGCGCAATACGCTCCGGCTAGAGTCCAAGCTTCCGCTCTACGGACACGAGATTTCCGATACGATCAATGTGTGGGAGGCCGGCCTCAATCGCTTCTGCAAGATGGAGAAGCCGGAATTTGTCGGCCGTCAGGCACTAGAGCAGACCAAGGCTGCAAGCCTCAAGCGAACGCTGGTTGGGCTCGTAATGGTCGAACGTGGAATCGCCCGCGATGGTTACCGCATCTTGAATAGTTCGAACCAGCATATTGGATACGTAACCAGCGGTTCCTACGCACCGTTTCTGAAGAAGAACATCGCGCTGGCGTACGTCCCGTTGGAACATTCAGCCGTCGGAACGGAAGTCCTGGTCGAGATTCGCAACCAGGGCGTGAAGGCCCAAGTCGTATCTACGCCGTTCTATAAGCGGCCGAAGAAGGCTTGATTCATGGCGGTGGTCCAGGGCGCTCGCGTTTTTCTGCCTTGGCTAGAAGCGAAAGCTAGAAGCTAGGAGCTTGTTTGCATGGCGTATCCCGAAGATTTCAAATACACCAAAGAACACGAGTGGCTCAAACCCGACGGTGGCAACGCCACCATTGGCATCACGACCTACGCCCAGGAATCCCTGGGAGACATTGTCTTCGTCGACCTGCCCAAACCCGGGGCGGAGATTTCCGCCGGTAAGACGTTCGGCTCGGTGGAATCCGTGAAGGCAGTGTCCGATCTCTATGCTCCTGCCTCGGGAACCGTGACCGAGGTCAACCCTGACCTTTCCACTCATCCGGAGAAGATCAACTCCGATGCCCACGGGGCATGGATGTTGAAGATCAAATTGAAAGATTCCGGCGAGCTGAATGCGCTTTTATCAGCTGCGGACTACGAAAAGTTTGTATCAGAAGAAGGCGGACACTGAACCGGTCTTGGGCGGTTGGCTCTTAGCTTTTCCGCGAATGCACCAGCTTAGAGCTAACCGCCAAGAGCTACTCGCTGATTATGCGCTATCTTCCTAAATCTCCTGCAGACCGCGAAGCCATGCTGAAGGCGATCGGCGCGCGCTCAATCGACGACCTGTTTGCGCCGATCCCGCCCGAGTACCGACTGAATCGCGACCTCAAGGTGCCGCGCCAGATGGCCGAATCTGAGATCGTCGATTGGTTCCGCGAGCGCTCGCGCGAAAACGGCGACGGGCACGCCACATTCCTCGGCGCCGGCGCCTACTACCACTACCGGCCGGTCATGATCGATTCGCTGATCTCTCGCGGCGAGTTCCTCACGGCCTACACGCCCTACCAGGCAGAGATTTCGCAAGGCACGCTGCAATCGATCTTCGAATTCCAGACTATGATCAGCGAGCTGACCGGCATGGAAGTGGCCAATGCGTCGATGTACGACGGTTCGACCGCCGCCGCTGAAGCCGTGATGATGGCCGCCCGCCTCACCGGTCGCCGCTCCGTTGTGGTTGCCCGCAGCGTGCACCCCGAATACCGCGAGGTTCTCTCTACTTACGCCTTTCATCAAGGGATGCCGCTCGCGACCGTTCCTTTCAAAGATAACGGTCGAGTCGATTTCAAAGCACTCGAAACCGCCATTACCTCAGACACCGCTTGCGTTCTGGCACAGTCTCCGAACTTTTTCGGAACCATAGAAGACGTTGAGGCCATCGGAGAACTGGCCCACTCTAAAGGCGCGATGCTGGTGGTTGCGATTGCCGAAGCTGTATCGCTCGGCATCGTTCGACCGCCGAAATCTGCCGACATCATTTCGATGGAAGCCCAATCGTTCGGGGTCCCGCTCGGTTTCGGTGGTCCTTATTGCGGTGTGATCGCCACTCGAGAAGCATATGTTCGCCAAATGCCCGGACGCCTCGTGGGTCAGACCACGGATCGCAATGGCAAGCGCGGATTCGTTCTCACTCTTGCCACTCGCGAGCAGCACATTCGTCGTGAGAAGGCAACCTCGAACATTTGTACCAATCAGGCGCTGATCGCTCTGATGGCGAATATTTTCATGGCCGTATACGGTAAAGTCGGCTTGAAGGAACTCGCGAAGCAGAACCTTGCGAAGACGGCTTATGCCGCACAGCAGTTTGGCAAACACGGCAAAGTCTTGTTCGGCAGCGCTCCACGTTTCAATGAGTTCGTGGTTCAGACCACGGAAGATCCTTACGCCATCAACGCACGCATTCTGGGGCACAAGATCGTTGGCGGCCTTCCGCTGAAGAAGTTCTATCCCGAGCTCGGCAATGCCTCCCTCTGGTGTTGCACCGAGCTAATGCCGCGCAGCATCATCGACACCGCCGTCGGCCACGTCGCGGATAGCGAACGCTCGGTGAGCAGTGCGAAAGAAGAGACTCCGGAAGAGGTGACGCGATGAAGCATATGACTCGCAAAGCCACGCGGCACGTGAACCAAAACGAGGGCCTGATCTTCGAGAAATCCTCTGCCGGTAAGGCGGCATGGAAGCTTGCTCCCCTCGACGTCCCGGAAGTCGATACGAAGGCGCTATTGGGCGACGTGGAAAGAAAAGACCTTGGAAATATGCCCGAGGTCAGCGAGATCGAGATCATTCGCCATTTCACCCGCATGTCGACATGGAACTATGCCATCGATCTCGGCATGTATCCTCTGGGCTCCTGCACAATGAAGTACAACCCGCGTGTGAATGAAGTTGTCTCGCGGCTAGATGGCATCGCAAACGGCCATCCTTATCAACCGGAGAAGGTCTCTCAGGGCGCGCTCCGCATCATTAAGACCCTGAGCGACTGCCTTCTCGAGATTACCGGCATGGACGCGATCACCTTGCAACCGGCCGCGGGTGCTCATGGCGAACTCACGGGTCTGCTTCTCGTCCGGGCGTATCACGACGCGAAGGGAAGTGCGCGTAAGAAAGTTCTGATTCCCGACTCCGCCCATGGCACGAATCCCGCAACCGCCGCCATGGTGGGCTACGCTGTCGAGAATCTCAAATCCAATGCACAAGGCATGGTCGACATCGGGGCCCTTGAAGCGCAGATGAACGAAGATGTCGCCGGCCTCATGCTGACCAATCCCAATACCCTTGGCGTATTCGAGGAAGACATCCACAAAATCGCGCAACTGCTTCATGCTAAAGGTGGTTTGCTTTACATGGACGGAGCCAACATGAACGCCCTGGTTGGCAAAGTTCGCCCCGGAGACTTCGGTGTGGACGTCATGCATCTCAATCTGCATAAGACGTTCTCCACACCGCACGGCGGAGGCGGTCCGGGTTCCGGGCCGGTGGCGGTCAAGAAGCCGCTCGAGCCATTCCTTCCGAAGCCGGTGCTGATCTCAAAGCCCGATGGAACTCTTGGTTTCGACTACGAGCGCCCCCGGTCCATTGGCCGCGTGCGTTCCTTTTACGGAAACTTCGGCATGTTCGTTCGTGCACTCGCCTACATTCTCGCCAACGGCCCGGACGGTCTGCGCCAGACCACAGAAGACGCCGTGCTGAACGCGAACTATATTCGCAAAGGACTCGAAGGTGTCTTCGATCTGCCTTACTCCAGCCCGAGCATGCACGAAGTGGTTTTCAGCGACAAGCTACAGGCGAAAAAAGGCGCGCGTACGATGGACGTTGCCAAGCGCCTGATTGACTACGGATTCCATCCGTACACGACAGCCTTCCCGCTCATCGTCCCGGGTGCCATGATGATCGAGCCGACGGAAAGCGAGTCCAAAGAGGAACTCGATCTGTTCCTCGAGGCCATGCGCTCGATCGCGCAAGAAGTCGAAGAGGATGCAGATCTGGTGAAGACGGCTCCGCATTCGACGCGCGTTTCCCGCCTCGACGAAACCGCCGCTGCTCGAAAACCGATTCTCCGCTGGAAGCCGGAAGCTCCGGTTGAATAATAGTGCCAGGTTGAATGAGACCGGCTCTCGCCTGGATCAGCAATGGCCGGTCTGGCTCCGTTTGACAGTGCTTTGAAAGACAACATTGGGGCATTAACGCCAACTAAGCAGCGCGGAACAGGTGATAGAGCATGAAGTAAATGGCCACACCGGTCACCGATACGTACAACCACAGCGGGTACGTCCACCGCGCAATCGCTCGATGCCGATCAAATCTCTCCTGCAGTGCACGACTAAGGGTGATGAGCACCAGCGGCACAATGGCGGCCGCGAGGATGGTGTGCGAAATCAGGATGCTGAAGTAGACTGCGCGTGACCACCCGTGCCCGGGAAAATGAACCGAGTGCACATGCGCATGGTAGTAGAGGTAGGAAGTCAGGAACAGAGTTGAGGTCCCAACTGCGGCTAGCATCAGTACCCGATGTATCGCAATGCGTCCTGCCTTAATCATCCGGTGCGCCACAACTAGCAGCACCGCACTCGTACCATTCAGCGTGGCATTGATAGCCGGGAAAATAGAGTAGTCGTTCAGCATCTTTCGCAATTACGTCACCGAGACGCAGGACCAACGAGAGCTTTCATTGCTTTTCGTCATGTCCCGGTTGGTGAATCAAGCAGCCGGTCGCGTCGTTTTCCGGTTCACCATCAGGAACGCAACCCCAAACATCACAAGCGCAAAGAGAACTAGCGTTGCCATTGAAGCCTCGAGCGAAAACGCCCGTGGGCTCCCCGGATAGAGAACGCTGCGCAACGCCTCGACCCCATATGTGAGGGGATTGATCTGCATCACCAGCCGCAACCATGCCGAGGCGCTCGACAGCGGGAACAGTGCTCCTGAAAGCAGCCACAGGGGAATTAGAAAGAGGTTGATGATCGCGTGAAATGCCTGAGTCGAATCCATTGGCCAGGCAATCGCAAAACCCAAGGCAGTGAGAGCGAATGAGACCAGAAACACTACCAATGCGGAAAGCAGAAATACAGAGATACTCAGGTGGATGCCGACCAGAGGGGCGAACACCAAAAAAATTAATCCTTGGACCGCTGCCAGGGTAGTCCCGCCCAGCACCTTCCCCAGCACAATCGCGGATCGCGAGACTGGCGCGACCAGCACGGAAAGCAAGAAACCTTCCTTGCGGTCTTCAATCACCGACATCATTGTGAAAATCGACGTGAACAGGACGATCATGATCAGCGCCCCCGGATAAAAGTAGTCCAGGTAATGCTGGCTCTTGCCTGCACCCGACGTGAAAGAATTGCCGAAACCAGAGCCGATCACGATCCAGAAAAGCACTGGCGACGCGATCACTCCAACCACTCGCGCCCTTTGCCGATAGAAGCGCACCACCTCGCGCCACCATAGCGTAAACGTCGGCAGCGCGAGTTCCTGAGTACTTGTTTCTGCGAAAGCCACGGTCGCTGGAGTCATCCTTTATCGTCTTTTACGTAGGGAGTCACTGAGCACAACCGACCGTCGTCGGTCTTCGCTCTGCCCGCGTATCCCGGTGCTCGATCATTGTTTATCCCGCTCAGTCCAGAATCGATGTCCCGTTCGCCTGATGAAAACGTCCTCCAGGCTGGGCTTCGCAATCGAAACCGAATCGATTTCGCCCGGAAAACTCTGAGCCAGATCCATCACAAACCGATGCCCCTGCTCTTTCTCGATGCGCACTTGATTTTCAAGTACTTGGGTATCGACGCGGAACTGGGTGCGAATTCTGCCGGCAAGCCTCTCCGGATCTTTCGTCTCCAGCACGATCACGTTGCCACCGATCTCCTGTTTCAGTTCTGCTGGAGTGCCTAGTGCAACCACCCTTCCCTCATTCAGGATCACGAGCCGGTCGCAACGCTCCGCTTCTTCCATCAGGTGAGTAGTCACGAGGATCGTAACCTGTTCTTCGTCGCGCAGGATTCGGAGATATTGCCACAAATCGCGCCGCGCCCCCGGGTCCAAGCCGGTCGTCGGTTCGTCTAGCAACAGCACATTTGGCCCGTGCAGAAGGCCCTTTGCCAACTCGAGCCTCCGCTGCATGCCTCCGGAGAAGGTTTCTGCTTTGTCCGTGGCACGATCGCTTAATCCGACCCTGCCAAGAATCTCCGCTACTCGTTTCTTCAGCGTCGCACCACGCAACCCATACAGATGACCCTGATGAACCAGATTCTCAGCGGCTGTGAGTTTAAGATCGATGCTCTGCGCCTGGAAAACGACGCCAATCTTGCGCCGCAGATTGTCGGGATCCTGCGCCGGGTTGTGGCCGAGAATGGTCGCATGGCCGGCTACTGGGACCATCAGCGTAGAAAGAATTCGGAACAGGGTGGTTTTGCCGCTGCCGTTCGGCCCCAGAAGCCCGAACAACTCTGCTCGACTGACATCGAATGAGACTCCATTCAACGCCGTACGCTCTCCGTAGCGGTGCACTATATCCCGGACCGAAATCGCAGGTGTGAGTTCGGCCGGAGACACGCTCGAGAAGCCGGGCAACACTGGTGTGTTTGAGATCAAAGACTATTTTACGACGTGCTGGCCGTTGATGATGGGCCACCAGCTATGCGGCTGCGGGTCTGCCTTCTGGGATTTCTTGTTTTTGGGTCATGGGGGCATGTCTCCAAACCTGAATCGTGAGCACGGCGGTGATTGCCAGCAGCAATGCCCCGACGGAAGTATGCGCCACCGTTGAGAACACCATTGAATTGTTGGCTTCGGTTCCCGGCCAGGCAATCCTCGTCAGAAATGCCGCAAACCCAAGTAGCAGTTGAAGGATCAACGTGAAGAGCAAAAGCGCGGCTCCGCGTCGAATAGCTTCGATTCTGGGGAATGCAATCAGCGCCCGAAGCGCAGTCCAGGTAAGGCACATGGCTACCGTCAACGCGTTCACCACGTGCGGCCACCAGCTCATGCCATGGTGACGGAACATCCCGCCAAACACGAGCTGGACATAAAGAAGGCCTAGCGAGTAAGCGCAAAGGACCAGCACCTTGGGATGTCCATTGTCTGCCACTGGCGACGGACTTTCCTCAACCCACTTACGTCCTGTGAATACCGCAATCGCTATCGCGATGCAAAAAAATGTCTGGCCCACGGCGGAGTGCGCGGTTGACACTGCAGGAGGCAGGAGGTTCAGCACCGTGATTCCCCCGAGAATGCCTTGAATCACGATGGTCGCCAGTGCTGCGAAGCCGAGGTATTTCATCCAGCGGCGGCGGTCGGCGATCAACGTCCAGAAGGCGATCACAATGGTCAGAATTCCAGTCACCGACGCAATCATCCGATGACTGTGTTCGTACACAATCCCGCCCACCCATGGAGGCAACCGCAGAATGTGGCCGTAGGACGTTGGCCAGTCCGGCACGGAGAGGCCCGCATCTTCACTCGTGACCAGTGCTCCGGCGACGATGACAACAAACGTCAGGAAGGCGATGAAGACCGCAACGCCATGATGCCACCGATTGTAGGGTGTTGATTCAGACCTCACCAAAACCTCCAGCCAAACCCTTCAGTTTAGCAGAGAGAAATTCGCGTGAAAGGTCAGCTCGGAAGGATTGCTGGCTGTCGTAGGAACGCCGGACGGCGTCCTTGGCCCCTATCCCGACGAAACCGACGGGGTAGAAAACCGTTCACCAGGCGGAAAAGAAGAGTCGGCCACGGGGCTCTGGTTCTGCTCTTTGATGGCTTGACTTCTATTGGCGGGCTAGGCCATCGCCGCGATCACGCTATCCGCAAATTCTGAAGTCCCGGCTTTCCCGCCGACATCTTTCGTCAGCTTGTCGCGATCGCGATAAACCCTTTCTAGCGCAGTGCGAATCTTGAGCGCTGCTTCCGGCTGGGCAATGTGCCGCAGCATAAGCAGCGCAGATCGGAGCAGGGCAGTGGGGTTGGCCAGGTTCTTGCCGGCGATGTCCGGAGCCGAGCCGTGTACAGCTTCGAAGATGGCGCACTCGTCCCCCAGGTTCGCACTTGGTACAAGTCCCAAACCGCCGACAAGTCCGGCGCAAAGATCCGAAATGATGTCCCCGTACAGGTTCTCCATTACCATCACGTCATACTGATACGGGTTCATAACCAACTGCATGCAAGCGTTATCGACGATGTGTTCCCCGTAGGTAATCTCAGGAAACGCTTGAGCCACCGCGCGAGAGCAGCGCAGAAACAAGCCATCGGAAAGCTTCATGATGTTGGCTTTGTGAATGGCGTGAACTTTCTTGCGCTGGTTCTTGCGCGAGTATTCGAAGGCGAAACGCGCAATGCGGGTCGACGCTTTTTCCGTAATCACCTTCAGACTTTCCACAACCCCCGGTACGACTTCATGCTCCAGCCCGGAGTACAGGCTCTCCGTGTTCTCGCGCACGATTACCAGATCAACATCGGGATACCGTGTGGGAATATGAGGCAGGTTCCGCACCGGCCGGAAGTTCGCGTAAAGCTCGAACTTCTTCCTCAGTTGAACGTTGATGCTGGCGAACCCACCTCCCACGGGAGTCGTAATCGGTCCCTTCAGTGCCACATGCGTGCGCTCAATGGAGGCGGTGAGTTCCTTCGGAATGTACTCGCGGTATTTCTCGTAAGCGTCGGCGCCCGCGAGAACGGTTTCCCATTCAAATTTCAGGCCAGTCGCTTCAAGAATGCGCACCACGGCTGCCGTAACTTCCGTTCCAATGCCGTCACCGGGAATTAGCGTAATTTTATGAGTCATGAGAAGTGGCGTAGCCCGAATGCCCTCGTCCAGGCGGGGCGAGCAACGCTCGCCGGGAAAACTGCCCGAGCACGCCTGGCTGGGCTCGACTCGGCAGGGAAGGGCACCCGCGGCTACATAGTTTTCGGTGCTGCCTTCGCCTGAGGTTCTGATTCTTTGGTTTTAAGCAGGTCCTTTAATTCTGTCATGAACTCCTGCACGTCTTTGAAATCCAGGTAGACCGACGCAAATCGCACATACGCAACTTTGTCGTACCGCCGCAGCCGGTTCATAATCAGCTCACCTACTTCACTTGTCTTCCGCTCGCGCTCGGGAGACTCGATGATGAACGCCTCTGCCTCATTCACGATTTGTTCCAGCTTGCTAATCGGCACCGGCCGTTTCTCGCAGGCTCGCAGCAGCCCATTCAAAACCTTTTGGCGATCAAATTTCTCTCGCCGCCCGTCTTTCTTCACCACCATGTAGGGAATCTCGTCGATACGCTCATAGGTGGTAAAGCGCTTCTCGCACTTCAAGCACTCGCGGCGGCGCCGGATCGAATCGGCATCCTTGCTTTCACGCGAATCCACAACCTTGTCGTTGGCGTGGCCGCAAAAAGGACATTTCATGATGATGCGAAACTGAATGCATTGTAGCAGTTAGAAAAGAAGCACTCAGCATCGAGTCTTCAGCATTCAAGCACAAGGCCAGCGGGGCGCAATCATTTATAATCGCAAGTTTCACCGACAAAGCATGTCGCGTTCTTATTGGGTTTGGGATACCTGGCGGGGAGGTACCTAACCCTTTCGTCCAGGTTCCGGGCGCAGTCGTGGACGACGACGCCAACAATTATTCCTATTGAGGAGAGAAAGGCAATCATGAGCAATATTGCAGAGATTCGTGCACGGCAAGTCTTGGACTCGCGGGGCAATCCCACGGTTGAGGCGGAAGTTTGGTTGCAGGATGGCACCGTGGGCCGCGCGATCGTTCCGAGCGGTGCTTCCACCGGCGAGCACGAGGCAGTTGAGCTTCGCGACGGCGACAAGAGTCAGTACGTCGGCAAAGGCGTTTTGAAAGCGGTTGAGAACGTGAATGGAGAAATCGCGGAGGCTCTTGCCAACTTTGACGCCGCTGACCAGCGCACCCTGGATCAGAAGATGATCGAACTGGATGGAACTGAAAACAAGGCAAGGCTGGGTGCGAACGCGATTCTCGCCGTTTCAATGGCTGCGGCCCGCGCCGCAGCAACTTGCTACGAAACGCCCCTCTACCGATATCTCGGTGGAGCGGGCGCAAACACCCTGCCCACTCCCATGATGAACATCCTCAACGGTGGCGCGCACGCCGACAACAACGTCGACTTCCAGGAATTCATGGTCATGCCGGTCGGCGCTCCGTCCTTCTCGGAAGCCCTGCGCTGGGGCGTCGAAGTGTTCCATACTCTCAAGGGCGTTTTGAAGAAGCGGGGTTACAACACCGCTGTCGGCGACGAGGGCGGCTTTGCTCCGTCGGTAAAGTCCAACGTCGAAGCCATTGAAGTGGTGATCGAGGCAATTCAGCAAGCCGGCTATAAACCTGGCGAAGAGATCGCCATTGCGCTCGATCCCGCGGCCAGCGAGTTCTACCAGGATGGCAAGTACGTCTTCAAGAAATCCGATAAGTCGTCGAAGAGCTCGGAAGAGATGGTCCGCTTCTGGTCCAACTGGGTCAGCGGTTATCCGATCGTCTCCATCGAAGACGGCCTCGCCGAGAACGACTGGGAAGGCTGGTCCTTGCTCACAAAAGAGATCGGCAGCAAAATTCAGCTCGTAGGCGATGACCTGTTTGTGACCAACGTGCAGTTCCTGCAGACGGGAATCGACAAAGGTGTCGCCAACTCGATTTTGATCAAGGTCAACCAGATCGGCACGGTGAGCGAAACTCTCGAGGCGATCGACCTTGCCCGCCGTAACGGTTATACGGCCATCATTTCGCACCGCTCCGGCGAGACCGAAGACACCTTCATTGCTGACCTAGCGGTTGCGACGGGCGTGGGCCAGATCAAAACTGGCTCAGCGTCGCGTACCGACCGCATCGCCAAGTACAACCAGCTGCTCCGGATCGAAGAAGCTCTGGCTGCCGGTGCCCGCTTCCTCGGTTTGAAGGCGTTGAACTACAACGGGTAAGACGGACTACTAGTCTATTGGAGGTTTGAAGTGCGGAGAATCACTGTTCTAACCGCGATTATGCTCGTGTCATGTTCTGCATTGCTGGGTGCGCAGGCCGGTAACCCCAGCGAACAGGCTGCCAGCAAGGAAGACATACTCAAGTTCATGGACGTCTTGCATATCCGGCAGACGCTGGTTCAGTTGTATGAAGGCATGGGGCGGCAAGCGAAGGTGGGAGCGGAGCAGGCGTTCAAGGAAAAGATCCCAGATGCTAGTCCGGAACAGCTCGCGGCAGTAGACAAGTTTGCAGAGGGTCTTTTCAAGGACATGCCGGTCGAGGAAATCGTGGAGGCGATGGTGCCGATCTATCAGAAGCATCTTACAAAGAGCGACATGGACGGGATACTCGCCTTTTATTCCTCGCCCGCGGGACAGAAACTTCTCCGCGAACAGCCCGCGATGATGCAAGAGGGGATGCAGGTCGGAAGCACGATCGGCCAGAAAAGAATGCGTTCGATCATGGAGAAGATGGATGAATTCATTGCGGAACTGACTAAACAAGAGCAGCAGAAGCGCAGTGGCGAGAAGAAGTAGAAGCGCAAATTCGGCTCAGGCTCGAGGCTATTGAAACGGTTTCGCACCCCAGGGCGGTACTCAGGGGCTAAAGGCCTCGACTTCGAGTGTCACAAATGGCGCGGCTGAAAGTCCTGGACTTCCCGGTTCCAAAACCAGGCATGCTTGGTCTTGATCCCTCGACGCTCTCGGCGCCACGCGCCGGAGCCAACGAGCTAAAGCTAGGAGCTAAAAAGCTATCTTATGTCCCGTCCTAAACCACTTGTACTCATCATTCTCGACGGGTGGGGTTACCGCGCCGACACCAATGCCAACGCTATCGCGCTGGCTCACAAACCCACTTACGATCGACTCCTTCGCGAATATCCGAACACCCTAATCCATACCAGCGGTCCCTTCGTTGGCCTCCCGGAAGGTCAAATGGGCAACAGTGAAGTCGGCCATCTCAACATCGGCGCGGGACGCATCGTCCACATGGATTCCACTCGCATTGAGCTAATGATCCAGAAGGGTGACTTCTTCGAGCACCCCGTTCTTGTCGACGCCATGAAGAACGCGCGCAGCGGTGGCCGCCAGCTTCATTTATTCGGCCTGGTCTCTGACGGCGGCGTGCATTCATATCAAACTCACCTGCATGCTTTGCTGAAGATGGCGAAGCAGAATCAGGTCGAGCGCGTATTTGTCCACGCTTTTATGGACGGCCGCGACACCCTGCCCACCAATGGCGCGCGATACCTCGAGCAACTGCAGCAGGTCATGCGCGAATACAACACCGGAAAGATCGCCACCGTGAGTGGGCGCTACTACGCGATGGACCGTGACCGCCGGTGGGAGCGCATTGCGAAAGCCTATAGCGCCATGGTCTTCGGAGAGGCTGAGGGGGGCAACTACTCCGACGCCGTTCAGGGCGTTAAGGAGTCCTACAACAAAGGGGTGACCGACGAGTTCATTGTGCCGTTTCTCTGCGCCGATTCCGAAAATCAGCCTGTCACCACTATTCGCGGCGAAGACTCCTGCATCTGTTTCAACTTCCGAGCCGATCGCGTTCGTCAGATCACTCGCGCTCTCACCCGAAACAGCGAATTGAACGAGCACGGTGGGAGCGACCTGCAAGGTGCCGAAGATCTCGATGTGACGATTCCGCGCGACCGCGTGCCGAAAAACCTGCATTACGTCTGCATGACGCAATATGACAAGAAGTTCAGCCTCCCGGTCGTGATTCCTCCCGAATCGCTCGACAATATTCTGGCCAATGTCATGGGCCAGATGAACATGCGCAATCTGCGCGTGGCTGAGACCGAGAAGTATGCGCACGTAACCTACTTCTTTAACGGCGGCGTTGAGCAACCGTTCCCAGGCGAAGATCGCGCGCTCGTGCCTTCACCCAAGGTTGCGACCTACGACCTGAAACCCGAAATGAGTGCCGCGGGGATCGCCGACACCGTCGTCAAATCCGTTGAAGACGGTGCCTTCGACGTTATCGTCGTAAACTTCGCCAACGCCGACATGGTTGGTCATTCCGGCAAACTCGAGCCGACGATCAAAGCCGTGGAGACCGTAGACGCGTGCTTGGGGCGAATCGAACTCGCCGTCCGTGCAAAAGGCGGTGCGATACTTATCACCGCCGATCACGGTAATGCCGAGATGATGATCGATCCGGGTACCGGGGGCCCGCATACATATCACACCACCAATCCCGTCCCGTTCATCGTTATCGCAGAAAATGCCAAGCAGTTGAAGCTCAAGTCAGGCGGTTCGTTGCGCGACATTTCGCCGACGATTCTCGGCATGCTCGGCCTGCCCGAACCTAAAGAGATGACCGGTGCGGATTTGCGCGTGAAGCTCGGATAAAAGGTCATAGAATTGCTTTTCGTGGAAGGTTCCGTGCGCAACTTCGTGTCCGGGATGGCAGGTTTTTCCGGTACGACGAGCGCATGAAGAGAAACCCCACGTCCGCAGACGGCAGGGTTTGGCTTAATCTGCAATGATTCAAAGATCACCGATGACTCAATCGCCTGATCACCCGATCAAAGTTTTGGTTGCCGCCTACAGTCGAATCGACCTGTGGACGGCTCCCGATTGGTTCGCTGAGCGCCTCAGAGCCGACTTCCCCCAGGTTGACATCACTCGCATCACTTCCGGAGAACGACTCTCGCAGGAGTTATCTAACTCCAGTGTTCTGTTTGGCGCGTCCTTCGGCCCAGAGCACCTCCGCGTCGCCCGGCAACTGCTCTGGATCCACTCCACGGCTGCCGCCGTGCACGACTTACTTTTCCCTGAGCTCGTCGAGAGCGACGTCATCCTGACAAACGCGCGGGAGGTGCACGGCATTGTTGTGGCAGAACAGGTGATGGCCATGATGTTTGCCCTCGCCCGCCGGATTCCAGAATCGGTGCGCTTTCAGGTGAAGCGTACTTGGGGCCAGGCAATTCTTTGGCAAGACCGCCGCACCCCGCAAGAACTCGGCGGCGCCACTCTCGGTTTGATCGGCCTGGGGAGCATTGGACGCAACGTTGCGCTACGTGCGTCTGCCATGGGGATGAAGGTCATCGCAATCCGTGAACATATCGACAGGCCGAAGCCGGAGAGTGTAGATGAGATTTTGCCCACATCTGGTTTGAGCGACCTATTGTCGCGCAGTGACTATGTCGTCTTGTCTCCGCCCGTCACTCCGGCAACACGGGGCATGATCGGCCGAGATCAGATCGCTGCCATGAAGAAAACCGGGTATCTCATCAATGTCGGTCGTGGCCCTTTAGTAGACGAGGCTGCGCTCATCGAAGGCCTACGCGGTCGTCAGATTGCCGGCGCAGCCCTCGACGTCTTCGATCAGGAACCATTGCCGCCCGAGTCTCCGTTGTGGGACTTGGAGAACCTGCTCATCACGCCTCACACCGGCGGCATGACCGAGAAGATGTGGGAACGCCACTACGCCCTTTTTACCGATAACCTAGGGCGATTCTTAGCCGGCCAGCCGCTACTCGCAGTTGTGGACAAGCAGGCAGGATACTAGTGCGTGCCTTTCCCTAATTTGCCATTCCGAGCGACGAAGGCCGATCTTCGCTGAGCGACTGGAGCGAACCAGGAAACTGAGCGAGCAGCTCTACCCGCAGACATGCGCGTTCCGCGAACGAGAACGAGTCCAGGAGGGGCTACAATCAGCCCAGGAGCTTTCCAGCATGTCCGCCGACGTCTTTCCTCCAGCAATGGAATCGATGGAAGCTGCTCGTCGAACCCTCGATCCCGCCGAGTGCGCGCTGATCGTCATTGACGTTCAGGAAAAGCTGCTGCCAGCGATCTTCGAACGCGACCGCGTCGTCAAGAACTCGCAGCTGCTGGTTCGCGCTGCCGGCATTCTGAATTTCCCGACCATCGCGACCACGCAATATGCGAAAGGTCTCGGGGAAACCGTGGCTGATCTGAAGTCACTTCTGCCGAGCAACCCCATCGATAAGCAGATGTTTTCCTGCTTTGGCAGCGATGTATTCTGTTCGATGCTCAAGCGGCTGCCCGGAAGAAGAAACACACTGCTGCTTTGCGGGATGGAGAGCCACATATGCGTTGCGCAGACGGCGCTTGCGGCTTTGCGCGAAGGGTACATGGTCCACGTTGCGTCGGACGCGGTGAGTTCGCGCACACCGTGGAATCTAAATATTGGACTGGATCGCATGCGCGCCGCAGGAGCCGTGATCTCCTCGACCGAAATGATCATTTACGAGCTGCTGCATTCATCGGCGACGGAGGAATTTAAGAGGATGCTGGCCCATCTTAAGTAAGCTCACAAGCGGTTGGCGGAGGATCTTCAATAGCGGCCCCTCTTGAGAAGAATCTCTAAAGTGTGGAAAAGATGCTTGAGTAAGAGATCCGACCATGCCTGGAAGAACGGTTGCACTCTTACTAGAAGTCCGCCTACTCCTTCGGCTTCACTCTGACCACGGTAATCTTCGAGAATCCTTCTTCAAAGGTCGGTGGCTTGAGCTTTGCGGCCATCTTTCGCATGACGTCGTCTTCCACGACACGCTGGCGGCGAGCATTGCGTTCCAAGCAGACTTCGAGCGGAACGTCGAAATACACCGCCTGCACTTCGTATCCGAAGTCCTTGGCGAGTTTGATCCAGCTGTGGCGGTCGTGCGGCGTGAGGTTAGTGGCGTCCACGTAGTTCAGCGGACGGCGTGCGACCAGCCGCGCTCGCAACAAGGAGCGTAGGTTCGAGAAGACCAGGTCCTGAAAACGCTGCTCCGCCGGATCGTCGAACAACATGGCGCGAATCATGTCGCTCGATAGCGGATTCAGATTGTGGCGCTTGAACCATGAACTCTTGCCGGAGCCGGGCAACCCGATCGCGAGAACGACGGTTCCTTTCAAAGCGCGCGCACGATGGGCCGGCGGAGTGAGGGTAGCCGAAACCGGGGCGGCAGCGGGCTCGGGTAATTCCTCTGCAGCTGGCGGTTGAACCGGCGTTGGATCGCTGGGCACCATGGGCGATTTCGATCCCGAACGTCTCCGCCCGCGTCCCCCCCGTCGACGACGTCTCGGACGCCGCTCCCCAGGAGCAGATCTCGTGCTGCCTTCAGCCGCCGGTTCGCCCTGATCGGACTGCCTTGCAGCATCAGGCTGAATATCTGATTTAGGTCCTTCTGCAGGCTGAACTTCTTCCTCCGGCTCCGGGACGGTTTCTTCCTGGCGCTGCGGCTCAGCTTCAAAATATGCCGGTTGCAAAGGCGCGGGCTGGCTCGGGGCTGTCTCCTCACCCTTCTTGCGCCGCTTCAATCGATCTCGCATCCATTTCCGCATGTAGGGCTTGTAACATATTGACGGGCTTTCCGGCAATTGTGCGAGGACTAAAACCGTTCGCTCATAGATTCGCTGAGCCCCTCCGACGCGAGCTTTGTCGCACCCCTTCGCGATCTGTCGATTGACGCAGAGATCGCGGAGAAGCGAGGGTTGGAGTTATCGTATTCCTAATTGTGGGAATGAGAGCGTGATGCCAATCCCGTCTGAAATCTCGGGCCAGAAATACATCTCGTTGACAACCTTTCGCAAGACCGGGGCGCCGGTACGAACGCCATTATGGTTCGCCGAAGCCAACGGCAAGCTTTACTTCATGACCCGCAATGACTCTTGGAAGTACAAGCGAATTCGCAACAATCCTAACGTTCTGGTTGCGCCGTGCACGCTGCGTGGCTCGGTCACCGGACCGGACCTCCCAGCAGTCGCTCGCATTCTTCCGCCTGAGCATTGGCCCTTCGCACAGCGATTGATCCGCCGAAAATACTGGATGGCTCGGCTGCCTTTCTGGAGCAGTAAGAACGAGTACCTTGAAATTGAGCTCGGCGGTTGATGGTTGACTTGCTCGATGTTCAGTCTTGCTTGACCGCGCACCGAGAGCTGGGGATTGGGAACTGGGGACGAAAAACAAGATTCGCAGAATCACGAAATTCAGCCAAACAAGTCTCGTTTTCAGTCCCGAAATCGATTTGTCCCTGCGGAATTTTGAATGTTAAGAACCCTACTCACATTTGCCCCCACTCTCTCACGCTGATAACATGGTTTGTTTCCCTTAAATTGCAGCTACTTCGCAGTCATCCACTTCATACGGAGGCCTCATGGCTATCAAGGTAGGAATCAACGGTTTTGGACGCATCGGACGCAATGTTTTCCGCGCTGCCCTTAACGATCCCAACCTGGAATTCGTCGCCGTCAACGATCTGACCGAGCCCAAAACCCTGGCCCATCTTCTTAAGTACGACTCAGTTCTCGGTAATCTTCCCAATAAAGTTTCGGCCACCGGCGACTCAATTCAGGTTGACGGCAAGACGATCAAGGTTTTCAAGGAGAAGGACCCGGGGGCACTGCCCTGGGAATCGGTGGGTGCACAGGTTGTGATCGAGTCCACCGGCCGCTTCACCGATGCCGGGGATGCCAAGAAGCACCTCCGCGGCCCCGTGAAGAAGGTCATCATTTCGGCCCCGGCGAAGAACGAAGACGTGACCCTCGTGCTGGGCGTGAACCACGACAAATATGACCCTTCTAAGCACAACATCATCTCGAACGCGTCCTGCACGACGAACTGCCTGGCACCCATCGTGAAGGTGATCCACGACAGCTTCAAGATCCTTAGTGGCACCATGACCACGATCCATTCCTACACCAACGATCAAGTTATTCTCGACTTCCCGCACAAGGACCTGCGCCGCGCTCGCGCTGCAGCACTCTCCATGATTCCGACTTCGACCGGCGCTGCCAAGGCGTTGAAGTTGGTTATCCCCGACATGGCCGGCAAACTGGACGGATTTGCCATCCGTGTACCCACGCCGAATGTCTCAGTGGTTGACCTTGTCGCCATTGTCGAGAACAAGGCTTCCAAGGACGAAGTGAATGCCGCGTTGCAGAAGGCTTCGGAAAGCGGTCCGCTGAAGGGCTATCTGGGCTTTGAGACGAACGAGTTGGTTTCGTCAGACTTCAAAGGCGATTCGCGCTCCTCGATTGTCGATGCGCCCTCGACGCTGGTGGTTGGCAACCTCGTGAAAGTTGTCTCCTGGTACGACAACGAATGGGGCTACTCTTGCCGCGTGCGGGACCTGATCAACTTCATCGGCAGCAAAGGTCTATAAAACAGCGGTCGGTGGCCAGTGGTCAGAAGGTTCGTGGCTTTTTTGACGCCTGCCACTGGGCACTGACCACTCTCTTCAGAAGAGGCCCATCATGTCGAAATTATCTATTCGCGATCTTCCGCTCAATGATCACCGAGTGTTTATGCGGGTCGATTTCAACGTTCCACTCGACGATAATGGCCGCGTAACCGACGACACGCGTATCAAGGAGACCCTTTCCACTATCGAGTATGCCCTTCGCCACGGGGCCCGCCTGATCCTTGCTTCTCACCTTGGTCGCCCCAAAGGCAAGCCCAACCTGAAGATGAGCCTCAAGCCAGTTGCCGAGCGGCTCCGCATGTTGCTCGACAAGAATTTGGCTTCCAGCGAAAACGTTGGCTTCTGTCCTGATTGCGTCGGCATCGAGGCTGAGGAGATGGCAGGCAAGCTGGAAAAAGGGCAGACACTCCTGCTTGAGAACCTTCGCTTTCATGCCGAAGAAGAAGCCAACGACGAAAAGTTCTCAAAGCAACTCGCGAATCTTTGCGACTATTACGTAAATGATGCCTTTGGCACCGCTCATCGCGCCCACGCCTCAACCGTCGGCATGACCAAGTTCGTGCAGAGGTCCGCCGCTGGGTTGCTGATGGAAAAGGAACTCGATTATCTAGGTCGCGCCATGCAACATCCGGAGAAGCCGTTTGTGGCTATTCTGGGCGGTGCCAAGGTCAGCGACAAAATCGCTGTCATCGAGAGCCTCCTGAAGAAGGTGGATACGCTGATCATCGGCGGTGCTATGGCGTATACGTTTCTGAAGGCCCAGGGGGTAGCGGTAGGAAAGTCGCGTGTCGAGGAAGACAAGCTCGATCTCGGGCGCCAAATCCTTGCGAATGCAAAGGCAAAGGGCGTGAAATTCCTACTGCCGGTCGATCACGTTGTTGCCGACAAGCTCGACGCCACTGCCAAGGCACAAAGCGTCGGCAAAGGGCAGCCAATTCCCGAGAATCTGATGGGTCTCGACATCGGCCTCGATTCGGTCGAGCTTTTCTCAGAAGAGATTAGCCGCGCCGCAACCATCGTTTGGAACGGACCCATGGGGGTCTTCGAAATTCCGCAGTTTGCCAAAGGAACGTTCAAGATCGCTCGTGCCGTAGCCGACAATGCCGGTGCAACGTCGATTATCGGTGGCGGCGATTCGGTCTCGGCTGTGAAAGCAGCCGGAGTGGCGGACAAAATCTCGCATATTTCGACCGGCGGTGGCGCCTCGCTCGAGTTCCTAGAAGGTAAGGTGCTGCCTGGTGTCGAAGCACTGACGAGCAAGTAACCGGCTTTGCGTTTCACGCCAGCATCCGAATGATCTTTTTTGACATCGACGGCACTCTGATCGATCATCTCAGCGCCTCCGCTGCTGCCAGCCTGGCCCTCTATGACCAATTTCCCGGTCAAATTCCGTTCACCCGGGCCGGGTTCCCTTCAACCTGGGAAGCCATCATGGACCGCCACTTCAACCGCTTCTGCCGCGGCGAAATTTCGTTGTGGGATCAGCGTCGCGCACGCATCCGCGAATCCTTTGACGCCCCTGAATTAACTAACGCCGAAGCCGACGCCAGGTATCACGTCTTTATCCGTGAATACGAGCATCTAACCCGTGCTTACGATGACACCTCAGCTTGCCTGCAAGAGCTGGCCGGGAAGAAACTTGGAATTATTTCCAACGGTGCGCGCGAACAACAACTCGGAAAGCTGAGTCGTGCGGGACTTCTAGAACACTTCTCCGTAACGGCTTTTTCCGAGGACACCGGCTTTGGCAAGCCGCACCCAAGCATTTTTCAGGACGCTTGCCGTCGAGCGGGCGAAGATCCTCGCGACTGCGTTCATATTGGCGACGATCTGACCAATGATATTCATGCCAGTCGAGCACTCGGCATTCGCCCAATCTGGATCGATCGTAAGCGGACCGCGATAAACGGAGTTCCCGCACGCAGGATCGAGAGTCTGATTGAACTCGCGGTTGCTCTCGAGGAACAGTATTTTTGCGCGTAGCAAGAGCTTTACCGCAGAGGACATGGAGAAACACAGAGCAAACCCCGTTTCCGGACCGGTGATTTCTCTCGTCTATCTCGTGCTCTTACTGATTCACCATTCGATGAGGACTAATTCATGGATCGCAAGAAACTCATTGCTGCAAACTGGAAGATGTACAAGACGCCTCAACAGTCAAAGCAGTTCCTGCAGGACTTCCTGCCCCTCGTGATAGACCACGATCGTGATGAGATCGTCATCTGCCCGCCTTACGTCAATCTTCACGCCGCGATTGAATCCGCACAGGGCTCGCGGGTTGCCATTGGCGCGCAGGACGTGTATTGGAAGGAGGAAGGTGCCTTCACCGGCGAAATTTCGTCGACCATGCTCGTGGCGGTTGGCTGCACCCACGTGATCATCGGCCACTCGGAACGCCGCCAATACTTTGGCGAGACCGACGACACGGTGAACCTCAAGCTCAAGGCAGCACTGGAGCATGGCCTCACCCCCATCGCTTGCGTTGGCGAGGTTCTTGAGGAGCGGGAAGCCGGTCTCACGGAAGAGGTCCTTCGCCGCCAGTGCCTGCGTGCGTTCCACGCCCTTTCGGCAAAAAAGGCAGCCAAGCTGGTCATTGCATACGAGCCGGTATGGGCCATCGGAACAGGCAAGACCGCTACCCCGCAAATGGCCTCGGACGCACACGGAATCATACGCGGGGAAGCCGCCAAAGCATTCGGCCAAGAGTTTGCCGATGCGCTGCGGATTCTCTACGGTGGCTCGGTGAAGCCGGAAAATGCGACTGCCCTGATGTCAGAGGAAGAGATCGACGGCGCGCTGGTCGGGGGCGCCAGTCTGGATCCAAAGTCGTTCGCTGCGATCGTGAAGTACTGAAAGAGTTTCGGGGGAAGGCCGAACGAGCGTAAGAGCAGTTGTAAGAAGAACCGGTCAGCTGATTGCTTTGGCGTACTCGATCAGGCGCATGCCAAAGAAATCAGAAACTTTGCCCGTGCGGCGGAATCCATTCCACTCATAGAAGCGTATGGCCGAGATCAAAGGCTCGGTCGTATCCAGGGTAATGCGCTCGCAGCCCAACTGTTTTAGTTCGTTCTGTGCACAATCCAACAATCCCTTTGCGACCCCGCGTCCCTGCCACTCTGGCACCACGCCCATTCCTCGTAAGTGGCCTTCCAGCTGGCTGACCAGACTGCATGCGATCGTTCCAATGATCTGTCCTGAGCTGGTATCCGCGACGAACACCGACATGCTCCGCAAACGTCTTTTCAGCAGTTCAGGCGTCAGCACGGTATCTTCAAACGCCGCGGGTGTGTAGAAATGCTGATACGTCGCGAAGGCGCACGAAAGGCAGTTCAGGATGCCCTCGTTGTCCCGGGCGGTTGCTCGTCGGATGTTTACTTGTTGAGTAGCTGCCTTGGGCACGATCTCATCTCAGCCACTCTTCTAGCTCCACACCTTTATCGGTTTTCTCGTCGCGGTACTTGACAATGACGGGCGTGTAGAGCGAAATGCCCCATTCAGCGGCTTGACCTTTCTTGACCGCACGCGAGCCTGGCACGACAACCGCTCCCTCGGGCACTTGCAGCGGCTCATTCTCTTTCGCGCGATATACCTCGCCGCGCACCAGGTCATAGAGTGGCGTAGACCGCGTTAGGATGGTTCCCGCCCCGAGTACCGCGTGCGCGCGGACCAGAGTTCCCTCATAGACTCCGCAGTTTCCCCCAATCAGGGCGTCGTCCTCAATGATCACCGGCACGGCATTCACCGGCTCCAAAACCCCACCAATTTGGGCTGCTGCACTGACGTGGACCCTCTTGCCAATCTGCGCACAGGACCCGACCAGGGCGTGGGAATCAATCATCGTTGCCTCGTCTACATACGCTCCCACGTTGATGTACATCGGAGGCATGCAAATCACCGAAGGGGCCACATACGCTCCCGTCCGCACCGACGAGCCGCCGGGCACAACCCGCACGCCGTTGGCTGGGGTGAACTTTCGCGCAGGAAACGTGTCCTTGTCTACAAACGAGAGACATTCCCCGTTGCCCATTTGAGCTAAGGCACCGAGTCGGAAGCCGAGCAGGATGCCCTGCTTGACCCAGACATTTACCTCCCACCTGTCGTTCTTCCTTTCTGCTGCCCGGATCTCACCCCGGGTCAATGCGTCGCGAAAACGTTCAAAGGTAGGACGAGTGTTCCGGTCGGATACAAGGTCAGAGAGGCTCGCAAGTCTTTCAATTTCTGAACGTAACGTGTCCATTGGGAAGTAAAAGTATATTCGACGGAGCAGGCAAGGTTTTCTTAGTGTATCTGCCTCAACTCTCCCAACACCTTATTGTAAAAAGTGTTTGTTCATCAAAATCTGGTAGCATCTTCATGAACCTTTAACAGCATCTTAACTCAGCTCGCATGTGCTCAGGGGGGCACGGTATGGATCAAGGCTCAGGGTCTGGAGGCATAAGCCCAGCTTCGGTTACCGCTTCAGTCATCGCTTCAGCCAATACAGGCGTTACTAGCCATCCAAGGCGCCTGGGAACTGAGAACCCTCCTCTACTTTCCATTCGCAGGGATCAGGATTACCCTGTGGCCGACCTGTTTGGACGTTGTTTTCTCCGGGTCTGCTACTGGGTGGAAGTGTTTTCCTCGATGACCCGGCGTGAAAACCCCCTTCCGTATGAGCCTTTTCCAAGGCGACCGGGAGCTTCTCTATCGACAGCCAAGCATCTGGTTGAGAACGAAGCAGCGGCTACGGTGCCTGGGACGCCGCTTGCCAGCGTTTAAATGCACTTGCACTCGCTGCGAATCAGCACGCTCGGTAGCGTTTGCGTGACCTGTCTGGCCTCTGCGAGCGACGCATAAGGACCGTGCCACCGAGCATGATTGGCAGAATGCCCTGAGGGACGCGCTTTCCCGCTATTGCACTGTCCGCAACTGCTCCGGTGAAGCACGGCTTTGTGCGGTCCCGCCGCCCAGTTCTCATAAACGAAGAACGCAGGGGCATTTGCTACCGTGGTAGTTGCGGCCTTCGCGATCAACCCAAGTTCGCCGGCAATCCGTTGAAGCTTCGATCGCGTGTCGCGCCGAACCGGAATCATTGGCAGCCGGTAAGCCTCTTCAATTCTTCCCATCATCGCCAACACTGCCTTCACTGGCATTGGGCTGGACTCGATAAAGTTTGCCTGCATCAGAGGCAGGTACTTACGGAAGACTTGGCGGGCTGCGTCCCACTCATTACTCAGCGCCGCCCGAACGATCGCGGTCATCTCGGCTGGAATCTCATTCGAGGCAACGGAAATCAAACCTACGCCTCCCAGCGATAGCACGGGCAGCACGGTCGCATCGTCCCCGGACAGAACCGCGAAATCATCTCGCACGGCTGCACAAATCTCCGCCACTTGTGTCAGATTGCCGCTGGCTTCCTTCACTCCGACGATATTGGGGATCTCAGCCAGGCGCGCGACTGTACTCGCCTCAAGGTTAGCTCCGGTACGTCCCGGCACGTTATAAAGAATGATCGGCTTGCCAACCGACTCGGCGATGGCTTTGAAGTGCTGGTACTGTCCCTCCTGGGTCGGCTTGTTGTAATAAGGGGACGCTGTCAGGATCCCCGTTACTCCCTCGCGCGAATTGAGTTCCTGTGCTTTGGCGACGGCATCCTTGGTGTTGTTCGAGGTTGCTCCCGCCACGATTGGGACGCGTCCAGCTGCAACTTCGATGGTGATATCGACGACGCGTAGCCATTCCTCATGCGTTAATGTGGGTGTCTCGCCGGTTGTGCCGCAAGGAACCAGGAAATCGATCCCAGCTTCAATTTGCCAGGCAACCAAGTTGCGTAACGCCGCCTCGTCGAGCGCGCCGTCTTGATGAAACGGAGTGACCAGTGCTGTGCCGCATCCGCGAAATTGCATGTAGATAAGATACCCCCGGGATGCCACGAGGGGCAAAGCAGGAGGGATCTTGGCTTTGGTCAGTCTTGATGTCTGTTAGAAGCAGGCCAGGCGAATTTGTTTTTCATTGCTTGGCATCAGGCAGTGGGACGAATTCAGTTTTCACATCTCCGTCCTGTGAAATACTGTGCATCGCAAATCCCAGCTCTCCACCCCACGGCAACCAGCTCGTTGCTGGTGCGACATGCCAGGTGATCCCCTCGCGCTCAAAGACCCTGCCGTTATGCCAATGCCCGACCAGCATGTGCTTGACTCCCGCCTTGTGGAGCAACTTCATCTCTTTTGAACGATAAGGTTCGCTCACAACCCAATAGGGCTTGGGATCTGGGAAGCCATCGTCGTGAAAGACCGGTACGTGCTGAATGCCGATAATCGGGTGATGTCCTTTCTGGCCCCGATCCTCTTCGTCTCTAACGTTTGACAGCCATTGCAGCATTTCCTCTGACTCTTTTTCCGTTTGGGATGGTAACGGGGGTGGTTGCTTCGCGCCATAGTTGTCGTAGTTACCCAGCAGCTGCGAATTGATGACCACGAATGTGATGTCTTTCACGTGAAAGGCGTAGTAATCCTTCCCGAAAGCGTCTCGGTAGCGCTCCACATCGGAGCTGTGAACATCGTGATTTCCGGGAGCGTAGTAAAGCGGGGCTTTTAGTTCTTTGAGAATGCTCTTGGCCTGATCCCAAGCCTTCGGGTTCTCGCCAATGTCTCCCGAGAGAATGACGGCATCGGGTCGACGCTCATTGATCATCTTCACGGCTGTTCGCAAATTGTCCGCGGCGTGAGGTGCGTGTTTTTCGCCGAGGTGCGTGTCACTGATTTGGGCGATCGTCACCTGGGCAAATAGCGCCTGCCCGACTACACAAGCCCACACTGGAATTGTGAGGGCTCGCAAAAAGATCCTTATCAAATGTAATTTCCCCTGCATGATCAACTAGAAGCCGGAAAACGTGCTCAGGTTGTTTGCGATCGGAACGAATACCTCAGAGCAGGGGTGCGGTTAGGCGGGTAAGAGCAGTGAGCAGAATGGGTCAGGTCCATCCCCAAGGCTCACCGCTCAACGCTACCGCTCGAGCCCGCTATTTTTGAGGAGGAGTGTTCTGCGGCGGATTGCTTGGCGGAGCAGACTGTTGCGGCGTTTGGCCTTGTCCGCCCTGCTGCTGGTCCCGCATTCTTTGCTGGATCACGGCTAGCTTTTGCAGCTGTTCCGGCGTCAGAATTGCTTTGATTTTCGGGCTACCTTCCTGCCGAATCTGCAGAACCTTCTGTTGCTTTTGGTCCATCGAGAGCGACGTATCATTCCGTACCGCGGTGATCTGCTTGTTCTCGTCATCCACAACTTCAGCGATTTTTTGTTTTTGATCCGCTGTCAATTGGAGTTCGTCTTCTACCGAGTGCTGTCCATTCTGGCCCGAGTTCGCGGAACCAGCACTCGATGGGCCCTGATTGGGTGAAGGCGGAGTGCTCTGTGCGCCCGGAGCGCTTTGTGCGCCGGGAGTGCTCTGGGCCCCGGGTGCGCTCTGTGTCCCCGAGTTGTTGGATGACGGCGGTGCGCTCGGAGGCTGAGTTCCTGGCGAGGACTGCGTGTGAGTATCTGGCGTCGATGGACTGGTTGTCGTGCCTTGAGCTCCGGCCAGGTTTGTCACTGCCAGACTCAGGCACAAGATAAAGGCTGAAAGCAGGAGATTACGATATCGCATGGAGGCTCCTTTAGACGACGAGTAGGCGAAGGCTTACAACGCCGCATACGCGGTTCGACAAGCTTGTTCAGATGGCAGCTACCTTGCCTGAGGTTGGACTCCGGCGTGTCGCTAGAAGGGCAAGAATCAGCTACTCAGGATGCTTCGTGACCCTACTTTTTCCCAGATTCGTAATGTTTTTGCATTATTGCTGCTGGTTGGATCTGCTCATACAGTCCTAAGTACTCAGGGTTGAACTCGGATTCTTGTTTGTATCCATCTCGAAGCTGCTTCAGCTTTACCCTGATCGTTTCCCAGGATCTGGAGGAGTCGTGCAACGAAAGCCCTCAATTCTGCTTCTGGTCAGTTTGTGCGCGGTGTGTGCGGCAGCACAGAGCAATTTGGCCGTTTTGGGTGGTAGCGTTACCGATCCGCAGTCGCATGCGGTAGCGGGCGCCCAGGTGGTCTTGATGTCGAAAAGCACCGGGGCCGTGCGTAAACTGCAGACCAACGATCAAGGAATCTATGAAGTTCCGGGCCTGCAACCAGGCGACTACGAGCTGACGATCAGCGCTTCCGGGTTTGCTTCCCAGCGCAAAGACCTTCGCCTTGAGGTAGCACAACGCCTGGCGATCGATCTTCAGCTAGGCGTCGAAGAACACAAAGAGACCGTAGAAATCAGGGATGTTCCGGAGGTTCTCCACACCAACGAAGCCTCTATCGGAGAAGTTGTCGAGCCCACATCGATCGAGAATCTTCCTCTCAACGGGCGCATGTTGGTCGATCTTGTGCTCACGGTGCCGGGCGCGCACGTGGGCCACGGTGCCCAAACCGGCAGCATGAATCCTCTTTATTGGCGTCCTGGACAACGGTCTGCGGTCAGCATCGGCGGAAGTCGCCCCAATGGCAACTACTTCCTCCTGGATGGCACGACCAATACCGACCCCACCTTCAATACCCAAAACTTGAGCCCGTCGCCTGATGCGGTTCAAGAGTTCAAAGTCCAGACCGGTAGCTATTCGGCGGAGATGGGCGGCGCCGGAGGCGGCCAAATCAACATCGTCACTCGTAGCGGCGGCAACGCTTATCACGGAACCGTGTACGAGTTCCTGCGCAATGGATTCATGGATGCCACTTCGTTCAACTCCATGGGGAACAATCACCTGGTGCAGAATAACTTTGGTGCGTCATTCGGCGGACCGATCGTACGGAACAAGACTTTCTTCTTCGTGAACTATGAAGGCTTTCGCCATGCCATGACGCACACCATGATCGACACCGTGCCCACTTTGGCGGAGATCAATGGTGACTTCAGCATGGCTGGGCCGAACATGACCCCAGTCCACATCTTCGATCCGGCCAACGGCCGTACCGAATTTCAATACAACGGAATGATGGATGTGATCGATCCGGCGCGTATCAATCCTGCGGCCCAACAATTCTTATTGCAATACATTCCCCGTCCAAACGCCGGAATGGGCTTGGGGATGATGACCATGGCTTGCGGATCCGCGATGATGGGCACGCCTATGCCCGGTGCCGGAGCAGACTGCAATAACTACGTCGATGCGCGAAATGCGCAGATGGGCAACGATCAAGGAACGGTAAGGGTCGATCAGCTGCTCTCGAACGGCGACGGTATCGCCGCCAGATACTCCCTGAGCAGCGAGCGTGGATTCTTCCCCGGCGAAATGCCCCCGGGGGGAGTGGGCAGCCTTCTTCCCGGCTTCGGTTCCTTCAACGACAACTTTGCGCAGCAGGGAAACATTTCCTGGAACCGGATCATTAGCCCGACGAAGGTGAACACCGCCGCGATCACCTTCTCTCGCCTGGCGATGCATCGTTATGATGAGAACGCCTATACGAATGACGTCGTGACCCAACTCGGAATTCAGGGTATCGGCTTCGGGGGCAAGGGGGCCTATGGCGCACCATATTTCAACGTGCAGGGCTACTCCCCCTTGGGCGACAACTTCTCAGCAACCCCGATGAAGGCCTGGGACACCGCTATCGAAGGCCGCGACACTTTCAGCATGCAATTTGGGCGTCACAGCCTGAAGTTCGGGGCTGCCTACACCAAGTACATCTGGCCGATGTGGGGATTCTTCCAGAACCGCGGCTACTACCAGTTCACCAACGGCTACACCACCCAGACGGGGACGAATGACGGCACGGGGTCAGCGCTTGCGTCCTTTCTGCTCGGCCTGCCGGCGGTAAAGCAACGCCAGGCCGGTACTCCGCAGATGCAGCTGCGCCAGTGGTATGCCTCCGGGTTCGCACAGGACAGCTTCCGCGTAACGCGTTCGACCACAGTGGAGATGGGGCTTCGCTATGAGTACATGGACCCGCTCGTGGATATCAGTTACACCAACACCAATCTGGTTTTTCCCGACGGCCTCAACACAGCGCCTCAGGTCTTCGTCGGCGGGCAAAACGGGTATCCGCGCGGCCTTCGTTATGCGAACACGCACAATTTCGCCCCGCGCTTCGGATTATCCCAATCCTTGCCGCACGGCTTAGTGTTTCATTCGGCATTTGGACTTTTTTACACCCCTGTCGATATGAACACCTGGTGCAACCAGCGGCACAACGTTCCCTATGTTTTCCCGGAGACGCAGCAGGCCAACAACTTTACGCCGCCCCCGCCACTCTACAGCACGCAACTTAATTTTGGGCAGCCCGTGCTCGGCCAGACCACCGTCAGCTTTACCGGCATGGACCCACACGCTCCGGCGCAGTATATCGAGCAGTGGAGTACGTCGGTCGAAAAAAGTCTCGGCTCGGCCACCACGCTCGAGGTCGGTTATCTCGGTTCCCACGGCTTGCACCTGCAGCGCGCGCACCTCATCAACAATGCGCCTCCCGGACTGGGTCCCATCGGCCCCAGGCGTCCCTATCCAATCATCTCCTTCGTGCCGAACACCACGTTGCCAGCGGGGGTGACCTACACTGCCCCAGCGACCGGCTGCGCCTCGGGACAGATGTGCTTCCCGGTCAGCAGCATCAACCTGCTGGAGAACACCGCTCAGAGCTGGTATGACGCTGGCTACGTCAACGTTCGCCGCCGCTATCAGCAAGGTTTCACGCTGCTCGCGAACTACACCTGGTCGAAGAACCTCAGTGATGCTCCCGATTTCCGATCGCCCATGTTTGAGTCGGCAATTCCTCAGGACAACAACAACCTGGCGGCGGAAAAAGGCCCGGGCTGCGATGTGCGTCATCGCTTCGCGTTGAGTGCCGTCTATGATGTACCGGGGTTAAAGAACCTGCGCTGGGCGAGTTTGGCAACCAAGAACTGGCAACTCTCCACCGTATATCAAGTGCAGACCGGCTTCCCGTTCACGGTCTCCGTTTTCGGCGATACGGCGAACACCGGCACCGCGCTTGGCGAGAATCCTGATCGCGCCAACTACACCGGCCAGGCGATTTTCGGCTCCGGCACCCGCACTTCAAGCCAGTGGTTCAATCGCGCTGCTTTCGCCACCCCCCCGGCATTTACCTTCGGCAATGTGGGGCGGAACTCGGTTTACGGCCCCGGCTTGCAGACGCTCGACCTCGCTTTAGCGCGTGATTTCGCAATTGCCGAGCGCATGAAGTTCCAATTCCGAGGCGAGTTCTTTAATGCACTTAACCACACCAATCTAGGAACACCGGACCGCTTTGTGAACACGCCCCAATTCGGAACCATCACGGAAGCAACCACGCCGGGCCGGCAGATCCAATTGAGTGCGCGCTTGTCATTCTAGGTGAGACGAATTCGGAGTAGAACTGACAAAGAAAGGAACAAAAATGAAGCTACGCAACCTGATGAAGATTGCTGTTCCGCTAGTGCTGGCTGCGGCAGTTTTCGCTACTGAGAATGCGGGGCAATCCGTCACCGTAAAGGGTTATGTCCTCGATTCTGCCTGTGCATTTACCAAGGGCGTCAAGAAGCCAGTTAGCGCTGAGTGCGCCTTGGCTTGCGCGAAGGCGGGCTCGCCGTTGGTGATTCTGGCGCCCAGTGGAACAATCTATTGGCCAATCGCCGATACCACGCCATCAAGCAGCCAGAACGACAAGCTGATTCCCTACGCCGGCAAGGAAGTGACGGTCAGCGGAAAGGTGTTCACCCGCGGCGGATCGAAAGCCATCGTGATCAGCAAGATCGAGTAGCTGCACGAGACCGAGCCCGTGTACGACGTGACTGAAAAGAGGATAATAAAAAGCGGTCAGGTCTCTCATTTGCGGGTTCCGGGCGAAGCTTCACAAGGATTCGAATAGGTAGGCAAGAGGAAGCGAACCAACCATGAGCACTCCAACGACAATTCCCGTTCGCAAGTCGAAGCGTCGCTGGCCGAAGATCACGGCTCGCATCCTTGTGGTCGTGTTCGTCCTGTGGCTTGCTTTTATTGGTTTTATGTGGCGCATCATGCATCGCCCACCCGAGCAATTCGCCCGCGTCATGATGCACTTTCCCTGGCAGGTCTTCCTCATCTGTCCCTTCGAAACCATGTGGACACAGGCACGCGCCGGCCATGTACAGATCGGCGACAACGCCCCTGATTTCACCCTCACCAAGGTGGACAAATCTGGCGCGGTCCATCTCGCCGAACTGAACCAGACCCAGCCCGTCGTGCTCGTCTTTGGCAGCTACACCTGACCGCCTTTCCGGCGGGAGGTTCCCGCCCTCAACAAGCTCTATGACCAGTATCAGGGCAAGGTTAACTTCTTGGTGGTGTATATCACCGAAGCCCACCCATCCGACGTCTGGCAGATGCAGAGCAACGTCAAGGACAAAGTGGTATTTGCCAGCCCGAAGAATGAGGAAGAGCGTGCGTCGGTTGCCGGTGCCTGCGTCCGCAAGTTGGGGATCAAATATCCGGCCGTCCTCGACGAGTTTGGCAATTCAACCGAGCAGGCATACACCGGATGGCCTGATCGCATTTACCTCTTAGAACCGGGCGGCCGCGTTGCCTATAAGAGCAAGCCCGGCCCGTTCGGCTTCAGCGCTGACCAGCTCGGTAAGGAACTTGCCAAAGTTACAGCGAAGCCCACGGCGCAAACCCATGCCCTTCAGATGAATCCTGTCGGCTCGAACTCCATCGGGAACCAGCCCTGAGCGACTAAAGCGAAGCCGAAGGGAGCAGATCGGGAAATCTGCTCTGGGTAGAGATTCTAGGAAGCCTAGGTGAAGCCGCCATCCCTCGCTCGGGGCGCGAGGCTCAAAATGTCACGGCAGCATCAGTTGCTGTTCGCCGGCATGGAGTGAAGTTTCTTTGCCTCCCGAAATCATTTTTCCTGTCATCCCCTCCGGCAAATCAACTTTCGCTTCTACTCCTTTTTCTCCCCGCGTGTACTCTACCCGCACTTCTCCCTTCGCCATCGGGATGATCGCTCGCAGATGCTTCAGATCACCGAGATGGGGTTCGATCACGAGCGACCGAAATCCTGCCGAGCTAGGCCGGATCCCCGCAACAATCGTTAGCAAATCGTAGTTGGGATGCGCGCTCCAGGCATGCGAGTCCGAACGCGTCGGCTCGGGAGACTCAGCCCAAGTGCTCAAACCCAATTTGAGCATTGCCTCCCACGGGCCCAGCAGCTTCAAATACTCGTCTCCCATGCCCGCGTGTTCGACCGCCCGAGCAAGATAGAAGCGAAAATAGTATGTGGCTATGGTCATCGGCGGAAGGGAAGTCGAACCCACGGAGCCAGACGCCGCCTTGGGGTCACTGACGGAAAGGATCTTCGTGAGCACGTCGCGTTGCTCCCCTGTCGGAATCAAGTCCAGCCAAATCCCTAGGATATTTGCGTGCTGGCTGAAATGCTTTTGCGCAGGTGTATCGGCCAACAGGCCGTATTGCTGGTTCCAACAACGGGCGTACGTGCCCCTGGCCGCGCGCTCAGCAGCCTCGCGATAGAGATCGGCGTAGTGCGAATCACCCAGCGCACTTTCCATCTCCGCCGAGTAGCGCAGAGCCTCAATGAACTGCAGGGTGATGATCGACGATCCACCGTCTTCCTCCTGGGGTGGGCGGCCAAAGTCAAAATCCTCGCCCCAATCGACAAAGGGCCACCACGGAATGTTTCCGAGCAATCCATCAGGCCTTTGGTGCTTGATGTACCAATCGAGCACGGCTCGCGTGCCCTGCAACTGCGAGCGCACGAATTCCGGATCGTCGCGATACATCCAGAAATCATGCACCATGCCGACCCACAGCAATGAGAACGTCGGAATGATTTGCGTCAGCGAAGACGGATATCGGCTTTGCGTCAGCCCCTCTGGAATCCGCGAGTAATTGTATGCGTTGATCGCCTGCCTCCCCAGGCGGTCGTCACCTGCGACCGTGTATGAGATCAGCGCTTGGATACGCGTGTCGCCCACGTACTGCAGCCGCTCCCAGTAAGGTGTGTCCATGTAAGTGTCATGCGCGTCGAGCCTGGCCGTGCGCCAACCAACCTGCCAAATGCGTTGGAGCAGCGCATCCTCCAATTCAAAGCGTGCCCGCTCCTCGAAGGGATACGCGGTAAAGAATGCTCGCAGTTGTCGGAGCGTGATTGGTTGATCTGCGGTCTCAATGTCTAGCTGCAGATACCGCCATGTCCTCCATGCAAGTGAGGTGAACTCAACTCCCGATTGGCCGCCCGAAGCGAACTCGTCTGTCACGCCCACGATGTGTTTGCCCTCAATCTGGTTGCGGTTTCCTTTCTGGCCTTTGCTGTCCACGAGAGCTTCTGCATAGGTAAGACGTATTTTTGCCTTCAGGCCCCCTGCTACCTCAAGCGACGGATATGCGGTCGTCAGGTGGCCATAATCCATGAGAACGCTCGCCTTCGTGCGCGCCGGTACAGTGAATTCTCGCGCAGGAAATCCCGTAGGAGCCGGAATCCCAACTACTCGCACTAACCTCCCATCTTTGATTTGGGTGTACTCCATTGGCGGCAGCGGATCGGCCTCGAGCTGCCAATTGTTCGGCGCATCCGTTTCTTCCCGCAGAGCACCGCGTCCAAGCGGAATCGGTCGCACCCACTTGCCTTTCGATTTCGCAGGATCCTGCCAACCCCAGTCAAAGACTTTGCCATCCAGACTCTCGCCCGGTTCCGCCGCATAGAAGCCAGGGACCTTTGGTTTGAAGGTTGTTATGCCCTTCTCGCGTGTGACTTCCCAGCTGATGTTCGTATCAGCGACGCGCTCCCTCTCTCCCGCCCCGTGCACCAGAAAACCGATACGGTCGCTGAACTGAGCAATCGCGGCATTGGTGCCAAAGTTCCACACAATTGCCGCCAGCACATTGCTGCCGGAGCGGAGGAAGTCTGCAATGTCATAGGTTTCATACCGCCAATGATGCAGGTCGCTACGGCTGGGCCCGCTGCCTACACGCTTCTGGTTCACATATAGGACGAACTGATTATCCGCGCTGACGTGAATGATGAAGTGTTGCGGTTTTTCCGCGATCTGCACAATCTTGCGAAATTGCAACACAGTTTCGTCCCGCTGCGGAACATTTGGCGCGGTGATCCACTGGGCAGCCCACGGCTTCAACGAAGACTGTTGCGCCCCAGTCAAGAAGGGAAATAGCAGGGATAGCGCAAGGCAAGACGCAAATCGAGTTCGCATAGGCCGCTACATCTTAGACCAATGCGAACCCGGTGAGGAGGAAAGTGAGGCTTATCGTTCTAAGATTTTGCGAGACGAAATCGGCGCCTTCGGCATATGGACCAAGGGAGCTATGCTCTCTGGCGTACGCAGTTTCATCGCCGGATCCCCGAACAGAATAAACGTCCGCCTTACATCCACGTCAGAGATTCCGGACTTGGCCGTGAGAATCGCATCTCCCAAGGCTGGCACGGGGTTGGAGAACAACGCCGTGGTGAACTGGTCATCCATCTGGAACTGTGACGGCGCATTGGTCAATCCGGACGATGCCCAAACTGCCACCGCCCCGCCATTCGGCGCCATCATGAGCGACTCCGCCAGACTCTGTGTATAAACGTCGTGAAAGAATCCGTTAAGGCAGTTCATGATGACAAACACCGGCAACTTGCTGCCGTTCGTGAGCGAGGCTGCCATCGTGTCATCGAACAAACTGCCGCTCGACCACACCTCCACGGAACCATGTCCGTTGTAATTGACCAGCAACTGGCCGTTATTGATCCCTGCGATCAGCTCTTGGGTGGCCATGGGGATTCCTACATTCCCAGCGAACACACTCGTTGGAGTCAGCGTCGGCGGAAGCAAATTCCGTACCGACTGCGCTGCCTGAGTGAAACTCAGGCCGGGATCATCGGCATCCGCCACCAGCAGCGCCTGCGTGTTCCAGGTGCCCAGGCTTCCGCTTGCGTATCCTAGAATTTTCGAGACCAGTCCCTGCGCATCACTGGCGGTTCGCGCCCCCAGTCGGCCGGTTGCGATTGTCGGAAAACCAGTGTTGTTGAAGTCCGAAAACCAGTCGTCCGATGCCGTCTTCAGTTGCGAAGTCGAGACGATCTTCGTGGGAACGAAGTCGAAGAACCCGAATCCCAAATAATTCCGCGGGTCGACCGAAGCGTCACCACCCAACACCAAGTAGCGAGGCTTGTTGGTCCAGGCAGCACGGGCGGTCTTCAGGAACGCTTTGATTGCATACGGGCTCGGCTCGCCAAAATTGAACTCGTCGTAGATGTCTTGGACACTCACAATTCGGGAACTTAACCCTTGCGTCTGGTGAAGTGCCGCCAGAGGCTGCATTGGAGAGGCGAATTGCGGAGGCGCAATGATCACGAACTCTGCTCCCACCTGCGCTCTGTGAAGCGCCGTAGGGGCGTGCGGAGCCAGTCCCACCGATGCCCCCAGTTGTGCGTCCGACAACGCCAATAAGGTATGTTCTTCGGAAACGTCCCAAGGTGTCGCAGAATGCAGCGTGTAACCGCCGTTTTCGACAACCCAGGAAAATCTGAGTTGCACGGGTCGCAGCGGATCTGTGATGTCGATCAACCGGGTGGGCGGCTGGGTAAAGCCGGTGATCGAGATTCGCTCGCCAGCATGAGCCTTGAATTTCAAAGCATCGGATTGCGCCGTGTAGGTCTGCGGAAAGCTGAGCGTAATCGTATCGATCAGGCTGAGATCGTTCGCCCCTTGCTGCGCAATCAACGTGATGGTGTTCGCGCCATTCGTAAGGGTTCCCGCGTTCACCGCAAACTGCGCGCTGCCCGCCTCTTGATTTCGGAAGGCTACATCCCCCAGCGTAGCCCCGTTCAACATCACAGTGACCTGATGCTGCTGGCCGTCAGTAACGCCTTGCACGAGAACCGTGAGTATCCCCTCGCCCGCGGCGAGATTGGAAAGGTTGACGGTTTCAACGTCGGGGGTTGGTGAGATCAAGGGGCCGAAGAAGTTGTCGGTGTTCTCCCGAAGTAGCGCAGCGAAATAAGTTGTGCGCGGTTTTAGCTCCAGAGTCTGCTGGAAGAATGGGGCCTGCGGTGCAGGGGATCCTGCAGCGGCAGCTTTAGGAACACGCAACCCAGGTTTTCCCTGTTCCACCAGCCAATAGACGCGCTGTCCCGAATATGGGGTGTCGATCGCAGTTCCATAGAACTCGATGGCAGCTTGCGGTCCGAACCCACCGTGGCTCCCGGTGATGCGAATCGGCTGCTCGACTCCCTCAGCGTAGAGATGCAGGAAATTGGTGTGTACGTTGGCAGGAAGGCCTGCGGCGACCAACTGCGGTTGCGGGACGCGATACCAGCCTTCATGGTCGACAAGGATCTTTACCGCCGGCATTGCTGCCAACTGGAATCCATTGCTTGCCTGGAGAGCGGATGCTTGCGGCCAAGTGGTCCGCTCGAGAACATGGGCGGCATCGGAGGGCGCTACGAGGATGGGAGAACGGCCGAGCTGTGGCTGTGCGCGACTGAGCGCAGCGACGGTGTGGGAACTCAGCGGAAGAGCTCCTCCACCCGAAGACTCCGCTGGGATTGGCCCATGCATGGTGCGTGTGCCATCGAGATCAACATCCTCGAGCCAATAAAGCGCGCCAGCAACGGGTAGAGGATCAATCCATGCATACGACTTGGCTCCGTGTTGCGGCGCGGCATCCCGCATCAGCAGCGCTGATCCTGCTACCAGGGAGGAATTGATCTTCGTCTTCGTGCCGCCCGAATCCCGATAAACATTGAATCCTAAATTGCGAATTTCCTCCCCCGTTTTCCAGGAGAGCACAACGCCATTGCCGGTATCGTTAGCTTTGAAAGAATTGGTCTTCACCGCCGTCGGAAACTGGGCGGGAATATCTATGGCGACCAAAGTCCATGCGGTCCCTACGCTGAGGGTTTCGCGCATGGTTACCGCCGCACCCGTTCCCCCTCCGCTCGCCGCCGCCCCCTCAACATCTTGCCCGGAACTCCCGGAGGTTGCGTTCCAACGCTGAGTCTCGAAAACCAACGGCGAAGTCGTGCTGGTGTTGACGGTCACCGTGGTGCCGCTAGCCACTGCGATCACGTCTATAAGAGCGTCATTCGCACCGGTGGCAGAGAATACCGCCGAAGCCGTTATCGCAGTTCCACTAGCAACAGGTGCTTGCGTCACCGTGCCGCTGGTGTTCACGCGATAAAGCGAGATGGCTCCCATCACCACGCCGATGGGATTTCCGGCTCCACCGTTTTTTTGTACGGTCGCTTGAATCGTGCAAGTGCCCAGAGGAGGATTCGCCAAGTAAAACATTTGCGCGCTGACGCCGTTATTGGGATTGCCGTTTGGCCCAACACTCATAGCGGTTCCATTGCAGGTCACTCCGGTCACTGAGCTGCCCGCATTGTTTTTTAGGTTCATGCTCACGCCGACGACCAGCATGGTGTTGCTGTTTGCGCCCCCGAAGTTGTCGGTATGTGTCATCTGGCAGACCCAGTTACTCCCACTGGCGGTGCAGGTTGAACCTCCTCCGCCCACAATGAAGCCTTGTGAGTTTGCGTTGTCGAGCGCAACTCCGCCTTGGGCCACAGCACGGATGCCAGGGTTCGCAACCGCAACCAGTGCGACTAATGCAAGGGAGATTCCTCGCAACCGGTGTCGAAGTTTCCGCAGGGCGGAACGCGTAGATCGGGACGTCGCGAAAGCCAGCCTCTCCCAACGGCCGAAGCTCTGCGTTTGTCCCGAGCCCCCGCATTTTTTCGCCGTCACTCTGCCAAGGATGTCTTCCCGTCTCACAACGCCGTCTGCTTCCATGCCTGCGTCTCCCCGGGTGATCAGATAACCGTCCCCTGTAGTCACGACCCTGTGTGCCTTGAACTCGCCCTCACGGCGGAAGAGCACGATCTCGCCCTTTGTGGGCCCGCGCTCGAGTGGTTCGACCACGAGAAGATCGCCGTCCTGGATCGTCGGAGTCATGCTTCGGCCGCGCGCGCAGAAACGGAAAGAATTTCCGCTCGCGATCAAATCACGCGCCATGAGTCCAAAAACGTCGGACTGAGGCCTCGGCTCAATCATTGCAAGCAAGCACCGCATCTACTGCGGACCGGTCCGGAACAAATTGAAACTCGTAGCAAGGAACCACATCTAGCGCGTGCTGGATGAATTGCAACGCACCTTCGAGCCCGTCGGGGTCATGAAAGGGGGGAAAGCAGCGCGCGAAAACCTCGCCTAGGGCCCGAGCCTTGCTCATTCGCTGGATGCGGTTCGAGGGACCGTGTTGAAGAATGAAGATGCGCTTAAGGCGCGCCTCCTCTGGTTCTGCAAATGCCGCCTCGCCGTGCCAGGGCGTACCGTACATGTGCAAGTGGCTGTCTTTCAGGCGGAGAATGATGCGGTCATCGCTCAGAATCAGGGGATTGCGTGCAGCCTGCCAGATGCGGGTTGTGGTGCTCTTACCTGCTCCAGAGTGTCCCAGAAATAACTGTCCTCCAGCGCTTGGATCAATGAATCCACATGCGTGAACTTCTACACCAAGGCGATGCTGTGCAAGATAGTTTGTGATCAATAGCTCATCGGTCGGATATTCCAGCGGGAAAATTGGTGCGTAACCCTCAAGCAGGCTACGGTTCAACAAAAGCCGCGCGGAGGAAAAAGTCTTGTCCACCACCATACGCTTGTAGGGATTGCTGCCCAGCACGACGCTCACAAAATCGAAGACGAAACCTTCTTCCCCATGAAACACTCGCCATAGAGCTCCCGAATCGAATACCCAACCAGTCGATGGGGGGCGCAAATCATCAACGAACTTGGCAAAAACTTCGATGTTTGCTGGTTGGTCGTTCTCAAGGAACGAACTCAACGGCTCGGGTATGAGGATGTCTTGCGGAGAGTTCCCACAAAGCGACAGGGTAATGTTGCCGACACGGAGACAATTGCGGAGAATCGCCTGGGGCGGCGGGGTTACCTCGGTCGTTCGTGCGTCAACAAGCATATGGAGACACCGGAGCAGCCTAGGAGCCAGGCGTCCGGCATGAACCAACCGCCGTGCAGTTGGTCCCAACCGGCCCTGACATACCAGAATTCTTGCAATGGCCCAGCACTGCCTCTTCGGGCCGCAAGCTAATCACGGTGACCGTCGGCTGCTCATACTTCTTTATGGTCGGTTTGCCCTTTGCCTCGTCCATGAAAGCAATCCCCCGAATATCAATTACCCGCGGCGCATCCCCCGCAGCCTACCTGTACACCGTTTGAATTGTTAAGAACCGGGAGTAGGTCGACGCTCTGCGCGGTGAGGTCGACCGCCCCAGCGCGCAACCGCTCCGCCTTCTGCTGCAAGGATGCACGCCCGACAGGAGTGCACAGCTCGCAATCCCCGTGCTCAGGAACGTCAAACCCCAAAACCTTCGCGCGCAAATGCGCCACTTCGCACAAGAATTCAACCGGAGATTCGGGATCGCCATTTTCCAGTTCAGCGTTGGCCGGGCACATGCTGCAAACCGAGTGCAGCTTGCAGGCCACGCATTTTGATGGGCGGGTGCGTTTCCTCTCTCGCACTTCCAGTAGGAACTTCTCCCAACCTGCGAGAACGCTGCCCTGACGAATGTCGTAGGTCTCTTGATGGGAGAGGACACAGATGCTCATGTGCCCATAGGGATCAATGGCAAAACTCTTCACCCCTCCGCCGCAGCCGTAAACGGTCTCACTCACCCCCGGCGAAGCCGCCAATTCACGCTGCAACGACTTCCTATGGGCATCGGCAAGCTTATTCCAGTCCAAATCCATCGCGACCACTTCTTCTGGAGAGAGCCGAACTCCCAACGGTGCTGCAGAGCAATCAATGCGCGGACTGATCAGGGAGTCGAATTTGAACTCGATCGCGAGCTCCTCTTCCGCAAACCGTCGCATTTCGCGGACTTCATGCTTGTTGATACTTGTCCCCACGGTCTTCAATTTCAGTGGAAGCCCGCGGTCCAAGAGCAGTCGGATTCCCCGCATGCATCGGTCATAGCTGCCTGGCATGGCGGTGAGTCTTTCGTAGGTTTCCCTGGTTCGCCCGTAAAGTGTGATTTCGATCCCGAATGGCGGATATTCGTTCAGATAATCAGCGATCTGTTGGTTGACCAGGATGCCGTTGGTGAAAAGCGTGATCAGAAACCCCTTCTGCTTGGCGTAGGTATAGATCGCGAGAAAATCCTTGCGCGCAAAAATCTCACCTCCGGTGAAGAGGAGCCACAAAACCCCCATATCCGCGAGTTCGTCGAGCAGGAAAAAATACTCTTCTTTGGTTAGTTCTCGCTTCCGTGCGGCCAGGTCCGCCATGGGGAGGTTGTTATAGCAGTGCTGGCATGCCAGTGGGCAGCGGCGGGTAATTTCAATGGAAACCTCCATCGGCGTGCGCTGGTCGCCCAGGCGATTGTGCAGCGCAAGACTGAATTCGCCGTAAGAAGCATTCGACAGTCTCATGCAACGACTCCGGTTTCGGCCACACTCACCAGCCCGGCGCTAGCCATTTCCGCCAGAAACGCGTCGATATCCGCGCAGGCGGTGTGGGGCGTTTCCTCAAATTCTTGCCGAATTGCTTCGAGAATCTCGGCTTGTGTTCGGGGCTGCGTAATCGCATTCCAGATCGCACTCGCGACTGGATTCAAACTGTAGATTGAGGAAAGATCGCCCACACCGCGACGAATCGGCACAATCAGCGTTTCGTCGGCAATTACCCGCGACACCACGGAACCTGAGCGGACAAAACGCACCATCGCAGCCCCCTCTATGTGCCCACTCTCGTCTCAATCTGATTTTGAGACGTTTGCGTTACACCTTAGCAGGGACTCGGATCGTTTTTGTTAGCTAGGTAGGTTCGGCAATGCGCCGTAAGTGCAGGAATACAGACGGCTTTTCCACAGTCGAGGCGTCAAGCGGACTGCGGAAGAATTTCGTTCCTATGCAGAACGCATTTTGCGGAACGCTCTTCGCTCGAGCTCGTCGCGATAGCCAGGCGGTAGCGATTGCTTACTCAAAATCCTGGCGCCTTCTCGAGATCCTGGTTGCAGGTTCCATTGGTTGGTTGGGTGGGAAGCGGAGGCGGTGTCAGAAGCCTGGGTCCGGCCGAAAAATCGAAAAACTCCATCATGTTGTCGGCGTTCGCGTCGCGCAGCGTCAATGGCGCCACGTTGAACGTGTCTTCAATCAGGCGCAAGATCGAAGTGTAGTCGCGCGTGGTGTGCGACACGAAACTCGGTCTTGCCCAGGGCGAAAGCACGATGATCGGTATGCGAAACCCGCTTTGGTTGAACTCGCCCGGCTTATCCGTAGACTTGAGGATGGGGGCGATGTTGTCCGGCTTCAGCTCGCGGGCTGGGCGCACGTGATCATACAAACCGCCACCTTCGTCATAAGTGAGGATGAACGCCGAAGTGGCCCACGATGGGCTATTGATTAGCGTATTGATGAAACTCGCTGCCCTCGCTGCTCCGCTTTGCACGTTGGCCCCAGGGTGCTCGTCGAATCCCGAGACACCGGCGCGCTCGATAAAAATCACCGATGGCAAGGCCGCCGGGTTTTGCACATCTGTAGCCCAGTTGCTGCTGGAAACAACATTCGCGGCGTCGCGCTTGTAAGTGGAAAACTGTTGGATGAGCGCCGATGTTGGTCCATCCTGATAGTAATATCGCCAGCTCACGCCCGCCTGATCGAGGCGGTCGAAAATTGTGGGCTGCGTAAAGCCGCCGGCAGGCGGATTCACGGGAGCCGCATTTCCCCAAGAGGTCCCGGTAAACAAATAGTAACGGTTCGGTACAGTTGGGCCTAATAATGGTGAGAAGAAACGGTCGCTGGTCGCAAACCGTGCCGCGAGTTCGTAGTAGTAGGGCAGGTCAGTCTGGTCGTAGTAACCCATGGCTCGCGTTCCGGTCGGATCGATGGTTGAGGGCACTGAAGTCGAGGTCTTCATGAAGCCGTCCATCAATCCCCCATTCACATCCACGTGGCTCTCGTTCCATGACGGGCTCAAGTTCTCCGTGCAAACCGTCTGATAGTGAAAGGGGTTGACCAACTGCCCTTGGGTATTCGGAAGCGCTGCGTTCAGGTCGATTCCATCGACGTCGTTGGCCAAGCCCAGGGACGCCTTGTACGAACCTAACATCCCGAAGTAGCTATCGAACGACCGGTTCTCCTGCACGAAGAAGACGATGTGCTGCAAATTAGCCAAACCCTGCGAGGCCGCGGTAACACTAATATTGAAGCGTTGCTTGAACAATGCGCCTGTCGTGTCCTGTGCCTGCACGGCAACAGCGTGCGTACCCAAGCTGAGATTGCTGACATACATGTCGAGAATTGCCGAATTCGAAATCCCGCCTTTGCCGACACCGTCAACGAACAGGGTCATCGATTTCACCGGATTGGTGTCATTCGCCGCTGCCACCACATGAAACGGTTGACTCACGATTGAACCTGATGCCAGCGAGCAGATCGTTACCGTCTGATTCGCGGGATTGAGCGCGCACGGAGGCTGCATCGCCACCGGAACATTCGTCTTGAAGGTGGCGCCGGTCGAATCCCACGCCTGAACTGTAACCAGATGATTTCCTACCGGAAGATTCACGAAAGTATTAATTGAGTTGGCCTTCACCGAGGTATAGAGCTTGTTGTCCAGGTAGACCTGTACCGTGGTGACGGGGTTGCTGTCAGTCGTTCCCGCAACCACGTTCAAAGGGCTTTGAACCAATGCGTTCCCCCCCGGTTTACACACCGTCACCGAAGGATTCGTGGTACTGAGCGGGCACGGTGGCGTAGTCTGAGCTTTTGACGACGAGGTTAGCCATAGCGTGGAGAGTAGGAAGGCAGCGGACAGGAAACTCCATTGGGAACGCATCTGACAAACCCCAGGTCGAGAAGTCGCGGACACAATTAAAGAGGAGCCGTTCTGCTTTGAGGTTGCCTGAGTTCGTCCCTCAGGGGCCCGTCCGAAGCGGGAAAAGGCGCGGCCAGGCGATTTGCCTGGCGAGCACACTATAAACCAAAGCCGGCAACAGGGCTGGCTGTTGCCGGCTTCGATTTGAGATGAATGGATCGGCCCCCACATCCTCCGAGTGGGGACCAAAACGCGTTAAAACCTGAACTGCGGACCAAAGGTCACCCGCAAATTATTGTGGGTACCGTTGGCAAAGTACATTGCGTCTCCCACTTCAGCTCGCAAGCCGAAGGGTCCCCAGAAGCCCTCGAGTCCGGCTCCAGGGTACAGAGCGAAATGTGTCCCCGCTCCGCCCACGCTGGAAATCGCGTTACCCACGGTTCCAGGTGTTACGGCACCACCTTCCGTGAAATTGATGAACCCAAGTTTCCCAGTCACGAAGAACTTGAATGGACCAGGCGTTTGGAACTTCGGTCCAAACAATCCCGTCAGCGGTCGCAGCCGCGTTGTGGTGAACGACGTGGTTCCACCGTTATTGGTGATAGTCGTGAAGTTGCGCTCGAAGTCATAGTTCATTTCGCCTTCGAGCTGGAGGAACCGATTGGCATTGAAGCCGGCGCGGGCACCAAAGCCGACAAAGTTAATCGCGCTGGAATTCGAATTCGGCGCAAAGTGAAAGTAATCGGCGAAGATCCCTATCGATCCGTGGTTATAGTCCCCCCCGCCTTCCTGTGCCATCGTCAGTGAAGGGACAGACAACAAGGCCAAAATAGTCGCGAGCCAAAATACTCGTTTCATGGGTACCTCTTCCTTCCTCCTCAGAATCTCGTGCCGCCTGCACACTCCCTCTAAGCAGCACCGTTCAAGGGAGAGCAGGCGAAAAATTGGATGCATCCCCTTCCGCGCTGGTTGGGTCCCTCTCTGCGGCCTTAACCCTTAGGTTTTTCAATGTATTGGCTGAGGTGAATGCACTAGGAAGGAAGCCCTAAGGGAGGTGAAAAGGAGGCAACCGGAGGACCTCAAACGCGCCCCGCGTTCAATGAGCGGGGCGCCGGATATTTGCCCGCGAAGTTGGACCGGGTGTTACTTACTGCTCGCTAGGCTCGAGTCATCCCGATCAGAAGACGTATTCGGAGTCATTGAGACGACTACGTACTCGCGCTCTTTGTCGTCTGCATCCTCGACCCGCAACTTCATCACGTCTTTCTCGATCCGGAATTGCGCCTTTTCATTGATGGGAAGCAGCGCGGGGTGCTTCTCGTCTTTCGGACGGATGTGATAAACCACCTTGGCGGTTTCGAGCACGTATTCTTGGCACAGCAATTCCTTGGTCTTCATGTGGGCGGAATCTGTGCCGATGAGCTCGCCGGTAAGACTCTTTCCATTTTTCTGGTCCATCCCGCAGGGAGCCGAATCCATGCGTAGGACCTTTCCACTCTGATAGTGCCTTTCTCTGGCCTGGGCAGCTGGGCTGCAAGCAACCGCTGCAAGCACTACGACTCCAACGATATTTCTGATCTGCATGTTGATTTAACCCTCCGTGGCACACGTCTTGCCCTTGAGTAACTACATATATTTTCCGGAGTAGATGGCTCGGATTGAAGATTCCTTTAGTGTATGCCTGCGGTAATCAGGACTTTACGGTAGCTCGTCTAGGCGGCAACGGAAGCTCACCGGCTTCTGCGGGTACAATGGCTGCCGCGGGCTCCGAATTACGGCCCGTTGTAGCCATAGTCTGGAGAGTCACGTCATGTCCGAACCCCTATTGGTCGCCGTGGGCGATTCGCCTCAATATCTTCTTCCTCAATTTGCCAACCGCCATGGCCTGATTGCCGGGGCAACCGGTACGGGAAAGACTGTCAGCCTTCAAGTGATGGCCGAGGGCTTCAGTCGCATTGGTGTGCCCGTGTTTGCAGCCGACGTCAAAGGTGATCTCTCCGGGATTGCGGTTGCCGGAACAAGCAATACGAAAATTTCCGATCGCATCAATAAGCTGAAACTGACCGACTTTTCGTTCTCGGGCTGCCCGGTCACTTTTTGGGACGTCTTCGGCGAGCAAGGTCACCCCGTTCGCGCCACCGTCTCAGAAATGGGCCCGCTGCTCTTTAGCCGCCTGCTCAACTTGAACGATACGCAGTCCGGCGTGCTGACCCTGGTTTTTAAGATCGCCGATGACAATGGTTTGCTGCTGCTGGACCTTAAAGATCTTCAGGCCATGCTGCAGCACGTTGGCGATCATACCCGCGACTTCCAAACCCAGTACGGGAACATTTCGATAGCCAGCATCGGAGCGATTCAACGCGGGCTCGTCGGCTTGCAGCAACAGGGCGCAGACAGATTCTTCGGGGAGCCTGCCCTCAATCTCGACGACTTGCTTCAAACCGACTCCAAAGGTCAAGGTGTGGTCAACATTTTGGCCGCCAACAAGCTTTTGGTGTCGCCCACGCTATATGCGACGTTGTTGTTGTGGCTGCTTTCCGAGCTGTTCGAACAACTGCCGGAGGTCGGCGATCCCGAAAAACCAAAGCTAGTTTTCTTCTTTGACGAAGCCCATCTGCTGTTCAACGATCTGCCGAACGTTCTCGAGCAAAAGATTGAGCAGGTTATTCGCCTCATTCGCTCCAAGGGCATTGGGGTCTACTTTGTAACTCAGAATCCCATTGATGTTCCCGAGGTTGTGCTCGGTCAGCTCAGCAATCGTGTGCAACATGCTTTGCGCGCGTTCACCCCCAGGGATCAAAAAGATGTTCGCGCCGCGGCGCAAACCTTCCGCAGCAATCCCAAGTTGGATGTGGAGAGCACCATCACGCAGCTTGCGGTTGGCGAGGTACTTGTCTCCTTCCTCGATGAGAAGGGCACGCCGGGCATGGTAGACCGGGCTTTGGTATGCCCTCCACGAAGCCAAATCGGTCCCATCAACCTCGAACAGCGACAGAAAATCGTTCAGCAATCGGTGGTCTATGGCGTTTATGAGAAGGTCGTGGATCGCGAGTCAGCCTATGAGCGATTGCAAACGCGAGCCCAAACGCAGCCTGCCGCGGCCTCACCGAGCAAAGTGTCGCCACCCTCTAAAACCGGCAGTTGGTTGCCGGACCTTGGATTTCCTTCGTCGGGTGGATCACGCCGCGGCGACAGCTTGGCGGAAGCTATGGCGAAGAGCGCGGTGCGGGCGATTGGCAGCTCTGTTGGTCGCCAGATTGTTCGCGGGGTGCTCGGCTCGCTTATGGGGGGCAGGCAGCGGTAGGTCCGGGAGCCGGCGGCCCCTTTTGCGCACATTTCATCGAGGAGAAGCTATGCGAAGCATTCTTGTAATTCTACTCGGGGCGTTCCTGGGAGCTCGCGCTCTGGCGCAGTCGCCTCTGGAACAGATCTGGCGAACGGTGACCAAATCCAAAGGAAACACCACGGTTGCGGCCCTGAGCAACGACAAGATCGTCTCCGGTTTGAAAGAAGCCCTGAAAGTGAGCACCGGGAATGCAGTAGCCTCCACTGGTAAGCCTGACGGATTTCTAAAGAACGAGGCGATTAAGATTCTCTTGCCGGAGAAGCTGCGCACCGCCAGCCGAGGCATGCGGATGATCGGATTGGGGCCGAAGTTAGACGAATTGGAAGTGGGGATGAACCGGGCTGCCGAACAGGCAACACCACTCGCCAAGCAAATATTTCTGAACGCGCTCTACAAGATGACCTTTGCTGATGCTCGTGGCATCCTCACCGGAGGCGACAATGCGGCAACGGAATACTTCCGCCGTCAGAGTTCCGACGAGCTCAAAACGGCTTTCAAACCAATCGTCCATCACACAATGGAACAGGTTGGCGTGATCAAGCAATACAATCAGCTGGCACAGAATTCTATCGCCGGGCCGCTGCTGAAAGCGCAGGGCCCCGATATGGATGATTATGTTCTCGGAAAGACTCTGGACGGTTTGTTCTACATGCTCGCGCAGGAAGAGCAAAAGATTCGAAAAGATCCGGCGGCGCGCACGACCGGCTTGTTAAAGGAGGTTTTCGGCGCGCGCCGGTGAGGTGCATGACTGCCTGATGCATGATGCATATGGCTTCAGAAGCCGGGGAAGACCGAGCCATCGAAGTTTATAGGCCCGAACTCCATATTCTTTCTCATTTCGCCGCAGGCGTTACAACGATGTTCCTGTAAGCCACCTGTCCGTTTTCGCTTCCCTGGAGATAAATCGGTCCGGGCTGAGACTCGTGGCTGTCGAGAGCTCCGCCGGTTATTCCCGGGACTTCCTGTTTGTCGATGATCGTCTGTCCATTTTGCACAACCGTGATCGTTCTCCCCACAAGTGTGATGTCGTAGCTCTGCCACTCACCAGGTTTGCGGGGCAACTCGGGTGATGGCGCAAGAAACCCATACACGCCGCCAGTGTGATGACTCGGCGGTTCCTGGGTCGAGTCGTCCTCCACTTGCACCTCATATCGCCCGCGCAGATAAATCCCGCTGTTTGCGGCCTTGCCGATATTGAACTCAATGTGCAACTTGAAGTCGCCGACGCGCGGCGTGCAAATCAGTTCAGGCCCATGCCCGGGACTGACTAGCGTCCCATTCTCCACCTTCCAGGCGGCGTTTGGATTGTCTTTGTCTGGCCGCCATCCACTCAGATCTTTGCCATTGAACAACGAGACCGGCTTTCCCCACCTAGGCGTTCCGGTGCGTTTGAGCGTTGGCGCTCTTTCACCCGTCCATGTCCAGGGCGTGTTGTCGGGTCCGCTGGTCTTGCCGACAAGCCGTCCCCCGACGAGCTTTGCCTCGAACTGCATATCATCCTTACGATCTTCTGCTTCCTTGGGCGAGACAAACGTGAGCTTTCCCTGCGCAATCTCAACCCTGGGCAACGGACGCGCGTTTCCCCATCGCCCTACCATCTGTGCCTTCAATTGGCCCCCTTCTTCGGACACTTCCAGCCACGAGGGATACTCATGGTTGGGCGCGTGCAGCGTCAGATCCCAGCGCCCCAAAAACGGCTTGGTTGACGCGTTGGACTTGCTCGCACCCTGTGGCTGCGCGTAGGAGCTGCCCGCCAATGCCAGAAACAGAGCCGAAAAGAAACTCACCGTTCCCAATCTCATGGTCTTCAAAATCCTCCTAAGATTTGATGGTCTGCGAACTCTCGTCCCAAAACACCGGCGTGCCGCGAAAATAAGATTCATTCGCCATGTGACAACCAATCGCCGCGTGATGGCCAAACACGGCATCCTGCAGCAGCGGTTTCCGCGACCTCACCGCCTCGAAGAATTTGTACATATGAGGCTTTAGATCGTCGTAATCGTTCCCCTGGAAGGAGACGGTCTGCGACATACGTTCCTCCCCCGGCTTCGGATCATTTTCTGTGTGCCATTGCTTGAAATAAGCATCCTTCAGGCGTGCCGGAAGCCCAAAGCAGTAGTAGCTGGGAGCCAGGTCGATCCCGAGTTGGGGCGTATAGGAAAGGCCAAACTCGCTCAGTTCGATCACACCTTTCGATCCCATGAAGCGAGTGACCTCTGGCGTCTCCGTGCCCAGAGTCAGCCGCATATATACCGGAACGTTTTTGTACTCGGCGAGCACCGCGTGCACGTCCGGGGTATTGCGGCCATCCTTCCAGCGAAAGATCCCTCCGAAGGCGGACACTTTCTTCGGCGGCTCCTTGATTCCAAGCACGAACGAAAAGCCGCTAATGAGATGAACGAGCAAATCCCCGGCTACGCCGGTGCCGTATTCCTTCCAGCAACGCCAGCGCGCAAACAGATTCGGATCGAAAGGCTTCTTCGGCGCGCTTCCGAGCCACGTTTCCCAATCAAGATTCTGCGGAGACAAATCTGCAGGGGGTGGATATTCCCAGGCTCCGGTCGGACTGTTTCGTCCAAAGGTCGCCTCCACCAGGCTCAACTCGCCAATCGCTCCCGAGTCGTACAATTCCTTTGCTTTGGCGCACAAAACAGAACTCGTTCGTTGCGCGCCGATCTGCACGATACGGTTCGCCTTCTTCGCCGCCGCGACCATCGCCACGCCATCGGCAGCGCTGTGCGACATCGGCTTCTCGCAGTACACATCTTTGCCGGCAGCCAGGGCGTCGACGAAAATCTGTTTGTGCCAATGATCGGGAACCGCCATGACGATGGCATCGATCTCTTTATTGTCGAGCAGCTCCTGATAGCGCCGCGTTGTCGGGATCGGTTTCTTGACGATCTCCCTTGCCAGTTCGTGGCGCCCGTCGTAGAGGTCGCAAGCCGCCACGCATTCGACACCCGGCAGATCGACGGCTGTCGAAAGCAGGCCCGTGCCTTCCATCCCGATGCCTACGATCCCAAAGCGGACGCGATCGCTGGGTGCGGCAGCCCGCTCCGCAGCGAATAGCGGCTGGTGCAAGGGAATCACACTGGCAGCCAGCGATCCGCCGGCCACTCCGGTGCTTGTCTGCAGGAACTCACGACGGGAGAAATGATCCTTCTTCATGGAGGGCTCCTTTTCGCACTCTGGTCAGAACACAGAGGTCTCCCAAGATACTTCAACTTCCTGTGGACGCCAAACAGGAAGGCTGGATCCCCTCAAAAAGTCTCCGCTCACATCCGCCAATTCTGCCTAAGCCCGTTTGAGGGCGGGATTCACCAGTTAGCCTGAACCCTTGGCCTGCTGGTCAGGGCAGCGGCCGCGCGGAGGGCAACCTGAAGACTCCAACGGAGACTCCATCAACCCTCTTTGACGGGAATCGGGCTGGATGTGGCGTGCGAAAAAGCGCGAGCTCTGGTATCTTCCACGGGGGACATTAGGGCATCGATGGCCGAAGGCGCAACCACAACCAACAGCTCACTATCGCAGTACGACACTCGGTTTTTCGGTCATCCCCGCGGGCTGGCCACACTCTTCTTCACCGAAATGTGGGAGCGCTATAGCTACTACGGCACGCGCGCACTCCTGATCCTCTACATGACAGCCGATGTCGCGCACGGCGGTCTGGGTTTCTCGGTGATAAAGGCGGGTTCGCTCTACGGCTTCTACACCGCGATGGTCTATTTGCTAGCGCTGCCTGGCGGCTGGGTTGCGGACAGGATTATTGGCCAGCGTCGCGCCGTACTGTATGGCGGCATTCTGATTTCAATCGGCAATCTGTTCCTGGCCGCGCGCAGCGTCTCGGTTTTCTATGCGGGATTGGCGTTGCTGATGATGGGGACCGGACTGCTGAAGCCCAACGTCTCGACCATCGTCGGCCAGCTCTACACGCCAGCAGACCGGCGCCGTGACGCGGGTTTCTCGATTTTTTACATGGGAATCAATGTCGGCGCGCTGGTCTCTCCCATCATCTGCGGATGGATTGGCGAAAGAGTGGACTGGCGGCTTGGTTTCGTAGCCTCAGCCATCGGAATGATCGCCGGACTGATCCAGTACATGTTGAGCAAGAGCTATCTCGGCGAGGCTGGCCTGCACCCGGCAAGCACCGGGGACCTCGAACGCGATCGCCGCCAAAACCGTATGGGTTCGCTGGCAGTGGCCGCCTTTCTGCTCGTCATTGTGGTTCTGGCGACGTTGGCAGCGAAAGGAATGATCAAGATCACCGCGGAGCAGATTTCGTCCGGACTTGGATGGGTGCTCATTGCCTTGGCCGCGGCGGTGTTCGCCTGGATGATTTTCGGCAAAGGCTGGTCGGCGCAGGAACGGAAACGAGCTGGCGCAATTCTGGTGTTGTTCATCGCCTCGGCCATCTTCTGGGGCGTGTATGAGCAGGCGGGATCGACGCTGAATCTATTCGCCGAGCGCAACACGAACCGGGTGGTTCTCGGCTATGAATTCCCGGCGAGCTGGTATCAATCGGTACAGCCGATTCTTGTGATTCTTCTGGCGCCGCTGTATGCCTGGTTGTGGGTTAGGCTCGGGAATCGCGAGCCCTCCAGCCCCGCGAAGTTTTCCCTGGCATTATTTTTTGTTGCCCTCAGCTTCCTGGTTTTGGTTCCCGCGGCATTCGGCACGCACGTTTCGCCCAATTGGTTGAATCTGTCCTATTTCCTCAGCGTTGTGGGTGAAATGTGTCTCAGCCCGGTTGGGTTAAGTGCCATGACGAAGCTTGCCCCCAGCCGTGCGCAGGGGTTCGTCATGGGAGTATGGTTCCTGTCGGTTGGAACGGGGAATTGGCTGGCGGGGAAAGCGGGATCGCTCTATGAAAGCGTCCCGCTGCCCTGGCTATTTGGAGTAGGCGGAGTCGTGGCCTTGGTGGCAGCCATCCTCCTGGCGATCCTGGTTCGGCCGGCAAAGCGGCTCATGGATGGCGTGACCTAGGGTTTTTCCGGAGCCTTCAGCCCAACTTCGGACATCAAAAGGATTTAGACTTTGCCGTGCCGCTGTGACCTAGTCCGCAGTTTTCCGGCCATTGACGTGGTTTGAGGATCTCGATAGGCTTCCGTGCTGGGTCCTAAAAACTGCGTTTTGCGCAATTTTCAAAGCGATTACTCGGGAGTAACTTCAGCCCTCCAAGGCCACGCAAGCAGTACAACGAAAAGAGGTTTACGCCGCATCACATCGATTGCGGCCGGAAAAGGCGACTTGACCGACACGCGAAAACAACAGGGCGCAAAGCTCACTGAATCTGAGGCAATTGAGCGGGCCAAGCAAGGCGATGAAGGGGCTTTCAAAGTCCTCTATGACTTGCATAAGCGCCGTGTGTATTCGCTTTGCCTGCGAATGACGCAAAACACAGCTTCCGCTGAAGACCTTACTCAGGAAGCCTTTTTGCAGTTGTTTCGCAAGATCGCGACTTTTCGCGGCGAGTCGGCATTTTCCACCTGGTTGCACCGGATGGCAGTAAATGTCGTTCTGATGCAGCTGCGGAAAAAGAATCTGCCGATCGTCCCCATTGACGAAACCACTGAGGGCGATGAGGACGGAACGGTCAAGAAAGAGCCCGGCGCTCCGGATGATCGCTTGACGGGAGCGATTGACCGGTTGCGGCTGCAAAGAGCGGTTGACGAACTACCGCCGGGTTATCGTACGATCTTTGTACTGCACGACGTTGAGGGCTACGAGCACAATGAAATCGCAGAAATGGTTGGGTGCTCGATCGGGAACAGTAAGTCGCAGCTGCACAAAGCTCGTTTAAAGCTACGTGAGCTCCTTAGAATCGACAGAGCCGTAAAGGCCAACAAATGAGGAGCCAGACGCGGTATCGGGGAGAGAGGCTGTAATGAATTGCGTAGAGTTTGAGCGCGGACTTTCGGAGTGTGTCGAGGGCAGCCCTACCTCAGAGCAGCAGGCGCATTTAAGCTCCTGTCCTGCTTGCTCAGGACTCCTGCTGGATCTGAACACGATTGTCTCGCAGGCGAAATTGCTTTCGGAGGTGGAGGACCCAAGCCCCGCGGTTTGGAATGCGTTGGAGGTGCGGCTTCGGAGCGAGGGGTTGATCCGCCGCTCCGAGCCCACTTACCAGCCTGTGAGGCCAAGCCCTTGGCAACGCTGGCGCGCTTCGTGGCTGGTGCCGGTTGCGGCCGGCTTGGCAATTATCGCTGGCGTGAAGCTATATCGGCCTGCGACTCTAGAAAATGACGGCGCGGTTGCCAAACAGCCGCCCACCCTCGTGCAGGATACCGTTGCAAAAGCAAAAGCGAAACCACCCTTGTCGCACGATGACCAGCAGTGGTTGAAGACCGTTGCCGACAGGCCTCCGGCGCAGTTGGCGAAATTTCAGGCCGACCTTGATCAGGCGAATTCTTTCATTCAGGACGCGCAGGAATCCCTGCAGCGCGACCCCAACGACTTCTATATGCAGCAAATGTTGATCAACGCATACGAGCAGAAGCAGATGCTGTACCAGCTGGCCGTAGACAACGGCAGCCAGTAACGGGGGACAATATGAGTGCGGCGAAGTGCACGCTAGGAGTCGTGGCAGTATTTGCGCTGGGTGCAGTGGCAGTGGCAACCGGCGAAACCCGTAAGGACCTGCACTTCAAAGTGGGCAAGCGTCCCACCGTTTCCATCAATAATCCGTACGGTCCCATCCTAATTAAGGCGGGCGGCGCGCGCGAAGTCGTGATCATGGCAGTTCTGCATTCGGACAAGGTCGAAATTGATCAAAGCCAAAGCCGCAATCGTATCGACATCGTGTCGCATCTATTGTCGGGCGGCGACCAGAACAGCGGCGTCGTAGAGTACCAGGTCTCGGTGCCTGCCGATGCAAGTTTGAATGTGCATGCTGAGAACGGCGCGGTCCACGCCGAGAAGCTGCAGGGCGACATTACGATCGAAGGCAACAGTGGATCGATCGAAGTGGTTGACTGCGCTGGTGGCCACGTACATGTAAAGACCCTCAATGCTCCGGTGAGTATTAGCAACGTGCGAAGTGCTCACGTCGAGGTGGTCTCGATGGCAGGGAACGTGACCCTGAACTCGGTTTCGGGACCCAATGTGACGGTGAATTCGAACACCGGCAAAATCGAATATGCGGGCGACTTCAGTGGCGAAGGGGAGTACGACTTTACCAGCCACACCGGAGACATTGAAGCCGTTGCGCCAGCCTACGCTTCGATTGATGTTACCGCGCGTTCCAATCAAGGCCGGGTAGATAGCGATTTCTCGCTCGAGCCGAAACACACCCCGTTCATCGCCAAGGCAGGGAGTTACTTCTCAGGTACCCTGAACAAGGCGGCTTCCTCGGTAAGACTGATGTCCTTCAGTGGTAAAATCCACCTCAAGAAGCGCCAGTAAAGCAGGCGGTTCGGCTGGATTCTTACTTGTTCCTCATGACAGATGCGAGTGTTCTGCCGCGGCCTGCGCGACCGTCGGGCTTCGTCTCGACCGTTGCCTTAGTCGGATTTATGGGGGCGGGTAAAACCACCGTGGGTCAAGCGCTCGCCGATCGGCTGGGATGGCGCTTTGCCGACCTGGACCAGCTGATTGAAGCCCGTGAGGGACGAACCGTTCCCCAGATCTTCGAGCAGGAAGGCGAGCCTGGGTTTCGTGAACTAGAGCAAGTCGTGCTTACGGAAGCGCTCAACAGTGGTTTGAACTGCTTCGTACTGGCGCTCGGCGGAGGAGCTTTCGTGAGTTCTGAAGTGCGCCAAATCTTGCGCCTCCGCGGCATTCCCGCCATCTGGCTGGATGCGCCCGCGGAAGAGTTGTTTCGCCGCTGTGATCAACCTGATGTGGTTCGCCCTTTGCGGCAAGATCCCGATCAATTTACAAAGTTGTACGAACAGAGGCTTTCGTCATATCGCCAGGCGGACTTGCACGTGATAACTACTAGTAAAGAGATTTCCACTTTGGTCGAGGAAATTATTGCGCAATTCGCGCTAGGCCAGACATCGAGGAGCGTTGAGTGAAGAACCTCAGGATTGTTGTCGCGACGTTGGCGTTCGCTGGGAGCGTTGCACTCGTTTCGAGCGCGGCCCCGAAAGACAAAGACAACGCCAAAGCAGAGAAACTGGTGGATTCCGGATCTTTCACCGTCCTCATGTCAGGTGTACGCGTCGCCACCGAGACTTTTTCCATTCAGCAGGGGGCGTCGGGAAGCACGATTTCTTCGCAATTCAAGTCGGCGCAAGGAGAGCAGGTCGCCGAACAGAGCTCAGAACTGCAGCTTACGCCCTCTGCGGAACTTCGAAAATACGAATGGAAGGCAACTGCTCCGGAGAAGGTGAGCGCGACGGTTTTGCCCAATGACGCATTTCTGGTAGCGACCTACACGCTCGGCGCAGACAATAAGCCGACCGCGCAGAACTTTCTTCTTCCAGCCTCAACATCGATATTGGACGATTTCTTCTTCATTCACCGTGAGGTTCTGGCTTGGAAGTACTTGGCTTCGGCCTGCAAGAACGAAAAAGGTAACCTGAATTGCCCGCATCAGAAGGTGCAGTTCGGGGCCCTAAACCCGCATGCTCGCACCTCGATGTCGGTGACCATCGAGTTCTCAGGAAAGGACAGGGTAGCTCTCGGTGGAGCGGAGCGCGAGTTGAGCAAATTTGTCTTGAGTTCCGAGGTGGGCGACTGGACATTCTGGCTTGACGATCAATTCAAGCTGGTACGCCTGCGCAGCGACTCGGGTACGGAAGTCATTCGCGACTGAGCTCTTGGTGAAAGGTGGTTGCGGTCAGCGAGCCCAGGGCATTCCATGACAGCTTTCATTGATTCACGGGCAACGCGCATTATCTTTACCGTACTTGTGTTTGTGATGGGGCTGGCCTTTCTGTACTTTGCCCGTCGAACCTTGATTGCTTTCCTGTTTGCGGTTTTCTTTGCCTACCTGGTAGATCCGGCCGCGTCACGAATTGAACGTTGGACCAAGAGTCGCGGCGCTGCGATTGCCGTCATTTATCTTTTGATCGTGCTGGGACTGGGGACGCTGTTTTTCTTCATTGGTCCGCGCATCGGTCACGAAACCCAGAAGCTCACCGAGTCCTTGCCTTCCCTGGTAGAACGGGTGAACAGCGGACAAATTGTTCAGGAGATCGGCATCGAGCATGGCTTGAACAAGAGCACCCGCGATCAGCTCGAAGCTTTTCTGAAAGGCCATGCGGGAGATCTCCTAAAGATCGCACAGCACGCGGGGTTGCGGCTGGCCGCGGTGGCGCAGGAATCGTGGTTGGTGATTCTTGTCCCGATCCTAGCCGCGTTCTTTTTGAAAGACGCTCGTGCATTCAGCAACGTAGCTCTCACGTTTGTGCACAGCAAGGCGCAGCGGGAGTTCGTGCAGGGCGTGATCAGCGATATGAACGTGATGCTGGCGCAGTTCATTCGAGCCCAGTTGACGCTAGCCGCACTCTCCTGGATTGCCTATGGTTCGCTTCTTGGACTGATGAAAGTGCCGTATGCGTTGATGCTGGCCAGCGCCGGAGGAATTCTCGAGTTCATTCCGGTGGTTGGTCCGCTGGTGGCCTCGGTCCTGATCATGGGGGTGGCCTTGCTGACCGGCTATCCACATTGGATTGTGATTCTCATTTTTCTGATCGCGTGGCGTCTCATTCAGGACTACGCAGTCTCTCCGCGTGTGATGGGCAAGACCATGGAACTGCACCCGCTGGCAGCGATCTTTGGCGTCCTGGCAGGCGGGGAGATCGCGGGGGTTCTGGGCGTGTATCTTTCTATTCCAGTGATGGCGAGCCTACGGATTGTGTGGCGCCGCTGGCGCATGTATGCGGAGAAAAAGCGGTTTGGTCCCCTGAATGAGTACTCTTTTCTGACCGAAACCACACCCCAGCAATAGCGTCCCCATGTTGTAAAATTGTGCTTACCCCGTCATTTATGTCAAAAAAGCTTCCTGTAGGTATTCTCGGTGCCACCGGCATCGTTGGCCAGCGGTTCATCCAGATGCTGGAACACCATCCCTGGTTCGAAGTCGCATGGATTGCCGCCTCGGATCGGTCCGAAGGCAAGCCGTATGCGGAGGCGGCCCGCTGGCGGCTGAGGTCAGCCATTCCAAAGAACGTGGCGAGCATGGTGGTCTCTCCGGCCAAACCGGAAGGTGCACCCAAGACTATTTTTGCGGCGCTCGACTCTGGAATTGCCAAAGAGCTCGAGCCTCGATTTGCCGAGGCCGGCTGTGCCGTAGTAACGAATTCCAGTGCGCTGCGGATGGTCAAAGACGTTCCGCTGGTGATTCCAGAAGTCAATCCCGACCACGTGAAGCTTCTCGAATGTCAGTCCTATCGTAGAAAAAATGGCGGATTCGTGGTTACGAACCCCAACTGTTCCGCCATCGGACTGGTAATGGCGTTGAAGCCGCTGCAGGAGAATTTTGAACTCGAGACGGTGATGGCGGTGACCATGCAGGCGGTAAGCGGCGCTGGATATCCGGGGGTGGCTTCGCTCGACATTTTGGGGAATGTCATCCCTTTCATTGCGAATGAAGAAGAAAAGATGGAAGAGGAGACGCAGAAGCTGCTCGGAAAGCTGAACGGCTCAGGCGTGATTCCCGCGCCATTCAAGATGAGCGCGCAATGTAACCGGGTTGCGGTAGAAGACGGGCACACGGAGTCGGTCTCGGTGAAGCTGAAGAAAAAGGCTAGTCGAGAGGAAATTCTGGAAGCGTGGGCCTCGTTTCGCAGCGTGCCCCAGGAGAGAAAGCTCCCGACCGCTCCGGAGATCCCGGTGCGATACACCGAGGCAAAGGACCGTCCTCAACCGCGATTCGACGTGGAATTCGGGCAGGGCATGACGACTAGCGTCGGGCGCCTGCGTCCCTGCAATGTCCTCGACTGGAAGTTCACGGTGCTGTCGCACAATACCATTCGGGGAGCCGCCGGGGCTGCGCTGTTGAATGCGGAGCTGCTGAAAGACCAAGGATATTTGAGTTAGTGGCTTAGGGTCTCCCTTCGTGGGGCCAATTCCGACTTCTTGCCGATATCCCCAGGTGAGTCCCCATCTGTGCTCTCGACTCCACTCGAGTTGGGTCGATCCATCCGAGGCACGTAGCCGCACGCGATGAGAACACAGGCACATCGCGTCTCTCTCGGGTCTCTGGCGCCGACCAAACACACAGAACACAGGCATCGAAGCCACCGAATTCAGGCGCTCATGAACCGCGGGGTGAGGCCTTTGTTGCACTACCTTCTGCCCGCTCTGGCAACTACAATCGAACTTCGCTCGGCGAAGCTGCGATGGCTAATAGCGGTGTAGTAATGAAATTCGGCGGGACCTCGGTTGGCGATGCGAAGGCGATCGCCCGGGTTACTGAGATTGTCCGTGGGCGACTGGCGCAGCGGCCGATTGTCGTGGTTAGCGCGCTGGCAAAGGTCACCGACCAGTTGCTACAGATGGCACGCGCAGCGGGAGCAGGGGATCGTCAGAAAGCTCTTATCTTGGCCAGGGAATGCCGCGAACGGCATTACAACACTGCTGGGGAATTGCTCGGTACCGCTCTTTTCACTCAGTTCCACAGTGATCTTGGTTCCGAGTTCGAGGAGCTGGAGGAGTTGCTGCGGGGTATCTCTGCGGTCGGCGAACTTACTCCCCGAACGACCGATCATGTGGCCGCCTACGGCGAAGTGCTCTCGAGCAAACTGGTGGCAGCGGCGCTTTCGGCGCACGACCTTCCGGCTGAGCATGTGGATTCCCGTGACTGCATCGTGACCGATGAGATGTTCATGCGGGCTGCGCCCCTTTACGACGACACCAACACGAAGTTGAAGGAATTCGTTGCCCCGCTCGTGGAAAAAGGGCGCATTCCGGTGATGGGGGGCTTCATCGGTGCGACCCGCGGCGGGGTGACGACGACTATTGGGCGTGGCGGGTCGGATTTTTCGGCGGCCATCGTTGGTGCCGGGCTGAACGCGAATAGGATCGAAATCTGGACTGATGTCGACGGCATGATGACTACGGATCCGAACATCTGTCCGGAGGCGAGACGGATAAGGACCATCAGCTTCGAGGAGGCGGCGGAGTTGGCGTACTTTGGCGCTAAGGTTCTTCATCCTGCAACCGTGTTGCCGGCGATTCAAAAGAACGTTCCGGTCTACATCCTGAACTCGCGGAACCCACCCTGCGAAGGTACGAAAATTACGGCGAGAGCGCCCCATTGCAAGAATTTCTTTAAGGCAATAGCAGCCAAGAAGCGCATCACCATTGTCGATGTCGCGGCACCGCGCATGCTGTTGGCCCATGGGTTCTTGAAGGCCATCTTCGAGGCCTTTGATCGGCATCGCATTCCGGTGGATGTGGTGTCAACTTCGGAGGTGAGCGTCTCGCTCACGGTGGACTCGAACGAGTCCATTCCGGCTTTGGCTGCCGATTTGGCGAAGCTGGCGGATGTGAAGTACGAAGGCCGAAAGGCGATTGTGTGCCTGGTCGGGGAGAGTCTGCGTGAAATTCCCGGGATTGCCGGGCATGTGTTTGGCGAGCTTTCGGATGTGAAGATCCGCATGATTTCCCAAGGCGCGTCGGAAATCAACCTGACGTTTGTGATTGATGAAGAATTGGTGCCCAGCGTGATTCAGAGATTACACAAGCGTTTCTTCGCCGAGTTGGATCCGGAGATATTCGCGTAGTCCGACTGCCTGCAGACGAAAACCAGACGTCTAAGATTTTGACGTCTTTCGGAATGACAACGCAAAATCAGTGGAATAGGCGAAGACGAATCCCGTTACACTATTCGAACGCATGAAAATCCTTTTGCTGGGAATTGGCAAGACGGGGTCGCTGGTGCGTGAGGTGGCGACCGAGCGCGGGCATCAGGTGGAGGTCCTGCTGGAATCGGAGAACGACAGAGCTGCTGGACTCACGAAAGAGCGCCTGAGCGGCATGGATGTCGTGATCGATTTCACCACCCCGCACTGTGTTCTCGACAATATCGCCGCCTGCATTGAGCGAGGCAAGCACATGGTTGTGGGTACGACCGGATGGTATGAGCAGATCCCTACCATTAAGACTCAGGTCGAAAACAGCGGGACGGGATTCATCTTCGGGTCGAACTTTTCCGTCGGGGTGAACATGTTTTTCGAGTTGGTGAAAACCGCGGCTCCGGCGTTGAAGCAGAACTATGCTGCACACATCTACGAGCGGCACCATGTGCACAAGAAAGACGCGCCGTCCGGAACGGCAGCTACGATGCAACAGATTCTGGAGAACGAATCGCGTGCTGAGGTCGAGATCACGTCCTTCCGTGAAGGTGAGGTGGTTGGAATGCACGAACTCACGCTTGAATCCGCGGCGGACACAATTTACCTCTGTCACGACGCGAAGTCACGGCGGGGATTCGCCGAAGGGGCGGTTCGTGCGGCCGAGTGGCTACAGGGGAAGAAGGGTTTCTACGAGTTCAAGGACATTTGGCGGCAGGTGTAGGCATAGCCTCCCGCTACTCACGCTTCAATTCCCAGCGCCTGCAAATCTCGCCGCAACTGTTGGGGATCTTTCATCAGCACGGTCGAAAATCCTACCTTCATGGCGGCTGCGGTATTCACCGGCCGGTCATCGATGAAGCAGCACTCTTGTGGAGTGTGTTGGGTTAGATCGAGAGCGAGTCTGTAGATGCGCTCGTCCGGCTTACGCAGACCGATGTAGCAGGAGCTGACGAAAACGTCGAAGGAGTCGGCAAAGCCGAAAGTCCGAATGCGGTATTCGTTCAATTCCCGTGATTCGTTGTTGATTGTGCCCATGAAGTACTTGGAGGACAGAGCGCGGGCCAGTTCCAGGCTTTGCGGCTTAGGCTTGGACAAGGAGAACATGAACTGTTTGAACTCCTCGCGGGAGAAGGCGCGAGTTTCGAAAAAAATCACGCGATCGAGATATTCGTCGAGGGTCAGCCTGCCTTCCTCGAACTTGGGTACCAGCTCGGTATGGCGGGCCTCGAACTCGGTTTTGCTCAGCAAGAATTTTTCAACAGCCTGGTCTCGTTCCTCATGGTCCCAGGCATTGTTGAGCAACACCCCACCGACGTCCCAGAATAGGGCGCGAATCTTCTGCACCGTGGGCCCTCCGTTGTTCGCGTGAACCACCGAGTAGTGATGATAAATGGTTTCTAGATGCCGTTGTCTCTAGCTGAATTCCCCTGGGGGGGCGAGTTCAAGGGGACTAGCGAAGGGTCGAATGCACTGTTTCTGACTATGGTCGAACGAGGATACTACGCCCGTGCTGCTCGCGCGGCTGGGGCACGGCGAGTACTGGGGACGTAGATACAGGAGCGTGTGTCATAGTGCTTGGCCAGGCAATTGGGGCAGAGGTGAAGCTGGTGGACGCGGCACATGACTGCGGGAGACTCGACACCGCACAAGTCGCATCCCCCACGAGCTTTGGGTTGTGCCTGGGGCTTGGGGTTGGCCGGGACGGTGGCCTGAGCCGCGCGCGCTCTTAGATAAACACCGGTCGCGCAGATCAGAGCCCCTAAGGAGAAAGTGCAGATTCCCACGCCAGAGATGGATTCATCCCGGCTCTGAGACAACCCGGAAGCAAGGAATGTGAGGCCAAGCAGCATCAACAGGCTGCCCATAATGATCAACATCAGACTGAGCTTCCGGCCCATGAGGTCACCTTCTTCAAGGATTGAGAGCTTCTTGCGGACTGCAGGAAATTGAGTCCACTTTGAAGATATCGGCACGAAAGGGCGGACTCCAAGTAACTGAAGTAATGGAGGTTCGGTTGGCCGTCAGTGCTGGCCCAGGAAGGACTTAAGGTAGCTCGGTAACGGGGTTTCTGGGGCGAGCCGCGAATCGGGAATGGGTGGTCCTGGTTGCAACCGCAGCGGAACCACACCGGCCCAGACCGGGAGGTTGTAGTCTTTTTCATCGTCCAAGGGAGGGCCCTGTCGGACCTTGGCGGAGGCCTCGTCGATCTGGAACTCCAGCACCGAAGTCGCGTTCAATTCCTTGTCGGTTGGGTTGCGGACTTCGCCCCAGCGCCCGCTCATAAGGTGCTCGGCCAAGGCTCGCAGAGCCGATGACTTTTGGGCTTGGTCAACGATCTTGCAGGCGGTGCCGAACGCCACGACTGAGCGATAGTTCATGGAGTGGTGAAAGGCAGAGCGTGCGAGTACCAGACCGTCCACAAGGGTGACGGTGACGCAGGCAGGCACTCCTTTTTCCAGTTCCCCCAGCATGTGGCTCGCGGCCGAGCCGTGGAGATACAGCTTGTCTTCGTCTCGGCCGTAGAGGGTAGGGATCACGTACGGCTGGTTATCGACTTGAAAGCCTACATGGGCAAGGAAACCGGAGTCGAGGATGGCATAAATGGCAGCGAGTTCATGTGATCCGCGATTCGGTAGGCGGCGAAGTTTAGTTCGATTGGTTCGATTCATCTTTGATCCTTGTGTCGGTTGCGATCCAGTTCACTTCCCAGGTTTTGCCGCCGTCATCGGAAAATGCCTGTTCAAAGCGGCAGGCATCGGGGGTGAGTTGCAATATGACGAAGCGTAGTAGGATCATGCGTCCCTTGAATGATTCCTGGTCTAGGAATTCGCCTCGTCCGTCCTTGAACTCTCCGATCGTTGGCTGAGCTAGGGTGCCGTCACTGCTATTGGCAAAATTCAGAGTCCACTGATGCGAATGGGGATTGTAAATGCGCAGGCTCAAAACCTCGAAATCTCCTGAAGGGCAGCGGGCGCGAAGTTCGGCCAGATTTGCCCGACCGTTCCAAACCCCGCGGACCACGGTTGTGCCATCACACTCCACCCACTTGGTCGAGCCGCTCAGGGGGGCTACCCGCCGACGCAGGTGAGTTTTCCATGTCCCAATTTCGAAATCAAGATCGTGCTGCCCGTCTCGCGGCGTCGCCATGGGGGGAGAGATGGCTCCCGGGATGGAGGTTTGCTGTGCCGAGGCTGGAACATGGAGGACCACAAGCGCAAGAACCAGAATCGGCAGTCGAATTCTAGCGGGCTGGGGGGTTTGCATCCGTCACCCTTGTTTGATCGGTGATCCAGTTCACTTCCCAGGTCTTGCCACCGTCGTCGGAGAACGACTGCTCGAAATGGGCCGAGTTGGGGGTAATTCGTGACCAAACATATCGAACCAAGATCGCCCTCCCATTGAACGGTTCTTGATCATAGAACTCGCCAACACCATTCCTGAATTGGCCAATGGTGGGCAGGCCCAGGACCCCGTCTTTCGCGTTCGACCAATACAGATACCACTGGCGCGAATCCGGATGGTAGAGACGCAGAGTAAGACCCTCCACCTTCCCAGTGGCACCTCTGGTCTCGAACTCTTCGAGCCAGGCCTTCCCGTCCCAGACCCTGCGAGTCACCGAAGTGCCGTCGAATTCAACCCAGGAAGTCGATCCCGTCAGCGGGTGCAAGAGCCGCTTGAGGTGAATGTTCCACCGGCCTTCCTCGAAATCAAAATCGTGCTGGCCGTTACCTGGCGTAGCCGGCCCCGAAGTGTCGGCGCTCGAACTGGGTTGCGCGTTCGAGTGGAGTGGGTACAACCAACACCAGAGCGCAATCGATACTATCAACCCTGCTGTGCGTTGCTGCATGTCTTCTGTCCTCTTCGATTTCGAAGAGAATCTCGCAGGTCATGGTATCTTTCAAGAACCACTTTTCATGGCATTGGCAATACCACTTTCGCGAGGTACCGATCCGCTCTTTCTCCAGGTCTACCGAGGACTGCGCGACCGGATCGTTTCGGGGGCATTTCCCGCCGGGGCGAAGTTGCCCTCTACCCGGGCCATTTCAGAGCAACTCGGAATTTCGAGGACGGTCGCGGTCCTGGCCTACGAGCAGCTGCTGGTAGAGGGGTATACAAATGGGCGCGGAGGCTCGGGAACTTACGTTTCCGCTGCCGTCTTTGCCCCCGAAGCACTGAGCAACGAAAAGACTCCCAGACTCCGGCTTTCGAGGTTTGGCGAAACCGCTGCCCAGGCAAGTGAGCGAGTCAACGCCTTTCAGAAGAGAAAGAAGGCTCTGCCCTATAACTTTGCCTACGGCAGGAGCGATCTTGAAACGTTTCCCTTTGAGACGTGGAGGCGAACCCTCCTGCGATGTGCCCGTAGAGCGCCCGTATCAGGGCTGGACTATGGACCCAGTGCCGGCAGCCCAGCCTTGCGCGAAGCGGTTGGCGTACATCTTCGACGGTCCCGAGCGGTGAATTGCGAGCCATCGCAGGTCATCATCACCAGCGGGTCCCACCAGGCTCTCGACATCATTTGCCGTGTGTTGATCGGGCCGGGTGATCCCGTTGCTCTAGAGAATCCGAGCTATGAAGGGATTACCGAGGTTCTGCGGGCCAGCCGCGCGAAAATATTCCCTGTCTCGGTAGACCGTGAAGGTCTGGATCCGAAACGGTTGCCAAACCGTGCGCGGGTGGTATTCGTGACCCCTTCACACCAATTTCCAACCGGGGCTACCCTCCCGTTGAAACGTCGAGTTGAACTGTTGCGTTGGGCTGGGCATCGCAACGCGATTCTTGTCGAAGACGACTACGACGGCGAATTTCGCTACGAGGGTCATCCGCTTGAGTCGCTTCAGGGACTAGATCGCGAGGGCCGTGTGATCTACGTCGGTACGTTTTCCAGAACGGTGTTCTCGTCCTTGAGAATCGGCTACCTTGTCGCCCCCAAGCAACTGGTTCAAGTCTTCACGGCAGCGAAGTGGCTCTCGGACCGGCAGTCCGCAACCCTCGAGCAGGAAGCGTTGGCGGATTTCATTTCCAGCGGGATGTACGAGCGCTACCTCAGGCGAGTTCGCCGCCGCAACACCTCGCGCCGGCATGCTCTGCTGGATGCGATCCACATCTATTTGGGTGATCGGGTAGAGGTCACGGGAGATGGCGCAGGTGCTCATGTTGTCCTGTGGCCTAAAAAGCGGCTGTCGGAAGCCCACGTGATCGCGCAGGCGGCTCTACGAGGTGTGGCTGTATACGAGATCTCGCCTTACTTCTTGCGGCCCACATCGCGCACGGGGATCTTGCTGGGCTACTCACGTTTGAGTGAGAAGCAGATCGCGGAAGGAATCTGCAGGCTTGGGGAGGTGCTCTGAGCACATGCCTAGGGCAGCGTGGTCGAGGCGGGACGATCCATCCAGGTAGGCAAGAGCGGGGAAGCCATCCGTCTCGCTAAGGGTGAGTTGGCACCGACGCGGAGCGGCAAAGCGAGATTCTAGGCGCGGGCCGGCGCTTCTTTCGTGACAGCCTGGCGGAAATATTCAAGAGACAGGTGAAGACCTTCATCAAGCTTCACTTTTGGTTCCCAGCCGAGCAGCATACGGGCCTTGGTGATATCGGGGCGGCGCTGCCTGGGATCGTCCTGAGGAAGCTTTTCATGGCGAATCCCGCTGGCTGAGCCGGTTATCGCCAGCACGCGTTTCGCGCACTCCAAAATGGTGAATTCGTCCGGGTTGCCGATATTGACCGGCAGGTGCTCATCGGATTTTGCCAGCCGAAGAAAGCCTTCGATCTCATCACTTACGTAGCAGAAGCTACGAGTCTGCGAGCCGTCGCCGTAGACGGTGAGATCTTCTCCCCGCAAAGCCTGCTTCATAAAATTCGGGATCACGCGGCCGTCGTTCAGTTGCATGCGCGGACCATAGGTGTTGAAAATGCGCACGATTCGCGTGTCAACCTTGCGATAGCGGTGATAAGCCATGGTGATCGCTTCGGTGAAGCGCTTGGCTTCGTCATAAACCGAGCGCGGGCCAATCGAATTTACATTACCCCAATAGGTCTCTTTCTGCGGATGCTCGAGGGGATCGCCGTAGCACTCGGAAGTCGACGAGACCAGATATCTGGCGTGGTATTTGTGCGCGACGTCAAGTGCGTGCATGGTGCCGAGCGAGCCGACTTGCAGCGTTTCGATCCCATGGATCATATAGTCAACGGGGCTCGCCGGCGAAGCGAAGTGAAAGACGTAATTCGTTTCGCCCACGTCGAAGGGCCGATTAATGTCGAGTTGCTGGAATTCGAAGTTACCTTCGCGCCGAAGATGCTCGATGTTCGACATCCTCCCGGTAAGGAGGTTATCTACGGCGACGACCGAGTAACCTTCCGCGAGCAGGGCATCGCATAAATGCGAGCCCAGGAATCCAGCGCCGCCGGTGACCAGCGCGCGAGGCTTCATGAAAGCGAGGTCTTTCTGGCAGGTAGGTTGCTTTTCTGCTGCGTGACCAGTTCTGGGCTCATGGTTGGTCGCCCCACGCTGTAGTAAGTGAAGCCGTTTTGCGCCATCAGGTGGGGATCGTACAAGTTCCGACCGTCGATCACAATAGGATATTTGAGGGAGCAGCGAAGTCTCTCGAGGTCGAGTAAGGCGAATTCCTCCCATTCGGTGAGGATGAGCAGGGCGTCAGCTCCCGCTGCCGCATCGTACGCACTGTCGGCGAGCTTGATGCTCGAGTTCAGCTCTTCTTTGGCCCGCTCTTGGGCCGCGGGGTCGTAGGCACAGATCTCACAACCTTCGGACAGAAGCGACTTGATCAACAAAATCGCCGGCGATTCACGGATGTCGTCGGTACCGCCCTTAAAGGCGAGGCCGAGTACGCCGAGTCTTTTGCCACGCAGCGTCCAGAGAGCACTGCGAACTTTCCGAATGAAGCGCTGGCGCTGCTCTTCGTTGATGCGAATTACTTCGTCCAGCAGGCGGAAGTCGTAACCGCATTCGCGCGCAACCGAACGAAAGGCCATGAGGTCTTTCGGGAAGCAGGAACCACCGTAGCCAATACCAGGATTCAAGAAGCGTGGGCCGATGCGCGTGTCGGTACCGATTCCCTGGCAAACCTGCTGAACGTTGGCGCCCACACTTTCGCAGATCGAGGCCACCGCGTTGATAAAGGAAATCTTCAACGCGAGAAATGCATTGGAGGCATGCTTGATCAGCTCGGCGCTCTTGGCGCTGGTGGTGATCAGCGGGGGAGGAATCTGCGCACGGTCAGGGCGGGGGATTGCGTCGGGGTGCAGATAGTATGTCCCCTCCACCAAGGGGGCATAGATCTCATGCAGGACGGCAGCACAACGCTCCGTGTCCGCGCCGATCACGATACGGTCGGGATAAAGGAAGTCGGTGACCGCCGTTCCCTCGCGCAGGAACTCAGGGTTGGAGGCAACGTCAAACTCAGCGTGTTCGGCGCCGTTACGCTTGACGATCTTGCGTATCCAATCGCTGGTGTAGACCGGAACGGTGCTCTTCTCGACCACAATCTTGTAGGAGTCAATCGCGCCGGCGATCCCGCTTGCCACCGACTCAACGTACGAAAGGTCAGCTTCGCCCCGCTCGGTTGGAGGGGTGCCGACCGCGACAAAAATTGCCGCACTCGACCTTACTGCACCCTGGAGGTCATCGGTAAAGGTCAGGCGATGCCCGCGGTGGCGATCGAGCAACTCAGGCAGGAAATTTTCATGGATCGGGACCTCGCCGCGGTTGAGGGCGGCGAGTTTCTGGTGGTCGTTGTCTACAACGATCACGTCATGGCCCAGATCGGCAAGGCAGGCCCCGGCGACTAATCCAACATAGCCGGAGCCAACGACGGAAATTTTCATGGGTAAGTCTCCATGAGGAGCAAGGGTGATAGTTTCTCGTTCAAAAAGCTTACTGTATCAGCTTCATTTCGAAGCGGAAACAGGAATGCATGGAAAACCCACCAAAGCAGCCCGGGGCGGGTATTCTGCCGTGTCCTCATTTGATTCGCTAATGAGGGCTATCAGAATTTCCAATGCGTGGACGGGACCCAAAAGGATTAAGGTAGAGATAGCAGCCTTGGGCCCATTTTCCATCCGTGGCGGTGGCGGCCTGGGGCGAGTCCAAAGCGGGAGATGTTCCGATGAGCGAACTCGAAACCAAATTGAACCATATTCTCGAGGAACACCAACATGAGAGCGGCCTTCACATGATTGGTGGCAGGCGTCGGCTTATCGATCGCCTGGTGAAGTTCTTCGAAGAAGATGTGAAACCGCAAGAGAAGAGCGCGCCCGCAGGCTCACGCGAAAATTAGCCCTACACCCTCCTCCTGACAACCCAGCCCGTCGCGAGTCGCGACGGGCTTTGGTTTTGTGGGCACGACAAAATTGGACACGATCTCCGATAGTTGCGGATGGGCGATTACTGGCAACCTGGCCCCAAGCCAGCGGGCGGGAGCGTGGTCAGAAGCGTGGCATCGGGGAAGCTATAGGCCCCGGCCACGGCAGTTGAAGGGTTCTGAAATTCGAACCACGGTAACAGGGCGACATTCTGGGGATGGTAAGTGCGATTATGCATGTGAATCGGGAATGCCGCACCGATCAGGCCCTCGATCGCGTCTGCGACCTCCAGGTCGTTTTGGCAGTGTCCGTTTAGCGAATACCACCACGGTGTGAGGCCATGAAGTCCGTCGCTCGCCACAAAGGGATCGTTGATGGTCTCGGCAAGTTCATGGCTCAAGGCGGTGATGTCCTGGAACTCGGGGCTGAAAATGCCGGCACTGATCCAACTGGCGAAGGTCAGAACGTAACGCTTTTGACGAAATCCGTTGCGTTCATCTCCGGGCTCGAAATCGTAGGTATGGAAGCCGAGCACACAGCACTGATTTGGGTCGCCATTCGCATAAAGAAAGGTGTTTGGGAATAAGAAGGTAGCGATGCTTTCCGTAGTTATGTCGCGGGCGTGTTCTGCTGCGCCGACCGGAGTGCGTTTATCGGAAGGGCTTGCAGGAAACAACAGGGTGGAGAATACGTCGATATCAATCAGTACGAACGCGCAGCAGGATCCGTCCTTATGCAAGGCGAATTTATAAGACCCGCGAGGAACGGCAATAGTGCGCTCCGTCTTGACCGACGGGCGCAGGAGAGTGTGCCAGTCCTGTTGCATGACCCCGTAGAAGGAAGCGCGTTGGATTGCGTCAGTCCACTGCGTGGGAACATCACTGCTCGTGTACTGCCAGTTCTGAAACACAGGCGACTTGAGCACGGCATCGATGAAGGGTTTTACGGAATAGTGGAGCTTGTGTCCGTTTACCAAACGCACCGATTTGTCCCAGTCGAGAAGGTCGAGAGACACGGGAACGATGGGTGCATCGAGTTCCGTGGTACCGCCATGCTGCGGATGCCCACCGGCCATAATGTAATACCAGTGGTAGCGAGGGTGACCTTGGGGACCGAAGCCCGAGGTCTGATAAGCGCCCTCGAACGTGTGGATGGAATCAAACAAAACTTTGCTGGAGTTGCTTGCGAGGGGGCTGATGGACCCGCTATGTCCGCGAGGGGGGAAAGCAGCGAATCGACGCTTCGCGGTCGCGAGCTTGAAACTTACCTGATCTTTGGGTTCAGCAAAGCTAACCAGACCCGAAAAGGTAACGAACGAGACAAACGCCAGAAGGAAAGTAGTGATTCGAAATGCGCGCACCTGAAACCACCTAAGGCTACTTGGATGCGCAGTCACTCGCAAACTTTGTTTCGCGAAAAGAGGATAAACCGCACCTACCAAGGAGAAGCGAAGCCCAAAGAGCTTCTCACCTTCTTCCGTGCCGTCCTTTGGTGGTTGTTGGTTCGAAATATGATGGAGCAATCTATTTTGGCCTGGTGATGGCCCCCTCCGAAGCGGATTGCACCAGAGCACCGTACTTGGCGAAGACGCCCGAGATAAACCGCGGTTTCGGGGCCTTCCACTGAGCCATGCGATGCTTGATCTCAGAGTCGCTGATCTCTATCTCCAGCAGTTGCTGGTTGATGTCGATCTTAATGATATCGCCCTCGCGCACCGCCGCAATCGGGCCACCCAGGGCAGCTTCGGGTGAGACGTGCCCAATCATTAAGCCTCGGGTAGCTCCGCTGAAACGGCCGTCGGTCAGCAAGGCGACAGTTCCCCCGAGACCTTCCCCCACGATGGCGCCGGTGACGGAAAGCATCTCGCGCATACCGGGGCCTCCACGAGGGCCCTCATAGCGGATCACTACCACGTCGCCGGCTTTGACCTGCTTTGCGGTGACCGCTTTCATCGCATCTTCCTCGCATTCGAACACGCGTGCCGGGCCGCGATGGCTCAGGCGCTCGTGACCGCTGATTTTCACTACGCAGCCTTCGGGCGCCAAATTGCCCTTGAGTACCACTAACCCGCCCGTGTTTTTGAAGGGCTTTTCAAGTGGGGCGATTACGTCCTGATCGGGAGTCTCGACCGCCAGCGACGCTTCCTCTCCGATGGTCTTGCCGGTGACGGTCATTGCGTTCTCGTGCAGTTTCTTGCCTTTAAGCAGGCGGTTGGCCAGCAGCCGAATCCCACCCGCCCGATGCATGTCGGCGGCGACGTATTTTCCGAAGGGCTTGAGGTCACAGAGCAGGGGCGTGCGCTCGCTGACTTTCTGGAAATCATCAATGACCAGCGGGACGCCAGCCTCGCGGGCAATCGCGAGCAGATGAAGAACTGAGTTGGTTGAGCCGCCGCTGGCGGCGACCGAGGCAATTGCGTTCTCGAAGGCGTGACGGGTGAGAATGTCGTGGGCTTTCACGCCCCGTTTGAGGACGTCCATGACGAGTTTGCCGCAGTCCTGCGCGATCTCATCCTTCTTAGGGTCGAGTGCCGGCACGCTGTTGAAGCCCATGGGGGAAAGGCCAATCATCTCCATCACCGTGGACATTGTGTTCGCGGTGTACTGGCCGCCACAGGCGCCGGCACCGGGGCAGGCGACATCCTCAAGTTCCTGCAGGTCAGAGTCGCTGATTTTGCCGGCGGCATTGGCCCCAATGGCTTCAAAGACATCTTGGATGGTTACGTCTTTTCCGCGATAGCTTCCGGCGGCAATGGTGCCTCCGTAAAGAACGATGCCGGGAAGATCGAGGCGTGCGAGCGCCATGGCCGCAGCCGGAATGGTTTTGTCGCAGCCAACAACGCAGACGACGGCGTCGAACAACTGACCGCGGCAGACAAGCTCGATGGAGTCGGCGATTACTTCGCGGCTGACGAGCGAGGCCCGCATCCCCTCGGTGCCCATGGTCTCACCGTCGCTGATCGCGATGGTATTGAACTCCATAGGCGTGCCGCCGCCGGCGCGAATCCCCTGCTTCACCTTCTCCGCAAGACGGCGCAGGTGAAAGTTGCAAGGCATGGTTTCGATCCAAGTGTTGGCCACACCGATGAGCGGCCTCTTGAGGTCTTCACTGCTAAACCCAATGGCCTTGAACATGGCGCGGGCGCCAGCGCGGTCGCGCCCGTCAGTGATCAGATGACTACGGTGTTTTGGATCCATAGGAATAAAAGCTTACGACAGAGCAGGGGAAAGAGAAAGGCGAGCCGAGTGCTTGGCAGGCACTGGCAGCGCAGGCGAAATCCAGTTTGACCGTCCCGTGTTTCGCCGCCGGAGGACCCAGGGGGGCATTCCTTGTCCCCTGAAAGCGTCTGTCTGGATCCTCGGTGGTCCCCCAGGGACCTTGAAATCAAACTGTTCCGAGTTCCTCGAAGCGCAAGGCCCACGGGTGCATTTCATCGCCGGGGTATAGAAGTCGAAGCGGCTTAGTCAAATGAGTGACACTCACCGTTGCACAAAAAGAGGCGGTAAGCCGCTTGGAACATCGAATGCTGCCGGGGTTCGGACTGAGACCGCTGCCGGCATAATCTCATTCTGCAAAACCAGACCAAAGAGGAGCTGTACAAGAGCTGTACAATCTGCTTTCTATTCAGGAGAACCCCCTTTCCATGTTGCGTGTGCTCGTCGCTGTCTTCTGCCTATCGATTGGTCTGCAATCTGCCGAGTTACGCGTGAACGATAAGGACTATTTGGAGACGCCCGGTCTCAGCGTGCTGGTGTATCAGAACGCGTTCCATCCGGTGTTCAAAGACCAGAAGTTGAGTGCGATCGAAATCATTCTTCATGACAATCGCATTGCGACCGACGGCGACGTGCGACTGATGCCCACGCCGGAGCAGTGGGACCCGGTGCCACATTTCAAGCAGCGCAGCCGTACAGCGAAGGGTTTAACCGCGTTCTGCGATTATCCCGAGTACAAATTGAGCTATCGGCTCGAAGTTGAGCCCGAGGGAGAAGGATTTCGCGTAACCGTACATCTGGATTCAGCGTTGCCACCTGAGCTGGTCGGCCGCGCAGGATTCAACCTGGATTTCGATCCAAGCGCGTACTTCGGGAAATCTTATATGTTCGATGCGAGCTCCGGAATCTTTCCGCGGCATCCCGATGGGCCGATGAAACGCCAGCTCCATGGAGAGGTTGAACCGCTTCCGCTCGCCTCGGGCACCCATGTTGTCATCTCACCTGAAGATCCGCTCACCCGGGTCAATGTGACGTCTGACAGCGGGCCAATCATGTTGTTCGACGCGCGGAACAAGGCGCAGAACGGCTGGTTCGTGCTGCGGACTCTTATCCCGGCGGGCCGAGCGGACAACGCTCTGGTGTGGCATATTCGTCCCAATGTGATTGTGGGATGGACCCGCCCACCGGTAGTTGCATACAACCAGGTTGGCTATACGCCCGAACGAAGCAAGGTTGCGGTGATCGAACTCGATCCAGCGTATGACGCGCCCAAAACCGCGCGTGTGCTGCAACTCGTCCCTGAGGGTGGGTACAAAGAAGTTTTCAGCGGGGAGGTGAAGCCCTGGGGAAAGTGGCTGCGTTACAACTACGCGCACTTTGATTTTTCGTCCGTCAGGGAACCAGGCATTTACGCGATTGAGTACGCGGGCAGGCCGAATCCGCCATTCCGGATTGCGAGAGATGTTTATGCGCACATTTGGCAGCCATCTTTGGATACATGGTTGGCGCAGGAGATGGACCACGTGCGCGTGCGTGAGGGGTACAGAATCTGGCACGGGCTATCACATATGGATGACGCTCGGCAGGCACCGATCAACTACACACATTTCGACGGGTATGCGATGGGGCCAACCACTGATTCTCCTTACAAACCGGGAGAACACATTCCCGGGCTGAATGTCGGCGGATGGCATGACGCGGGAGACTTTGACATCCGTACGCAAAGCCAGGATGCAGTGATCACCGACCTGGTACTTACGTGGGAACTGTTTAGGCCCGACTGGGACGAGACATCGGTTGACGAGAACGCACGTTATGTGCAGATCCACAAACCCGACGGGGCGCCCGATGTGCTCGAGCAGATCGAGCATGGAGTGCTACAACTTCTGGCGCAGTACCAGGCCGTAGGTCACGCGCTGAACGGGATCGTCGAGCCCACCCTCGAGGAATACACCCACCTCGGCGATGCGGCGTCGGAAACCGACGGCAAAGTGTATTCCGACAAGATGGGCGAGCTGGACAGCGACGGCATCCATTCCGGCGTGCCGGACGATCGCTGGGCATTCACCACCCGCTCAACCCCATTAGAATACGACGCGGCCGCTGCGCTTGCTGCCGCGAGTCGCGGGTTGCGCGGGTACAACGATCAACTTGCGAACCGGTGCCTGGAGGCTGCTATTCACATCTGGGACGACGAACACAGCCACGCTCCTAACCTCTTCCACTCATTCAATACGACGGGTGGAGACCTCGAGAGCGAAGAAATCAAAGCCGCGGTAGAGTTGCTGATCGCCACCAAGGGCGGCCAGCCCTACCGCATCCGGCTCAACGAGTCGTGGCCGGTGCTGCAAAAGCATTTCATGTTCCTCAGCGGGGCGATAGTGCGGGCTATTCCATACATGGATGACCAATACAAGGCGAATGTTGAGAAAGAGGTTCGGGCCTACAAGGCTCGCGTGGACGAATTCCTATCAAAAAATCCGTATGGTGTTCCGATCACCGCCGGTGCGTGGGGCGGGGCGGGCGCGGCTGTGGGTTTCGCCACGCAGATGTACTTCCTGCACCAAGCCTTTCCTGAAATCATTGGCCCTGACTACACGTTGCGGGGCGTTGACTATGTGCTCGGTATGCACCCCGCCTCCAATGTTTCCTACGTGTCGGCCATCGGGACGAATTCGCGCCTGGTGGCCTACGGCAATAACCGCGCGGACTACACATTCATTCCGGGGGGCATCATCCCCGGGGTGGTGATTGTGCAGCCGGATTTCCCTGAGCTGAAGAGCAATTTCCCATTTCTTTGGTACGAAAACGAATATGTGGTTGACACGGTAACCGGCTACATACTTGCGGCCAATGCAGCCCATGCGGTCGCGAGATAACGCCGTTGTTCCATCCGCGAGCGATTCTTCATGCCGCTTTCTTCTCGCCCGGCGCCTTCGCTTCCGGGTGGCCGCGAAGAGCGGCGGCATGCTCGATTTGGGCGTTGATTTCGCCGCCCATCAGGAAGGAAAAGCCGGTGATATACAGCCACATCAGCAGGATCATGGCGGCGCCGAGCGATCCATAAGTTTTGCTGTAGCTGTTGAAGAAGTGCAGATAGAGTCGAAAGCCAAAAGATGCTGTAACCCACAATAGGACTCCAATCAACGCTCCTGGCGTGATCCAGTACCAGTGCTGCTCTTTAAGGTCGGGGCCGTAGTAATAGATCAGAGAAAACGAAAGAATCACGAAAAGGAGTGCGAGTGCAATCTGCAGAATGTGCCACATAATCACCGTGGCTTTGCCCAATCCTAAATGGGAACCGAGATAGCTTGCAGCAAAGTCGCCAGTGAGAATGGCGATCAGTGCAGTGAAGATGAGCACGGAAATGGCTACCGTGAGCCCCAGCGCAATGAGACGGACCTTGACGAAAGAGCGGCCTTCTCGCACCTCATAAACGCCATTTAAGCCCGAGATCATAGAAGTCATGCCGCCGGAGGCGAACCAGAGCGTCAGCAAGATTCCGATGGTCAACTTCGCGCCGCCTGCATTCTTGGTCACTTCGGTCAGCGTCTTACTGATAACCTGCGCGGCATCGGGGGGTAATACCTGTCCCAAGTAAGTGAAGAGGTTTGACCGCAGGGAGGCACTCTGCCAAGCGAACATGCCAAAAACCGCGAGTAGAAACAACATCAGAGGGAACAGGGCGAGGATGAAGTTGAAGGCCAAGCCAGAGGCGCGGTCGAGAAGGTAATCGTCGTTGATGCCTCGGTAAACCAGATTCGTGAGTTTTTTTACGCTGAGTCCGCCCAGGCTCCACAAGCTTTCAACTTGCTCTTCGGTGCTGAGTTTAGATTCAGACATCGGATCCGCCATAGTCAGACGTTGGATTCTAGCAGGCGAAGGGGCTGTTGCCCGGGGAACGCACAGGTATTCGGGATGGTGCGAGCTAAGGTGGTGAGTCCCAGACGTGGAGGAGAAAGTCGTGCAGTCTTATGCCGCGTCGTCCTCGATCTTGATTCGCAGGGATTTGAGAAATTTCAGGTCCTGCTCGCTGACCTTCAGCTCCGGGTTGCTGGTCAGAGTGGTAACCAGAGACGTTTTGTCAGGGTTTTTCTCACCGGGACGGCTCACGCCGATGGTGGCTTCAAGAACGAGGAAGATGTCATAGCCACCCTCCTTGATTCGAGTCACAACTTCAGCAATCTGATCAGAGTCTGCCAACGACTCGTTGATAGCCTCACCCAGCTCTTTCATCAACTGTTTCAATTGCTGGTCCACGAATCCCCCCGGGCCACACCCTCTGAAACCTTGGATGCGGTTGTGGCACATCCGGTCTCAGTCCTATTTTAGCGCGGCACCTTGCTAAAATCGAGAACAATGGCGAACGTCTCAAACGCGCGCAAACTCGGAATAGTCGCCCGGATAGCAGGGGAGCACGTCAAGGGCAGCCGGACCTTTAGCGCTGTGATGAGCGGTGCCCGGGCTACGCTAAAGCACTTTTCCGGAGTTGCTCACCAGCTCTGGTTGGAGATCACGGGCTTTGCTTTCCTGGTGTTCGCTGCCGGGGGCGCGATCGCGCTGGTTCGCGAATATAACGCTTATCACGCCGGGAAAGGGACTTCGAGCCATCTAGCGCTTGCTGCAGGATTTACAGCTTTATTCGCCTGGTTCGGCGTTACTTCTTTTTGGAGAGCGAAAGCACGCCGCCGTTAGGACCCTCAAATGGCACATCGCCCCAAACCGGATCGAGCGCCAGGCAATCCGGCGACCTCTTCCCATATTCCAGTTCGTGAGCTGTACACCCCTGCCAGCCCAGCCGGGGGGGAGGACGAACAGAAACTTGGGTATCCGGGGGAATATCCCTTCACGCGAGGGGTCCAGCCGACTATGTACCGCGGCCGGCTGTGGACCATGCGACAGTATGCCGGAATGGGAGATGCCGAAGAGTCCAACAAACGATACAAATACCTGCTGAGCCATGGGACGACCGGCTTATCCGTGGCGTTTGATTTACCCACGCAGATTGGCCTTGATTCCGATCATCCCCTGGCTATGGGGGAAGTCGGCAAGGTTGGGGTGGCGATTGATTCTGTCGAAGACATGGAGAGGCTGTTTGAGGGGATCGAACTGACCAAGATTTCAACTTCGATGACAATCAATGCCACTGCCGCCATTCTGCTGGCCCTATATGTTGCTGTTGCCCGTAGGAAGGGGGCCGACATCAGCAAGCTTGCCGGAACCGTGCAGAACGATGTCCTAAAAGAGTACATCGCGCGCGGTACCTACATTTACCCGATTCCGAGCGCGATGAGGATTGTGACGGATCTATTCGCGTGGGCGAATGAGAATGTTCCGGAGTGGAACACCATTTCGATCTCCGGTTACCACATGCGAGAGGCGGGAGCAACGGCGGTTCAGGAAGTTGCCTTCACTCTGGCCAATGGCAGCGCGTATGTACAAGCAGCGATCGATGCCGGGCTCGAGATCGACCACTTTGCGCCACGGCTTTCCTTTTTTTTCAATGCCCACAACAACTTTCTGGAGGAGGTAGCGAAGTTTCGGGCGGCGCGACGTATGTGGGCGGGGATCATGCAGCAAAAATTCAAGGCGAAGAATCTTCGCTCGTGCATGCTGCGATTCCATACTCAAACCGCGGGCTCGACGTTGACGGCTCAGCAGCCGGAGAACAACATCGTACGCACTGCCATTCAAGCCATGGCGGCTGTTCTAGGGGGAACGCAATCGCTGCACACCAATTCCTTCGATGAGGCTCTCTCCCTGCCGACTGAGCAGGCGGCGCGAATTGCCCTACGCACGCAGCAGATCATTGCCTACGAATCGGGAGCACCGAACACGATTGATCCTCTGGCCGGCTCGTATTACTTGGAATCGCTAACCGATCAGATCGAAACCCGAGCGAATGAGTACCTAGATAAAATTGCTGCTCTTGGCGGCATGCTAAAGGCCGTCGATTGCGGATTCGTACAGCAGGAAATCCAGAACGCCGCTTATGACTACCAGCAGGCTATAGATCAACAGCGCGCCACGGTGGTCGGGGTGAATCGCTTTGAGCAAGAGCAGGAGACACCAGTGCCGATCCAGCGCATCGATGAGACGCATGAGCGCAAGCAGGTGGAGCGGCTGCGCTCGCTACGCGCCAATCGCGATGCAAAAAGATGGTCGGCCGCGCTCGAAGGCGTTCAGGCAGCGGCGCGATCAGGCAGAAATCTCATGCCAACGATACTGGAGGCGGTTGAATCCTACGCGACTGTCGGTGAGATTTCAGACGCCATGCGGAAAGTGTTTGGCGAGTATCGCGAGACGGTTGTGATCTAGACCTTAGTCTGACGTTCGGTAATCGCAGGCCTCGCGGCAGGGAGGGCAATAATACAGGCCGTCTTCACAAAGCCTTACGTCAATCTGGCTCTGGCAGGTGCAGCAATACTTCTCGCATTGACACTTTTCTTCGGTCGACTCACACTGCATGCAAAGGAATTTCTTCTTGCTTCCAGTTCCGGTGGCCATGGTCAAACTTTAGCCCGCGCTGGCCAGCATCGGAAGGTGCCGGAGGTAACTGACAGCTCACCCTCAGTACACCCCGGATCCCTGGTCCCGATAGTGAAGGGCTCTTTTTCGGGTGTGCCATGAGGAGGCTCGATCCGGGGATGGCCACCTGGTCGTCCTGCTAAGATAGATGAATCGCATGTCCCCGAAATCTCCCCTTGTAGTTGCCCCGCAACAGCCAGTCTCCGCCCGTCCAAAGGTGGGATTCGTTAGCCTCGGCTGTCCGAAAAACCTCGTTGATAGCGAGGTCATGATGGGTATGCTCGCGCAAGGGGGCGCGGAGTTGGTGCCTCGCACCGAAGACGCTGACGTCATCGTGGTAAACACCTGTTCCTTTATCGAGAGCGCTCAGCAGGAATCGGTGAATACCATTCTCGAAATGGCGCGACTAAAAGGGGGCAGGGCGAAGAAATTGGTGGTCGCGGGTTGCCTGGTCGAGCGTTTTCGCGACGAGATTCAGAAGAACATTCCTGACGTAGACGCTGTGGTTGGAACAGGGGAGTTAGAGAGAATCCTAGGCGCAGCGGGGCTCGCGCAGCCTGAGGTGGGCGACTCGCCTTTTCGGATTTTGACCTCCCGGCCAGAAGGCGACGCTCGTGCTGCGGCAGGACGCTTTTCACGCGACTCGTGGGACGGGGCGATCTCCGATCTGCCAAATTATCTTTATGACGAGACCACGCCCCGCCTGCTGGCGACGGCGCGTTCGACTGCGTACATCAAGATCGCGGAAGGCTGCGATCACCCATGCGGCTTTTGCATTATTCCACAGCTGCGAGGCAAGTTCCGCTCTCGCCGATTTGAATCGGTGGTTGCCGAGGCCGAACGACTGGCGCGATCCGGCGTGAAGGAGATTACGCTCATCGGCCAGGACACAACCTGCTATGGGGAGGATTTCGGTCTAAAGGATGGCCTGGCGCTGCTGCTCGACAAGCTCGCAAGAATTGAGGAGCTCCGCTGGGTCCGGTTCCTTTATGCCTATCCCAACAAAATCACCAACAAACTCCTCGACATCATCGCTGGGCACGAAAAAATTTGCTCCTATATCGACGTCCCTCTGCAGCATGCATCCGCGGCAACGTTGAAGCGTATGAGGCGCGGGGGCAGCGCGGACATTTTCCTTCGCACCATCGAGAAAGCGCGCCGCACCATTCCTGGAGTGACGTTGCGCACCGCATTTATCGTGGGCTATCCGGGCGAGACGGAAAAAGAATTCGAAGAACTTTGTGACTTTGTGCGCGCGGCGGAGTTCGACTGGATGGGAACATTCGCTTACTCCGATCAAGAAGGGGCGACTGCGCATGAACTGGACGGGAAACATTCCCTTAAAGAGATCGAGTGCCGGCGCAAGCACCTGATGCAAATCCAGAAGAAAATCAGCAAACGCAAGAAGAAGGCACTGCGCGGAAGGCAATTCGACGTCTTACTCGAAGGCGCTTCGGAGGAAAGCGATCTGTTGCTCGAAGCGCGTAGCGAGATGCACGCGCCAGAGATTGATGGCAAGCTCTATATCGCTGAGATTCCTGAAGGAATCACGCCCCGCCTCGGCGAATTCTATCGCGCCGAAGTCACGGAAACGCATGACTACGATCTCGTGGCGAAAATTATCTAGTTAGGGCAGCTGGCTGCAATCGTTCAGTTCACTGGCTTTTCCCGGGGGAACTGCTCGCGGCTCGATCTGCTTTCGTATCAACCCGAGCAGCGGCACGGCGCTGGTGATGTCGGCATCCCCGGAATAGAAAAACGTGCTTCTACGCGTGGAATCAGTCAGAATCAGATCCTGGACGCCGGAGGCTCGATTGATGGAGAGCTCAAGCACAGCACCTTTGATATTGAGGGGCATGCCATCCGGGGGTTCGCGATGCCGAATTCCGACGAGTGCGGGCGACGCGAGAATGCTTCGCAATTGATTCAGGTCATCGGTCGTGAGCCGACCTACGGCTACCAAATTGTCGACTTTCTTGCTTTCATTTTTCTGACGGCGGCGCTCAAATCGGTACCGTCCATCTTCCGCGACTAGCGCGCATGTCTGTCGCGCATCAGACGAAGTTTTCTGCATTAATTTAAGGCGCACAAGCGGCTGTACCAGCGGATCGCTCGGGGCCACTCGCCCCGCTGGCGGTGCAATTCGGCGGCCGGCAAGTGGAGTACGAACCGGCGCTGCCGGCGGAGGGTTTTCCTCGCGCGACTTCAAAACCAAAGATTTTCGGGGCAGGCAATTTCGCTTACCTGCGTCTTCGGAAAGCTCGCGGTGCGGCAGTTTGCGAAGGCCGTACATCCAGCGGAGCAGCGGGTTGAGATCGGCGGCATAGGCTTGTTGACTCTCAGCGCTGCGAAATAAGAGTTCTTTGGTACCTTCTTTCCGGAAAATGTGAATGTCGACCAGATTTCGGGGACCGTGAATCAGCGGCTCCTCAATCTCTGCCTGCGAAAGGTCGTAAAACTTCCCCAGATTCTGGCGAAGTGCTTCCAGCTGAGCGGCGGAAAGCTCGCCTTCCAATACCTTGGTTTGCAGGCGATCTCCGGATTCGAAGTGAAAGGCGCCTGTGTCTTCCAACAGAACGCACGTGCTGTTGATGGAGGTTTCTTGGGCTACACGGACGACATAGGTGATGGCTTTCGATTCCGGCAAACCGTTTGCCGCGGCGAGAAAGACGACCGCCGCCACGGAGATTGTCCCGAAAAAACAATGGTAGGGGGCTTGGCGAGCAACTGCCATTGCCAGTAGTTTATGCGATCTTTTTCAGGACCAGCGCCGAGTTCTTCGATCCGAAGCCGACGCAGTTGCACAGGGCGTGTTCAATATTGGCAGTTCGGCCCAAATCTGGGACATAGTCGAGATCGCAATCTGGATCTGGCTGATCCAGGTTGATGGTTGGCGGTATCTTCCCGTGCTCCATGGCAATCAGGGTTGCCGATACGCTCGCTGCGCCACAGGCACCTTGTGCATGTCCGATCTGCGATTTCAGCCCCGACATTGGAATTCTGTAGGCATGACCTTCGAAGGCGATCTTGATGGCCTTGGTTTCAACACGGTCGTTCATCTCCGTCGAAGTGCCGTGCAGGCTCACGTATTGCACGTCCTGCGGGACAATACCAGCTTCCTTGAGCGCCAGCGTAATCGCACGGGCCGGTTCCTCCGGGGAATCGCTCATTCGCACGCGATGGTAAGCCTCGCAAGTGGCTCCGTAGCCGGTGATTTCCGCATAAATGCGAGCCCCTCGGGATTTAGCGTGCTCATATTCTTCGAGCACAAACATCCAGGAGCCTTCGGCGAGAACAAACCCATCGCGATCCGCGGAGAATGGCCGCGACGCCCGCTCCGGATGATCGTTCCAGGACTGCGTAAGAGCGCGAATCATGGTATAGCCCTTCACAATTCCTTCGGTTACAGGGGAATCCACGCCGCCGGCCACGAACATTGGCTGAACGCCTGCCTGGATGTGTTGATGGGCGTAACCGAGCGCATCGGTGGATGACGTGCAGCCAGCAGTGACGACGTGGCTGTACCCCCGGAAACCGAAACGCATGCTGATTTCACTGGGAATGGTCCCCATGGTCCCGCTGGGAATGCAGAACAGGCTGACCTGTTTCTCCTTTCCGCTATGCCAAAGACGATACTGATGCTCGGAAAATTCCTGCGCACCGCCCCCTGTGCCTAGGATGATCCCGATTTGCCGCTTCTCTTCGATGCTCATGCCAGAAACATCAATGCCTGAATCCTTCAGGGCTTCCGTGGTTGCGGCTAGACAAAGCGGGACTACGCGCGACACATGTTTCCGCTCGCGAGCCTCCACCCATGCGAACTCGTCGAAATCGGGAATCTCTCCTGCGATGTGAACCGCGAGATGGGAGGAATCAAAGCGCGAAATGCGCTTTACGCCGGACTTGCCGGCGAGCACGGCGCGGCAGAAGGCCTCTTTGCCGAGGCCATTCGGGCTGACGACACCCATTCCGGTGATGACGACTCGAGGAAGCATAGAACAAACCAGTATCCAGCATCCAGCCACGGCAGCGAATTCGACCCGACCTTCGAGTTCCAGCCTGGATCACGATCGCCGGCTCTTGCTGAACGGTGACTGCTAGTGCGCGATAATCATACTGATGCCGCTCGGATTGTACATTGCCGTGCCGTTTTGTCGAACCAAGTGCACCTATTGCAATTTCGCTTCCGACGTATTCTCTCGTGCGGTTTTCGACAACTACGTCAAACGGCTTTGCGCCGAGATTGAGCATTCTACCCAAAACGCAGAACAGATGGGTGGGGTGGTCGATCGGTCGGTTGGTTCCATCTACTTGGGTGGCGGCACGCCCACTATTTTGGATATAGCACAGCTGGAGAGGGTCTTTGTCACTATTCGGCAAATCTTCGCCGTGCAGCAGGATGCTGAGATTACCGTGGAATGCGCGCCCGGCACCCTTTCCGGACAAATGCTGGATGCTCTGGTGCAGTGTGGCGTGAACCGGGTCAGCCTGGGAGTGCAGTCCTTCATCGACAAAGAAGCAGCCTCGGTTGGGCGATTGCACAAGTGTCAAACCGTGGTGGACGATCTTGCGCGTCTTCGTGCGGCGGGGGTGGCGAACATTAATGTGGATCTGATTGCAGGCCTTCCACACCAGAACCAGGAGAGCTGGAACGAGTCGCTTGGTCAGTTGCTTGCCACCGGAGTGCCTCACGCTAGCGTGTACATGCTCGAAGTGGATGAGGGTTCGCGGCTCGGCCGCGAGTTGATCGCCGGCGGGCAGAAATATCACGCACACTTTGTCCCTGATGAAGATTTGACAGTGGGACTTTATGAGGCTGCCTGCCGTCGCCTGAATGGCGCGGGAATCAAGCAATACGAGATTTCCAATTTTGCGCAGCTCGGATTCGAGTCAAAGCACAACTTGAAGTACTGGACCCGCCAGCCCTACCTTGGCTTTGGAGTGGATGCACACTCCATGCTGCCGATGCGAGATGGTAACGCCGTTCGCCTTTCGAATCCGGATTCGCTCGAGAAGTACCTCGCCCGTGAGCCGGTTTGTATCACCCGCATTGATCCGCTGATGGCGCTGGAGGAGAGATTCTTTCTGGGCTTACGGCTCAATCGAGGGGTGGACGTGCGGGACCTGCAGCAGGAATTTCCTGAATTGTTCGACGGCCGGAGATCGATCATCTCGGAACTGATTCGGGAGGCTTTGCTTGAACAACAGGGGGAAATCATTCGCTTAAGCCATCAGGGTCGCTTGCTCTCAAACGAAGTCTTCGAACGTTTTCTCACTACCGAGAGCGCCTAACCCGGCCGCCAATCGAGCGTGAGAGGTAGCGCCTCTGAATTGCGCTATAATCCTGCGCACCCGGAGGTGATTCCCTTCGGCCTTTTGAGCCACTACGACAATGCACACACCCATCCGGTGAACCGGGTGCTGCACGCGATTGCCATTCCGCTGGGGTTCTCGTCTCTTGTTGTGATCTGGTTTCACTGGATTATTGGGCTGCTTCTGATCCCGGCGGCCCTAGGGTTGGCTACGCTGGGCCATGTGATCGAGGGGAACAAACCTGCGTTTCTGTCGAATCCGGTACACGTACTGGTTGCCCCGCTGTGGATCATGAAGCGAGTTTTCGGTAAGCGATAGCGGGACGTACTCCTTCCAACCGGTCGGTACGGCGACTTCTTCCTTTCTCAATCGGCGTGTTGTAATTGACGTTTATCCCGACGGGAAACCGTAAATGACATGAAGAATCAAGAAGAATCAAGGAAAGTGGGACAGTTAGACGCCTTCCTAGAAGAATCTCGTGCGCAGTGCTTGATGAGTTTTTGATCATTGGTTCTCAAGCGCATTCCCGCGAGCAAGCATAGGTTGAATTGAGGAGGTTTCGTGGACTTTCAGCTCAACGATGAGCAGCTGCAATTGAAGAAAAGTATTCGCGAGTTCGCCGAGCGCGAGATCGCGCCGAATGTCCGCAAGTGGGATGAGGCTTCGGAATTCCCTTTATCGACACTCAAAGAAATCGGCAAGCTGGGCTTGATGGGAGTAATCTTCCCGCAGGAGCTCGGCGGGGCGGGGATGGGCTACGTCGAGTATGTGACGGCCATCGAGGAACTCTCGCGGGTGGATGGCTCAGTGGGTATCATCGTTGCTGCGCACACATCGTTGTGCTCGAACCATATCTTTCTCGCCGGGAGCGATGCGCAGAAGAAGAAATACATACCAAAGCTGGCCATGGGAGAGTTCATCGGTGCTTGGGGACTCACGGAACCGTCGTCTGGTTCTGATGCTGGTAGTGCGCGCATGATGGCGGTCCGCAAGGGCAATCACTGGGTTCTGAACGGGACAAAGACCTTTTGCACTAACGGCCACTACGCCGATGTGCTGGTGGTGATTGCGGTGACCGACCGAGCGGCGCACACGCATGGGCTTTCTGCATTCTTGGTGGAAAAGGGAACGGCGGGATTTCGCCCAGGTAAGAAGGAAGACAAGCTGGGGCTGAGGGCTTCGGACACAGCGGAGTTGATTTTTGAAGATTGCGCACTTCCGGCTGAAGCCCTGCTTGGCACCGAAGGCGAGGGTTTTCTTGACGCGATGAGGGTGCTTGACGGCGGCCGCATTTCGATTGCCGCGTTGTCCCTGGGGATGGCGCAAGGAGCCTATGAGGCGGCGCTGAATTACTCAAGACAGCGCAAGCAATTTGGACGACCGATCAGCGATTTCCAAGCGATTCAATGGAAGCTGGCCGACATGGCTACGGAGATCGACGCTGCCCGCCTGCTTACGATGCGAGCCGCCAGCATGAAGGACGCGGGTCTGAAGACGACTCTGGAATCGTCGATGGCAAAGCTCTTTGCCAGCGAAGTCGCCGTAAAGTGCGCGAACGAAAGCGTGCAGATTCACGGTGGCTACGGCTTCATCAAGGACTATCCCGCGGAAAAGTTCTACCGCGATGTGAAGCTGTGCACCATCGGCGAAGGGACCAGCGAGATACAGCGATTGGTGATTGCCAGGCAGCTGCTGAGGGAGTAGCTTCGGCGCTGGCAAGCTTTTGGGACTTGGCTTTAGCCCGAGAAGTAGCTCGGTTAGCCCCCACATGGCGTTTGCTATGCCCCCTATTCTCCAGCCAGCGTCGAGTTGAGCCACTGGCAGTAACATGGTTCGACAACCTGCGGAGAAATGTTTCGTCCGCTGCTCCTGCTTTACACTGGAGCAGTTCTGAACCCTAACGGCTCAAACTTGATCTCCGCTGTGCGCTCCGGCGAGCCACGCGCCCTTGCCCGTGCCATTTCTGCGGTCGAGAACCATTCGCCGGGGTGGATTGGCCTGCTGAAGGAGCTTTTTCCTCACACCGGAAACGCCCTAACCATGGGCCTGACAGGATCGCCAGGAGCGGGGAAGAGCACACTGGTGGATCAACTGGCCAAGTTTTTTCGAAAGACGAAGAATCCCCGCTCACGCGAAGGACGCGACTTGAACGGCCGACCTTCGAGCGGGCCGAATGGGACGCGCGATGACCGCTATACAGTAGGGATCATCGCCGTAGATCCGACGAGCCCCTATACAGGCGGAGCGATTCTCGGCGACCGGATTCGCATGCAAGACCACTTTTCCGATCCGGGAATTTACATCCGCAGCATGGCGACACGCGGGTCTCTCGGGGGACTCTCGCGCGCGACCGCGGACGTGTCCCTGGTACTCGATGCCTCCGGCCGGGACATCGTGATGATTGAAACCGTCGGAGTGGGACAGGACGAGGTGGACATTGTCCGGGTGGCAGACATCACGATTGTGATTCTCTCACCGGGCATGGGCGACGAGATCCAAGCGATGAAGGCCGGCCTTATGGAGATCGCCGACATCTTCGTGATCAATAAGAGCGATCACGAAGGCAGCGAGCGCGTGGAAAAAGAAATACGGGCCTTGCAGTCGCTCGCGATTCGCGACGATGGTTGGGTGCCGCCGGTGGTGAAAACGGTCGCCCCCAGCGGCGCAGGCGTCGAAGAACTCGCCCAGGCGATCAGCAGCTATCAGGAGTATCTTGCCAGCAAGGACCTGTTGCGACCGAAACGCGCGCAAAATTGGGAAACGCGGCTCGTCGAAATGCTTCGAGATGCGTTGCTAGAGAGAGCGCGGGCGTCGCTCTCAACGGAGGAACTCTCGCGTATCTCCGCTGAAATTGCGGAGCACAAGCGCGATCCCTATTCTGTTGTCGAAGAGCTGATGAACATGGTGCGAGAATGAACTTTGCCTTGGACCATATCGGGATTGCGGTGAAGTCGTTGGCCTCAGCCAAGGCGGTTTATGAGAAGCTTGGCCTCGAGATCTCGCCAGAAGAGACGGTTGCTGCGGAGAAAGTGCGCTTGGTTATGGTTCCGATTGGTCAGACGCGACTTGAGTTACTCGAAGCAACGAGCGAGGAGTCGACCATTGCGAAGTTCATCCGAAAACGGGGGGAGGGGCTGCATCACGTTTGCTTGCGAGTTCCTGATTTAGTTGCGGCAGTTCAGCGGCTCAAGGCTGAGGGCGTGCGTCTGGTCTCTGAGGAAATCAAGACCGGCGCAGGCAGGCACCGCTACGTCTTCGTCCATCCTGAGAGCACCGGCGGGGTCCTGCTCGAGCTGGTGGAGTTGGGCGATTGATATCCTGACCTTCCCATGTTGATTTTGGGTGTCGACACATCCGGCAAGGACGGCAGCCTGGTACTCGTGCAATTCGAGGCTGAAGCATCGCGCACGCTGGAAATAGTTCCCCTTGCGGGCGGCACCTTTTCGGCACAGCTGGTTCCACAGATTGCGGCCTTGCTCCAAAAGCACGGAATGACCAAGCACCAGATCGATGCATTTGCGGTTGTCTCAGGCCCTGGTTCGTTTACCGGTCTGCGCGTCGGGTTGGCGGCGATTAAGGCACTGGCGGAAATTCTGAAAAAGCCCATTGCTACCGTCTCGATTCTCGAAGCCGTCGCGCTTGCTCGGAAGGCAGAAGGTCGTGTGCTCGCGGTGCTCGACGCGGGACGGGGCGAGGTCTACATCGGAACCTACAGCGTTCAGGGTGACAAGGCTAACTGCATTTCTGAGGAAATTGCTTCAACACGAACTCTTATTGAAAGGGCAGCCGGTCAGCCAGTCGTGACGGCGGACCTGAAACTTGCCGACACATTGAACCAATGCGGACTGACCGTAACCACAATTCAGCCCCCGCGAGCCGATGCCATCGCTTTCCTTGCTTTCCGCAAGCTTCGAGCTGGCGAAACCGTGGCTCCCGACGCCCTCGATGCTACCTACATCCGACGGAGCGAGGCCGAGATCAAGTTCGCCGAGCGCGGACATTGAGAGAGGAGCGACTGAGTGCGTGGCCAACTCTTCATCGTCGCCTGGAAGTTTGCCGTCAGACCGGAGCATGGGCGCGACTTCGAGCGGGCTTATGGCCCGTATGGCGACTGGGTGCGGCTTTTTCATACCGGGGACGGCTACCTCAAAACTGAACTGCACCGCGATCCGGAAAATTCTTCGCTTTACTTCACACTCGATTTCTGGAGGAGCCGCGAGCAATACAAGGCTTTTCGGGAGCGCGAGAGCGCGGCCTACCATTTGATCGATGCCAGATGCGAACACCTCACCGAAAGCGAGGAACTCCTCGGTGATTTCGCCGATCTCCTGTCACTGCACGTCGCTCTGCCCGCTCTTGGGCCCACAACCCAGGTTGCGTCGGTGCACACCGTTCGCCCCGCCCAGGCAGACGACATCCCCCAGATGCTGCGCCTCGAACAGTCCGCTTCTCGCGCTGCACACTGGCCCAAGACCGCTTACGAGGCGATCTTTCAATCCAACGCTCCGCGGCGCATTGCGCTTGTGGCAACGCGCTTAGAACAAGGACTCTGCGGGTTCGTCATTGCCCGAATTGTGGCTGACGAGTGTGAACTCGAAAACATCGTCGTCGACCCGGCTGAGATCAGACAAGGAATCGGATCACTCTTGCTGCAGGAACTCAGCGGGATCGCACGCACCCGCGGAATTCATCGCATCTTCCTGGAAGTTCGCGAGTCAAACTCGGCCGCTCGCGAGCTCTACGAAAAAGGGGGATTCGCACGGGATGGCGAACGCAGCGCCTATTACTCGGATCCGGTCGAAAAGGCGATTTTGTACGCGCGGCGGCTGTAAACTGCCCTGATTCCTGTGCAAACAAACCATGTACCTTCTATTACTTGCACATGAACTTTTGTTGAAAATTCCTCGTTGAACCAGTTCTGCTCCCGTGCTAGCCTAGCCTCACAATTTGAATACAGGAGGTCTTGCAGGATGCTAGCCTCTAGAGATCAACTCCTGGCCACGCACGAAGAATTCCGCAAGCTGGCTCAGGAGCACTCATCCTACGAACAACGTCTTTCCTCTCTCACCCACAAGCGGTTCCTAACCGACGACGAAAAGCTAGAAGAAGTCAGGCTAAAGAAGCTGAAGCTGCGCCTCAAGGACCAGATGGAGTCGATTGAGCGGCAGTATCGTGAAGCGGTTCGGCACGGCCAGGTCGCCTAGAAAAACCTCGAGCTGAAGCCCGTCCGGGGACGGTACGGGATTCCTATACCCGGGAGGCGCGTTGAGCGCCTTTTCGTTTTTTCAGCGGAAAATCGACACCCCTAGGTTGGGGGACTTTACGGAAGCCTGACCCTGAGGGGGTATTTTGCAGGGGCACTTCGCTCCGGGACGGGAACAGCCCATTCCGAACCGCTGGGCGCAACCGTCTTTCAAGGGGTTCTCTTAGGGAGACTGACCCGCTTCTGCGGGCCCGTATCAGATTGAAAACAGCCGCGGCGTAGCCGGGCAATTATAATTCCCAAAGCACTCATGGTTCGCGACGGCTACTACTACGGATTCATGCTTCTCGGTGCAGCCGTACTCGTCGGGTGGCTCACCACGCCCGTTTGGGCTGCCATTCCGATGCTGCTGGCCTGCTTCTTCCTGTGGTTCTTCCGAGATCCGGAACGCGCGATTCCATCTGGACCGGGCGTGATCGTTGCTCCTGCGGATGGCAAAGTGACCGCCATCATGCCCGCAACCTGGAATGGCAAGGGATACCTACGCATCAGCATCTTCCTGAACGTATTCAATGTCCATGTGAACCGGTCGCCGATGGGCGGCGTAATTCGCAGCGCTCAGTATCAGGAAGGGAAGTTTCTGAATGCGATGAACGAAGCCTGTGCCGACCTCAATGAGCAGAACACGGTGACGGTTGAGGCCGAAGGACACATGATTATCTTTAAGCAGATTGCCGGACTGCTGGCGCGTCGGGTTGTGTTTACCAAGAAAGTAGGCGACACGGTAGGCCGCGGCGAGCGCATTGGCCTGATGAAGTTCAGTTCTCGCATGGACGTGTTTCTCGATCGGTCGGCGGCCGTTCAAGTCAAAGCCGGCGATCATGTGAAAGGCGGATCGTCAATTTTGGCATTTCTGAGCGGCGAATCGAAGCTCTCCGGCAAAGCACCAAAGGGTCAAGTCGCTCAGGGGGCGAGGTGATGAAAAACTCAATCGAGCACTCTCCGGGCCGTCGCGTGGGAGATCCGAGGCCCCGTCGCATGCGCCGAGGGATGTACATTCTGCCTTCGATGTTCACGGCGGCAAATGTCCTGCTTGGGTTCTTTGCGATTCTCCAGGTGATTCATGGCACGATTGCGCATGCGATTGCGCTCGCAACCCACACTGCAGCACAAGGATCGCCGCACTTTGACAATGCAGCCAAGGCGATCGGATTTGCGGTTCTGTTCGATGGGCTCGATGGCCGCATTGCGCGAATGACGGGCACGACCAGCGATTTCGGGCGCGAATTGGATTCGCTTGCCGACGTTATTACATTCGGCATTGCACCCGCACTGCTTGCCTGGGCGTGGGGCTTCGGAGAAATCAGCAACGGAAGCCCGGATGCTGATCTGATCGTCACCCTTGGACGAGCCGGCGCGGTGGCTGCGTTTCTGTTTCTGATCGCCGGAGCGAGCCGGTTAGCCCGCTTCAATATCTCCGTGAATCCGCAGCCCTCGAATCCGGGAAGGCCGGGGAAAAAGTATTTTGTGGGCATGCCGATTCCAGCGGGAGCGGGCGTGATTGCGGCGGTGGTGCACTACTTTGGAGGCGATCCGCTGGACCGTTGGCCTTTGACGCTTCTGTGGCTCGTGATCATCGTAGCCGTGGCGTACCTGATGGTGAGCACCTGGCGTTTTTATAGTTTTAAGGACATCAACTTCAACGCTCGCCAGCCGGCACGACTTGTGGTGGTGCTGGGGCTGCTGGTCGCTGCAATCATCTGGTTTTCTAGACCGGTGCTATTTGTGATCGCCCTGACTTATATGCTGTCGGGTATTTTCTGGCGTTTGCACTGGCTCTTCCGCCGCAAACGGAATCCCCCGCCACCTCCTTACACGGAAGCGTCGCAACCCTCATGACAACCAATGTCAAATCCGCAGGTTCGACGACTTCGAAGTCGGCGCAGGGGTTCTACCGCGTGGCAATCGTGGGGGCGGGCTCGCTGAAAGGCAAGGAAGTCGCTGAGGTCCTGGAGCAACGCAATTTTCCTGCGGCCGATGTGAAGTTGCTGGATGACGACGAATCGCTCGGCCAGCTCGAGGCCATGAAGGACGAGATTACCTTTATCCAAAGCGTTCGCTCCGAGCAGTTCGACAAGATCGACTTTACTTTTTTCTCTTCTGACGCGGAATGCACGCGGCAAAATTTCAGGCAGGTTCAGGCTGCTGGCAGTGCCATCGTGGATCTTTCGTACGCGCTCGAGAATGAGCCCGGCGCCACCATTCGAGCGCCATGGGTGCAACGCGAGTTGGGACAAGTTAACGCGCTTGATCTGCAGCCTGGGCCAGCGGTCGTTGCCCATCCCGCAGCCCTGGTGCTGGCATTGCTTTTGGAGCGCCTGAGATCCGCATCGCCGGTCACCAAGGTTGTGGCTACCGTGCTCCAGCCAGCTTCTGAGCACGGGCAAAAGGGGATGGATGAGCTGCACGAGCAAACCGTCAGCCTGCTTTCGTTCCAGCAGTTGCCGAAAAAGCACTTTGACGTGCAGGTCGCGTTCAATTTGGTCGCGCGATACGGGGAGCAGGCATCTTCTACGCTGGTTTCAGTGAGTGACAGGGTGGTGAATCATTACCAGAAGATTGCGCCCAAGCAGAGCCCGGTTCCATCCGTCATCGTTTTGCAGGCTCCAACCTTCCACGGCTATACGGTTTCGCTGCATGTGGAGCTTTCCGGCGCCGCAGACGTTCAGGAACTCACGAAAGCGCTCGCCGGAGAGCACGTCTTGCTTGTACCCGGATCGCAGGAGGCGCCCAGTAACGTCAACGCCGCCGGGCAGGGCGAAATCCTGGTATCGGTGACCCCGGACGTTTCAAACGCAAACTCTGCGTGGCTTTGGATTGCCTTTGACAATCTAAGACTGTCGGCAACTACGGCCGTCGAGTGCGCCGAGGCTATGGCTGCCTCACGTCCTCGGGGGCAAGTGCAATGAGCGAGAGCTCCTGGGCGCGTGCGATGTCCTCCCCGGTTGCGTACGGGAGGCGTCTTAGCGATGGAATCCCACCTAGAATCGCTTTCGTACTTGCGCTCTGTGCCAGCTTCTCAGCCTGCGGATATCACACCGCCGGGCACGCGAACCTTTTGCCGTCTGATTTGCGCACGATTGCCATTCCTGCATTCCTGAATCAGACGCAGACTTACAAGATTGAGCAGACGCTTACGGAGAGTGTGGTGCAGGAGTTTGTGACCCGGACTAGCTACCACATAACCTCCGACCCCAAGTCGGCAGACGCCACACTCCACGGAATCGTTCTCTCCACCTACACGAACCCTCTCACCTATGACACAAAGACCGGCCGCGCGTCCAGCATTCTGGTCATCGTCAGCCTGAGCGTGTCTTTGAAGGACCGGCAGGGAAGAGTGCTCTATCAGAACCCTTCGTACACCTTTCGCGAGCAGTACCAAGTATCACAGGAGCTGAGCAGTTTTTTTGAAGAAGGCTCGCCGGCGTTTCAACGCCTATCGAAGGATTTCGCACGGACCCTGGTTTCGAACCTGCTGGAGGCATTCTGATGCGGGCCTTTGCTCAGGCCGAGAAGTTCGTCTCCGAGGTTGAAGGTCGCAAACTCCGTCCGGTGTACGTGTTTATTGGTGACGAAGCATTTTTCCGGAAGAAATGCCGCGACGCCATCCTGCGGTCCTTGGTCCCCGATGATCTACGCGAGTTCAGCCTTTACGAATTCGATCTTGCGGAAACCGATCTCGCTGAAATACTCGACCGAGCGCGCACGCCCTCACTCATGGCGCCATTCCAAGTGTTTTTCGTGCGTGGAGTGAAGCACCTGTTTGGACGGGGCTCCAATGAGGACAAGTTGAACAGCATCGAGGCCTATGCAAAGGACCCGAATCCGGATGCGGTTCTGATCTTCGTGGCTGATCACATCAGCATTCCTGCCGACGTCCGGCGCATGGACTTGACCGATAAGGAGCGTTATGAGCGCATTCGCGAAGCCATGGGCAAGTACGCTGCCATTATCGAACTAGGTCGAGTCGAAGAAGGCGACGCGGTCCGCTGGATCCAGGAGCATTGCGGCACGCGCGAGGCGAAGATCGATCCCGATGCCGCACGCGAATTGGTTGATTCGCTCGGGGGCGACATGATGATGATTTCCAACGAGCTGGAAAAACTCATGTTGTATGTGGGAGAGAAGAAGAGGATCACGCTGGGTGATGTAGAGACCATGGTGCTCGCGGCGAAACAGCGATCCCTGTACGAGCTGACCGATGCCATCTCCGCCCGGGAAAGAACTCGCGCTCTGGAGGTGCTCGATGCGATTCTTTCCACTGGCGAAGGTGAAGAAGCGGCCATCGGGCATCTCTATATGCTGGCGAAAACTTTCCGCCAGATGCTCGTGATTCTCGAGCGCAATGTTCGCGATCAACGCATGCTCTGGGCGGCACTGTGGCAGGGATTTCGGGTTCCGCCGTTTGCCGCAGACGACATCATTCGTCAGGCGCGACGCTACAAATCAAAGCGAGAACTTACACGTGCCATCCGCTTGGTCGCGAAAGCGGATTTGGCTTTGCGGAGCAATCCGCCTAGCAAGCGCCTTGTCCTCGAGAAACTCATCCTCGATCTCACCGCCGAGGCCAAACCCGAGCCTGAGTGGATGCAGGAAGAGCTGGGAGTATAGGCGATGAACTCTTGACGCCCATCGATGATCGCCAACGCGAGCAAGATGATGTGAGCGGGGACTCTCGGAGCTGCAGCAAGCGCCGTGAACGGGTCTATCTGGGCGCTTCATTGCGACTGACAGTCGAGGCATTGGTTGGAGGCAGCGAAAACGTAAGAGGCGATCAGAATTTACCTTCATCCGCCGACGGTCCGTAAATCGAAGGTACCGAGGCACCGGTCAGCCGAAGGTAAACCGTCAGCTGACCGCGATGGTGTGCCAGGTGCGTGAAGGTATCCTGTATAACGACGTAGCGAGGTGTTTCACTGATCATGTGTTCACCAGCCCGTAAGCGCCAATTGGTCATCAGGTGATCGTCGTTCGTGCCCGCCAAAGCTCTGCGTGCTTTCTCGAGACTTCGATCAAAGGCTTCGACCAGTTCTCGAGTGCTACCAAACTCTTCCGTTCTGTAGGCATGCGGGGCTTTGAAATCGATTTCGTCATCTTTAATCATCGCTTCAATCCAACCCGGCATGGTTGCAACCAGCGCAGCCAAATATCCAAGTGTCATCGATTTTTCGTGGGGTTTCCAGTCATTCCGTCCCTCCGGTACGCGCGCCACTGAGTTGCGCGTCGCCGCTACTTCTCGTTCCAGTTCCGCCAAGAACAGATCTGTGAGCTTCATTGGGGAGTTCCTTTCCTAGTCAGCGTTCGAATTTTCAAAGAAAAACTGACATTAGAACTCGATATATGACAGCCTATGTCATAATTAGAAATTAATTCTAGCCAGCATGAAAGGGGCAGAGTAGTCCGAAAAAACTCCCCCTCAGAGGACATCCTTTCGACTCCTCGGTCCGGTTGGGCGGACTGGGGAAGCTTAGGCCCTCGGGAGAGAAGCGCTTTAGCACGTGACTACTACCCACAATGAGAGCCGACCGCTTATTGTCGATCCTTCTTTTGTTGCAGTCGCGCGGGCAGTTGAGCGGCCGGGAGTTGGCGGAACGATTGGAGGTTTCAGAGCGCACCCTGCACCGCGACATGGACGCCTTGAGCGCAGCCGGCGTGCCGGTATTTGCTCTGCGTGGTCGAAAGGGCGGGTGGCAACTTGAGGAAAACTGGCGTACGCAGGTCCCGGGACTCGATGAGGCAGAGTTACGAGCGTTGTTGATGGCTCAGCCGCGGATTCTTGGCGATCGCAAGCTGGCCGCGGCTGCGGAGAGAGCTCTTGGTAAGCTGATGGCCTCACTGCCGGTGCCCCTGCGAGCCCGAGCCGAATCCATGCGCCAGCGGTTATACATCGACACCACAGGCTGGTTTGGGGGAACCGAGGATCTCTCAATGCTGCCCATCGTGCAAGAAGCTGTCGCGCGGGACCGTAAGCTCAAGATTCGTTACTCCAATCGTCGGAGCCGATTCGAGCCTGTGTCCCTGGCTGATCCAGGGGGCGCCTCATCGGAGCGTATCATCGATCCACTCGGTTTGGTGGCGAAGGGAAGCACGTGGTACTTGGTCGCGAACACCGGGAGTGGCTTTCGCACCTTTCGCCTGTCTCGAATTCAGAACGCTTTGTTGTTGGATGTCTCATGCGAGCGACCGGCGAACTTCGACCTCGAATCTCACTGGAGGTCCGCAACCGAGGATTTCTTGAAGAATTCCCCCCGATTTGAGGCTATCCTCCGCCTTCATCCCGATGCTGCTCGTGAGATCAGAACCTGGCGTATGGCGGCGGAGTCGACGCCAGATACACGCAATTCACCCCGTGACGGTTGGAGCACTCTACGGGTGCAGTTCGAGGACGAGTACCATGCCGCCTTCGTCGCTCGCGCATTCGGAGCGAGAGCCGAAGTTGTCGCTCCCGCAGCGCTGCGAAATCGCTTAAGGAGTGAACTAGAGGCCAGCCTATGGCAGTACGAGAGTACGAGTGGCAGTCACGTCTAAACATCAGTTGAAAACTCTTGGTGTACACCGTATCGTAACGATTGTCGTCACAGAGCCTTTATGACTTTGCTGGAGGGGAGCAGGGTCGGCAGGCCAAGCAAGTACAGGGAGATCGGCGATGGAAAACAAGCCGGCGACGCAGAATATCCAGGACACTTTCCTCAATGCAGCGCGGAAAGAACGGAGCAGCATTACCCTTTACCTGATGAGCGGGGTCAAACTGACAGGCCGGATTCGCTCGTTCGACAAGTACTCCGTTGTGCTTGAGACCAACAATCAGGAGCAGTTGATTTTTAAGCATGCGATCTCGACCGTGGCTGTGGCTAAGGCGCACGGATTCTCGGAGAAGCCGCGCGTGGTGAGCCCCGCTCCTGCTTCTGAGTCAGGGGAATCATCCGCCGCCTCTGGCACGGAAGGATAAGTGAGATTGAGCAGTTCTGAATTGCGCGTCTTGCGAGCTCAGGATAAGACGGGTGGTGCGGCTAAGGCCTCCCGTTTCTTGCAGCCAGGAGGAAATCGTCGCGCCCTGCCTCCTGGTATGCGCCAGGAACGTGCGTTCTTGGTCGGAATTGATTACCGTCCATCGCGTCGAGACCAGCGACTCACGAGCGGTGTACAGGCTGCTCGCGATGCTGCGGCACCTTCGCGTCCGGGTTCCCAGCCAACCTTCAGTGCGGAAGAGTCGCTCGACGAACTGCGCGACCTCGCGATCAGTGCGGGTGCGGAAATTGTCGGCGAAATGCTGCAACATCGCGATAAGCCGGACCCTGCCACGCTCATAGGAAAAGGCAAGCTGGAAGAAATCGCTGGCGCGGCTGCATCCGCTGATGCTGACTTGCTGCTTTTCGACCACGATCTCACGGCTTCTCAGCAGCGCAATATTGAGAAAGTGGTGAACGCTCGCGTGATTGATCGCACGCAGCTCATTCTCGATATTTTTGCCACTCATGCTCGCACGCGGGAAGGCCAACTTCAAGTCGAACTTGCGCAACTGGAATACATGCTGCCCCGGCTTGCCGGACGGGGTATCGAAATGTCCCAGCTTGGCGGCGGCATCGGAACCAGAGGACCGGGCGAGACCCAGTTGGAGACAGATCGCCGTAAAATCAATCGTCGCATTCGGCATCTGCAGCAACAAATTGAAAACGTGCGGCGGATTCGCTCCCAGCAACGCCAGCGGCGCGAGTCGGTGCCGGTTGCTACCGTCGCGCTCGTGGGGTATACCAATGCAGGGAAATCCACGTTGTTTAATGCGCTGACCAAAGCGACGGTGCTTGAATCTCCGCGGATGTTCGCGACGCTCGACCCGACCCTGCGATCGGTCGCCTTGCCCTCGAAGCGCAAGATTCTTCTGTCGGACACGGTAGGGTTCATTCGCAATCTGCCCCACACCTTGGTGTCATCGTTTCGAGCCACCCTGGAAGAAGTGCAAAGGGCAGCGTTGATCCTGCACGTCTCCGATGCGAGTAGCCCTTTATCGGCAGAGCAGGATGCTCAGGTCGATCAGGTCTTGAAGGAACTGGAAGTAGCAAATAAGCTGACTCTGCACGTGAAGAACAAGGTCGACCTGTTGCCGTCGAAGCAGCGGGACAGTTTGCGCGACGACCCTCAGACGGTTCATGTCTCTGCGGTAAGGGCAATCGGTCTCACGACACTGCTGGACCGAATCGATCAAATGCTCTCGGAAGATGCGCCCAGCCGAGTTCGTCTGCACATCCCACAGAAAGAAGGCAAAGCGCTCGCCATACTCGAGGCCCGCGCGCGAATCTACGTCCGCAAATATCGCGATGGCGCGGTCGAGCTTGAGGCCGAGGTGCCAGAGTCATTGGCACGAAGAATGAAGGAGTGGGTGGTGGGTTAGGAGTTTTCCGTTGAGCATTTCGACAAAGTGACGGGCTCCCCGTAGTCCTATCGCCTCCGTCTCACGTTCTCAGATCAACAAGTGGATCGCTCGCTCGCCTCTGACCGGGGTTAGCTCTCTCTCTTCAGCACACAAAACAGGCAGCCTTCAAACTTCAAATCATTCCTGTCTGCAGGATTCGCGACTGCAGACACCCAGACGACCAACCAGACGATTGTTTCTTCGGCAATCTCGGAACTGGAACGGGCTGAGTAAAAACTTAAATGGGCCAGCCGCCAGGAAGCGGTGACATTTCCTGTCTACCGGCCCATTCGATCCTGAAGTGGATCGGAGGTGATACCTCTATGCTAGACCCGTTACTGAGGATGTCAAGGGCATTCCTGAGTTCCTGCCCTTGCGAAAGTTAGTCCATCGCCTCAGATGCTTGAAAAATAGTGTTTTTGGCTACCCCTTTGGCATGAACCTTTCGCAGCCCTGGTTCCGCGCGGTCGCCGGCGGGGGTGGTTCGGAGAGGACTCTTCTGGGGGCTGAAGACTGGGTACTAAAGTAATCGGCAATTTACCCGCTAGCACTTTCCTACAATCGCGTGAGACTCTGAACTCATCTAAGTGTTTAAGTACCCCAGGTGAGAACATGGATCGGAAAATTCAAAACGGCGCTTCCCAGTTTCCTGAGATTCAGCAGTCCCAGACGGAACAAAACGTCGAATTGTGGGAGCCGCCGTTCGACCGCTGGCTCAAACTGACCGATGATCTCCTGCGCGACTGGCCACATGGCGGGACGAATTATCAAGAGCGCAGATTCTGAGCTCTGAGCTCTCTGCCTCTCGATGTGAAAGTTCTGACTGCCTCCAACTCCAGTCTTTGCCTGTTCTTACGTTAGTAACACGAACAGGTCCGTATCACACAATTATTACCCACCACCTCAGGTCCCGCTGCTAGCTTAAAAAGACGCACCTCAAGGAAAGGCTCGTGGGGATGAAACTTCAGATCGAAGCGCTGGAACGCACTCGACACGACGACAAAATCAATTGGGTCACAGCCGGGTTTATGTTTGCGTTCCATGTGGGCGCACTGGCAGCAGTTTTCTTTTTTACCTGGAAGGCATTGTTGGTTTCCATGTTCCTTTGGTGGGTTTCAGGAAGCCTGGGCATCGGAATGGGCTATCATCGGCTGCTTACCCATCGCGGGTACAAGACGCCAAAGTGGGTGGAATACTTTCTAACCACCTGCGGGACCATCGCGCTGGAAGGCGGCCCGATCTTTTGGGTGGCGACGCATCGCATACATCACCAATTCTCCGACAAAGACGGCGACCCGCATTCGCCGGTGGACGGTAAGTGGTGGGCCCACATGGGATGGATTCTCATGGGGAAGAGCCTTCACCAGGACACGAAGACCCTTACGCGTTACGTGCCCGACTTGGCTAAGTCGAAGTTTCATCTGTGGATGACGAAGTATCACTATGTTCCGGTAATTGCAGTAGGTCTCGCGCTTTTGGCCATCGGTGGCATGCCATTCCTGATGTGGGGACTCTTTTTCCGCACCGTGATTGGGCTGCACGCGACTTGGCTCGTCAACTCCGCTACTCACAGCTGGGGTTCGCGCCGTTTTGTGACTCGCGACCTCTCCACCAACAGCTGGTGGGTGGCGATCTTCACCTTTGGCGAAGGATGGCACAACAATCATCATGCGCATCCGGTTTCCGCTCGCCATGGTTTGAAGTGGTACGAGGTTGACTTGAACTGGTACGGCATCTGGGCCTTGAAGAAGTTGGGATTGGCTCGCCACGTCTATCGCGTCAAGCTCTCTGAACTGAACGAGCTCGAGCGCGAGAAGCTGGTGCCAGTCGAGCCCGAGCCGGTTTCGGTGTAGCTGTAAGCGGCTTCGAGAAAGGGTTCTGTTGTCGCAGAGAGTTTCGTCCGCGCTCCTCGGAAAAGCGGGCTCCGTTGGTCCAGACGACCGGACAGGCGGAGCCCGCTTCTTTTTCCTGTCTACGCGCTACAATTTCTGGATGCGCATCAGTCGACGCGCGAAGATCGCCTTTTTCCTGACCCTGGGTGTTTTGCTGGCCGCTGCCTCGGTGGCGGTGGGCTTCGGCTGGACCATTCTGAACTGGCAGCATGACGTAAAAGTGCTCCTGGGGGTTTTGTTCTTCGGTGCCATCGCCACGGGGCTGGTACTGAATACGGGATTCCTCGTCCGCGAGATTCGGAAGAACGAGCAGCACGACAGTTTCATCAATGCCGTGACCCACGAACTGAAGACCCCCATCGCGTCCATTCGTCTTTACCTGCAAACGCTTGAACATCGCGAAGTTGCGGATGCTCAAAGGCGGGAGTTCTATCGCCTGATGCTGGATGACGCTGACCGGCTGATGAACACCGTCGAGCAGGTGCTCAAGGCGGGGCGTGCAGGTCCGCACAAACGGGAGCGCATCAGTTTGGACTTCCGAGACTTGGTGGGCCAGTGCGTTGAGCGTACGCGAAACAGTTACCATCTTCAGCCGGAAGCTCTTCGCTTCGAATTCACAGGGAACGGCAGCGGCTCCGAAATCAGCGGCGATCCCGAAGAACTTCAAACTGCCGTATCGAATCTCCTCGATAATGCAGTGAAGTATTCCGGTTCCAAGGTGGATGTCTCCGTGCGCCTAACTTCGGGCGACTCTCGGCAGCTTCAGTTGAGCGTTGCCGACCATGGAGTCGGAATTCCTCCCGGTGAACTGAAGAGCATCTTCAAGCGCTTTTACCGCGTTCCCAGGCGTGCCTTGCCCCAGGTACGGGGCACGGGCCTAGGCCTGTTCCTGGTGCGCACCATCGCGAAACGTCACGGGGGGCGGGTCTTCGCGGAGAGCGCCGGGGAAGGACGGGGAACAACGGTAACCCTCGAACTACCAAGGAACCCATCATGAGCCGCGTACTCATCGTGGAAGACGAAGCCCACCTTGCCGATGGGTTGCAGTTCAACATCCAAGCTGAGGGGCACTCTGCACGGGTTGCGTCGGATGGCGACGCGGCCATCAACATCCTTCTGCAACAACAAGAGCCTTTTGACGCGATGGTTCTCGATGTCATGCTTCCCGGGAAAGATGGGTTTGCGGTGGCTGCCGAGCTCCGCGCTGCCAAGAACTTCATTCCAATTCTGATGTTGACCGCGCGTGGGCGTCCGGAAGACGTGTTGAAGGGATTTGCTTCCGGGGCTGATGATTATTTGGCCAAACCGTTCGAGCTCCCCATCCTGTTGGCCCGGCTGCAAGGTTTGCTACGCCGGGGCGAGTGGATGAGTCAGGCGGTCGTTTCGCAGGCGACGGCGTCGACCGGTCCTGGGGATGGAAATCCATCCGCAGAAAACGAGTTTGGTACGTTTTCGTTTGCTGGACGCATGATCGATTTCGGCAACCTGGAATTGCGTGCCGGGAAGACGACGACCCATCTTACGTTGATGGAGTCCGAACTATTGCGTCACTTAGTTCGCAATCGCGGAAGGGTAGTCTCTCGTAAATCCATCCTGGAAGAAGTCTGGGGTTTACGGGAAGATACTGACACCAGGGCCATCGACAATTTCATCGTTCGCTTGCGAAGGTATTTGGAAGATAATCCTTCGCGCCCTAGACACTTGCTCACGGTGCGCGGCGTAGGCTACAGATTTGAGACTGACGCGGACTAGCCTGACGGGTTGAGTTCCTAGTGCCGAGAAGCCGACGATCCTGCTGCCAGATCGCGGAGAACGCTCAGGAACGAAGCGGTTGTCTCCTCACCCGATAATGCGTCGAGCGGAATGGTGGCGGTGAGATTGGGGGATTCCTGGCGAAACCGAACGGTTAGGAGATTGTGACCACGACTGGTCATCAGCGTGTTCACCAGAGGCGTGAGTTCGTCAGCCCACTCGGTTCGAGTCGTGAGAACCACCGGGCCGGGGCGAGAGATTGTCCAGTTCCGGGTACTGGTTGAGATTTCCTTGGGTTTCTGAGTCAGCCAGCGGTGGCGTGAAATCTCCAAATTAAACCCCGGGTAATCGTCCAAATCGGCTTCAAAAGTTACCGTCTCACGCTGGCGTCGCCACAGGCAGAGCAGCCATTGAACCAACAGGGGTCGAGGAAGTAGCCGGATGGTAACTCTTGCATTTTCAAACCAGTGCGAGGCAAAACTCAAGTGAGCCTGCAGGCAGCTGCGGGTCAGCCACTGGCTTTGCAGCAGTCGTCCGCGGGAGGAGCACGCGGCTTCAACCCAGCGCAACACCAAAGCGCCCTTGCGACGGTTATATCGCGTGAAAATCAGGAACCACAGGACGTCAACAATGGTGGCGCACAGCGCGGCTATGACGATGAGACGCACCACAAACCCCTCAGATGCGAATGGTACGACGTAGGGTGCTGCACCCGCAAGATATTCATTCAACTTTTTGATATTTTTCCAGAGCTGCTTTAAGTCATTGTCTGGCATGTAGTTCTGACTCTACACTTCCAGTTTGCGTGACAAGCTCTGCCGTGCGATTCGCCATTCGAAATTACCGGGCCGAGGATTTCTCGACATTACTCGCGATCGACCAGTCTTGCTTTCAGCCGGGAATCGCGTATTCGGCCTTCGAGCTGAAGACCTATATCGAACGCCGGACGGCGTTCACGTTCGTGGCGGAGGAAAGAACCGAGAGGGAGGATTCGAGGGCTGCGATAGCCCCGAAAGAGCCAAGGATCGTAGGCTTCCTCGTCGGGGAGCGTTCTCGCACGAGCGGCCATATCATCACCATCGACGTCGTTCTAGAAGCGCGTCGACACAAGGTTGGGTCAGCTCTGTTGGAACTCGCGGAGAAGCAATTGCGGCTCTGGAACTGTGCAGTCATTCGATTGGAAACTGCTGTGGACAATGTCTCAGCCCTCTCGTTCTATAAGCGCCATGGCTATCACGTGATACAAACCATACCTCGCTATTATTCGACCGGCGTGGACGCCTTGCTGCTGCAAAAGGATTTGCTTTCACCGGCTCCATCCAGCTAACTTGCTCGAATGAAAGTTGCCATACAAGGGGAGCTCGGATCATTCAGCCACGAGGCTGCACGCCGCATGGTACCCGGTTGCACGCTGCTGCCGTGTGCGCGATCGGTTGAGGTGTTCGATCATCTTGAAGCTGGCGATGTGCCGGTAGCGGTGATTCCCATCGAAAACACACTGGCTGGGACGGTGACCGAGCACGCCGATCTGTTATTGGCCCGCGATGTTTTTATTCAACGAGAATTTCACCTGCGTATCATCCACAACTTGATCTGCCGGAAAGGGGTCAAGAGGGCTGATCTAAAACGGGCATTGTCACATCCGGTCGCTCTTGATCAGTGCCGGGATTTTTTCAAGAAGAACCCTCGTATTCAGCCGACGCCGTTTTACGATACGGCCGGAAGTGTGAAGCACGTGGTGCAGACCGGAGCAGCTGACGCGGCAGGAATCGCCAGCAAACACGCCGCCACTGTCTACAAAGCGCGCATTCTCGCCGCCGGTATCGAGGATGACAAGCGCAACTTCACGCGCTTTTTCCTGCTGCGACGCGGAAAGCAGAAACGCATTCTACGTGGAGCGAACAAGACCTCCATCGTGTTTGGGCTGAAGAACGTGCCCGGCGCTCTTTATAAGGCCTTGCGGGTTTTCGCCGATCGCGACGTTAGTCTCAGCAAGATCGAATCGCGTCCCATGCGCGGGCGCCCTTGGGAATATGTCTTCTACGCAGATTTCCTTCGCGGAGACGACAAACTGGCGCGAGGTGCTTTGCTGCAACTCAGGGCGGTGGTGGACATGGTGAAGGTGCTCGGAATCTATCCGGCGGCTTAGCTTTTTCGGCTTAGACGGGAAGAATTCTTTCACCGGCGGCCCGCTCAGGATCCATCTTCGGATCGCGCGGGTCGCCGCTATACGACTGACATCTCCTTCTGAATCTCTTCGAGAGACACACCTTTGGTCTCAGGATAAGCGACGAGAACGACGAAGAACTGAATCACTGTGATTGCGCCGAAGAAGACAAAGGGCAAGGGCTTCGACCACTTTGCCACCTCCGGAAACCCCAGCGAAATCAGTGCCGCACAGATCCAGTGGGTGAAGCTGCCAAGGCTTTGACCCTTAGCGCGAACTCGATTGGGAAAAACTTCGCTGATGTAGACCCAGATGACCGCTCCCTGCGAAAAGGCGAAGAAAGCGATGTAGATGACAAGCAGCCAGATGAGCAGTTCCGGCCGCCTGCCACTCGCAAAGATGCTCGCCACTCCGGCAAGACAAACCGAGGTTCCGACTGCGCCAATGAGCAGGAGCCTCTTCCGCCCGAACTTGTCGATCACCGACATAGCCACCATGGTGAAGATTAGGTTCGTGACGCCGACCAGCACCGCTTGCAAGCTGGAGGAGACTTTGCTGAAGCCGGCCCCGGCAAAAATGTCGTTGAGGTAATAAAGAATCGCGTTGATGCCGGAAAACTGATTGAAAAAAGCGATCGAAACCGCCAGAAAAAGCGGGAACCGGTGCTTGCGAGAAAACAGTGGCTCGTCAGCGTGGCCGTGCTCGGCATCGATCGAGGCCGAGATCTCCTGAAGTTGCTGAACGTAATTCGTCTCTCCCGTCGCCTTCAACACTTCCATTGCTTCAGCAGTACGCTGCTTTTTCACTAGCCAGCGCGGGCTGCGGGGAATAAAAAACAGCATCACAAAGAAGAAGGCGGCTGGAAGAGCCGTTACCCCCAGATCCCAGCGCCATTCCGCGGCTCCCAGGGTGAGTTGGCCGATCAGGTAGTTGGATAGGTACGCGATTAAGATTCCGAAGACGATGTTGAACTGAAAGAAGCCGACCAGTCTCCCGCGCCAAGAAGCGGGAGCGATTTCCGCGATGTACATCGGACCGAGAACCGAAGATCCCCCAATCGCCAGGCCGCAGATAAAACGAAAGACGACGAGTGCGGTCCAGCTCCAGGCTGCGGCGCAGCCCAGGGCGGAGACCATATAGAGCACAGCCATTCCCCGTAGGCTGTCGCGCCTTCCGTACTTATCGCCAGGAATTCCGGCGAGCAAAGAGCCAACGACTGTTCCCCACAAGGCTGCAGAAACCGTAAAACCCTTGAGCCATGGCGACAGATTGTAAGTAGCGGTGAGCCCACTGGTGGTCCCCGAGATCACCACCGTGTCGAACCCGAACAGCAGGCCGCCGAGAGCAGCAACGATGGTGCTTTTGGCCAAGAATGGGTTGAGCTTCAAAGTTCCTCCGGGAACAGATTGTCAGCCAGGCACAATCAAACATGAAGGACACCAAGGTACACGAAGGGAAGCCCATAGCAAAGATGAGGACGTGCTGAGCCGGCGCCGCGAAGCTGAGTCGATGAAATGAATCTGTCCGGATGTTACCAACGAGCCTTTTGCGGCAACCTTCGTTTTCCGCAAACTTGCCCTCGAGGTTTAGAATCCAAATGCTTTCGAAACAATGTGGGTTGAATCGTCGGAAGAGCGCCCTGCATCAAACTTGAGTACTTTGCACTCAAGTTTACTTTTTGATCAGATCGTAGCCCTTGTGGCTGCATTGTGAGAACAAAATGTCCGCTGATAACAGACCACTTCCAGTTCTACCCGTGCGCGATACGGTGCTTTTTCCCCATGCGGTCCTCCCGCTGACGGTCGGTCGTGAGAGCTCAGTCCAGCTCATCAACTCGTTGGGGGAAGACAAGACCATCGTTGTGGTCGCGCAGCGTGAGGCGCGTGTGGATTCACCGCAGCCCACTGATCTTTATACCGTCGGCAGCCTGGCGGTCGTGCACAAAGTAGTGAAGATGCCGAACCAGAGTCTGTTTGTGTTTGCCGAAGGGCTCGAGCGGGTTAGGCTTTCCGAATTCACTCAGCTTGCGCCCTACATGATGGCAAGGGTCGAAACCGTTCCAGAGGCTATTCCGCCGAAAACCTCCGAAGTCGAAGCCCTGCAGCGCAACGTGCTTACGCTGTTTCAGCAGATTGTTGCCGGTTCGCCGACCTTGTCGGACGAGCTGTCGACCGTCGCGATGAATATTGAAGAGCCCGGGCGTTTGGTGGACTTTATTGCTTCATCTCTGCCGTCTCTCTCAACCGCCGATAAGCAGGACACGCTTGAGACGTCCGATGTCCGGGTGCGCCTAGAGAAAGTCAATCAGCACTTGGCGAAGGAACTCGAAGTCCAGCAGTTACGCAACAAAATTCAGTCCGAAGTGCAGGACCGAGTCCAGCAGAGCCAGCGCGAGTACTACCTGCGCGAGCAGATGAAGGCGATCCAGAAAGAGCTGGGCGAGCAGGACGAAGGCCAACGCGATACCGAAGAGCTTCGCCAGAAGATTGAAAACGCCGGCATGCCGGACGAAGTGAAGAAAGAAGCGCTCAAAGAACTCGGTCGTCTTTCTCGCATGTCTCCGATGGCAGCCGACTATGGTGTCACGCGCAACTACATCGAGTGGCTTGCAGTGCTGCCATGGGCGAAGACCTCAGGCGGCGAGGTCGACATCCCCAAGGCGAAGGAGATTCTCGACACCGATCACTACGATCTGCAGAAGGTTAAGGACCGTATTTTGGACTACCTCTCCGTCCGCCGACTCAAGCCGACCATGAAAGGGCCAATCCTTTGCTTTGTCGGACCTCCGGGTGTCGGCAAAACTTCGCTCGGCCGCTCCATTGCGCGTGCGTTGGGACGCAAGTTTGTTCGCATTTCGCTCGGCGGGGTGCATGACGAAGCGGAAATTCGCGGTCATCGTCGAACCTATATCGGTGCTCTGCCCGGGCAAATCATTCAGGGCATTCGCCGTGCGGAGACGAAAGATCCAGTCTTCATGCTTGATGAAATCGACAAGGTCGGCCGCGACTTCCGTGGAGATCCAGGGTCAGCTCTGCTCGAAGCACTTGATCCGGAGCAGAACTCCACGTTCCGAGACAACTACCTCGACGTGCCGTTCGATTTGTCGAAGGTGTTGTTCATCACGACAGCCAATATGCTCGACCCGATTCCCGAGCCGCTTCGTGACCGCATGGAGATCATTGAGCTGCAGGGCTACACAGAAGAAGAAAAGGTCCACATAGCCTTTCAGTATCTCGTGCCTCGCCAGATCGAGGAGAACGGAATTGCACCTGAGTCCATTGAGTTTCCGCAGGAGTCGATGAGCTATTTGATTCGGCACTACACGCGCGAGGCTGGGGTTCGCAATCTCGAACGCAACATCGGCACAATCTGCCGCAAGCAGGCTCGGCGTATCGCGGAGGGCAAGAACGAGAAGCTTGTGGTTACAGCGGAGATCATTCAGGAATTCCTGGGGGGAATCAAGGTGCGCAGCGAAGGCGAGATTGCCGAGCGCACCAAGCGTGCCGGAGTAGCGGTGGGCTTGGCATGGACCCCAACCGGAGGGGACGTGCTCTTTGTCGAGGCCAATGTGATGAAGGGCAAGGGCGGGTTTACCATGACCGGTCAGATCGGCCAGGTGATGCAGGAATCGATGCAGGCGGCTCTGACCTGGGTGCGGTCGAACGCGTCGCAGCTGGGCATCTCTGAGAACTTCTTCGCGGACCATGACATTCACATCCACGTCCCGGCAGGCGCGATCCCGAAGGATGGACCCTCAGCAGGCGTCACGATGGCGACAGCGTTGGTTTCTCTGCTGAAAGACACTCCAGTCCGACCGCTGACGGCGATGACGGGCGAGATTACCCTCAGCGGGAACGTGTTGCCGGTGGGCGGAATTAAGGAAAAGGTTCTCGCCGCCAAGCGCGCAGGTGTTCACGACGTGATGCTTCCAGCAGAGAACAAAATGAATGTGGACGAGGATCTCACGCCCGAGCAACTGGAGAACCTGCAGGTGCATTATGTGAAGACCATACGTGAGGTCCTAGACCTTGCGCTACCGACCTCGGTTGGCGAAGAGCAGCAGGATTCGGAAGAGCGTGAAAAGGTGCTCGCAGAACAGACCGTCAGCTAAGAATAAACTGGCCTCGAAGATACGCCACGCGCAGGCCCGCGGGTTTTTTCGCCCTGATAAGCCGGTCAGGCTTTCACTGGATCGTCCCATTCTGAATCGCAAACCGCTGAGTCCGCTCCAAGAACTCCGGTGCCCTAGGAATGGGGCATCTTAGGCGCGACCGCGCGGAATAAGGAAAAGCGGAATAGGAAGAAAAAGGCGGGGAGCACAACGGCCCAGGCAACATAAAACACCCAGTCTGAGGGCCCGGAATGTCCTGCCAATTCCATGTGAAGGATGGGTTCAAGGCGCCAAAGAATTGGGGTGGACATCATGGCGAGAATCCAGCCGAGTGGAATCCCAACCACGATCGCAAACGAGCTGGCAAGAAGGTTTCGCTTCATGCTTTTTCGAACTCTATCGTGGGTCGGCAAATCGCAGAAAGCGTCACGGGTACTCTTCAGTGCTAGCCCTTCCTGGGCGCCAGGCTGGCTACTAAGGTCTAACCCGCCTATTTTCAGGGGCATGCCCCTAGGTTGCTAACCAGCACTGATTACCCCCTTGACCGTATGGAACTTGTACACACAAGGCGGGTTTAATCAGGATAGATGAAAAGAGTTTCAGCGGCTAAGGGAGCCGCAGTGAGGAACCTACCATGAACCGACGCACAGGATATCTTGCAGCGCTTGCAGCCATCTTGTTGCTGTTTTCAACGTTGCCTTCCGCCTTCGCGCAGGATGATGATCAAGACCCGCCGGGACGCGCCGGCCGTGTGAGCTATACGAGCGGGACGGTGTCGTTTCAGCCAGGTGGAGAAGGTGACTGGCTGGACGCGATCCCCAACCGGCCTTTGGCCAGCGGCGACAATCTTTGGGCCGACCGCAACTCGCGCGCCGAAGTGCAAGTCGGATCGACTTCGATCCGCCTCGGTTCCGAGACCAGCGTTACATTGTCCGAGATAGATAGCAACGTGACGCAGATCCGCCTTTCGATGGGCACATTGTTCTTCCGCGTCCGCCGGGCAGACAGCGACGACGCATTTGAAGTAGATACTCCGAACCTAGCGTTCAATGTGACTGAACCGGGCGAATACAGAATCGATGTAAATGAAAACGGAGACCAGACCACGGCAATCGTGTGGCATGGATCGGCGGAAGTCACCGGGGGCGGCAGTTCGTACCGCCTCGTCGAGGGGCAGCAAGGAATGTTCAACGGAGTCGACCAGCTGCGCTACGACGTCGGGGAAATCGAGCGAGAGGATGATTTCACTCGCTGGTGCCTGGACCGGGATCGCCGCTATGACCGAGTTCGCAGTGCGCAGTATGTTTCGCCGGAAGTGACCGGCTACGAAGATCTGGATGAATACGGCCGTTGGCGTTATGAGCCGACGTATGGATACGTCTGGACTCCAGTCGGCGTTCCTTCTGGTTGGGCACCCTATCGCTACGGACATTGGGTCTACATTTCACCGTGGGGCTGGACCTGGGTTGAGGACGAACCCTGGGGCTTTGCGCCATTCCACTATGGCCGCTGGGCGTACTTAGGCGGCGGATGGTGCTGGGTTCCCGGACCGGTCGCGGTTCGGCCGGTGTACTCACCCGCTCTGGTTGCATTCGTCGGAGGCGGCGGATTCCACATTGGCGTAGGCGTTGGCGGAGGCGTGGGGTGGTTCCCGCTGGCACCGGGTGAAGTTTATGTCCCGTGGTATCGCACCAGTCCGCGGTACGTGCAAAACGTAAACGTCACCAATACGCGCGTGACCAATATCCAGGTCACGAATGTGTACAACAATGTCACCGTCAATAAAGTCACTAACGTGACCTATATGAATCAGCGGCAAGGTCGCGGTATCACAGTGGTCAATCAGCAGACCTTCGTGAACGCGCAGCCAGTTCGCAACAACGTCCTTCGAGTCGACGCACGCGAAATTCAGCGTGCCCCGGTTACCCATGAAGTTGTCAATGATATTCACCCGCAACGGCAGAGTGTGTTTGGAGCGGCCAAACCGGTTCGCTATGCACCTCCGCAACAGGTGATGGCCCGCCAGGTGATCGCAACCCGGCAACCAGTCGTAGTCAACCGCGTGGCTCCGGTGCAGGGTATTGCTCGTACGAACGTTGCTCCGCCACCTGTCAGAACGGTGCAGGCTGCGCCGCGCGACCAGGTAAAACCGTTTGAGCGGGGCGCTCGTGGCACAACGCCGGGCTTCGGGAATGGGATGAACTCCGGACGCCCAGCATCACCTGACAATCGCGGCAATGGCCCGGATAACCGTGGCAATGCGACGGTGTTCGGCAACCGGGGTGGGAACCCGGATGTGAACAATCAGCAGAATAGGCCGGCAGCGAACGTTCCACGGCCTGGAGGCCAGCGGAACAATGCTCCTCAGCCAGGAGCGATGCCATCGCAGCATGAGGAGAACGCACCTCGTGGGCAGAACTCCTCGGGGAATCAGAATATCCAGGACAATGGAAGGAACAATGGTCCTGAAAACATAAACCGCCCGGCCCCGCCGGTAGCGAACCGTCCTAATGTGGAAGACAATCGTCCGTCCTATGCGCCGGACAACAACAATCGGGGGATGCGGAACGTTCCACGTCCTGGCAGACCGGACCAGCCGCAGAACCGTCCCGATCAGCAGCAGAACCGGCCTGACCAGCCGCAGAACCGGCCAGGTCAGCCGCAGAACCGGCCTGACCAGCCGCAACAGCCCCAGCAGCCCCAGGTGAACCCACAGCCGAACCAGTCGAGGTCGAATATCCGGATCGACAATACTCCGGATCGGCCGAGCACACCTGAGCCTCGCCCGAACTACCGGACGAGCCCAACCGAAGAGCGTCAACCTGCACCGCAGACAAGGAACCAGGCGCCTCCGCAGCAGCGGGACGTTACCCCGCCTCCAGCGCGGACCGCGTCGGAGCGGCCCCCGGAAAACCGGTCCGGACCCACACAAGCGCGGCGTGAGAACAGCCCTCCGCCGCAGCGGGAATCGCGCCCGCAAGAGTCGCATCAGGACAAGGGCGGATCACCCCAGGATCGAGGTCACGGAAAAGAAAAAGATAATCCACCGAACAAGTAGAGCTAGTCTGAGTCAGAGAATGGTTTTGAGCAGCCGCTTCATGGCAGAGCGGCTGCTTTTTTTCTCGGGAGAGATATCTCCTCCAGAAATTCCCGCCAAGCGGCGGCAACATTCCGCCAGTCGAAGACCGAACGGGCTCTTTCCACTCCGGCGTTCCCGAGCCTCTTTCGCTGAGCAGGATCGCTCAAGAGTCCAGATATCTGGGTAGCGAGGGACTCAGTGTTTTCCGGGTCCACAGTCACGCCTCCCGCTCCCAGTACCTCGGGTACCCCGCCGCGATTTGTGCCCACCACAGGCGTCGCACAAGCCATGGCTTCTGCGTTCACCAACCCGAAAGGCTCATGAAACAGGGAAGGACAACTGAAGATGGTTGCTTTCTGGAACCAGGAAGGAAGTTGCTTGTCATGGTGTAGGGATCCGGCGAAGTGAATCTCTGCTCCTGTGCGGGCTTTTATGCGGTTGGCGAGCTGGCGGACCTGGTTTATATAGGGAGTTGCGCGCTCAACGCCGAAACTGACCGAGCCTCCGATTACCAACTTCGCATCCGGGTGATCTTTGAGCACCTTCTCGTAGGCCTGCACCAATTGCAGAACACCCTTTTGCGGGATAAATGAGCCCACAAAGAAAATTGTTCTGGGCTCACGCAAACTCTCATTGGGATAAAAAAGCTCTGTGTTGACTCCGTTGAAAATCAATCTAGTCTTGCAAGCGATCGCGGCTGACTTGAATCGAAACTGATCCCCAATGTAGGTACTGCACACGATAACGGAATCGAGTTCCTCTGCAAGCGCGTCCAGCATTTCCGGGGTCCAATGGCCAAGATGATCATTGTGCAGATGAGAAACGATAAGACCTCTATAGCCAAGGCGGCGTAGCTTCGTCGCCCACTGCGGTCGGTTGTGAATGTGAATGAGGTCGAAAGGGTGCAAACGTCCGATGAGCGCTCGCAACCAAATCTCTTCTTCCCAGCGTCGAAGCAGTGGGACCTGGGAAACACCCAGGCACGCCCGATACCATCCACTGCTTTCATGCGGCATCGGGTACTTGGTCCCGGGATCGGTAGGGAACCCAAATACCACGACTTCAACATCAGGCTGCAGGTGACGATATACCTCGTAGGTCCAGCGAACCATCGCCCCACCGAAATAGACGCTGAACTGTGCCCGCCCTGAAAGCAAAACCGCTACCCGCATCGGCAACTCCTCGGTACGAACCAACAGAGGGATTTGTCGGAATCAAGCTGAGAGCAATGTGGAATACTAGCATTCGAGGGCAACGAGCACGGGGCAGGGTAGCGGTCACGGTACACTGTATGCATCCTTTGCATGCAGATTCGCGTTCTACTTTTCGGGGTGTTAAAGGATGCTGCCGGGCGCAGTTCTGAAGTGATTAGCTTGCCTGAGCCTGCAACAGCCGAGAGCGTGCTTCGTCATTACGAAAAAGTTCTCGCGAACGGGAAAGCTCTTCTGTCGTCGGTGGCGGTTGCGGTGAATCAGGAGTACGCGCCCCCGGAATGTAGGCTGCAAGCGGGAGACGAGGTCGCCCTTTTACCCCCAGTCAGTGGCGGGATGCAAGAACAGCCCTATGTACGGCTCATCCGGGAAGCGATCGTCCCGCACGATATCGTGCCTCGGCTGGAACGACCTGAAGATGGGGCGATTGTGATCTTCGACGGGATCGTGCGGAACAACAGCCGCGGCCGGAGAACCCTTTTTCTTGACTACGAGTCGTACGAAGAAATGGCACTGAAACAACTGCAAGAACTCGCGAGTCAAGCCACGCAGAAGTTCGCGATCCGTAATCTAGCGATTGTGCACCGGCTGGGAAGACTTGAAATTGGGCAGAGTAGCGTTCTGATTGTGGCATTTTCCGCCCATCGCGCCGCCGCCTTCGACGCATGTCGCTGGGTGATCGATCTTCTGAAACGTACCGTTCCCATCTGGAAGAAGGAATATTTCGAAGATGGAGCCGTCTGGGCGGACGGCGAACCATTCCCGGAGGCAATCTCTGCAGGCACAAAACCGGGGAGTGCCGCATCCAAGTGAGTAGCTCTCACATGAGGACCTTTCTTTCCTTGCTCGTGCTGGCCTCGGTTTGCCAGGCCCAGACTCCTACCACTGTGCCCCGACCGCCATGGGCAGGCAGCGGTAAGGCTTCGGGTGCGAATTCGCAATCGACCGACACGGCGAGCGAGGATGACAGCACCTTTCGAGTGAACGTCAAGCTGGTGAATGTTTATGTCACGGTGACCGACCAGCGGGGCGCTCCGGTAGGTAATCTGGCGCAAGGTAATTTCCAGCTTCTCGAAGACGGGCATCCCCAGAAGATTTCGGTCTTCAGTAAGGAATCCGAGCTGCCTTTGTCGATTGCCCTGCAAATCGACACTAGCCTGAGCACGCGAAGGGACCTTCCTCTTGAAATCAACTCCGCGCGACGCTTTGCGCACGCAATTTTGCGTCCGCAAGATGCCATGGCGGTTTACGGCATTAGTGAAGTCGCCGACGAAATTGTTCCATTTACCTCGGACATGAAAGTGATCGACCGTGGAATTGAGCGTATACACATGGGCTCCGCGACGGCGGTATACGACGCGATCTTTGTGGCATCGCAGGCGCTCGAGGAACGGCAGGGAAGGAAGGTGCTTGTGCTGATTACCGATGGGGGCGATACGGTTAGCCAAACGGATTACCGCGAAGCGCTGCGAGCAGCGCAGATTTCGGAGGCGGTTGTTTATAGCATCATCGTGGTACCCATCGAAGCCAGTGCCGGCCGCGATACAGGAGGAGAGCACGCGCTGATTCAACTCTCGGAAGACACCGGGGGCAAGTACTTTTATGCCACCACTCTGCCTCAGTTGGACGAGGCGTTTCGTACCATCAGTGATGAACTGCGGACGCAATATCTGCTCGCCTACTATCCTGCGTCCCGGCTCGCCGAATCGGACTACCGCCACATTGAGGTCAAGCTAAGCGGAGTGGAGGGCGCGTCAAGCTACAAAACCCGTCATCGTACGGGTTATTACACGTCGAAGTCGCACTAGCTGGTTTGCAATTTGTTGTAAGCACAGTGACAATTGTCAGACTACTCAAATTTCAAAATCCAGGTGAATCAGAAAGCTCGCGGATGAAAATGGTGTCACAAACAATGACCCACGGGGGACAGTTTTTGCTTCGAACGCTGGTGGTTCTTTTGCTCGCATGCAGTGTCGTGTCAAGCTGTCTTGCACAGGAGGACGAGACCGAAACCGGAACGATCAAGGGTAGAGTCACCTCCAGCAAAGGCGGACCGATCAGCGGGGCCAGGATTTTAATGACCGATCGCACCACCGGCAAGACCCTGGCATTGAGATCCGATGCTGCGGGTGCCTTTGCTTCTGGCGATCTTGCCGCGAGCGACTACACGGTCCGGGTCGAAATGCGCGGTTTTATTACCGGGAGCGCAGTGGTGACCGTAAAGCCAGGTGCTGCTGCGACCGTCGATCTCGCATTGGGACAGGAGCCTTTGCCAGGCGTCGTCTCCGCGATGGAGGTGCAGAATTATCCCTTGCGCAGCCGTAACTTCCTCGAACTTCTGCAACTGGAGCCGGGTGTCCAAAACCAGAACGCTGGGACGCTTGCGCCCAACAAGAACGCCTATTCATCCATTTCGTCGTTCAGCGGCTTGGGCAATGCGACTCCGGTCGCGGCGGATGGTCTCAGCATCACAGATCGGGTGAATGGAGGAGTGACCCAGAATCTTCCTGCCAGCGCCGTACAGGAGTTCCAATTCGGCGCATTGTTTGCGCCCATCGATGCGCAGTTGTATGCCCCGGGGGCGATCAATGTGGTCTCACGCGGCGGTGGGAACGATCTGCACGGTAACCTGTTCGGATCTTACGGCAACGGAGATATTCTCGCCGCCAGTCTGCCGGGAGGACATGGCCATGATTGGGGGCGCCAGCACTACGGAGGAAACCTGGGCGGGGCGCTTGTCCGGGAGAAGTTGTTTTTCTTCGCAGCTTTGGAGCGTGGGCGCCAAGACCTGCAGAATCCGGTCTTGCCAGGCGGGCCCTTCGCGGTGCTCAACCCGGTCTTCACGACCCTCGATGAACCCTTCCGCGAAGTCAGCGGGATGGGACGGCTGGATTACAAATGGTCAGAACAAGTGCGAGCGTTTTACCGCTTTGCCTATGACCAAAACAGTGTGACGGCGCCGTTTTCGTCCGGCCCCAGCCTACAGCCGCTACTGGCGCGTTCGAACACGCCCTCGCATAGCATCGGTCTTGATTTTGCTTCAGGCTCATTGGTGCATGCGCTTCGCTTCGAATACCTGCGGTTCAAGAACACCACCGACGGCGTCATTCCTCCCGGGGTAACCGCAGTGCTTCCTAACAATTTCAATATTGGAGGAGGATCGACTACGCAGTGCTCCTCCGGTGCGCTGATTTGCGTCGGCATCAGCCCGTTTTCGAATCAGCAGAACCACCAATCCGACTCCCAGTTTCGTTATGACGGTAGCCGCGTTTCCGGCAAACACCAATGGCATTTCGGTGCGGGCTTTGACCGCATCTCCTTGGGACGGTTCGCGCCGTTAAGCGCTACGGTGCCGGTATTGTCAGACCAAAGCAGTGTGCCGCTGCCAGCAGGATTGGGTGGATCGAACGGTTTAGCGATCGATCCGGCATCGTATCCAGTGCAATGGGCCTACTTGAGCAATGGACAAGGTTTCCAGTCGGAAAAGAGCGCCTTCGGGCTTTCGGGCGGGGGTTTAACCGACAATCAGATATCCCTCTACGGCGGTGATACCTGGAAGCTGACCCAAAACTTGGCATTGACCTATGGAGTCAGGTGGGTTCGCGAGACCTTGCCTAACAATAGCGATCTGGGGCCGATCGCAGAACTCAACCTATGGCAGCCGAAACTTGGGAACCGGGTCCGTCAGCCCAATTACAATTTTGCTCCCCACCTGGGGGTCTCCTGGGATACCAGTTCGAACGGCACGACGACGGTTCGAGGTGGGATCGGGATGTTCTACGATCAATCGTCCTTCCTCAATGCCTATTCCGACCGAGCGTTGCGCTTGCAACAGGGAACCTACTGGGCAACGGTGCCGGCTTGCATCGGCGGAGCGTCCGGGAGAATTCAGTGGCCGACCGTGCCTGGGACCATCACTGGGGGCATCGTCAACGTCGATGGGACGGTTTCCCCGTTCGATGCCGCCACTGGAAGAAGCTGGTGTGGGGAATCCATGGGCACAGCCGCGCCCCTTGCTCTGGCTTTGCAGCAGGCGTACCAGTCGGCGCTCAATTCGGTTTCGGCAAATCCCAATTTCATCGGGAATGCTGGCGCCTATGCCAGCCCGATGCTGAACGGTTTGAGTCTGATCTCGCCCAATTACCAAAGTCCGCGGACCGTCCAAGCCAATGTTGGACTTCGTCATGAATTGAGACCAGGGCTGGTGTTCACCGCGGATTACGTGCGACAGGTGGCGACCCGCACCCTCCTCGGTGTTGATGTAAATCACGGAGGCGCTGCCGACACGTTCAGTCTCTCCAACGCGCTCGCGGACCGCGACAATGCGCAAATCAGCAATGGGTGTGCACCGGGTACGAACCAGGTCAACTGCATGGTAGGGAAGCTTGGTTTCTCCGGTGCGCTGGCTGCTTACGGGGCCAGTGGAATTGGGGGTCCGGCGCAAGTAACGGGCGGGGCTCCGTGTCCTTTCTGTGCATTCCCCGGTTTACATCCGAATCTTGGAGTGAACGTCGTCGATATGCCGGAAGGACGATCGGTTTACAGTGGCACCCTTCTCAGCCTGAACCAGGAAATCATGAACTTCGGACGTGAGGTGCGGCGGGCGAGCTTCCGCCTGTCCTACTTGCATTCTCGGTATCAAAACCAAGGGCAAGACGACACGCTTGCCATGCTGGCGACCGACTACGCAAATCCGACGCGATTCACGGGGCCGAGCGCGCTTGATCGAACGCATCAGTTTTCAATGGCGGCGTTCTTCGATCTGCAGCACTCGGTTCAGCTGAGCTTCCTCAGTCGCTTTGCAAGCCCCTTGCCAGCCACGCTTCGGTTCCAGCAGAATGCCGGCGGAGCGGAAGTCTTAGTCACGGACTGGAACGGTGACGGCAGCACGGGAGACATCATTCCGGGCTCCGATGTGGGTTCTTTTATGCGCTCGATTGGTGCGTCGGGACTGCAAAGGTTCATTTCCACCTACAATCTCAATTCTGCAACCAGTCCAACCCCACAGACGCCCGCAGGGAATACGCTGATCAATGCCGGAGTGTTCTCGCTTCAAGAGTTGGAGTTGATGGGAGGAACACTCCAGCCTTTGGCTGTGCCTACTCGGAATGTCGCGGGGCTGGGCTGGTACAAGACTTTTGACGTGAGACTCGGTTGGGAACACCAATTGGGGGAGCGGTTCACCATAACGCCGAGCGTGTCGCTCTACAACCTGTTCAACCTTGCGAACTTCGATCTGCCGGGCTATACGCAGAGCGGGTATTTGAGCTACGGCGCTGGCAGCGTGGCCTCGGGCGCAACCGCGGTTCAGCCTCAGAACACCGTTGGAGGAAATGCGTCCGGCGCGAATGGGCGTATGAATCGGGCCACGCTCGGTCCGAACATGAATGCCAGCGGCGCACCGCGATCGGTGGAGTGGGGGTTAAAGATCTCTTTCTAGTCAAGTACTTTCTCTTAAGAACTTGGCATGCGCGATGCGAAGTGCCAGAACATGCCAGGAATTCGCAAAAATAGCTGGTTGAGGCTACTTTGGCAGAAAAGAGGCAGAAAAGAGACAGTCCGACTAGGATCTTTCCTGAAAAAATAAAGCCGCCGTCCAGATAGCGTTGGTTTCTGAACGGCGACGGGTTGGGGGGAGGGCGATTCTACGCGGCAGGTTTGCGCGGCAAGCGCTCTTCGTTGTTTTCAAGAAGCTGGTTCACCTCTCCGATCAGCTTCATAATTTTCTCTGGATCTTGCTCTTCAACCGCCTGCTCGCAGAGTTCTCTCCAACGTCTTTCTGTTTCCCCGCGCATATGCAGATATCTTCGCGGGTATCCAGGTACTCTGGCGAGCGCCATCATGCGCCACTCTGCAGAAAAGCACTGCTCTCCCGTCCGGTCCGCGCCAACCCCAAAGGCTTTCTCCCGCCGCTTTAGCTCGTCATGAGTTCATTTTCAACAATCGATCTTGCACACCCAGGTATTCACCAACCGATCAGCGCATTCAATAACGTTGTCCCTGGACCGCTTGAATCAGATTCCCGGACAAAAACCCAGGCCGTTTCCCCTGGTGCGGCCATTCCGAAAACACGAGACCGAGCTAGGTGCATCAGTCACAAATGCTCAGGCGGGTTCCACAAGCGCGTGACCATCACCTTCCTGTTGGCGTTCCAAGGCGGTCCTTACCTGGATACAATTTTGTGTAGACCATGCGTTTCCGCAAACTTACGAAACAACTATGTGTCTGGTTTACAAAGATTTACGGAATATTCAAACCAAGAGGTGTAGCGTTATATATCCATTTGACTAACTTGGGATTTGCAAAGACCGAAGAATTTTGGTTGCTTTTGCCCATATCGTTCACTGTTGCTTCTCCATCTCTGAGCGGGGCTAACGGAGTACATCATGGGACCGCATAGCAACGCTTCTTGCATCCACTGCCAATCTGAAAATCAACATACGTTCAGTGGTGAACTCGCCTTACACTTCCGCGGTCTGGAGGGGTTGAACAAGCCCATTATTTGGGTCTTCGAAGACATCTCAGTTTGCCTCGAGTGCGGTTATGCACAATTCGACGTCACCGAAAGAGCCGTTAAGATTCTCCGAACGGAAGTGGCGGTTGATGTCGGGTCGGCTTGCCGCGGGAATAAAATCAGGAACAGGGTTCGACCAGTTGGTCCGTTATCGCTGGCTTAGGAATTCTTGCGTTTGAGCACAAAATTGATGGCTGCGACTAGTTCATTCGGGGAATCCGATTTGATGACGAACGCACTTCCTCCCGCGCGGAAGCCTTCTTCTCGGATATCCGAAGAACGATTCTCGGTAACAAAAATGATTCTAGATTCTGGGCAAACCTTGCTCAGACGTCTCGCAACCTCGATCCCGTTCAGACGGGGAAGGCCGATGTCTAACAGAATGAGATCCGGCCGGAGATCTTTGCTTTTCTGTATGGCTTCGAAACCATCCATCGCTTCTCCGACGACCTGAAGGCTAGGAATTTCTTGGATGGTCGCGCACAACTCGCGACGCCACTCCGCGAAGTCATCTACCACAAGCACACGAACACCCTGCATGCTGGTTCTCCCCCTGAAAGGAACCGAGGCGTGCCAAATTGCTGTAAAGATTGTTGCGCGTCCTGCCGTCCTCGACGTACGCACAACTCTTCTATCACGCCAGACGGGGGAAGAGGCATGAATCTGCAGGCTCCGATAGTGCATTGTCCAGCATTGCCGCCCGCAAGGAGCCAAAACTTCGATTCTTGGTGTGGCCTGAGCGTCGATGAAGGCCATCGCTGAAGTGGCCTAGAAGGGATGAATGCAAGAGATTTAGAGTCAGAACGGTGTCTAGTGGGTGCGAAAAGAGGTTATGTTGTTGTTGCAACAAACTCAAGAATTGAAGGACTAGGCCGAATGCCCGTGAAGGTGAGAGCAAATAGCAGAAAATGGAACGGAAGGGACAAATCCAGAAGCTAGGCCCACGAAGCTAGGCCCATCGTTACGATCTTGTTTCGGGCTCCCGCTTGAGCCGAACTTCCTTCTCATGCAAGAGCCGATTAATCTCCATCGTTAACTCCAGGAGCGTCTCCGGGTCTTTCTCAACAGCCGCCTGCTCGCACAGCTTCTGCCATTTTTCGCGGATTTCCCCTTGCATAAGGCAGCCCCCTGCTAAATTGAGCAGCGATATACACCAGAACAGTTGCCATTCGCAAGACTTTAATATCACTGATATCATGTGATATCATATGGGCGTGGCAAACTCAAATCGGACTGCCCCTCCCAATTCGTTGCTCCGTTGAAGAGGCGGAACGAATACGCGCTGCCGCACGAATTGAGCGCCGTACTATGAGCGGATTTGTTCTAAATTGTGTTCAGAACAAAGTGAAAATTCACAGAGCCATGCAAGAGAGACTCGGGTTGCCGCGCGGCCTAGAGCGTCCCAACCAATCGCGATTCGGGCTAACTACGCGAACCGTTAAGAATTAACAAAAGAAGGCTACATTCTGAAATCGTGAGCGCCACACGCAACGACAGTACAGCCTTCGGCCTCAAAGGGTCTGAGCGCGGGGAATTGTGGCGAGACACTGGCTCACTGCTTTTGCCCATTGCCTGCCCCGCGCGCTTCTTGCCTCCGTGCCTGTTCTCAGGAACGCCCAGATTCCACGCCCGCCAAGCATAGAGTATTTCGGAGATCTGAGTGGATGAAAGGCGATTCCTCAACGCTTGCAGTGTCGTCCGGACAGTGCACCTTTGGGTGCTAGATCACGAAACGGAGTATCCCCAAGAATCCGCTTCCCGGGGTAGAATCCAATCATGCCATTTTCTGACCAAGGGCAGAAGAAGAAAGCTCCTCCGCCCGAGTGCACGAACGAAGAAGCAGCGTATTTGAAGAAGCTGGCGGAGAAGCAAACCCCGATCTCTTTGAAGTTGGTGAACGGAGAAACTCTGCGGGGCTGGATTGAGTATTACGATCGCAATATGCTGCGGCTCACTCGACAAGGAAAGCCGAACCTGTTCGTCTACAAAAATCAGATTTCCTATTTGGCGGAGGAACGCTGAGCTTTTGCATGCCCGCCTAAGCAAACCCTCCTTTTCCGCCCATCCTTTTGAGGAGCACGGGACCGAATCGCCTGGTTCACCTTTGCAGAAATTCATCTGAGTGCACTACGAATTCGGGATACGCGTCAGCGCCGAGTTCGTGAAGGTCTAAGCCTTGGCGCTCGCCATCGGGCGACACGCGATACCAGATGAAGCGGTTGAGCAGCCAATTCAATCCATAGGTTAGGGGGAAAATCAGGCCCAGCAGGGTCGCGATGCCGACCATTTGTGCGGTGAATTGACCCGCGCTCCCGACGAAGATGCCTGCGGCAAGCAGCCCCCAGAGGCCGCACACAGCGTGGACCGATACGGAGCCACAGGGGTCGTCCACTTTGAGGTGAAGTTCGAACCACTCGACCGAAATGACGACCAGCACGCCCGCGATGATTCCGGTGAGGATGGCCGTGGCTGGTTTCAGTGTCGCGCAACCGGCGCTGCTGGCTACAAGACCTGCCATCCATCCGTTCGCGATGAGAGACGCGTCGGGGCGGCGGAAGCGAATTCGGGTGGTGATGGCAGCCGTGAGTGCGGCAGCGGCGGCGGCAACTGTGGTGTTGAGGATGGCCAGAACCGAGCGCGCTGAGATTTCGGATGACGGGAGCGCAGAGTTCACGATTGCACCCGCTGCATTCAGGCCAATCCAGCCCACCCATGCCAGGAGGCAGCCAAAGAGAACGAAGACTCCGTTGTGCGCAGGGATGGCAGCGGGCATTCCGTTCGCAGAGTACTTGCCAGAGCGTGGCCCCAACAGCCAGGCGACGGCCAGAGCCGTCAGTCCGCCCGAGACGTTAATGATGCCGGATCCGCCTGGATCATGGATTTGTCCTCCAGCCACCCAGAGTCCTTGGGATAAACGTGCAAACACGGGAAAAGTACAGGCCGAAAACAGGGCGGTAGACGCGCATGCGGGACCGAGCCGCCAGCGGTCGCTTGCCGCTCCCAGCGGAATCAATGAAGCAAGGCCTGCCGCTTCGATCCACAACAGAACACTCATAGAAGACAACGAACCCCAACGTATGCCGTGCAGGAAGAGTTGGGGTTCAGTCTTGGGTTCCGGCGGGAAAGTCTGAGCATTTCCGGACCCTTGCATAGCGAAGCCACAAATGAAATACACGAGGATGGCGACGGCAACGACACAGAGCGCAGTTGTCATTGCGTGAGCGGCACTGCGTGATCGTCCGAGACCAGTGTTGATCAGAGCAAGGCCCGCTATGGCAAACGGGACGAGAAGAATAAACATGAGGGCAAGTGCGAAGGAGACTTGGCCGTCAAGGTTCATGCCGCGTCCTCGCGGCCGGGGAGGTGTCCGCGAAACACCAGCACTAAGCCGAGGATTTCAACTGCGAACCCTGCATATATAAAAGGAGCGACCATGTGGCCGTGCAGCAGCGCGAGAGCTGCGATCACAATGCCCCATCCAGAAAGCAGCAACAGGAATCCGCCAAGTTTCATGAGTGGTTTGACTTATTCGCCGGGAATCCGAAGGTCCTCAGTACTCACGATACAACGTGGGAAATCGGGTAGCATTCATATTTCCGATTGGAAGAATCGAAGTCGTAAGACGATCCCTGGCGAAAATCCCATCCCTTAGGCGGTTTCCCGACTCATCACGTCCTTTACAGGTGTCTCCCGACGACCGCTTACATTCTCGCGCATCGAGAGCAGGCGCGGAGCCTAAAGAACCTCCGATCGACATAGGCCTTATGTTAGGCTGGCGCTTCCATGTCCACCGCCGAAATGCCAAGGCGCGAATTGCCAGATTCGTTGATGCTGACAGGGTTTTGGTACCGCGCGCTGCCATCGGATCAGCTGGGGAGAGGTACTTTGCACAAGGCTACGCTCCTTGAAACCCCGCTGGTGATCGGGCGTGACGCCGACGGCCGGCCGTTTGCCTTACAGGACACCTGCCCCCACCGCGGCATGCCGCTCCACTGCGGCCAATTCGATGGGCGCCAGGTTGAGTGCGGTTACCATGGATGGAAATTTGACGCTCAAACTGGTCAATGTCGGCTGATTCCCTCCTTAACGGCCGATCAGAGCCTCAAAATTGATCGCGTTTTTTGCGGAAACTTCGCCTGCGAAGAACGCGACAACTTCTTATGGGTCTTCATTCCTGACCCGGGTCCTGCAGGCGCGGGGTTTAGTCGTCGTGAAGAGCCGCCTTGGCCTGCGCCGCAAGTCTCGAAATTTTCGGACAAATATAAGATCGCATATCTCACGGCCGACCTGCCTTGTAGCGTCGATCATGGGATCATCGGTCTCATGGATCCCGCCCACGGCCCGTTTGTGCATCAGGCGTGGTGGTGGCGGACGCGCCACAGCATTCATGAAAAGCGGAAACGGTTTGAGCCGATTCCGAACGGCTTCCGCATGAGCGCGCATACTCCTAGTTCGAACAGTGCGCCTTACAAACTTCTGCGCATGTACGCCGATGCGGAGTCGATCACAACCACCATCGACTTCGTGTTGCCGAACCTGCGAATGGAAACCATCCAGGCAGGGAAGTACTGGTTCTCGTCATTGACAACCGTTACCCCGATTACACGAGATCGTTGTCGGATCGACGTTGTCGCGTGCTGGAACATCTTTCGTTGGATCCCATTTGGGCCTTTGCTGCTGAAATTTGTGTTCGCGAAATTTGTGGAGCAGGATCGTCGCACCATGGAATTGCAGAGCGAAGGGCTCAAGCACAATCCTCATCTCATGTTGATCGACGATTCTGACCGTCCCGCGAAGTGGTATTTTGCGCTGAAAGCAGCTCACCTCGAGGCCAAGCGCAGCGGAAGCGAGATGAGGCATCCCATTGCCGGTCCCACCGAGTTGAAATGGCGAAGCTGACTCTCGATTTCGGCAGAAATAGGGCGAAGGTTGAGCTAAGCGAGCTTGAGTGAGTTTGCCGGCGCCGTCGTCCCACGAACCACCAGCTCCGGTTCAACCACGATCTCGTGGCTTTCTTGGTTGGCTATCCCGATACGACTGAGAACTGTCTGAGCCGCCATTCTTCCCATCTCTTTCAAAGGTTGACGAACCGTGGTGAGGGGAGGGTTCTGATAGGCGGCGCTGTCGATGTCGTCAAAGCCCACGATGGAAATGTCCTCTGGAACGCGCAGCCCATGTTCATGGACTGCTCGCATGCAACCGATGGCGGCGAGATCGTTGAAGGCGAAGATCGCTGTAAAGCGCCGTCGGCTGGCCAACAATTGTTTTGCCGCGCGGTATCCCAGATCGGGAGAAGCCAGATTGTCCTCCAGTTGGACCACCAACTTCGGAGAAATCGGGCGGTCGGCATGATTCGCGACTTCCGTGATCCTTCTCCAGCGCACTTCGCTGTCCGGGGTGAAAGACTGACCTTTGATGATCGCAATCTCGCGATGGCCGAGTCCCCAGAGATGCTGCAGCGCAAGCTCGGCTGCCCGGCGATGGTCGAGGATAATTCGGGTCGCGCCTCTCACGTTGTGGTGGCAGGAAATCGTAACCACAGGGATCGAGAGCGCCCGGTGCCAGGGAGCCGTCAGCACGATGATTCCGTCTACCGAACGGTACTGGAGGAGGTCCGGATATTCCTCGATTAGGTCGGGCTGAAAGCGATGGCTCGCCACAAAATAAAAGTAACCTTCACGCAGAAGGTGGTCTTCGATCCCGCTGAGGACAGTAGCGTTGTAGCCTTCGCTAACTTCAGGGGTCATGACTCCAATGGTGAAGCTGCGTTGGGCCCGAAGGCATCGCGCGAAGAAGTTGGGGCGATATCCCAGTTTGCGGGCTGCCTCAAAGATACGATTTCTGGTTTCGAGGGGGATGGTGTCGGCCACCGGAGCGTGGTTCATGACTAGGGACACCGTCGCCGGGGCAAGCCCCAAATAATCCGCCAGATCCCTTAAGCTTGCGGCCCTTGCTAGATCGGGACGAGCGGATCGGCGCGAGTTCTCCTGCCCATTCGTTCCATTTCGTCGTGAGCCCATATTGCCCCCGAAGTCTGGCACATGGAACCACAAAAGGCAATTATCCCCACAACATTGTTGGACTTAAACGTTTAACTAAATCGATCTAGGATCGTTATAGGAACGATTTTATGCTTGACAACGTATGTTAACCCATCCGAAGCTGGTGCCCGCGAACTCACGACAACCATAGTTGTGTGCAGCGCGCAATCCCTTTTGGAGAATGCCATGAAGCTTTCATCCACCACTTCGGGACTGGGAGGGTTACCGGCGCGGTTTAATTGGCGGTTTATGTCGCTGGCAGCCATCGCTTTCCTTTTTGTTTCCCTGCAGGTATTTGCGCAGGAAGCAACCATTGTCGGCACCGTAACCGATCAGACGGGCGCGGTAGTTGCTAACGCTAAGGTTACCGCCACGAACACGGACACCGGCGTAGCGCGCACTGCCACCACCAATGAAGCAGGCCAGTATGTGCTCCAAAGCGTTCACATCGGCCGTTACGACGTAAAGGCTGAAGCGTCCGGCCTCAAGGTCGCCGAACAGAAAGGCCTTGTGCTTCAGGTAGGCGACCGCACCCGCGCAGACTTCGCAATGCAGGTGGGCGCAGCAACCGAAAGCGTCACGGTCGAAGCGGCGGCTGTCCACGTTCAGACGGATACCGCCGAGCAGAGCAATATCATGACGAGCGCTCAATTGAGTAATGTCGCGGTGGCTGGAAGTACTATCTTCCAACTTGCTGCGTTGACGCCCGGAGCATCAGACAATATTACGAATTACAAAGATCTCGCAGTGGGAGGCGACACGGGCGTCAGCTTCAACGGCCAGCGCACCGCCCACAATGTCTTCATGCTGGACGGCGGTGAGAACTACGACCGCGGTTGCGGAGGCTGCGTGACCACTGCGCCTTCTACCGAGGGTATCGCCGAGATGCGCCAATTGACTTCCAACTACGGAGCTGACTTCGGCCTCTCTTCAGCCGGAACGGTCACCATGGTTCTCAAGTCGGGTACTAACAAATTCCACGGCTCGGCCTGGGAAATCAACCGCAACGAAGCCTACGATGCTCGCAACTACTTCTTCCCCAAGTCGGTCCAAGCCAGCAAGCAAAAATTGCGCTGGAACATCTTTGGCTTCAACGTCGGCGGCCCGGTCATTAAGAACAAGACCTTTTTCTTTTACAACATGGAGTGGCGCAAATACCTGGAAGGCGGGTCAAGCAACGTAACGGTTCCTGATACCGCGACCTACGGTGGCGATTTCAGCTCGGCTCCTACGATAACAGTCCCGAGCGCAGTAGCTCCTTCTGTGTTGTTTGCTAACTGCCCGGGCGGGGTTGCGCCAGCCGGAACCGTGCAAGGTTCGCCATTTCCTGGCAATGTGATCCCCTCCTGCATGATTAACCCGAACGCGACGGCTCTCCTCGGTACTGGCTTTTTGCCGCCACCTACCACCGGTATCGCCAACGGCCAGGGCCAGTTCCGCGGCGGCGCCGACGCTAAAACAAATCTGAAGGAGGAGATGGTCCGCATTGACCAGAACTTCTCCGATAAGTTCTCCGTATTTGGCCACTTCATTGCCGAACAAGTTTCCCAAGGGTACGCCACGGCTCAGTGGAGCGGTGACAATTTACCCACGGTTGGAGACACCTTCAACAATCCCGGCTACAGCGCCGTTGTCCATGCCACGCACACCATCAGCTCGTCTCTTCTCAATGAAATGGCCTTTAACTACAACGGCAACCGCATTAACATCACTCCTTATGCCGCCACGGGCCTGACCAGCTTGTCTCTTCCGAGTTGCTCTGCGCCGTGCGACTTCACTAATTCGCGCTTCTTCACGGGGAACCCGAACCCATTGAATCGCATTCCCAACATCGACCTCGGAAACCCATTCGGGGCGAATTTCGAGATCTCCAGTTGGCCGTGGGTCAACGCCGCCAATGGCTATCAGATCCGGGATGACGTCTCCTGGACCAAAGGCGCGCACCAGCTAAAGATGGGTGGAAGCTGGTCGCTCTACAAGAAGAAGCAGCAACTCTTTGGAACTACCCAGGGGGCTTTTAACTTCAACGGTAGTTTCACTGGAAATGCCTTCGCCGATTTCCTGCTTGGCAATGCCAACAGTTATGGCGAGCTTGCTGTTCAGGACGTGCGCACGTGGCCTAACGTTTCATGGGCTGCCTATGTTCAAGACAACTGGCGCGCGAATAACCGGTTGACCCTGAACCTTGGCTTGCGGTGGGATGGCATACCTCACGCATACGAAGTTAACAACAAAATGGGGAACTTCTATCCGAACCTCTACGATCCAGCGCAGGCTGCCACGATTGATACCGCAGGGAACATCTGCAGCGCGGGAGATACACTTGGTTGCGGCGGCGTCCAGAGTCCTGGCGTTACCACTGGGAGCGGGGCCTTGGCGGGTGTTCCTCTGTACCTGAACGGAATCGGGGTCCCCGGACAGAACGGCGTACCGAAGGGCTTAGTAAACAACCACTGGGCGACTTTCGGCCCGCGGGTCGGCTTTGCTTACGACCTGACCGGTAGTGGCAAGACGGTCGTTCGCGCCGGACTTGGCATTATGTACGAGCGCATTCAAGGCAACGACATGTACAATGCCGGTCCAAACATCCCCTTCAGTCTGAACGCTGGCGCGACCGCCGTGGAGCTGCAAAACCCGAATATTCTGCTTTCCTCGGGCGCCCCACCCACCTTCGCGACCATTAAGCCTGCGGATCTTAACCCGGGTGGCTTGGCTATCAATAATTACAAGCCAACAACCAGTACTCAATACAGCGCTGGGATTCAGCATTCGTTTGGTCCCAAGACGGTTCTCTCTGCCTCGTACGTGGGCAATGTGAACCGGCACCTGAACGACTATCGCAACATCAACCTGCCTTCGCTGGCCGAGCTCCCGCTGGTGGATTCAAACGCTGTTCAATACACGGCGGCGTCGACTCTGCCATACAAGGGGTTCCGACACCTGAACATGGCGCAGAACGAGGCGACTGGCCACTACAACTCCCTGCAGATTGACTTGAACTCACAGTTCACCAGGGACCTGCAGCTTCGTGCTTACTACACTCTTTCGCGCTCCATCGATCCATCGACCGGTGGCAGCGGGCAGGACTTGAATGCTGTTACCAACCCATACTTGGGATGGCGGTACGATCTCGGGCCCAGCCTCTTCGACCGGACCCACAATTTCTCCGCCAACTTCATCTACAGCATCCCGGTACTGCGCAGCAGCTCCAGCCGAATTTTGAAGTCCACGCTGGGCGGCTGGCAGGTCTCAGGGATCATCTCAATCTCGTCCGGATTGCCAGTTAACATCAACGACACGACGCCTATTGCTAACAACGTCGTTGGGAACAACAACCGTCCTGACTTAACCGGCAAAATCAGATATGAGGAGCAGGTCGTGGGCCCACAGAAGATCCAGTACATCGATCCCGCAGCCTTTACTAGCGTCACGTCGGCTGGGACCTTTGGCAATCTCGGCCACAACGCCCTGCGTGGGCCGGGACGCGACAACTGGAACCTCTCTCTCTTCAAGACCTTTGCCTTCGGCGAAACCAGCGGTTTGCAGATTCGTTTCGAAAGCTTCAACACCTTTAACCACACCCAGTTCCAGAACGTTAACAACAACTTCGGTCAGGGTACCTTCGGCCAGTACACGTCGGCCTACCCTGCGAGACTAATCCAGCTCGCCGGGAAGGTTTACTTCTAACCTGAATTTGACCTTAGTCCCGCTCGCACATCGTGTGCGAGCGGGATGACAGGGTTTTACAGGTCCATCTGTTCGACTGCTCGCATCCAATCAGGTGTGAGCAGTCTTTTTTGCTTAAACGTATCTAAAGCGAAACCGCAGTGGGTTTGCGCTCACTACTTAAGGAATTGAACCATGTCAACTCGAACCCTGTTCGTACTTGCAGCGGTGATCGCTTTTTGTTCTCGCGTTGTCATTGGCCAACAGAAGTCGTCCCCTTTGCGCGAATTCCCCGTGGTTCTGCAGCAGAGCGTCGAGGCCGGGAAGACCCCAGTGGGAACTAAGGTGCAAGGGAAACTCGCAGTTGCGACCGAGTTTCATGGCATCGTCATTCCTCGCAATGCCGTGGTCACCGGTGTAGTTTTCGAGTCGGTACGGAAGAGCGCCACCGCCCCATCCCGATTGGGAATACGAATGGAGAATGCGAAGTGGAAGGATGAATCCACTTGCATGATGAAGGCCTATCTCATGCCTCTGTACTACCCAATGGTCAGCCAATCCACTCAGGGGCCGCCGACTGAGTCTCCTGACCCGAGCTCCCGAACCACGAATGGACCCAACCAGTCCTCATCTTCCCCGATGTCGCAACCATCATTTGCGGGCGGCAACTCAGAGGCGGTCCAGGAAGCCATGCCAAATATTCTGACGCTCTCTAGCCGACCGGTCCCGATGAAGAATGTAGTGATCGAGCCTGTGCCTGATAACGGGCTCGATCTTGTGTCCCAGCATGACAACATCAGGTTGTATAAGATGACGACCTACGTTTTGGCTGCCATCGAATCGCCGGCAAAGTAAGCTCAGATTCGAAATATCAAGCCCGGTTGAACATTTGTTTGCAGACAGCTTCTAGCTCTTCGTTGGTAGCTCCTTGCTGCTGAGTTTCTTGGGCGGGAATTCTAGCCCGCGGGATTCGACGCGGAGAAGTCGCTGCTGAGA